>Ga0228701_1002696_pt1 | contig 10150 bp, 8 predicted proteins | sample McNCre117_Aug_MG_2_FD_178017 | JGI IMG/M metagenome (GOLD analysis project Ga0228701, IMG submission 178017) | Freshwater microbial communities from McNutts Creek, Athens, Georgia, United States - 11-17_Aug_MG | ecosystem: Environmental > Aquatic > Freshwater > Creek | place: USA: Georgia...
TTTTGGGAAATTACCATTAAGTTGGGGTTATGGAGAAGCAGCTAAAATGGTTTTATCTACCAAAGCACCTAGTTATCCTGCATTAAGAATGAATTATCATCCTCTTAGTTGGTTAAGTTTTAATTATGTACATGCTTGGTTAAACTCCAATATTGCAGACCCCAATCAATCCTATTATACCAATAGCGATGGAGTAAGCGGTAATCAAAGAATTGTATATATACCAAAGTTTATGGCAATGCATAGTGTGCAGATTGAAGCCATGAAAGGTTTGCAAATTGCTTTGGGTGAATCTATTATTTACAGCGATAAAATAGATCCTGGCTTTTTAATGCCACTAAATATTTACAAAGTATACGATAATAATAGAAGCAATTATAGTATCAATGCAGGATCTAATGGACAGATATTTTTGCAAGTCAACTCAAGAAATCAAATCAAGAACACACACTTGTATGGATCTTTGTTTGTAGATGAAATTAGAATATCAGCAGCATTGAATGCCAAAAAAGCTCGCAATCAAATCGGCTATACCATGGGTGGTTCGATAACAGATATCTTATTACCTTATCTCACCATAGGAATGGAGTATGGCAAAATCAATCCTTTTGTATATCAAAATTTATTACCTGCACAAGCTTATACTAATTATAATAGCGTACTAGGAGATTGGATGGGAAACAACGCAGACCGCATAACTGTATTTGCAAAATACCAAGCCATTCCCAAATTACAATTGTATGCACGTTATCAAAGTATCAGAAAAGGGATAGCAGGATCTATACATGATCAATACTTGGCCGAACCACAACCAAAATTTTTAGAGGGCGGTCATACCAATTACAGTAATTTGTTATTACAAGCCAATTACGAATGGTTACACAATCTATATTTAATAAGTAAATGGGAAAGCACCGAGAAAAATAATTTGGTGCAGCTAGGCATTAGCTTGGGGCTCAGGTAAAAAGAGCAAGCCCACCCAGGTCCAAAATGGGAAAGCACCCATGGGACCTTCTAAGAAAACATCAAAACTTGCATTGATAATAAATGCCAATAATATAATAGTAATCAATAATTTTTTCCCTTCTAGTTGTTTTTTAAACAAGGGTTTGAATAAAAGAAACAACCAAAACAACCACACACAAAATAAAGGCACGCCAAAACGAGCCATGATATTTAAATGAAAATTATGGGGAGACCTCAGTTCGTCTACATCAGTTAATACTTCATCATCCGCAGCCAAACTCATCCCAAGACCCTTGCCTTGTAAAAAATATTCCTTACTAAAACTATAGTCCAAAATTTTAGCCCACCATACCAAACGCCAAACTTTATTATCATCCAACTTGGCGTCTTTGCTTACCCCTACAAAGGAACTCACGTTTTCTTTCAATTGCTCCACACCCACTGCCCTTCCCTGAAAATTCTCTTGTACTTTAATGGAGGCGTAAATGGGCAACACAATTAATAAAAGTAAGGGTATATATTTAAAGTATTGTTTGATGCGAGATTTTAAAACTGGGTCCTTAGTATAAAAAACAAATAAGCCTACTCCTAAAACATAGGCCAACATACCCGATCTACTATAGGCGGTAAGAATCAGTAGGTTAAATAAAACCAATATGGCCATTACAATTTGAAAACGCACCGATCTACCCGTTTGAAATAATAATAAAATCAAAGTACTTATCAAAAGGTGTACTCCCATATCACCATATTTATACAATACCAAGGGTACCTCTCCAAATAGCGTTACTTGATCAAAATGATATACAAAATTGATTAAAGCAAAATTCAATAAACCAAAAGCAGGGAACCAAGTATAGATTTGAATTATTTTTTTCCAAACCAAATCCTGTTCTTCATAAAATAAAAACACAAAAAAGGCAAACCAGCCATATTGAAAAATAAAAGAATCGCGAACCACATCAATGATAGGGTAATTGCGTATACCTAATGGGATATATAATAATGCTATAGCAATAAAGGAAAATAATAGTATGCTTCTTTTTTCCCAAACAAACTGATAGCTACGGCGAGAAAGAAAAAGTAAAACAAAACCTAATACCCAAAGTATTTCAGCGCCAAAACTATAAGCTACTCCTTTGTTAAAAAATACATAGAGTGCCATTACAGCAAAATATAAATTAAGATACCAGTGCTTAACGGCCTGCATATAAATTAAATTTAAGCGAGCAGTTCAAGAGTAAGTTGAGTTTATCAGAAATGCTAGAAGGTTCAGACCAACCTGTTGGCGTCCAAGGAGTGTTGGGAGGATCTTGTCTAACCCATTTATAATTGAGTGCATTGGTTTGTAAAGCAGAGGCAGCTAATAAAATTTGCTTTGTTAATTGTATCTGCGCTTCAATCCCTTTATTGATATCAATATAATAACGATTAAAATAAGCGCTACCATAATATTCATATAAATAAAAGTCATTATTATGTGCCACTCTTTCTACAAATAAACCAATTTTATTATTGCCCTTATGCCAACTCAAACCCAAGCTTTGGCTATTGGAACCTGGCCCAATACTTGCCCCTAACATTTTACCTTGATGGCTATATCCTTGACGCACTTGAGGACTAGTGTACCAACTAGTATACATAGGGCCACCAAATGGAGATGCCATATCAATTACTAAAGCAGGATTCATTAATTGTAATTGAGTAAACTCAGCATATAATTTAAGGTAAGCCCCTTTACTTCCTAGTGTAAATAATTTTTTAGCTCCTGCCACAAAACCGGTCTTAACCGAATCGCCAAACAAACGCCATGGACTAATTGCTTGATTGGGCTGGCCTAACTCTGCATAAATCTCCGCATGATCCTTAGGCAATACAATACGCATAGTAATTGCACCTAATTGTTGCTTGGGTCGATCATTACTAAAGAAGCCTAAATTTTTACCAATAAGGTTTCTATTTAAAATATAACTCTGTGTGATATAACTATATCCTAAAAAAAAATTCGGCAACCATTTAGGCTGCCAACTAATATTAAAGCCTTCAATATGACGAACCGATCTATTTTTTCTTGCAATACCATCTGCCCAAATCGTACGCATCAAACTATCTTCTGTAGGCGGCATGGTAGGTGATTCCAATCTACCTAAAATAGCTTTCCCTTCAAAACTACCAATAGGTGTGGTAATGGGATCATTCGTTTTTACAAATACATGATAGAAGCCAGGTGCTTCATTGGTCATCATTAAACTATTGCGCATGCCTGGTCCCCACCATTGATTCTCTGTAGAAATACCTGCACTAAATTGTTTAAAATGATAAGCCAAATAAGACTGCCCAGGAAACAAAGTATTTAAAGGCTTTCGTCCCATTTGGGTATAATAATCAATATTGTTTTGGATATGCAAATAATACCTAGCCCAAAAATTGCCATCTTCTATATTGCCTAAAAATACAGGAGGATTAATATTGCGCGCTGTTACCCATTCAGGTTGCAAGTTCAATTCTAAATTTTTCCAAGTAAATCTCGTACCAACACTTACACGATGCTGCCCCCCAATACTTGGATACATATTGCCTTCATTGAAACCAGCAGGTAATACTGAATTGGATTGCACATTATAAGTGGCTTGTAAAGCATCCCAGTAAATATTTTTCCATACTGGTTTTTGAATGCATTCTTGATTGTGTTTATAGTCCTGTGTAGATCTTAACATAAAAGATTGATTCAAAAAATCACCATAAAGCAATTGTTTGTCTCTTTGTAATTCGGTTTGTTTGATCTCATCCAATAAAGCAATCTGTGCATTGGCATGCAGCCCAAAAAATAAAGTGCAAACTAGTAGTACTAGACAAGGCTTTGTTATTAATTTATATTTCTTTACCATAAAAAGATCGTGTTTATAAAGGCATAGATATTACCCTTATGTGTAGCGTTTATCCAATTATAATTCCTTGCTTTTACCCATTCGAGATTCGCATTCACTATAAAATGTTTGTATCGATAGCCCCAATGGGTGCCAAAAACATAATCGTCCCATTTGGTATTTCTTAGCTTAACCGCATTTTCTCCTGTTTCTAAATAGGGATTGTGTGCAATATGCTGAAACTTAATACCCAATACATTAAATCCTTCATGAAGGTCTAACGTGATAGTTTGCAAATCATTACCATGACCTGCTCCTACACCAATAATTTGATTATTATTGGTAAAGCCCTCATACACTGTACTGTGCTCATACCAATTGCCGGCTGATCTTTGAATATAGCTGGGCGTTTGAGACATTTTAGTGGCTTCAAAACCTAGATCAAGATATTTAGTTTCAGTGAGTGTATGTAATTTTTTAAAACCAAATGTATACGCGCTTGAATGTGACATATCAATCAATAAATCTCTCACATTTTGTTTCGCGTCATTAAAACCATATTCAAAATATACTTCGGCATGGTTTTTTGGAAATAACCATCTTGTGTATATGCTTAATATCTGATCCTTACTTAAAGTATCGTCTGCATAATTACTTTTATATAAGCCATTTAAAACAGGCATATAGGTAGTCATAAAATTGGCGCCTGGTTTTTGCACTTGTTCATAGTTTTGAAAAGCACGATTAAATCCTACAAAAATATTTTTTAATCCTGCAGGCTGTAAAACCATGTTCACCCCATTGTATTGACGGGTACTAGCAAGGCTATAATCAAATGTTCTTTTTTGTAAACTATTGTTTTCAAAACCTTGAGAAGTATCACGTGTCATTCTACCCAACACTAATGCAAACTCTAGTTTACCAATTCCAATATTAATAGGCCTAGTTGTAGCTAATCTTGCATGTTCAAAACCAGCTGCATTATTGCTCATTAAAAGAGAAGCATACCTGCCTGGGCCCCACCAAAGATTTTCAGAAGAAATACTTAATGATAAGCCTGCTACATGAATGGCTACAAAAGATTGACCGGGGAGTAATTTTGTTTTTTTAGTAAAATCACCGCTCGCAAAATGTACCAATTCAGGTTGGTATTGGGCATGTAGTATCCCCCATTTAGCAAATAAGCCTGTTGTTAGTTGTCCTTGATAACCCTTGCTATACCCCATGGCTTGATCATTCCACCCAAATGCCCTAGTTGAATTATATTTCTGTGTAAGGCTAATTGGCAAAGCTTCTATATGCAATCCCCATTTATTAATTTGAGGAGCATGGTATTGAATTTGCCCATCTAAATCGTTTAACAAATCAGCATAGGTCTGGTATCTAGAAGTATAATAAGGTCTATTAGTAAGTGATTCATTTGCATCCAGTTTCCCTAATAGTTGTGCGTTTCTCACATGTTCGTCTAAATTTGAAAACCCTACAGCAATAGGATTTTGAGCTGAAGTCGTTAGACAACTTAAAATGGTAATGCTTATAGTAAAGATAAAATAGCTTAAACGCTTCATTGTTTCCACTTAATTTTTAGAAAAGAAATAAGGTTCCTATATTCAAAGAGCATCTTGTCCATGAATGAATAAGGAAGGATAGCAAAAGGCAACTGATGCTTCCACTTTTTATAAAAAGCCAATCTATTGGTTATCCAGTTGGCATTCAATTTTCCAATAGATTGATGCACTATATCAATATCATACACAGAAGCTAATTCAAAACCAAGTGCTTGTATTTGCATAGAGATATCCATATCATACATATGAAAGCCTTGGTAATTCAATTGATCAAATTGAATTTGATCAAACAAAGATTTACGTACGCAAAGCCAAACTCCATCAAGTAATGCTACGGGAACTTTATTATTATTTTCAGTAAAGACTTTATTAGAATCAGTCTTATAATAATGTGTATCGCTTTTTCCCTCTTGAATAATATTTTGAGCAACTAATTTACTACTCCACCAAGTTCCAGGCATTGCACTTACATAAGGCGTACCAGCAACACCAATGGCTCCAATATTTGTATTATTAAAATGAGACAGTACCAACTTACCCCAATGATTTGTTTTATACAATATATCATCATGCATGAAACAAATAATATTGTGTTGACTTTTTTGTACACCTAGATTATACGCTTCAAAAATATCGTATTGGTTATCACTATTGTCGATATATACCAAATCAAAAGGCAGACCAATAGTTTCTTGAATATTTTGATACAAGAGAGGGTCAATTATTTTATTCCTACTACAAATAACAATGGATATCATTACTTATGATGATTGTTTATAGGTAGATATTTGGAGAGCCAAAGTGTATATATATTATTGGGTGCTAGGTATACATAATAAGTAGCAAACCAAATCAAGGAAAGCGTAGCAATAAATATCAATCTAATAATAACCATGCTAATCATATATTTACCCAAAAGTATGATCAGAATATAGGGTAACATGGTTTTGATTTGCGCTTTGAAAATAGGCATTAATTGAGGCATGGGATAATGCTTGGTAGCAAACCATAAGAAGGAGGCACATACAACTATTTCGGTAACAAGAATTGCAATTGCCGAACCCATTTCTTTAAAGACTGGTACCAAAAGAAAAGATAATACTACACTGATACTCATACCATAAATGGCAGACAATAAAATAAGTTTGTCTTTTGCCAAGGCACTCAATACTTGAAAACCAAAAATAGTAGATAAACTTACAATTAAAATAAGTGGACTGGTAATTTGTAAAGGAAGTATAGCCCTATGAAAACTAGTGCCAAATAAAATCTCTACTATCTCGGGTGCACATCCACAAAAAACAATCACCAAAGGAAGGGATAAACTCACCAATAAAAAAAAGCCGTCCTGCACCAAACTATTAAATTTGTCAAAATCCTTTTGATGAAAATAATTCATAATACTTGGAAACATGGCTGCCGAGATAGCACTTAATACTGCAATCACTAATTTGGTCAATTTTAAGGCAGTAGAATAATAACCTACACTTTCATTGTCAGCCAAAAAACCTAGAAGCACTGTATCTAAAGAAAAATAAATACTAATAGAAAAAATAGTTAAAAACAATACCAACAAAGGCTGCATATGTTGTTTCAGGTTTAGTGCAGCAAATACTTGTTTGGAATAATGTACTGTTTTTTTCAATCTAACAAAATTGATAAGAGCCAGAATCAATGATAGCCCCACTTGCATCTGCATGTATTTTAAATAATCCGATTGGGATTTTATAAAAATAAATACAGATAAAATAAAAAGCAGTCTAATAAAAAATGATCTTAAGGCAATAAATTTAAATGCACCCATGCCACTAAAGAACCATTCCAAATTAAACATTTGTAAAACAAAATATACAATAGCCCATTGAAATAGTGAGGCATACTGATGTAAGGTGGGGGCTATTTGAATACTGAGATAAAAAAGTACACTAAATAATATGGTACAAAACAAATTAATACCAAACACTTCCCAAAATATGCTAGACCTTTTTTGCATATCATCAGCGTGTTTAGCTATTTCCCTTACACCATAAATAGGAATACCTAATGCCGCTAATACTACAAAGTATTTAGCAAAGCTTTCGGCAAAATTAATCAGCCCTATATGTTCGGGACCCAGGGTCCTTGCCAAATAAGGGAAAGTGATTAAAGGAAACAGTACTTGTGATACCGCTAGTAATACATTGTAAAATATATTCTTCTCTGTCTTCATTACTACTAACGATAACTCGCATCTACCAAGGCACGATAGATATTTTTAAGAAGTAAAGGAATACGTTTTACCTTATCGACAAAGCTAATGTCGCCATTGCGCTGATGTGATAAAATAGATTGCAATTGAATATAATAAGGGTCTGAACCATTTATCTTGGCGCGCTCTTTTAAGATTTGCAAGCTTAATTGTTGCATTTCTTGAATTTCTTGTACCGATGTTTTATGATTGCTAAAAACTCTTGTGCCTGTTCTTATGGGACGACAGTGTTTTAGTTGTACGGCATGTACTACCGCTGTATTATTGCGACCTAAAATATATTGAATGGTAGGCACCAAGTAAACATCAATGCCAGTGCCTGAAATATTGTCTTTACAATAGGGAGCGAATTCCATAAATATATCCATGCTATAAAAAGGGCACATCACTTCCACCCAAGGCGTAGGCAAAATGGTATAGCCTGGCTTATTGATAAATTGACGGTTATCAAAATAGCTATCATGTGATAAGCTAGGCTGGAAAACATCTAGTTTTTCAATAGCACCAATAAATAATAACTTATTAATATCAGAGACACTGATCATATGGTCATCATCAAAAATGCCAATATATTGATATTGATATTGATTTTGATTAACTAATTGATTTTTTTGAATATGATGATAAAGCGCTGTGATAATTTGACCCTTACACTCTGTAGCTACTGAAAGGTATTGATAAGGAGTAGTTGCAAAAAGACTTGTTTGGTCTTTGCCGCTATAATCAAAAATCATCAAATCAAATTTTGCAGCATCGATAGAGATATCTTGATATAGGTATTCCAAGGCTTGGCTTTGACCATCCCAAGTAATTACGACTAATGAGGGTTTGCTATGCTTCATAAACATTAACTAAAATAAGCTTGTATACGATTTCTGAGATCAAAAATTTGTACAATGCAAAAACGTTTGATTTTCTCAATGGTATTTTGTTTTTGAATACTACTAGGGGTATTATACCAAGCACTAATAATTTCAGGTCGGGCAGCGCCTAATGCTAAAGTTCCTGCAGCAATATATTTTTTATACATATCAACCGGGTAGCTGATTTTTCCTGTGGCTTTTAATAAATGCTTTGCCGCTTTTTTATTTAAAGAATAGCCATAAGTACAATACACCGACTTGATAAGCGGTTCACCAATACTTTGATCTGCTTGATCATATATTAATGAGGATCTTTTTAATCTTGTATTCCCATCCCAAGCACCCCAAAAAAATAAATCATAATGAGCACATATCAGTGGATAGTAATCTTCTATTAATCTTAGGTTCTTGATTTTGCTATCAGACTCTAGTACTAACACATGTGCTTGTTCATCTATTTCTGAATTAAGTATTGACTTCCAAATATGACGATGACCCAACAAAACCCCAATCTCAGCTGGCACTAATGCCTTACCTGTTCTTTGTTGAGATAGTTGTATAAGTTGTTTTAAAAAAGGTACTTTTTGATAGGCAGGAAATATAGCTTCAATACTAATCGCATTAGGCAATGCTTTTTTAAGTATGTCAATTTGCTCTTTTCTATTTTCTTCTTTGGAAGAATATAAAATATAAGCCGGTATGTTTTGGACACTACTCATTATTGTTGGGCCCATACATAAGGAGTACAAAAACGATTCACTCCATTTTGGTTATAAATAATATTATGTGGTTTCTGCATCGCTTGAGCTAGATGTGCAGGTAAACTATCTGCAGTAATAATAAAATCTGCTTGTTGAATAAGTTGTATTAAAGTATCAAAATTATCGTAACTCAATTCAGCACTATGACTACTCATTTGATTATTGTTAAATCTTGCTATTTGCACTATTATACCCTTAGCTTCCAATTCGGCTTTTAATAAAGTAAGGGTGCTTTTCGGAATTTCTTTTTTAACCTGTCTTGCATCAGGCAATATCAATACTTGCTTGTAGGGTTTTTCTAGCTGAGATATTTGCTCTTCAATTGCCAGCCAATTATGATACCCTTGATACACCCTAGCTCCTTTTCCCACTACTGCTTTACAATGAGCTCCTGTTAAAAAGTTAAATAAACTCAATCGAATATCTTGTTCTACCCAATCTTGTCCTTTATGATTAGGATTTGCAAGTGCATATTTTTTAATTTTTTGCAATTGCGAAAAAGTAGCAAGACTTAGTAATTGTTTATTGGTGAAAAAACTAAGCTGCCCTGATTGAATGCCAAAATATTCAAAAACAATTGTATAGTATGCATTTGTAGAAATTACCTGTGCTTTTACAAGTGCATCATATAAAGGCTTCAAATGTAAAGAAGCCACGACATGAATAGGTTGCTTTGATTTTGAAATAGCATGCATGCCAATTACAAAATCACCAAAAGCCCTAAGAAAAAAAATACGCTGCATGAAGGGCCACTTATTGCTTGTCGGTATAAATATAAATGGCTGCCAAAAAGCTTATGACAAAACCTATCAATGCCCCAACTACCACCATCAATAGGATGGATTTACGTTGGTCAATTAATGGATACTTAGGTTGG
>Ga0228701_1002697_pt1 | contig 10136 bp, 6 predicted proteins | sample McNCre117_Aug_MG_2_FD_178017 | JGI IMG/M metagenome (GOLD analysis project Ga0228701, IMG submission 178017) | Freshwater microbial communities from McNutts Creek, Athens, Georgia, United States - 11-17_Aug_MG | ecosystem: Environmental > Aquatic > Freshwater > Creek | place: USA: Georgia...
GCTCAGCCATTGCCCATGCGCTGGTGATGGCCGGGGTGAGCGAACTGGCCATTCACGACCCCGACCTCACACGCCGCGACACCTTGATTCAACGCCTGGCCAGTTTGAACAAAGCCAAAGTCACCGCTGGCAGCGCCGACCCCACAGGCGTGGACATTGCGCTCAACGCCACCCCCATCGGCATGAAAGCCAGCGACCCCACGCCCATCGATGTGCGTGGCATCACGGCCCAAATGTTTGTGGGCTGCGTGATCACGGCACCGGCCGTGCCCCCGCTGATTGAAGCGGCCCGTGCCAAGGGCTGCGCCACCATGACCGGTGCCGACATGTTTGCGCGGGTGCGTGACTTGATGGTGAATTTCTTAATCGGGAACTAAGTCGGGAGCTGAACGCATGAACGCCAAAACTTTTGCCAAAGACCACACGCCCAACACCGCGCTCTCGCAGCTGAGCGAGGATGACAGCTTTGACGTGGTCGTCATCGGCGCCGGTGGCGCTGGCATGTCGTCGGCCCTGTTTGCCACCCTCAAGGGCGCACGCGTGCTGCTGGTCGAGAGCACCGAATACCTGGGTGGCACCACCGCCTTGTCGGCCGGCACCACCTGGGTGCCAGGCACAGACAAAGGTTTGAAAGTGGAACCGCGCGACACGCTGGAGCGCGCCAAAACCTTTTTGAACCACGCGGTGGGTGAGCGCGCCGAGCAAGCCTTGCGCGATGCGTTTGTCGACAACGGCCACAAAGCCATTGCCCTGCTGGAAGCGCAGACCGATGTGAACTACCAGGTGCGCGCGCTGCACCCCGACTATTTGTCAGAGCTTGAAGGCTCGGTGTTGCGCGGCCGCGCGATTGAGCCAATTCCTTTTGATGGCCGCTTGCTCGGCGGCGCCTTGAAGCTGATTCGCCCACCCATCCCTGAATTCACCGTGCTCGGCGGCATGATGGTGGACCGCGACGACATTGCCAACTTGCTCAAGCTGACCCAATCGTGGTCGGCCTTTGTGTATGCCACCCGCATCATCGTGCGTCACGCCATGGACAAACTGCTGTGGGGCCGTGGCACGCGTTTGGTGATGGGCAATGCGCTGATCGCGCGTTTGCTCTATTCGCTGATGCAACGCAACGCCACCCTCCTCACCCAAACCAAGGTGGAGAACATCGTGAAAAAAGGCGATGCCGTGCACAGCGTGGTGCTGAGCCAAGGCAATGTCAAACGCACGGTGCGCGTCAAAGGCGGTGTGGTCATGGCCAGTGGTGGCTTCAACCGCCACCCCACCAAGCGCGCCGAGATGCTGCCCGGTGCGGATGTGACGTGGTGCCCCGGCGCCCCAGGCCACACCGGCGCGGCGCAAGATTTGGCCTTGGCCGCCGGCGCACGTTTTGGCGAATGTGGTCTGAGCAACGCGTTTTGGGCCCCGGTGTCCACACGCCAGCGCGCCGATGGCACCACTGCCGTCTTCCCCCACTTTGTGATGGACCGCGGCAAGCCCGGCATGATCACCGTCAACCAAAACGGCCAACGCTTTTTGAACGAGTCCACCTCGTACCACCTGTTTGGCATTGCCATGCAAGAAGCCCACAAGCAAACGCCCAGCGTGCCTTCGTGGCTGATTGCCGATGCGGCTGCCTTGAAGCGCTACGGCATGGGCATGGTGCGCCCCGGTGGCGGCGGCTTGGCGCCTTTCTTGGCCGATGGTTATTTGACCGAAGCCAACAGCCTGGGCGAGCTGGCCCAAAAACTGAACATGCGTGCCGATGTGTTGCAAGCCACTGTGGCCGCCTTCAACGAAAGCGCCATCAAAGGTGAGGACAGCGTCTTCCAGCGCGGAACAACCGACTACCAACGCGCCAACGGCGATGCCCTGTGGGACGGCCCCAACCCTTGCTTGGGCGCGCTCACGCAAGGCCCGTTTTATGCGGTGCGCCTGTACCCCGGCGACATTGGTGCGGCCACCGGTTTGTTGACCGATGTGCACGCACGTGCCATCGACGGCTACGGACACATCATTCCTGGGCTGTATGCCTGCGGCAACGACATGCACTCCATCATGGGCGGCACCTACCCAGGCCCAGGCATCACGATTGGCCCAGGCCTGACCTTTGGCTATCTCGCCGCCGAGCATGCGGTGGAGCGCGCACGCCAGAGCTGATTCGCGCGCAGAAGAAGCGGCTCACTACAATAGCCGCTTCTTCAACAGCCTCTGGATCAACACCATGAACCGCTGCACTTGGCCCAACGGGCAGGCTCTGTCATGAGCCGCAAAGTCTTCATCAAAACCTTCGGTTGCCAAATGAACGAGTACGACTCGGACAAGATGGCTGACGTGCTAGGAGAAGCCCAGGGTTACGAAAAAACCGACGACCCCGAACTCGCCGACCTGATTGTTTTCAACACCTGCTCGGTGCGTGAAAAAGCGCAAGAAAAAGTGTTTTCCGATCTCGGTCGCATCCAACATTTGAAAGCCAAGGGCGTCAAGATTGCCGTCGGCGGCTGCGTGGCCAGCCAAGAAGGCGACACCATCATCGCCCGCGCACCCTATGTGGATGTGGTGTTTGGGCCGCAAACCCTGCACCGCTTGCCAGACCTGTTGAACCAGCGCGAAGCGCTGGCCAAGCCGCAAGTCGACATCAGCTTCCCAGAGATTGAAAAATTCGACCACTTGCCCCCCGCCCGCGTGGAAGGCGGCAGCGCGTTTGTGAGCATCATGGAAGGCTGCAGCAAATACTGCAGCTACTGCGTGGTGCCCTACACCCGCGGCGAAGAAGTGAGCCGCCCGTTTGACGACGTGTTGGTCGAAGTGGCGGGCTTGGCCGCGCAAGGCGTGAAAGAAGTCACACTCTTGGGCCAAAACGTCAACGCCTACCGCGGCGCCATGGGCGGCACGGCTGAGATTGCCGACTTTGCGCTGCTCATCGAGTACGTGGCCGAAATTCCTGGTATCGAGCGCATCCGCTACACCACCAGCCACCCCAACGAATTCACCCAACGCCTGATTGATGTGTATGCCAAGGTGCCGCAACTGGTGAGCCATTTGCACCTGCCCGTGCAGCACGGCAGCGACCGTATTTTGATGGCCATGAAGCGCGGCTACACCGCCATGGAATACAAGAGCACGGTGCGCAAACTGCGCGCCATTCGCCCTGACATGGCCATGAGCTCGGACTTCATTGTGGGCTTTCCGGGCGAAACCGAAGAAGACCACCAAAAGCTCATCAAGCTCATGCACGATGTGTACTTTGACAACTCGTTCAGCTTCATCTTCAGCCCCCGCCCCGGCACGCCTGCGGCCAACCTGCACGACGACACACCGCACGCGGTGAAGCTGCGCCGCTTGCAAGAGGTGCAAAAAATCATCGACGACAACATGCGCGACATCAACGTGCAACGCGTGGGCACGGTGCAACGCGTGTTGGTGGATGGTTTCTCCAAGAAAGACGCCACCGAGCTGCGTGCGCGCACCGAGTGCAACCGCATCGTCAACTTCAAAGGCGGGCCCAACCCCGAGCGTTTGATGAACCAGCTGATCGACGTGAAGATCACCGAGGCCAACCCGCATTCCTTGCGGGGTGAGGTGGTGGTTCAGTAAACCGAGATAAAAAACCCTACAGCGTTCCCGCTGTAGGGTTGCGGTTGAGTATGGACCAGTTATTTAGTTTTCACACCCGCATACCAACCGTCGTAATAAGTGGCTGTGGGCGCTTTTGCCATGACGAAGCCCCAGCTGTTGGTGGTCATTGAAATTTCTTTGATGCCATTCGTCAACGCATATCCAAAGCCCTTTGCCGGTGTGCTGACGTAACTTGTGGTGGTCAATGTGGAGCCTGTGTATGAGCTCACAAAGGAGTTGTTTGTTGTATCAACAGACTCGACCTTGGAAGCCAAGTTCCCGGACGTGACCAAGGTGTTGGATCCGGAGGCCACACCAGCTACCCAGATCTGATTTGCCTCTGATGTTTGACCTACCGTTGGGAGTTTTTTCTCAACCGCCTTGGTCATTGCAATCAGTCCACCATAAGCTGAGGAGCCAACCGTCATGTTTGTCACCGCCATCAGCACAGTCGCTTGACTGCCATTCACATACAACACGGCAGTTGCGGCAAGTCCTCCGAGTGAGGTGCATGACAGCGTTCCATTTGAAACGGCAGTACAAGTCACAGGGTCACTGCTGTTTGTCGAGGTCGTCGTACAGTCGGGTAAGGATTTGGTCAAGTCACAGCTGTAGCTGTCAATCGATCCGTCGGTTTTGATTTCAAACTTAAATGGCAAACCTAAGCGGAAAGAATTTGTTTTCCCTTTGACGAAAGCCATCGCGGGATAGGTGCCTGCAAAAGAAGGGTTGATCAATGCAGCTGATTTTTGTGCGGGCACGGTGACACCAAAATCAGTGGAAGTAATCCACACGCCAACACCCCCGGTTGAAATTCGGTATTCAATCGTTTGTCCACCCACACTTGCTGTGAAAGCACACGGGATCAATTGATTGCTTGAATCGCGCTTTAAGCTGATTGCGTAGGTGGCGTTGTTTGCGAGATTTTTCAAGCGCATATTGCTGAAATCAAGATTCCAGCCTGCTGGTGCCGTACCAATCAAATCGAGAACCCAAATATCACCGCTTCGGGCATAAGGACAGTTTGACAACGCGTACTGAGAGTTTCCAACGACTGATGTGATGGTCGAAGCCACGTTTGTTGTACTGGTCAATGTTTTGACTTGCGCAGTCAAGTCTGTGATTTTTTTGTCCGCTGCCGCTAATGCAGCCATCAGAGCATCAATTTTCTTGTCGGTCGCATCACCTGAAGCATCCGCTGTTGCCGCGGTCATGGAACCTTTCATGAAATCAATCCCTGTCATATCCGCATCACCACTTCCCATCGCTGCCGTCAATGCTTGCACGCGCGTGACAGCAGTGCTGATACTTGTGCTGGTGACCTTGGCTTGCGCTGTTGCATTGAAATTCGTAAATGCTGTCGCAGGTTCATCGCCCAATGCGTTGGCCACCACCAAGTTCGTGACGGGTGTGATGTTTGCTGTTGTTGCCCCGGCTTCGACAATCGAATGAAGCTCTGTCTTGGTGACAGGATCGATGGCTCTCAAGATGCAGGGTTGAGCCCCGCCAGATACGTTGACCGTGTATGTGCCATCCGTATTGGTTGTTGCAGTTCCCGTACCTGTCGCGCACTTGGCGTCGACGCTCCCAAGCGAAATGGCTGCACCTGTGGCCGCTACGCCAGAAATTGACAACGTGCTAGGTGACACAGAAGCGCTGCCGCCTCCACCGCCGCCACCGCAACCACTTAACAGGGCCCCCAACAACAAGGCGCCCAACGCGTTCTTGGTCATACAAATCTCCTTAAACAGTCTTTGCTTTGCACATTGCCTACTCATCGTTTATTAATACTATCACTATTTTGTAGACTATATTCCGTGGACTGTGGATCTCATCAAAAGGATGCTTAATGAGTGCCCAATACTCATTCAGTTACTGCAGAGAAGATCGCTTTCGTGGTGAAGACCCGGCGGAAGTCCTTGGGTTTATCCCAGGAAGAACTAGCGCACACTGCAAATATTGACCGCACCTATGCAAGCCAAATTGAGCGGGCTATTGCCAATCCCTCACTCAGCGTTTTATGCAATCTTGCAGTTGCACTCCAACTCACACTGTCGCAACTCCTCGGCGAAGCTGTCATTGATTAATGCAAGGCCTGCCTCCGCCCAACCAACGAGTCGCCTTTGTGCGGCTCGTTCGCTTTGCGGCTTGTATAAACTGAACGCACACAACGAGACAAGCCCATGAAAGCAGAACTGAACGAGCGCATCACGCGCATTGGCCCGAACACCCCTTGCGGCAACTTGATGCGCCACTATTGGCAGCCGGTGGCGCTGGTGGACGAATTCAACCCCGCGCTGGACCCACGCATGGGCGTGCGCCCTGTCAAAGCGGTGCGCGTGCTGGGCCAAGACCTGGTGTTGTTCAAAAACGCACAGGGAGAATTTGGCTTGCTCGACCGCGACTGCCCACACCGTGGCGCCGACTTGGCGTTCGGCCGCAACGAGGGCAACGGTTTGCGCTGCCCCTTTCACGGCTGGAAATTTGATGTCACAGGCCAATGCCTAGAGACGCCCGCCGAGCCCACCGGCAGCAAGCTGTGCCAACACGTGAAGCAACGCCACTACCCGCTGGTCGAGCGCAACGGCGTGTTGTTTGGCTGGTTTGGCCCTGAAGACAGCACGCCACCGCCCTTCCCTGCGTTGGACTGTTTCACCGCACCCAACAGCCACACCTTTGCCTTCAAAGGTCTGTGGCAATGCAATTGGTTGCAAGCGTTTGAGGTGGGCGTGGACCCGGCGCATGCCTCGTTCTTGCACCGCTTCTTTTTTGACGAGTCGCTGGACGACACCTATGGCAAGCAGTTTCGTGGCGCCAGCGCGGGCGACATCAACGGCGAGCGCTGGCCCATGACCAAGGTGATGCGTGAGTTTGACCAACCTCAGATCAGCGTGGACGCCATGCCGTTTGGCATGCGCCTGACGGCGCTGCGGCCCATGAACGAGGCCCTCACCCATGTACGCGTGACGAACGCGATTTTTCCGCACACCTTTGTGATTCCGCTCTCCGAGACCATGACCATCACCCAGATGCATGTGCCCGTGGACGACACGCACACCTATTGGTATTCGGTGTTCACCAGCTTTGCTGGCCCGGTCGACAAAGAGGCCATGCGCAACCAGCGCCTGAACGCGATTGACCTGCCTGACTACATCCCCAAATCGGGCAAACACAACAACTGGGGCTTCAACGCCGAAGAGCAAAACACCCGCACCTACCTGGGCATGGGCGAAGACGACATCAACGTACACGACCAGTGGGCTTGCGAGAGCATGGGCCCGATACAAGACCGCACCCGCGAACACTTGGGGACCAGCGACAAAGCCATCATGGCCAACCGCCGCAACCTGCTGCAAGCGATTGACGATGTAGAAGCCGGTAAATTGCCACTGGGCTTAGCCCAACCCGATGTGGCCGCCCAGCGCATGGGCCCCGACACGGTGGACGGCATTGCGCCCGCGCAAGGCTGGCAAGACTGGTGGCGCCATGCGGTGGATAGCAAACGCCAAAGCGCACCTTGGAATGCCGCCTTGCCCGAAGGTCAGCCGTGAGCCGCACCAACACTGACATCAACACCGAGGCCATGCAGCGCACAGCACGTCTGATTGAAAGCAGCGGCCTGGAGCTGGTGCGCTTTGCCTGGTGCGACACCCACGGCATGCTGCGCGGCAAAACACTCACCGCCTCTGCGGCTGTCAAAGCCTTGCGCAGCGGCGTGGGCATGGTGAGCACCTTGATGCTCAAAGACACCTCCGACCGCACGGCGTTCAAAGTGTTTGAAGCAGGCATTGCTGATGAGCTGCCGGGTTTTGAGTTCGCCAGCAATTTGCTGCTGATGCCGATTGAAGACAGCTTCAAGGTGTTGCCGTGGGCCGACAAAACCGGCTGGGTGCAATGCCAGCCGGTGTTTCAAAACGGCACGCCCGTGCCTTTGGACACCCGCCGCCAACTGCAACAGGCCTTGGCCCAATTGGCGCAACGCGGCTGGGGCATGGTGTGCGGCTTGGAGGTGGAATTTCACATCTACCGCCTCAAAAACCCCACACACGGCTTGGACCTCGACCCGCACACCGCCGCATGGCCCGGGCCTGCCCCCGAGGTGAGCTTGATTCACCCCGGCTACAACTTGCTGTCCGAACATTTGTTTGACATGAGTGAGGAACCGCTGCGCATCGTGCAGCACACCGCGCAGGCTTTGGGCTTGCCTTTGCAATCGCTCGAGATCGAACTCGGCCCCAGCCAGGTCGAAGCGGTGTTCGACGCCACCGACGCCCTCACCGCCGCCGACAACATGGTGCTGTTTCGCAACGCCGTCAAGCAAGCCTTGCGGCGTGCGGGCTACCACGCCACCTTCATGTGCCGCCCGCCGTTTGAACAGATCATGTCCAGCGGCTGGCACTTGCACCAGTCGCTGGTCGATATGACCACCGGTCGCAACCTGTTCATGCGCGATGCAGCCGCGCCCCACACGCAGGCCAACGACGCACACCACACGCTGTCTGACATGGGTGCGCAGTATTTAGCCGGCTTGCTGGCCCATGCGCAAGGCATGACGGTGATGTGCACGCCCACAGCCAACGGCTTTGGCCGCTTCAGGCCCAACGCTTTGGCGCCGCAATCGATTCTGTGGGGGCGCGACAACCGGGGCGCCATGCTGCGCGTAGTTGGCCAAGCCGGTGACACCGCGACACGGATTGAAAACCGTTTGGGCGAACCGGCCGCCAACCCTTATCTGTACATGGCGTCGCAAATTCACGCCGGCTTGGCCGGTGTACAAGCAGGTCTCACACCGCCCTTGGCCACCGACTCGCCCTACGCCGATGCAGTCGATGCCGCCGACCAGGCTGAGGCCACGCGCATTCCGAACACCTTGGGCCAAGCGCTTGTCGCCTTGCAACAAGACACGGCCATGTGCCAAGGGTTTGGTCAAGACTTTGTGCGCTACTACCAGCGCATCAAAACTGCCGAGCAACAACGTTTTGATGCCGCCGAGGACAAACTGGAATTTCAGCGGCGAGAATATTTCAACCGCATTTGATGTCCACCTTCAGACGAGACACCCATGATCCAAATCCATGTATTTGAAAACGCCCAAGACACACAAGGCAAAACCATCACCGCCAAAGCAGGCCAAAGCCTGATGAAAGCCGCCGTGGCGGGCGATATTGACGGTGTGGCCGCAGACTGCGGCGGCACACTCACCTGCGCCACCTGCCATGTGATGGTGCGTGAACCTTGGTTGGGCCAGTTGCCCGCCATGACCGATGACGAAGACGGCATGCTCGACTTTGCCGCCTGCGCACGCCAAGCCAATAGCCGTTTGTCGTGTCAGATCATCTTGACCGATGCCATGGACGGCATGCAGATCGATTTGCCCGCCAGTCAGTATTGACGCGCCTCGCACGGTCCGAACCGTGCGAGGGTTTAGCGCATGCCGGGAAAGCCGCCACCGCCCATGCCCGGCATGCCTTTCATGCCGCCGAGTTTTTTCATCATCTTCATCAAGCCGCCGCCGCGCATCTTCTTCATCATGTCTTGCATTTGCTCAAACTCTTTGAGCAAACGGTTGACGTCTTGCACCTGAACGCCCGCACCTGCCGCAATGCGGCGCTTGCGTGTGGCCTTGATGAGTTCGGGCTTGCGGCGCTCCAGCTCGGTCATGCTGTGGATGATGCCTTGCTTGCGACCGATGTCTTTTTCGGCTTTGTCCATGTCCACCTGACCGGCCTTGGCCGCCATTTGCGTGGGCAATTTGTCCATCAAATTCGACAAACCGCCCATGGAGCGCATCTGCTGAATTTGGGACAAGAAATCGTTGAGGTCAAAGTTGTCACCGCGTTTGACTTTGTCGGCCAGCTTTTGCGCCGCCGCCATGTCCACGCCGGCGGTGACTTGCTCAACCAAGGCCACGATGTCGCCCATGCCCAGCACACGGCCTGCGTGGCGGTTGGCGTCGAACAACTCCAAGCCATCCAGCTTCTCGCTGGTACCGGCAAACTTGATGGGCGCGCCGGTGATTTGGCGCACCGACAACGCGGCGCCGCCGCGTGAGTCACCATCGAGCTTGGTGAGCACAATGCCCGTCAAAGGCAGCGCATCGCTGAAGGCTTTGGCCGTGTTGATGGCGTCTTGACCTTGCATGGCATCGACCACAAACAAGGTTTCCACCGGATTCAACACACTGTGCAGGGTTTGAATTTCGCGCATCAGCGCTTCGTCAATCGCCAAACGACCGGCGGTGTCGACCAGCAACACATCAAAGTAGTGCTTGCGTGCGTAATCCAACGCAGCGCGTGCAATGTCTTCAGGCTTTTGATCGGGCGAGCTGGGGAACCATTCGGCGCCCGCTTGTGCGGTGACGGTTTTGAGCTGCTCAATCGCTGCCGGGCGGTACACGTCGCCCGAGACAGTCAGCACTTTTTTCTTGCGCTGATTGATGAGCCAGCGCGCCAGCTTGGCGGTGGTGGTGGTTTTACCGGCACCTTGCAAACCCGCCATCAAAATCACGGCGGGCGGTTGGGCGGCGAGGT
>Ga0228701_1002705_pt1 | contig 10120 bp, 8 predicted proteins | sample McNCre117_Aug_MG_2_FD_178017 | JGI IMG/M metagenome (GOLD analysis project Ga0228701, IMG submission 178017) | Freshwater microbial communities from McNutts Creek, Athens, Georgia, United States - 11-17_Aug_MG | ecosystem: Environmental > Aquatic > Freshwater > Creek | place: USA: Georgia...
ACACCAGCAACAACGCGGGTGGTGCAAATTGAACCTGGACCAACGCCAACCTTTACGCCGTCGGCGCCAGCTGCAACGAGCGCTGCGGCACCTTCGCGGGTAGCGATGTTTCCACCAATAACGTCAACGTTGCGAGCAAATGGCTCGGCCTTTAGCTTCGCAACCATGTCTAGAACAGCCTGGTTGTGGCCGTGAGCGGTGTCGACAATAAGAACGTCTACGCCAGCGTCAACGAGAGCCATAGAACGCTCCCAAGCATCGGCGCCAACACCAACAGCAGCTGCAACAAGCAGACGGCCGCTAGCGTCCTTCGAGGCAAGCGGGTACTTCTCGCTCTTGTCGAAGTCCTTGACGGTGATGAGTCCGCGGAGCTTGCCTGCGTCGTCAACAAGTGGAAGCTTCTCAATGCGGTGCTGGGCAAAGATGGCCACAGCCTCGTCTGGGTTGATGCCAACCTTGGCGGTAACCAGAGGCATCGGGGTCATTACATCCTTGACCAGGGTGGTGGTGCGCTGAACGTCTAGAACGAAGCGCATGTCGCGGTTGGTCACAATGCCAACGAGGATGCCGTCTTCATCGATAACTGGCAGACCCGAAACGCGGTAGTTGCGGCAGAGGTCGTCAACTTCCTGGATGGTGGCAAGCGGGGTGGTGGTCACCGGGTGGGTGATCATGCCGGCTTCCGAACGCTTTACGCGGTCTACTTCGGCAGCCTGACGCTCAATCGAAAGGTTGCGGTGCAGAACGCCGATGCCGCCCTGTCGTGCCATCGCGATTGCCATGCGGCCCTCGGTCACGGTGTCCATCGCGCTCGAAAGCAGTGGAACGTTGAGCGAGATGCGCTTGGTTAGCTGAGTCTTGGTGTTTACGCCGCTAGGCACAACATTTGATTCGCCTGGAAGCAGCAGAACGTCGTCGTAAGTTAGTCCGACAAAGCCGAATGGGTCGTTTTGAGTCATTGGAGAGAGCCTCTGATTGCCATGTAAAAGGTTTGTTAAGTCTACCTTTGATGACCTTTGCCAAACCATTCCTTATGGCAATCTCGAAAGGTATGCTTTTGAAGGTTAATAAACAGGAAACAGCGACGTTGCCCATGCTTGCCGCGTCGCCCGATACGGAGGTTGGTTTGAGCCACCCATACGCACGACTCACACGAGGATGGGCTGCAGCGATCGCTGCAATCGGTCTGGCGTTTGCAGTCCTACTTGGCGCTGCACCGCAGGCACATGCCGCGGACAACAGCGATCAAAGCACTTGGCAGTACAGCATCGCCGGAACACTAAAGCAGAATGGCAAGCCAATCAAGGGCGTTGACATCACTGCAGTTGACGGCAGCTTCTCAAACAAGGCAACCTCTGACGACTTCGGTTCGTGGACCATTCCGGTTCCTAAGCCTGGTATTTACAACGTCACGCTAGACACCAAGACTCTTCCAGCAGGCTTCAAGGTAGACAACGCCAACCTCCAGGCAGACCTCTCGCAGGTTAGCTTCGCGGCCGTTCTCTTCCGCTTTGCCGGTCAGACCGTTCAAACCGAAAGCTTCAGCGACCAGCTGACCCAGCGAATCTTCGCGGGCCTCAACTTTGGTCTGCTGCTTGCGATGGCGGCCATCGGTATTAGCCTCATCTTCGGTACCACCGGTCTCAGCAACTTTGCACACGGTGAAATGGTTACCCTCGGTGCACTGATGACCTGGCTGTTCCACGTTGTCGCCGGCATGAACATGATCGTTGCCGGTGTGCTCGCGGTCATCGTCGTGGCCGGTTTCGGATGGCTCCAGGATGCAGCGCTGTGGCGCCCACTGCGCAAGCGTCGCACCGGTCTAAACCAAATGATGATTGTTTCGATCGGTTTCTCGATCGTCGCTCGTTACGTGCTTCTCCTACTGTTCAACGGTGACACCAAGGACATCGCAGGTGGCGGTAACGCAATCGACATCGGCCCAATCAAGACCTCGGACGTAACCCTTATCGGTATGGTCATCTCGGTCATCACCCTTGCAGGTGTTGCACTGTTCCTAACCCGCACCCGTGTGGGCAAGGCAACCCGTGCAGTTAGCGACAACCCAGCCCTTGCCTCGGCAACCGGTATCGACGTTGAGCGCATCATCCGCATCGTTTGGATTGCTGCAGCAACCGTTACCGGTGTCGCTGGTGTTCTCTACGGTCTTGAGTTCCAGGCCAACTGGCTCACCGGTTTCGACATCCTCTTGATGCTGTTCGCGGCCGTGACCCTAGGTGGTCTTGGAACCGCTCTAGGCGCAACCGTCGGTGCACTCATCATCGGTATGGTCGTCGAAGTTTCGACCCTATTCATTCCAAACGAGCTCAAGTACGCAGCGGCTCTTGTCATCCTGATCGTCATTCTTATTGCCCGCCCTCAAGGTGTTCTCGGCAAGAAGCAGCGTCTGGGTTAGGAAGGAAAAGAAAAATGGATTTTGGACAGATTTTCAACCTAACTCTCGGTGAGGCAATCGGTGTATTCACCGCTGCCTACGCTCTCTGTGCACTCGGTCTTGCCATGCACTTCGGCTACACCGGTCTGCTCAACTTCGGTCAGGCAGGCTTTGCGGCTCTAGGCGCTTACGGCTACTCGGTCGCAACCCTTACCTTTGGCTGGAACATGTGGGGCTCGCTGCTCTTCGGAATGCTCTGCGCTGCAGCGTTCGCGCTCATCCTCGGTATTCCAACCCTGCGTTTGCGTGCCGACTATCTGGCGATTGTGACCATTGCGGCCGCACAGACCCTCTACTACCTGTTCTCGAACTCGCAGTTCGCAAACGTAACCGGTGGTTCGAACGGTCTGAGCCAGTTCGGTACCGACTTCTACGGGGCTAACCCGATTCCTGAAGGCCGCTACAACCTCGGCATCATCACCCTCAGCCAGGATGAAATCTGGATCCGCATCGTCGCATGGGGTCTCGTAATCATCGTTGCGTTGTTACTTGTTGTGCTAACCCGCAGCCCATGGGGCCGCACCCTGAAGGGCATCCGCGAGGATGAGGACGCTGTTCGCTCGCTAGGTAAGAACGTATTTGCCTACAAGATGCAGTCGCTCGTTCTCGGTGGTGTGATCGGTTCGCTCGGTGGAATGGTGTTCGTTATGGCATCGCAGACCAACCAGCCATCAACCTGGGTTTCGAACTTCACGTTCATGACCTGGACCGTGCTGCTTCTCGGTGGCGCTGCAACCATCCTCGGACCGGTTGTTGGTTCGGCCGTATTCTTCATGTTCCTAATGCTCACCCAGGGTGTTCTAGAAGGACTTGTAAACATCGGCGCTCTGCCATTCCTCAGCATCGCTCAGGTTGGCCAGATTCGCTACCTACTAGTTGGAGTCTTCCTAATGGTTCTGGTTATCTTCAGACCACAGGGCTTCTTCGGAAACAAGAAGGAGATGCAGTTCAATGGTTAATCCAACTGACACCACCGCAGACGACATCGCCAAGGGCGCGTTTGAACCTGGTTGCGCCAAGGTAGACCCAATCCTTGTTGCCACCAACGTCACCCGCAGCTTCGGCGGTAACAAGGCAGTCGACGTGGCTCACCTAGAGATTCCACGCGGCAAGATCACCGCTCTAATCGGCCCAAACGGTGCCGGTAAGACCACCCTGTTCAACCTTCTAACCGGTTTCGACAAGCCAAACACTGGCTCGTGGAACTTCGCCGGCAAGGACCTCGCAGGCGTTGCACCACACAAGGTTGCTCGCATGGGTATGGTTCGCACCTTCCAGCTCACCAAGGCTCTGAGCCTGCTCACCGTTATCGACAACATGCGTCTAGGTGCTCAGGACAACCCTGGTGAGAAGTTCTTCGCCTCGTTCGTCAAGCCACTCTGGGCAAAGCAGGAGCAGGCAATCACCGAGCGCGCAGATGCACTTCTAAAGCGCTTCAAGCTCGACGCCAAGCGTGAAGACTACGCGGCTGCCCTTTCGGGTGGTCAGCGCAAGCTTCTCGAAATGGCTCGCGCACTGATGAGCGACCCGAAGCTGGTAATGCTCGACGAGCCAATGGCTGGTGTTAACCCAGCCCTTACTCAGAGCCTTCTGGAGCACATCAAGGGTCTCAAGGCGAGCGGAACCACCGTTCTGTTCGTTGAGCACGACATGCACATGGTTCGTCACATCAGCGACTGGGTTGTTGTTATGGCCGAGGGCAAGATCGTTGCTGAAGGCCCTCCTGGCATCGTTATGAAGAACCCAGCGGTTATCGACGCCTACCTTGGCGCTCACGCAGACACCGACCTGGGCACTGTTTCGATCGACACTGTAAAGGACAGCGAATAATGTCTGAAAACCTATTGAGCGGCGCCTTGGCCCGCGAAAACGCTGTTGTTTACGTTGAGAACGTGGATGCCGGTTACCTTCCTGGCATCAACATTCTGAACGAGTGCTCGCTTGTTGCAAACAAGGGTGAGCTCATCGGAATCATCGGTCCAAACGGTGCCGGCAAGAGTACCCTGCTGAAGAGCATCTTCGGCTTGGTGAACGTGCGTTCGGGCAAGGTTTGGCTAAACGGTGAGGACATCACCAACCTCAAGGCAAACAAGCTCGTTAGCAAGCGCGTTGCGTTCGTACCGCAGACCAACAACGTCTTCCCAAGCCTGACCATTCAGGAAAATCTTGAGATGGGCGTATTCCAGAACCCTAAGACCTTCACCGAGCGTTTCGACTTCGTAACCAGCGTCTTCCCAGACCTTGGCAAGCGTCGCGCCCAGAAGGCCGGCTCGCTTTCGGGTGGTGAACGCCAGATGGTGGCCATGGGTCGCGCACTGATGGTTGACCCTTCGGTCCTATTGCTTGACGAGCCATCGGCTGGTCTTTCGCCTGTTCGTCAGGACGAGGCCTTCCTTCGCGTGAAGGAAGTCAACAAGGCTGGCGTAACCGTGATCATGGTTGAGCAGAACGCACGTCGTTGCCTGCAGATCTGTGACCGCGCCTACGTTCTAGACCAGGGTAAGGACGCTCACACCGGCACCGGCCGCGAGCTCCTAAACGACCCTAAGATGGTCGAACTCTACCTAGGTAACCTAGCCGAGCTATAAACCTGCCTGAGCGGCCTTGAAGCCGCACAGAGCGCCGAAACGCCTCATCCTTTTCCGGGTGGGGCGTTTCGCTTTTAGCGGGAATAGGGCAAGCGGCCCCAAGGCTCTCACCCTGGGGCCACCCACCCGGGTTACCTAAAGATGACAAGCAGTTCGACGATCAAAACGATCACTTTTACCACCGTCAGGGTTAGGTCCAGGACCTGCCATTTAGACATGCCCTTCTCCTACGTTCGGGTGCGAACCAAAGCGTCGAATCGGTGCAAAACCTCTTGCTGCTAAACAAAGGTTGTGCTTATACTCTTAGAGAATTCATCTCTTCGGAGCTATTTTCCGATTCGACGCCCTCTTGAGTGTCAAACTCTACCCCCAGTTGCTGCTGGGGGTTTTGTTTTTAACTGGACTGAACAAAGCCGCACTTTCTGCCAGTTCTAAAAGCAAAACATCCCTCGAACTCGCTTAGCGGCCTCGCCCTCACATCTGTGTATGACTCGCTTCGGCCGCTTACGCCCCGGCGGGGCAATAGACCCCCAGACAAAGAGAAATCCCCCCGAGCCGAAGCCCGAGGGGATTTCTTTAGGTTCTAGAACTTGAAAGTTCTAATCCTTACTTGTTACCTGCAACGGTACGAACTAGGTGGTTTACACCCTTTGCGTCGTAACGGTAGATACCGATGAATGCACCGGTTGGGTCGCCGTTAGCGTCGAATTCGATTGGGCCGCTGTAACCGTCGTAGTTGATCTTCTTACCAGCCTTGAGAGCCTTTAGACCAGCTGCGAACGAGGTTACGTTTACCTTGCCCTTGCCAGCCAACGAAACGTTGGTTAGCTGCGACTTGATGCCTGCACCGGTTGCCTTACCCGAAGCCTGAGCTGCGAGTGCGGTTAGAACAACAGCGTCGTACGACTCTGCTGCGTAGGTGAAGTCAGCTAGGTCCTTGCCACCGTTTAGCTTTGCGTACTCAGCCTTTAGGCGAGCCTTGAAAGCGTCGGTGATCGAACCACCAGGAATAGTACCCTTTGCACCGTTTAGGTAGGTAGCGAACGATTCCTTGCTGTAGTCGATGGTGTTACCGTCAACTAGGTAGATGTTTGCACCGCTGAAGCCTGCAGCCTTTAGAGCTGGGATCGACTTCTTGGTCTCGTCGTACGAGATGATTAGGACTGCGTCTGGGTTTCCAGCAACAACCTTTGCAACGATCGAACCGAAGTTGGTCTCGCCCTCAGTGTTTGCAACCTTGGTTACGGTAGCGCCAGCCTTCTTTAGAACGCCTTCTGCTACTGCCTCTAGACCGTTACCGTACGAGTTGTCGTCGTAAAGGATTGCAACGTTCTGTGCACCGTCCTGAAGGATCTGGTTAGCAGCGATGCGGCCCTGAAGGGTGTCCGAAGGAGCGGTACGGAAGTAGAAACCGTTGTCCTTCCAGGTCGAAAGGTCTGGAGCGGTGTTCGAAGGCGAAATCTCAACGATGCCTGCGCCAGTGATCTGGTTGATGATGTTACGGGTAACACCCGAAGCAGCAGCACCAAGAACAACGTCGGTGCCAGCAGCGATAGCTGCGGTTGCCGACTGCGACGAAACTGCTAGGTTAGCGCCGTCGCCCGAGTCCTTCATGTTTAGGGTTACCTTGTTGCCAAGGACGCCACCTGCAGCGTTGATGTCGTCTACCGCTAGGTAGGCACCAGCCTGCATTGGTGGGTATAGGAATGCTAGTGATCCGGTCAGTGGCAAGATACCAGTGATCGAAAGGGTCTTGTCTGCAGCGCCGGCAGCGGTTGCTGGCATAGCTGCACCTACGGTTAGCGCGGTAGCAGCTAGAGCTGCAACTGCACCAAGTGCCTTGCGGGTGTTGCTCATGTATTCAACTCCTGTGTTGATGGGGCCCAAGTGGAAAACTTGGGCGTCTGGATTAGTTTAGGGCTAGTTAATCTTTCTAAATAGCTCTCTTACGCTTTGTAACAAAGCCTTAATAATTTCCTTTAGCCATGGACCTTAAGACTGCAAAGGTTTAAAGGCCGTGAGTTTGGCTATACATCCAGATCGCCAATCGAACTAGATCCTGCATGCCAGAATCTCCACGATTCAACTTGTATTCATCCAGCTTGGCCTGAGCTGCTGCCTTGTTTGCGCCATTCGCCGCGTACGCTTTCAACACGACAATCATGGCGAAGTCGTCTGCGGCGTTTATACCCTTCAAGGCATCTGGTTGTATTGCCGCCGCTTGGGCGTCCGTGACATAAACGGTTTGGAAAACATCCATGTCTTCAATCCGCTTCGAGCTAAGGTGAGCGAAAACATCAGGATTGATGGCGGGGACTCGCTCTCGTTGAAGATAATCCAACGTCCAGGTGCCGAGCTGGTCTGCACTTAACGCTCCAATTTGGGCATCAGTTAAAAGATTCAAAGTATGTGAATCCAAGTAATCAAATTGGTAACTTGGCAATGCGGCAAGAGTTTTCGGAGGTATCGCCTGTAGCGTCAAAACATTTAGTTTTGAAAGTTTTCCAGGCAGCAAACTTGAAAAAGCTTTTCCAGAAATCACGGCCGCCTGTTGAGGCGTGATCTTGGTAAGCTGCTCGTCAGAAAATTCCGCCAAATCGCGGCCGGTTAGTTTCGATGCATCGCTGGACTCAGAGAACTGAGTAGGCGCGGGAGTCGGTGAAGAGGCCGCAGGCGCCGGATCAGTGCCACCAGAACCGCCCATCCCGAGCGATTCTGACGGAGTCCAAGGAATATCTGTCGGTGGAATCCAGCCAGATGTCGGGTTTTCCATCGGCTGCCACGGAACGTAGGTGTCTACGGGAGCAGGGTCTGCAGGTGCGGGATCGGTCGCGTGCACGCCACCGAAGCCAAAGGCGAACGCAGGCGTAATAAAAGCGAAGCATGTGCCCGCAATAAGTGCGCTTGCTGCGACTGTCTTGAAAGCCTTAGAAGGCATAATCTGTACCTCTTTGTGTAGTTATCCGAACTTACTGCGGATAGGTCAAACCTAGCCCGAGCCGCGGTTAAAGCAAAATGGGCGACCCCGAAGGGCCACCCATCCTGAATGCGTTTTGAGCGGGCAAGGACTACTTAGCAGCTGCTACGAAAACGTCGAAGTTGTAAACGTCCTGGTCGCCGTTCTCAGCGGTAACGGTGATCGAAACGATGTTGTCGCCCTCTACTAGACCGGTATTGCCGTCTACTGCGTAGGTTACGTAAGCGCTCTTGAAGTTAGCAGATACAGCAACCGAGGTGGTGCCAGCAGGAGCCTGGTAGGTGCCGCCATCTAGGATGCCAACGCCGTTGATCGAGTAAGCACCGGCAGTCTCGCTGCTTGCAGCAACTACTACTAGGCCGTCGAAGTCGTCGCCAGCTGCGGTGCGAACCTCTAGGCTCGAACCCTTCTTTGCGATGTAGCTTGCAGCATAAGCAGCTAGTGCCTTCGAGGCAGCCGAAGCCTTCTTGTAACCGGTTACTAGAACAGCGGTGTAGCCGTTTGCGTCTGCCTCAGCAACAGCGGCAGCAACTGCCTTCTTCTGTGCAGCGGTAACGGTTGCCTTAGCAGCCGAAACAGCAGCAACCGGAGCAGCCTGAGCCGCGGTAACCGAGGTGCCTGCGAACAGGGCTGCAGCTAGAACAGCCGATGCGATGATCTTCTTTGACATTTGTTTTCCTTTTAGTTTGGTTTAGTCGGGTCTGGCAGGCCGGCCGATACTGCGTCGAGCGATTCTGCTCGAAGAAGTTCTGGCAAGCCCGTCAGCGAAGTGAGTGAGCCCTGTGAGTCTTGGCGAAGCAGGTAGCGAGCAACAGCGTGAGCAACCTTGGTTGCCTTGGTGCCGGTGCCGCCCTGAGCGCAAAGGCTTAGGTTTAGCGGATACACCGCTTCGTAAGGAGTTGGCGCTACGTCCGAGCCCTGAGGGGCGATTGGCTTCGCGTTGTAGTCCAAACGAACAGTGATTCCGTTGGCGTTCTTGGTGCTAACCAGCTGGGTGCCGGCTGAACCAATTCCCGTGACGTCTGGCACTGCGCCAGTTGGGTCCTGCGCAGAAACGAGTGTCGCTGCGATTGGTGGAACCATTGCGTTCACGGAGTAGACCGAGAAAGTTGAGAACGGTAGCAGAGCGATTGAGCCGTCTGCCAAAGTACCGAGGTCTGCGGCAACTAGACCGCTCTTCGGCTTTAGCAAGCTGGCGTTGAAAGCCTTGCCAGTCACGTGCTGGTACCACGCACCGAAAGCCTTTAGCGCAAGCTTGTCGGTGGTTGGAACAACAGTGATTGGCCCCGAAGCGACTTCAGTTCCTGCATTGTCTGCAGTGATCTTTGGGTCGTTCCAGCTGGTAATCGAACCGTCAAAGATGCCCGCAACAGTTGCCATACTTAGGTTCAGACCAGCGGCCTGGCTAAGTGAAGCGGCTACTACACCGGCGTCTAGAGCGTAAGGAACAGTAGTAACTGCCTTGCACTCGGTTGCCGCAGGGTTTCCAGCACCGATGATGAGATCGGTGGTGGCTGCAGCCGAAGCCTTGGTTCCCGAAGCTACCTGGGCGAAGTCCATGTCTGGGCAAACGCCAGTCATCGAATCGTGGATAGTTGGGATCGCATCTGCGACAGCCTCACCGCTTGAAACGGTGGCACTGCCCTTGATGCAGGTGTAAGTCTGTTCGAGCAAAGCCGCCTTAACCTCAGGAGGCATTGGCGGGGTGCAGGCCGTTAGGGCCTGGGCAGAAATGCCCAGAACCACTAACAGCTTTGCAACTTTTAGCATGTTCATTACTTGATGGTTGCTACTACAGCCTTGGCCTTAGCCGAGATTGCGCCGGTCAACGATACGTAACCGAGCTTTGCAGCGTTAGCAGGAACACAGCTGCTTAGTACGTAGCTCATGAAGCCCTTTACAGCTGCACCGTTCTTGGTGGTTTCGGTTGGAACGATTGCGTAGGTGATAACCGAAGCGTTGTAGCCACCAGGTACGCTCTTAGCCCAGTCGATTGATACGGTGCCGTTGTCGTTTACTGGCTGACCAGCAAGGAACTTAGCTGCACCAGCAGTGGTCGGCTTTACGAACTGACCCGCAGCGTTCTTTACTGTTGCGTAT
>Ga0228701_1002708_pt1 | contig 10117 bp, 10 predicted proteins | sample McNCre117_Aug_MG_2_FD_178017 | JGI IMG/M metagenome (GOLD analysis project Ga0228701, IMG submission 178017) | Freshwater microbial communities from McNutts Creek, Athens, Georgia, United States - 11-17_Aug_MG | ecosystem: Environmental > Aquatic > Freshwater > Creek | place: USA: Georgia...
TCTCCCACACAGGGGTGGCGCTGTGCCGACATGTGCACACGAATTTGGTGCGTGCGCCCTGTTTCTAGGGTGATCTCTAGTAGCGACGCCGCGGGAAAAGCCTCGAGGGTTTCGTAGTGCGTCACCGCGTGCTTTCCGTCGGTGACAACGGCAAATTTCCAGTTCGACTTGGGATGGCGGCCCACCGGAGCATCAATCGTGCCATTGAGCGGGTCAGGGTGCCCCTGCACAACCGCATGGTAAATCTTGGCCACTTCGCGGTCGTGAAAAGCTCGCTTGAGTGCCGTATAAGCCCGCTCACTCTTGGCCACCACCATGAGGCCGCTCGTGCCCACATCGAGTCGATGCACGATGCCTGCGCGCTCGGCAGCGCCTGATGTCGAGATGCGATAGCCGCTGGCAGCGAGAGCGCCGAGAACCGTCGGGCCATCCCAGCCCACCGCAGGATGCGCGGCGACCCCGACCGGTTTGTCGATGACGATGATATCGTCGTCGTCGTAGATCACGCCCAGGTCAGGGACCTCCTGCGGCACCACGGCAAGTTCTTCGCGCGGCTGCCAGGTTACCTCGAGCATGTCGCCCGCATTCAGTGAATCTGACTTGTCCAGCGTCACACCTGAACGGACAACGCCTCCGGCCTGTGCAATGTCGGCGGCCTGATTGCGCGAGAAACCAAAAAGTTTCGCTAACCCTGCATCGACACGCATGCCCTCCAGTCCGTCGGGCACAATGACCGTGCGCGACTCAGACATTGGCCTGCGCGTCTGGCTTCGGTTCCTTCTTTTGGCGCTTACCGTCGAGTCCGATCCCTAACAGAATAAGCAGCACGAACGTAACCGCAGCAGCGGTGATGGCGATGTCAGCCACATTGAAAATCGCCGGCATGAGCCAAGGCATGAACAGGAAGTCAATGACGTGTCCAATACCAAAACCTGGCTCGCGAAAGAGCCGATCGATTAGGTTGCCGATGGTTCCGCCAAGTAACAGACCGAAAACCACAGCCCACGCGCGTGATTGAATTCGCCGAGCAACCCAGACGACTGCAACAACCACTGCGATCGCGATGATGGAGAAGATCCAGGTTTGCCCACCCGCAAAGCTGAAGGCGGCACCAGGGTTACGAACGAATCGCAGCTCAAGCACGCCTGGAATAACCGAAATTACTTCGCCCTCGGTCATCGTGGTGACCACGATCGTCTTCGTAATTTGATCGACCAACGCGGTGACCACCGCGAGCGCAGCGAGCCCGATGAGCAGGCGCGGACGAGCTATTTTTCGGGTTGCGCGATTCGCAACCGAAATGTCCTGAGAAGAGTCTTCGCTCACCGGCTATTCAGCGACAGTCGTGACAGCGTCGAGGTCGCTCAGTTGCTTCTCAATGTAGCTGCGCAGCTCCGAACGGTACTCCGATTCAAACTCACGAAGCTCGGTGGCCTTTGCCTCGAGCTCGCTGATGATGGCGTTGTACTTGGTGATTTGGGTGTTGGCCGTGGTTTCGGCATCCGAGAGAATCTTCTCTGCCTTTTCATGGGCCTCAGCGATGAGCGAATCACGCTTTTCGATGCCCTCGCGCACGTGCTCATCGTGCAGACGACGAGCCAAGACAAGCATGCTGTTCGAGCTCTGCGCTTCATCAACAAGTTCGCCGGTGGTGGCGGGAACCGAAGCTGCCGGAACCGGGGCTGCCGCAACGGGCGCCACTACCTCACCGGTGTCCCCTTGGCGCAATTCGGCTGCTTCAAGACGCTGGCGGAGCGAGTCACGCTCAGCGATGAGTGCACGCATCTCGACCACGATTTCGTCAAGAAAGTCATCGACCTCATCCTGGTCGTAACCCTCGCGGAGCATTTTGGACGATTGAAAACGCTTGTTAACAATGTCTTCTGGGGTCAAAGCCATGACGGTGTCACCTCGATAGTTGATTGAGCAGTTCGTTCTAACCTAGCAAAGGTCACGGCATGAAACTGAATGGTCTTCATTGGACGCGGGTGAGCGCAGTCGCGACCGACATCAGAATAATTGCCGCAATCAGCACAATCGTCCAGGCGAAATCAATCGAGGCCATTCCGATGCGAACCGGCTTAACGAATCGGCGAACGACCTTGATCGGCGGGTCGGTAAAGGCATAAATTGCTGAGAAGAGAACGAGCCAGAAACCGCGCGGGCGCCAGCCTTGACGCGTCACACGAATCAAATCAATGATGAAACGCGCCCACAGAGCGATGACAAAAACTTGGAGTGCCCAATAAAGCACCAAACCAAAGATGGGCAGCATGACGAGAGGAAGTGGGCGTCAGCCGAACAGACTGCGTGGAATTAGTCTGCGTTCGGTACGAAGAAGGTCGAGTCGACTTCGCCGGTGTTTGCCGCTTCATCACCCGAAACCTGAACGTGTGCCGGCGACAGGAGGAAGACCTTGCTGCTGACCTTCTCAATGCGGCCGTGGAGACCCTGGGCGAGACCGCTTGCGAAGTCAATCAGGCGACGCGCATCCGACTCGGTCATCTGGCTGAGGTTCATGATGACGGGAACGTTCTCGCGGAAGTTGTCGGAGATGGCGCGAGCGTCGGCGTAGACCTTGGGGTGCACGGTGACGATCTCGCTCAGGTCAGCCACGGCGGCACTGCGACCGGTGTGACGACGAAGCGGAGTTACCTGGGCGCGCGGTGCAGAGGCATCCACGGAAGCGCCACGAACAGCCTGCGGCTTCTCAGCCACTTCGTACTGTTCCTCATCGGCAAGACCGACTGCAACCATCATCTTCTTGAACGCGCCAGCCATGGTTTCCTCCGTGTAAATCGCTGTCTTTGAAGATTAACCGGCGGGGGGCCGATTTCCCGTGATTGCTGAACCAATTCGTAGGTGTGTCGCGCCATGAGCGATTGCCTGGGGGTAATCGTGACTCATACCGGCGCTAATGAATCGCGCTCCAGGAATGACCGTCTGCAGTCGCTGCGATGCAAGAGCCACCCGCTCGAAAGCTGCGTTCGGATCCTCGTCCACCGGCGCAACCGCCATGATGCCTTGGACATCAAATGCCGGGCGGGCGGCCATATCCTCAGCAAAAGGCACCAAATCAGCTAAAGCCACCCCTCCGCGAACGGGGTCCGTGGTTAGGTTGAGCTGAATAAACCCGCGAATCGGGGTTTGGTCACCAGCATCTTCGGCGCGATCATTCCAGGCGCGGTCGAGGGCGCTAACTAAGGAAGGGCGGTCAATGGAGTGGATGACATCGGTATACTCCAAAGCTGCACGCGCTTTGTTCGACTGCAACTGACCAATGAAATGCCAGGTGAGATTCAACTCCCGCAGTTCAAGAGCCTTAGCCGCAGCCTCCTGATTCCTGTTCTCGCCTACGTCGCGCACACCAAGCTCGGCCAAGTCGCGCACCAGTGACGCCGGATGAAACTTGGTCACCACGATGAGCGTGATGTCACTGTCGCTTCGCCCCACATCGAGACAAGCCGCAGAGATACCGCGCGTGACCGCGTTAAGCCGCCCCGAAAGTTCAGAAATCTGAGTCACAACTGACTCGGAACTCTCTACTTGAGGAAGTCAGGAATGTCGAGATCTGAGTCTTCGGAAACCAGCGGCGACCCTACCGAAATGCTCGAGTAGCTACCCTGAGCCGAAACTGGCTCGAGGACAGGCGCACCGGCGGTCTGGTTCGGGTAATCCTGAGCACCGACGCTTGCGCCGTCATTGCGCGAGACAAAAGGGTTTTCGTCGAGCACGGATGCGAAAGCAGGAATTGACTCAGTGCTGGTGGTCAGCGCTTCAGAGGAGTCTTCGTGCGACGCGATGCTGCGTGCCGGGAATTCCTTCTTCGTCGGCTCGCCACCGTCGAATCCTGCGGCGATGACCGTGACACGAACCTCGTCACCGAGCGTGTCATCGATAACCGTTCCGAAGATGATGTTTGCCTCGGGGTGTACCGAATCCTGCACGAGCTGTGCAGCGTCGTTGATCTCAAACATGCCCAGGTTAGATCCCCCCTGAATCGAGAGCAGGACACCACGTGCGCCTTCAATGCTGGCCTCAAGCAGCGGTGAAGCGACGGCGAGTTCGGCAGCCTTGATGGCGCGGTCGGCACCGCGCGAGGAGCCGATACCCATCAGGGCCGAACCGGCACCCTGCATGACCGACTTGACGTCAGCGAAGTCAAGGTTAATCAGACCGGGGGTAGTAATCAGGTCAGTGATGCCCTGAACACCGGCAAGGAGAACCTGGTCAGCGGTAGCAAAGGCTTCCTGAACGCTGATGGAGCGGTCACTGATGTCGAGGAGGCGGTCGTTGGGAACGACGATGAGCGTGTCGACCTCACTGCGCAGGGCAGCAACACCGGCATCTGCCTGTGCCTGACGACGGCGACCTTCGAAACCGAAAGGCTTGGTGACCACACCGATGGTGAGTGCACCAATCGACTTCGCAATCTTGGCGACGACAGGAGCGCCACCGGTACCGGTTCCGCCACCTTCACCAGCAGTGACGAAGACCATGTCTGCACCGGCGAGAGCCTCTTCGATCTCGTCTGCGTGATCTTCGGCAGCCTTGCGACCGACCTCGGGGTCGGCGCCAGCGCCAAGACCGCGGGTAAGCTCACGTCCTACGTCGAGCTTGACGTCGGCTTCACTGAGTAGCAGCGCCTGGGCATCGGTGTTGATCGCAATGAACTCAACGCCCTTGAGTCCAAGCTCAATCATGCGATTCACTGCATTAACGCCACCGCCACCAACGCCAACGACCTTGATGACCGCGAGGTAATTTTGTCTGTTCATAACCGGCCTCCACTGAAACTCTAAACTTCAGGTTGAAGCTTAAAGTTATGCTCAGTATGTAATTCTTGTTGTTGAGACTAAGTTGCTCACGCGACCAAGACCGGAAGCGACACGCCCGGGCTCAAAAACAATTAGCGAACGACGACCGATTCGGGCGAAGACACGTCGTACACCGCGCTCGCGCTAGCCGGGTAGTGCTTCATGAGCGAGGCAAGAACGGTCGATTTGAGCGCTGACTGTTCGGCGGAGCCCCACACAACGCGCGCACCGGAGCCGTTAAGAATCAAGACCACATTGTCGCGGGACTCAGCCTGGATTTCCGTCACCTGATCTCTGACGGATGCTGGCAAAGCGCGAAGTACCGCGATGGCGGCCGGAAATCCTTGCGCCGTGGGCGAACCGCCGGCAACACTCAGCAACGGGTAATTTTTTGCCCTCGTCGGAGTGACCTCAATGGCTACGCCCGCCGGGTCGACGAGAGAGAAACCCTGCGCCGTTTGCAAATATGCGATTGGGCTGCGCTCGACCACATTGACAATCAGTGTGTCCGGCGGAATCGACTGAATCGAATAACTCTTAATCAAGGGCTGCTTGGCCAAGGCCGCGCGAATGACGCCCGTGTCGACCAAGGGCAGCGGTCGACCGAGCTGAGAAGCGAGCTCCTTCTCGATCACTGAGGCGTTCACTAGATGAGTGCCAGAAACGGTGATGCTCTTGACCGACATGAGCGGGGAAAAAACGCCGACGCCGATGAAGAGGGCAAGAAATACCACGGCCCCAATAATCGAAAAGATCGTGATGCGCCGTCTTCGCAGGTGCGCGGTGAATCGGCGCTGCTCGTCCCGCTCAAATGCTTTACGAGCGCGCACTGCCTCCTTGAGTTGGCGCTTGGCCTCGAATGCGGCCGAATCCTTGTTGCGCTGCGCGCGCGAGGGGCGCGTCGTCTGCTCAGGTGGGACAGCTTGCTCCGCCCGAGCTTTCTTCGGTGGCTGTGTCGCCTTCGTGGCACGCGTAGATGCGGTCTGCACTTTGGCACCCGCGGGTGTCGAAGCTTTGGGCGCCTGGCGTTCGTTGCTTGGTCGACGCATTAGTCGCGCCTCGCCTGCGCAACACGCAGTTGCTCGAGGATGCTCGGAATGATGCGATAAACATCGCCACAGCCCAGAGTGATAAAGAAGTCTCCGGGTTGCGCGATTTCGGCGCAGTAGCTGGCTGCATCATCCCACGACGGAATAAAGTGCACGCGCTGCGAGTCATGAAAGGCTTCGGAAACCAACGCGCCGGTGACACCTGGCACCGGATCCTCACGAGCGCCGTACACGTCCAACACCACGGTGTGATCGGCCAGTTCCTCGAGAACCTGCGCAAACTGTCCTGACATGGCCTGTGTGCGGCTGTACGTGTGAGGCTGATGTACCGCGACGAGGCGACCTTGGCCCACCACGGTGCGCGCTGCGCGGAGGATGGCCTCAACCTCGGTCGGATGATGTGCGTAGTCGTCGTATACGCTCACCTCTCCCACCACACCGTGTAATTCGAAGCGACGGACCGTGCCACCGAAGGCCGAAATACCCGTGGCCGCCTCGGCCGGGTTGAAGCCCATGCCAACCAGGACCGCAAACGCTCCCCCAGCATTGATGGCATTGTGCTCTCCAGGAACACCGAGCGAGATTGAGTGGGTCTCTCCCCGGTATTCCAGGTCAAATCCGACTCCCCCGCCGTGTGAGTCGATGTTGGTCACACGCACATCGGCCCGCGCATCCAATCCAAAAGTCATCACACGGGGATGCGCCAACAGCGCATGAACTCGTTGAGCCCCAGGGTCATCACTCGAAATGACAACGAGCTCGGATGCAGCATCAGCGAATTCCACGAATGCGCGGTCGAAAGCGTCGTGATCCCCATAGTGATCGAGGTGGTCCGCATCGACGTTGGTAATCAATGCAATCGCCGTGTCATAGATCAAGAATGAACCGTCGGATTCATCTGCTTCAATGACGAACAGGTCACCCGATCCGAGCGCCGAGCTCGCTTCGAGGGATTGCACAACTCCGCCATTAACGAACCCGGGCGTCTGATCCATCTCAAGTAACGCCGTCACAATCATGCCCGTCGACGTGGTTTTTCCGTGCGCTCCAGCAATCGAGACCAATCGCTTGGATTGCGTCAGCCACTTGAGGGCGCGCGAACGGTGCATGATGAGGACGCCGTTTGTCAGCGCCTTGACGTATTCGGGATTGTCTTGCCACAAAGCGCCCGTCACGACCACGGCATCGACATCGTCGGGCAGGTTTGACGCGTCATGACCGACACGAGCATCGATTCCGCGGTCGCGCAGCATGGCCATCGTGGCTGAATCGCGCACATCTGAACCCGAGACCCGAATTCCCAATTCGTCGAACATGACGGCGATGCCACTCATGCCTGATCCGCCGATGCCGACGAAGTGCACGCTCGACAGTTGTTCGGGAGCATCAGAGGTACTCTCCGGCTGAATCATGTCGATGTCACCTCCTTGAGTCCGTGCATCAGCAAGCTCGACGACGCGAGCAGTTCGCTTCTAACTTACGCGGATGAAGCTGAACTACTGGTGAGCGCCTCACCCACGAGATCAACGGTCAGCGAACTCCCATTCAACTCACCCGTGCTGCGAGATGCCGCCGCCATCTGCTCCAGACGCGAAGAATTCGAGATGAGCGAAATGATGTTTTCACGTACCCACTCGGCCGTGAATTCGTCATCACGCACCATCATCGCGCCGCCAGCCACACACACATTTCGGGCATTAAGAGTTTGCTCACCATTACCAACCGCATAGGGCACATACACGGCGGGGATGCCCAAGGCACACAGTTCCGAGACAGTCGAGGCTCCGGCGCGAGCAACAACCAAGGAAGCCGCCGCGAATGCCCATTCCATCTCGTTGCAATAGGCAACTGCGCTGTAGCCCGGAGCTTGAGGGAGCGGAATGTCATTGCGCTCCCCGGTAATGTGCAAAACCTGAATCCCAGCCCTAGTGAGCGCGGGTATGGCCTCGATAATTGCCTCGTTGATGCGTTGCGCGCCGAGCGAGCCACCGGTCACGACAAGTACCGGGCGTTCCGTTGAAAAACCAAAGTGCGCCACGGCTTGCTCGCGGCTCGCGGCCACATTCAAATTTTGGATTTCAGGCCGAAGTGGCATGCCCACGAAACGGGCATGAGCAATCTTGGTGTTGGCAAAAGCTACGCCAACGTAGGGAGTCCAGCGGGCAGCTCGTTTATTTGCCATGCCAGGTTTGGCATTGGCTTCATGAATCACGATGGGAATGCGCAATTTCTTGGCCGCCGAATACGCCGGAGCGGCAGCGTATCCACCGACACCGATGACAACATCAACATTGCGGTCGCGAATCACGCCCATCACGTCCCGAACGGTCTTACGCCACAGCGCGATGAATCTGAAAGCGCGAGAGTCAAGCCGTCGGGGAAAGGGCAAACGAGGAATCGTGTGCAGTTCGTAACCTCGGGCAGGCACGAGACGAGCCTCAAGACCTTCTTTGGTTCCGATCATCACAATGTGAGCGTCCGGTTCGCGGCGACGAATCTCGTCGGCGATGGCGAGCATGGGATTCACATGTCCGGCTGTGCCCCCTCCTGCCAGAAGGTACGAGGTCATCGCGCGAGACCGGCCTTCGCGTTATGTCGCGCGAAGGAAAGCACCACGCCGGCGGCCATCATTGACGAGAGCAACGCTGTACCTCCACTCGACACGAATGGGATGGGCAACCCAAGAACTGGGATCAACCCCAGCACCACCGCGATGTTGAGGAAGGCCTGGCCCACGAACCAAAACAGGATTCCGCCGGTAGTGATGCGAATCAAGGGGTCTTTTGCCTCTTTGATGACGCGCAAGAGGGCAATAGCCAAGACCACGAACAGCGCCAGTAACACGAGGCAGCCGATGAGACCCAGTTCTTCGCCGATGATGGCGAAAATATAGTCGTTGTCGGCGGCCGGAAGCCACGACCATTTCATCTTGGAATTACCAAACCCAACACCGAAAATGCCGCCGCTTGCCATGGCCCAGGTTCCATGGATGGGTTGCCAACAGATTGCTTGCGCATCCGAGGCACACGCGGATGTCCAGAAAGCGACCATGCGCATGATTCGGTTAGGGCTCACAATTGCCATGGCGAGCACGCCCACAACACCCACACCGAGGGGTATTAGAAAATTCCTAAAAGAAATCCCCGCGAAGATGAGCGCGCCGAACGAGATCAAAATGAAGATGAAAATTGTTCCCAAGTCTCCACCCAGGAAGACCAAAACAATCATGCCCAAGGATGCCAACAACGGCGCCAAGGCTTTATATGAATCGCCAAAACGCGCCATGCTTGCCGGCAGAGCGATACCTAGAAAAATTGCCAGCGTGATTTTGATGAACTCTGACGGCTGCATGTTGAAGCCAAAAAGCTGAATCCAGTTCGTGTTACCGCCGGATTCCACACCGAGTCCGGGAACAAACACGAGCAATTGGAGGATTGCCGAAAACAAGAGGATGCGACGGCCCCACATTTTCCAAAAGACCAGAGGAAAGCGGCTGATGAGAAGCATCACGGGCAAACCGATGCCCGCAAATAACAACTGCTTGAGGAATCGCCCGGTGAAGCCTTCGCCACCGAGGTGCGAGGTCACCGAGGACGCATCCATCACCATAATGAGGCCGAAAATCACAAGCGCCATGGTCGAGGCGAACATGAGATAGAAAGTCGTCGACTCCGCACGCAACATATCGCCGAGGCGAAAACGTGCGAGGGGCTTCTTGCGTGCGAGCGGGGGTGCAGTTTTAGTCACTGTGGCCTCCCAGCTGCCGCGTCACCGCCTCGACAAAAAGTCTTCCGCGCTGCCCATAGTCGGTAAATTGATCCATCGATGCCGCGGCTGGAGCGAGCAACACCACATCGGAATCACTCGCTAAGCGCGCCGCAATTGAGACCGCGGCAGGCATGACCTCACTAGTTTCGCTGGCAATCACTTCATGCACAGGGACGCCCGGCGCGTGTCGCTCGAACGCACCCAAAACACCCAGGCGATCCTCACCAATCACGACCGCCGCCTTGATTCGAGACATGTGCTTAGCCACCAGTTCGTCGAGGGACACGCCTTTCAGCAGTCCTCCCACTATCCACACAATGGATGTGTGTGTGCTGAGTGCCGCATCCGCAGCGTGCGGGTTGGTGGCCTTGGAATCATCGATCCAGGTCACGCCTGAGACCTTCGCAATCACCTGGTGCCGGTGTTCATCAACTTCAAAGCTAGCGAGCGCGGCCGAAATCTCCTCGGCCGAAACCCCTGCAG
>Ga0228701_1002711_pt1 | contig 10116 bp, 11 predicted proteins | sample McNCre117_Aug_MG_2_FD_178017 | JGI IMG/M metagenome (GOLD analysis project Ga0228701, IMG submission 178017) | Freshwater microbial communities from McNutts Creek, Athens, Georgia, United States - 11-17_Aug_MG | ecosystem: Environmental > Aquatic > Freshwater > Creek | place: USA: Georgia...
AGACATGAAAGATATAACGCTAATCGCACACCAAGAACTGAGTGAGATTAGACGCATTTGGATAGAAGAACGAAATGAATTTGACGATAGCCTTCCTCGAATTTACGAGCGGGTTACGGGCGACGCTTTTGTAGATAGTCGTTTAAAAGATGAGCGAACCGTTCTTAGTAGTGAAGTGTGGGATGTATTGCAAGAAGTTTGCAATGGTGACGAAATGCAACTGGAGTTGCTAGTAGGATTGCTAGCGGAAACTCACAAGCAAATCTTATCACCAAAGCGCGCTAATGTGTTTAAACCATTGGAACAATGCTTTGCAAGAAGTGGGAGAAAAAAAGAGGACGCTATTGCTGACGCGCAAGAAAAACACGAGTTAAGCACAACTGAAGGCGTTGAGAAAATTAAACTATTAATGACTAAGCCAGCGCCGGAAAGTACAGGCAATCAACTTTCGTGGGCTGACATCAAGTATCAGGCGGCTGCCGATAATTAACCTTGTCGCCTGCATTGATCGCCTAAAACCAACTCACTCAAAACTAAAAGTATGGAACCAAAGTTATTGCTCATCCGCCTTGAAATCCTGACTGAAACCCTCAGTGGTCAAGAAAATCCACTTCATTGCCGAGATATCAAGGCTGCCGACGGCGCATACTCGGCACTTGAACGCTGGTCGAAATGGGGCTACACAATCTTAGGATTGAGTGACCAAACGGCGATCGCAAAACAGGGCAAACCCTCTGAATCTGGATTGCAGGAATTAACCTACGTGCTTTATTGCTTTCCGTCACTAGATGCAATTTATTTCGATACTGGCTTTCTTGGGCAATTGTTCAGGATTGATAGATTGAAAAAGTCCTATCAAATCAATACCGCTACACGCCCAAGCCCTTTACTGTCAGGGGCTCTTTCCTCGGCTCTTTACCACTACAGCGCGTTATCCAAGAACGCATGGGTAGTCAGTAATCTATCTGAAGATGAAGAGATTCCTTCAAGTTATGGGGCTAATTACATGACTGGAGATATCTGGCGTGCTTGCTTAGATGCCTCAACCATCAACGAACTAATCGCCAATTAAATACCAATTGAACCATGTTTACACCTGAATCATGTTTGTCTGAATTTATTGGTCGCACCGCGATTGTGAACGACAAGAAACCTTGGGAAAAAACTATAGACAGCTTTTGTCTAGGGCAACTGACGCGGATTGTTGCAGTCGATCGGGCGGACGAAAACCCGGAATACCTAGTAACGCCATTGGGATTGAGTGAAGAGGATTTCTGGGTTTATCGGGTACTGCCGGAATGGTTGATTGTTGTTGATTCAACTGAGCTGGAGCTGGCGGGCCGCATAATCGTCGCCGACTCAAGAGCCGACATCATAACATTAAGTCAAAACCCCTTGACGATTGAATTACTAAACTTTCTGCACTACTCGTGCCACAAAAAGTTTGATGCTGTGCTGCACCCGACAACTAAAGTCGCAACCAAACCTGTCAAAAAGTCATACAGAAGGTAGAATGCTGATTCACAAAGATTGAGAACACAGTGCGCCAGTAACTTTGTAGCGTTTAATGCGATCGCAGGCAAGCAGTTTTCATTGTCAATAAACCTCATAATTGATATGTATCAAATCATCCACATTTCCAGTGGATATCATGTTAGCTCATTCTGGTTTCCTCAATATGCTTTGCAGTGTTTTCTCAACCTAGAATCTGAAGTAAAATCTCAGTTATTTGAGGTTGGATCGCCACATAGCTATCTGCTTTGGCAAATCAAAAATATAGTCACCCTTTGGGGCGTAGAAGAGTGTGGCGGTAAAAATAGCTAATGGATGGCGAGGATTCAGAGATTGCTGTGAATAGTCAAGCTTTAGCCGATCGCGCATCAACAACGCGATCGGTTATTCCGTTTAAGCCGCCTCTTCAGTCTCTAAATCCTCACCCTCTGCGCCCTGTTTGACCGCATCCTTAAAGGTTTTACCCGGCGAAAATACGGGAATAGTTGTAGCTGGAACAGTTAGCAATTCCCCGCTCTTAGGGTTGCGACATTCACGGGCCTGCCGATCGCGCGATTCAAATACACCAAACCCAACTAGCGACACCCGTTCACCTTCGGCAACTGTTTCGGCGATAACCTCTATTAGTGCGCTAAGTATTGGGTTGACTTGCTTTTCTGTAACGCCAATTCTGGATGCTACCTTTTTGACTAATTCTCCCTTGTTCATTTCGCCCCTTGGTGTGTAAGATAATTTAGCTAAATTGTAACTTGAATTGTTGCGGGTGTAAAGATTGTTTGATGGTGCGATCGGGTGAGTACAAAAATCTCCCCGCGATCGAGGAGATTGAAGTCTGTTGGTATATTCCGGCTCCTGCTTGGTTACGCCTCAGAAGCTGGTTTATAGATTTATTATGGCATATTCTGATAGCCATTGTTGAATCTTTGCTATTTATTTGTTTTGAGTGTCCTTATCCCCTCCCGTTCTGCGTTAACCCTGTATTTAATTTGAGCCTTGGTTTCCCACGCTTTTTTGTACTCGGTATTCTCGAACAGTTTGGAGAAGCCCGTCAAGTGTTTTAACCTTAAAAGTTCTTCCGGTTCCATCCCCAACTCATTGCAGATTTCTGAGTCTTTCCATCCATTCTCTAACATAGAAAAAACCATTGAACTCATCCCAGAGATGCTGTGCTTACCCCTAGCGCGATTGTGGCGGACAGTGCTCGCCATCCGGTCATTAATCTCCTTGTCAATGACAACGATAGGGAGTAAACCCATATTCCTATCACTGATGTCCTTATTCTGTTTCATGGTGGAGTAACGATGAAACCCATCAACAATCACATACTTTTGGATTGACTCATCCCAAATAGTTACAACGGGTTGCGTGTATCCATCGTGACTGATGGATGTGTACAGCAGCTTCATCTCAATATTCGCAACGGAATTAGGATTGTAGTCGTTAGCTTGTACCATCTCAATAGGAACCCATTGAACTAAATTAATGGGCTGATTTTTTAACGGTGATAGTTCGTGTAACAATGCCTTGATTTCCTCAATAACGGCAATAGGATTGCCACTATTTCTTATAGCATTCTCTATCTCTTTTATCATGATGTCTGTCTTTACCTACTCGTTCTTTTGGGTGTGAAGCTGCGAATGTTGTCGCTTTTGTTCCATGATAATCATTTTTTAAAATCATATCAATGTGATATTTGCAAACCTTTTCTTGAATTTCTGGGATATAATTTTTAGTGTCTAATTCCACTTGTCTGAGCATAATCTTTTTACTGCTCGGATCTGTTATCAAATTCTCCAGTAAATGATCCCTGTATTCCTGCCAATCCTTAAACATAAACGGCAATTCTTTAGGACATTTCCAGTCTGTTTTTAAAATGCCAGCCGTGTTAATTCCTCTCAATCTTTGAGTTAATCTCGCCCACAGATCCCCCTCAATTTCCTGAAGAAAAAACAAGCTGTCAATAGCGGTTTCGTGGGTAACATTAGACAGTCTCATCTTCATTGGAGAGATGCCATATTGATACATATAATCATATAGAACGCAATAACTCCAACTGTTATCATGAATAGCTTTCCAGATGTCTCTATAAGACCAATCATAAAGAGGGTAGAATACGAATTGATCTCGCTTTTTATTCTCTACCTTCCCCCATGTAATCCATTTATAGGTAGGTTCTTTGGTCAATCCCGTTCTTCTAGCTGGGGATTCCTCAGCCCTCACACCCGCCAAAACAGCGTGAGATTTTCCTTTGAATATCCAGTCATGTAAAGCGTTGAATAACTCCCCAAACCTATCTGTTTGTGTTGGGTTTTTATGAATAGAGATAGGGTCTTTTTCTCTAATCCATGTAATCTTAGGGTTAACGTCCCAGGCGTTTAACCAAGGCTCATCGCTGCAAGTAGCATTAAATATCCTAAATGGAATTTGAAACCAATACGGCTCAATCCTGGGGTCGTACATCACCTGTTTCATGTAATCAATGGTGCAATCCCATTCAGCTTCTTGGTCAATAAACATCACCTTTAATGGTAACCTCCCCTTCTTTTCTGCTACCATTAACGCTAAATTTAAAGTAACAGTTGAATCTTTACCTCCTGAAAAGTTTACTGAGATATTTTCAAACTCATCAAATAAATATTCAATGCGTTCTAAACTCATCTCAAAAACAGTCTTATTGCCGTAATAAGTAGGCATTATTCTTTGGCTCCCGTGACGATAATATAGTTAGTAAACTCAGTAAAAACACTCCTATCCGGGAAAACGTAATCACTTAATTTGTAATAAGGAATCGAACAATGAGCTAATTCATGAGTGATAGGACTGTAATCTTCTTTAAATATCATTAGGAAATATTTACCTCCTGACGACAACTGATTAATTACCTGAGCTATAGACGACGGTTCGCAATAGTTAAAAGACCCGTACAGTGAAACAATTGAATTAAATCCTTCAAAAGGTAAGTCTTCATATCTAGACTGAATAACCTTGTGATGCGGGTGTTTATCCTTAAACTTGTCTAGCATCATCCTGCTAGGGTCAATGCCTGTATACACATCGGGAGAGATATCTAACAGGTCGATTAACAACCCAGTCCCGCAGCCAACATCTAAGACTTTACCATTAAGAAAAGGTTTTAACAGTACCGCGAGATTCGCATTCTCTTGTTCGTATTCTGGTTTTAAAAACCACTTATCGTAAAAGTCAGAAATAGCATCATAGGGAGCTTTTACATCCTTGTCAATACAAGCCCTGTTAATTAGTATTGTCGCAGGAATAGGCGCACCCATAGACCAATAGAAGTGTCCCAAAACGTTAAATTGAACGTATTTCCTCCCTTGGAATTTAACTGCATACCCGTAATCGCGAATCAGTTGAACCGCCTCATCAAAGTCGTCGCCATTGCCCCATTGCTTCCTTAGCGTGTACTCATGGGGGTTTTGTGGCATAGTCTTGGCAAATATCCACTTCTTGTCGCTAAACAGAGAATACAATCTTTTTAGAGCGTCGTATCTATTATTTGTAAACAAAGTCGCCTCCGCAGTGTGGACAGGTTATTAGATTGTCTTGGTTTTCCGCTTTTGTGTCAAATTGAGACTTCAACTTTTTGTCCGCGCCTTCAACGTCATCATCGTCTATATCTCGGTAGCTTTGTGTCGCATTGTTATTAGAATTGCCCTCAGCTAAAAGCTGTAAAGCACTTTCGGCAAAGTCATTGTCAAAGGTGACGGGTAAGTCGCCCGATCGCGCCAACTCTTCCAACTCTGACATCAGCAACTCTTGATTGTACAGCTTCATCAAATCTGCCAGTGCAAAGTCCCCGCCCAACAGCGTTAAATTATTGTCATCCAGAGCATAAGCACGGGCGATCGCCTCTGAGTCCGCCTCTACCCCAAACAGCACGGGTACACACCATTCTCCCGTTTCATCTTGAGCAATCCCAACAGGCAAGTCATCCCCCCGTTTCTCCATCACCCGCAGCGCTTCAACGCGCCCGTTGCCAGCGACTATGCCACCGCGACCGTCATTGAGGGTACTTTCCCACTTGCAGGCGCTCTTAAAGCCATATCGGGCGATCGACTGGATGATTTGGTCGATGTTGTGCAATTTGGCATTGCTGTCAAAAAGTTCGGCTTGTGAAATTGCGACGTATCTTAGGCTGAGCAAGTCACTCATAGCGTGTAAAATGTCTATTATAATTAAAATGAAATAAACTTAAAGACGATCTTATCACAGGAAGTACATTGACAAAAACGAAAGGACGATCAAAAGCTCTTTCGGATAGAGCAATTATTGAAGCCGCCGAAATGATTTTTAACGGCGCTGGACAATGTGAAGTCGCCGAACATTTGGGCGTAACCCAGTCGCGTGTCTCTCAATATGTTCGCACAATTCTCTACAAAGAGACATTTGGCAAGTTGGAAACTATCAAGAATAGGTGTGTAGCGGACTACGCTCAACAACAAATAGATCGCTACAATGACGAGTTTGAAGAGTGGTTTAAACTGTCAAAGACTATGAGCGGGGTCAATAAAAGTGCTTACGTCAAGCTGATGACCGCCGTTAATTCGGCTCTGGATGCCGCGCTTGCAGAGACTGAGCCAAAGACCAATCTAGAAAAGATTAAAATTGTTGAAAGTTTAAAAAATATCCCTAACCTTATCAAAGCCGCGATCGTACTTCAGCAACAAATAGACTCAGCATTCAATCAAAGATTAGGTACGGACGAGTTGAGTAAAAGATTGATTGTTGATAAAAATACTGAATCATAATGAGAAAGAACTATCTGGCAATTAAAGCTGCTCGTCGCATACTCGATCGCACCGGATTAAACCACGCTCAAACAGTTAAACAAAATCTATATAACGTCCCTGAAGACTTTCAAGAGTTTGCTCGTTTGTGCCGCATCCGATCGGGCAAAAGAATCATTCCTTTTGAGTTGTACGACTACCAGATTGAGCTAGCTAAACTATTAGACTCTTACAGGGGCATCATAGTCTTTAAAACTCGACAACTTGGAGCTACGGAAACCCTTGCTTGTAAATTCTTGCACAAGGCAATCTTAAACCCTGCATACGTTGCAGGTATTCTGTCAATGGGTCAAGAGGAAAGTTCTAACGTAGCCCGACGTATTCGCAAAATGCCAGCGGCTATCCCTAATTTTCAGTTTGGTACTAACAACCTGAAAGACTTGGAACTCAAAGGAGGTGGGCGTGTGGTGTTTCGACCTTCGACGGATAATGCCATTCGATCACTGGAATCAGTCAGTGACTTATTGTTTGATGAAAGCGCGTTTGTGGACAACGCTGAAGAGATTTATTCATCGGCTGTTCCGGCTCAGGAAATGGTAGGTGCGGACGCTCGGACTGCGATAGTTTCAACCATGTCCCAAGCGGGTAAACTGTCTTGGTTCTGGAAGATGTTTGCCAGTAATAACGGGGCGATCGATGCTGAAAGAGTTTGCGCTAGAGTTCGGGAAAACTTAGACGAACCTTATCAGTTTTGGGTAGACGATACCGGATGGGCAAAGGCTATTTTGCACTGGAAATCTCACCCAATTTACTCGCAGATTCCTAACTATTTAGAGAAGACCAAGGAAGAGAAAAAACTAACTGAAGACAAGGTACAGCGAGAATACAACCTGGGAATTCCAGCGTCAGGCGCGTCATTGTTTCAGTCTGACTTGGTTGATAGGTTTGCGATCGGGTGTTGGTTGGCACCTAAAGTTAACAGGGTGTATCTGGCTGGTATAGACCCCAACTTTGGCGGCACAGATTACTTCTGTATGCTGATTTGGGATATCACGGAAGCCCCGTATCAGTTGGTTTGCCAGTACCGAGACAACGGGCATAGCAATAGTTACCATCAGGGGAAAGTCTTACGCATACTGGATGCGTACCAGCCAGCTATTACTGCGATCGAGTCAAACTCAGGCGGCGCGGTAATTCTTGAGGATTTGATTGTCGCCCGATCGTCCCTGCGGTTTGAGAAGGTCAACACGTCGGCGGTGTCGAAACGGGTTAATACCGATCGACTGGCGATCGCGCTTGAAGGCGGTACGGTCTGCTACCCGCCAGACTGGGAGGGCGTTGGGGAGATGAAAAACTTTTCCACAAAAGATCGAAAAGCCGTCGCGGGCCACGATGATTGTGTGATGGCTTGGGCGGCGGCTTGGGCATGGATTGGGGAGTTGATTGCGGCTGAGGAGAATTTGCTGGCAAAAGCGTTTGGTTGATACCGCACACTAGCGTGACAACAATTTAACTTGTTTAATGTTTTCAGAAAGTGGATCAACAACTACAGTCCAAAGTCGATCAACTCCTGCTTTTTTTGCAGCTTCGTAAATAAACGAGTTGCCTACCACTTCGTATTCGTAGTCTTTGGTTTGCTGGACAGGTACAGGTATCCAGTTTCTTCCAGCGGCTTTAATTAGTTTCGCGGCCTCTGCTACAGCCTCATCTGATTCAGAATGTGGCTCACCTGGATCTATTTTCCTTATTTGGAGGTGCATCATTCTTCCAACGCTATCATTTGATCGCCTTTGTTCAAATTCTCGCGGAGTTTCGTTGGCTATTTTCTTGGGTTTTGCAGTGCTTATATTAGCTGCCGATCGAGTTTTAGGTGTAGACGCAGACTTTTGAGCTTTCATCTGCTTTGCGATCGCCGATTCCGTTCCTTCTTCTATCACCATTGCATTCATTGTTTCACCTCGCATTGGATCTATAGCTCTAGCGACAATTCCCGCAGCAATTTGAAATTGACCGGAAACTACTTCATATCTTTGGTTTAGTTCGTCTCCGACTCTTTTGACAACAGGAGGTTCTACAAATCCACCTAATTCTAAAAAAGATTCGGCTGCAGCACGAAGATCTTTTTCGTCAAATTCCTCAGTAACTGGATCTATTTGTTGTGTTCTAATTGTTTTTGGAAAAAGTTTGCTTAAGTTTGCTGACTTTTTACCTATATCCAGCTCCAACGCTTTCGTTGCAGCAGTTTGTTCTGCCATTTGTTGCGCCGTAATTTTGCCCGACTTTGCACCCGTAGATGGCGGTGTAGTAGCAGTAGGTTTTGTCGTAGTGGTAGCAGTCGTGGGCGTTTTAATTTTAGCCGCCACCTGTGTTGCTATTTCCTGTACGTCTGGCGACATCGGCTGCTTGCACGGCTTACCTATCGCTCGACAAACCGCGCCACACGGGAAGGTTTTACCAGGGGTACAGGTTAAAGTTTTGCCAGACTTATTAGCCTTCGCCTTGGCTCCGACTTTGACTTTGGCGGCTGCATCGGCCCGATCGAACCAACTGTCTAATTTTTGCTCGATCGCGATTGCATCTGAAATATCAAAAGCCTCCCGCGCCGAATAAATCGCCTTAAACCGATCAGCATTCTCTGCTTCAGCTAGCAATGAATCCGCTTTATTGACTGCTTTGATGCCTACCGCTTCATAAGATACCGTGCCAGTCTTTATGTTCAGAATGTACTGAAAACTGGTTCCGTCGGCAACAAATTCACCAACAATATTCCCACTTGGGCTTTTTCCGTAAGTCTTGATGCGGTCAATACCCGACGCATAAAATGTGTTTAATATCTTGGTCAGCAGCTTGGATGTTTCTGTATTGTTACTCGATTCAATTGCGATCGGTGCAGTCATAGTATTAGCTTGCATAGTTATCCTTGATTAGTAAATTCTATTTGGTTCGTGTTCTGGCGCTTCGCCCTCGTCCGTTATTTCTCCCTCCCAAGTTTCTACCGCCGCTTGTGCGATCGTCATGTCGGGCCACGGATTAGACGGGGAGTACAACATGAAAAACGGCTCACTGATTGTCGCTGTCCGTATTTCACTTTGAGTCCATTCGTTCAGCATCGCCGTCAAATCTTCGTCATCAGTTGACCATTCCCCTTTGTCAAGCCTGCACTCTGTGCCGTGAATTGTAAGAGTAATCATTATTTCCCCCTTAAAGTATTGTGAATAAAAGCAAAATATTCTGGGTCTTTCTTGGCGAAACCGACAGGATCTCTGTACATCATTTCCATGCCCATTGACAGAATTTCTGAATTTTTATCACTGTTAGTTTTTTTACCCATATAGGGCCTTGGCCATTTATCAGGCTTAGCTACCTCATTATCCCCATAGTTTGAGTTTCCCGTCAACTCGCTGAGCTTTTGCCATTTCTCCCCAGCCGTTCTGCTCTCAAAAAACTTCTGCACCTTGGCGTGAATTTTGGGGTCTGATTCTTCCAGCCAGTGCGCGGCCTCGTGAACTACCACCTCTACAGGAGCCTTGTCCGCCATGTAGATACTGCCTCTTCCATAGAATGAGCGATCGGCGGCCTTCCCAAAGCTTGCGTCAAGAGATGCCATTTTTAAGTTTTTCCCGTCAACGGTGTCAACTCCTACCATCTTCTTAAAAGCCATTATACCAGTCAAAAGCTTTGTTGACTGCTCTTGATTGAGCGAACCAGTCTTTTCCCGTTTTTTGGGATCTACTGTTCCACCATTTATTGCTCTCATTTTAGACGGCGGATCTACATATAGAAACTCACGCGCAACGTTAGCAGTAAAATTCTCGTACTTCTTACAGGCGGCTTTTACGTCTGTATTCCCATTGTC
>Ga0228701_1002712_pt1 | contig 10114 bp, 6 predicted proteins | sample McNCre117_Aug_MG_2_FD_178017 | JGI IMG/M metagenome (GOLD analysis project Ga0228701, IMG submission 178017) | Freshwater microbial communities from McNutts Creek, Athens, Georgia, United States - 11-17_Aug_MG | ecosystem: Environmental > Aquatic > Freshwater > Creek | place: USA: Georgia...
AAAAGTTTGCGTAAGATTTACGCCGATTGCAAAGTTTATCGTTGCGCTTGCCACAGTTTTTCTGATGCTGGATGCCGTTTCAGAGTTTCAGAAATTGCGCAGGGTGCCGCCGCCTGTGTGCCAGACGCCCACCACGCCCGACACAACCGGCAGTGCGCCAAAAATACGACTCTGTGAGTTTGATCTAGTAATTTCCGAAACAGATGTGCAACCAAACTCATCACGCATCCAAAATGCGCCAATTGCACTACTTATCCCAGTATACCGCGATGGCTTGACGGCCTTGATCAATGGCGAATTGGTCGGCAGAGTTGAGGTGAACCAATTGCGGATGCCGGCACGTCTCGCAACTGTGCCTGCAATCCTTCCGGTGCAGGCAAATAACTTCAGGTTAGGGCATAATAAACTTGAAATCGTAGTTACAGGATTGGCTGGTCGCGACCCAATGTTGGGGCCAATCTATGTCGGGCCTTCGAATTTGGCGGTCGAACAATTTCGTAAACTTTGGTTTATTGCGGCAATCGTCCCGACTTTGATTTTGGGCGGACAAGCAGCGTTATCATTTATTTTCTTCACTATCTGGAACCGGCGCAGACAAGAAACTGGCTTTGGATGGCTGGCGCTTTTTCTGCTTCTGGATACTGCACGCGGATCGCCAATCATTCCTGCGATGGGTTTAGAATCAAGCAGCGTATCTTACTGGAGTTTGCTGGTTCCTTTTAGCTCGGTTGCCTTTTTGATGTTCGCCCGCACGCTTGCGGCCTTGAAACCCACGCCGCATAATTGGCTGTTCTGGCTTCCTCCAAGCATTATCGCTTCGGCCGCCTTAATCTCATCACCGACGACTGCGACCGGAATTTTGATGCCTTTGGGCGTAATGGTGGTTTGCTGTAATTTGCTTGTCGCGACGGCAGTTTTATTTAATGGCTGGCGCCGTGGAATTCCCGAAGCACGATTTCTATTTTTATGTACAGCATTGCTTGCCGGATTTGTGGTCCACGATCTCATGCTGTCGCTCCAGCTTATTGACGGCAGAATGGCACTAGCGCGGCTAGGCTTGCTGATTTTACTGATTGCAATGATTACGCTGATGATCAACCGTTTTACCGATGCGATGTCAGAGCTTGATCAAACCGCGAAAAAAATGCGGCAGCGCGCCACGGAGATCGAGGCACAACTTCGGATTGCCTACGAAAAGCTTAGCATCCAACGCGAAGGCGCAGTGCTTGCGCAGGAGCGTGCCCGCCTGATGCGCGATTTACACGACGGCTTGGGCGGCGAGATGGTAGCAGTTTTGGCATTGGCCGAAAGAGGCACGGCCGGGTTCGATGAAATCGCGTATCACGCGCGGGCCGCACTTTCTGATATGCGGTTGATCGTGGCCTCACTCGAGGATTACGATGGTGACTTGACCATGGCGATGGGCACTTGGAAAGAGCGCGCGGAGCCACAAATCAACGCAGCAGGTATAAAACTGAATTGGTTGCCAGCAAATATCGGCCGGGATTTTCACTTTGGTCCTCGGCAGACTTTGGAAATTTTGCGCATCATGCAGGAGTCCGTGGCCAACGTCATTCGGCACGCCAAGGCTTTAACGATTACAGTCGGCTGTGAGGTAAGCGAGGGGCATTTGGTGCTGACGGTGGAAGATGATGGTGTCGGATTACCGACCTTGGTTACCAATGGTCGGGGTCTGGCAAATATGAAAGGCCGCGCCAATTCTTTGGGAGGTCGGATAGAAATTCAATCTTCAAATACTGGCACGGCGATTCGCCTGTATTTAAGTACACCTGCATGTACTTAAAACACTGATTACCTGATGCTTTAACTGTTCCCATGAACAGGGGATAGCAAGCAAGCCATCATGACAGCTACAGACCCTTATCAATAAGATAGGGACGAAAATGGCACCGCTTAAAAGATCGATATCCGCCGGTGGTGCCCTTGCCATGTATTTCCTGCTTTCAAGCTGCACGTCCTCCGGGCAGACTGAAAATATGAATTATGTTGGCAAGCCGGTTGCCTCCGACAGTTATGCGCAAGCACGCCGCAATCCACTATCGGCTGCGGCGCATTATGCCACCGCAATGCAACTTATGAATCAAAAATCCGTCACTCGCGGCGATCTTGAAATGGCGCTCAGCGGTTTTAGGACAGCATCGCGACTTGCCCCCGATTTGTGGGAGCCGATGGCCGGTGCCGCGTTGGTTTCCTATCAGCTTGGCAATACCAGCGACGCTCTGGATGCAATGGGTTATGCTATAGAACGGCGCGGCAGCGCCGGGCCTTTAGCGCTGCCCTTTGCGCTGCTTGCCTATCGCGCTCAGGCACCGGAACTGGCTCGCGCGGCATTTGCGCAGGCAACCCCTACGCTGGACACAGCGGGAACCAAGTTTCTTGCCACCGCCTTTGCCGGTACCGGCTGGCGCCCTACCCACCCGGCTACGCCGCCCGTGGCTCCGACCGATCAAGCGGCCCAGCCCAGCGTGCTGATTGAAGCCTACATGATCCGAGATACACGTCAGTCGCTGTCGGGACAGGGGCTTAATCTGCTTGATAGTCTGTCGGTACAGTTTGGTGGCACCTTGCTGAACTACAGCTATGACTCTTCTGTTGCAGACGCAGGGATTCGCACCGGCAACGCTGCAATTAGCGTACCGGCGATCACCTATTCGCTGAACCTTGCCGCCAGAGATCAAAGCCAGATCACGCTGGAAGCCAGCCCGATTGTGATGGCAAGCGAAGGCAAGACCTCAAGCTTCCTTGAAGGCGGTTCTGTTATGATAGTGCCGCTGGGCGATAGCAGCAGCCCGGTCGAAAAAGACGTTGGCACTTCGATCCAAGTCACACCGCAGCGTATCGGTGCGGACGATGTTGACCTGGATGTTGTGCTGGAAATGTCTAATATTTCGGGCCAATCCGTCGTTGATGCCGGGCGCGGCGCCAATCTGATTAACACCGATAAAACCCATGTGGAGGTGTCGGCGACAGTGCCGTTTGGCAAGGCAATCCTGGTCGGATCGGCGGATTCCCTTGCTCGTCGTCGCGATGAAACGCGTTCGTTGTCAGAGTCCGGCCTACCCGGTTTGTCGCGCCGCGATAATGTTGCAAACAGCCGCAACGTGCTGGTGCTGTTGTCTGTGCACGCGCTTGAAGGCCAGCACAACCAAAGCCGCAGCGCCAACGATTGGGCCCGTACTTTGTTTGGCACCTCCCTGCCCACTGCCGCCGAATACGGCAAGCGCCCCGCCGAAACACCGGCACCTGACCTTACAAACATCCTACCCGATCACCTTGACTGAAAAAGCGGCCCAGATAAAAGGCAGGGCGGGTTTTTCGAAGGCTTCGCCTCCTCAAGTCGTGGACAGTTTGAGGGATGATTTAAGGTGCTGCCTTCGGCTGCTGATCGGTTTCGATGGCGTTGAAGTAGGGAAGGGTCTCCCGATCACATCGTGCTGTCGTAATTCCAGCAGAGCCGGTCGTCGATCTGGCTCTGCTTGTGCCCTTTGACGATGGCAGTGAGCGTTTCCGTCAACCAATCGCTCGGCCACCTCCAGCACTGGTTGCCCCGATCTTAGACCTGGGTGACCGCTTTGCGCTTGAACTCGTCAGTGAATTTAGTTCCGGACATCTCGTCCTCTTTGCTTCCAAAATTACCAAGCAAGGCGTCTACAAATCTAGGGGCTATTCACCAATGATCATGTCTTTCACAGACCATCCTCCACTGAATGTGCTTCGGGAAAAGCATCACATAAATGCAGCCTGCAGATAGGGGGCTGGACGCCAACCACCCCATCTATTCACACTGCAGAAGTTCGAATATGTTTTGCGTTACGATGTGACGTTTTCCAATACGGCCGCTCCCAGCAACGGAATAGAATTGCGTCCAAGTGAAACTGATCTGCAGTGCGCGGTTACTAAGTTCGACCATGTCAAACATAAGAATAACCCTGCGCCGGAAGGCTTGGTGTATATTGGACTGACCTGTCTCACCTCTCGGCAGCCACCATATGACCGGGAGTAACTTCAATCAGCTTATTGCGGATCAAGACGGTGCCTTTTCTATAAACTGGGCTTATGATCTCATCCGTTGGGCGCGCAGTTGTGCTGCGCTGCCGTGTCGGATCGGGCACCGGCACGGCATCCATCAGGCGACGCGTGTAGGCATGTTGCGGATTACCGAAAACCTGCGCGCGGCTGCCCATTTCCACGATCTGGCCACGGTACATCACGCCGACCCTGTCCGAGATATTCTCGACCACCGCCATATCGTGGCTGATGAACAGCATCGCAATGCCGAATTCGTCTTTCAGGCTTTGCAGCAGCGCCAGCACCCGCGCCTGAACGGACACGTCAAGCGCAGCCACGCTTTCGTCGGCCACCAGCAGTTTGGGCGTAAGCGCCAAGGCACGCGCGATGCAAATGCGCTGCCTTTGACCGCCCGAAAATTCATGCGGATAATTGTCGAGCTGCGCTGCGGTCAGACCGACCTTGTGCATCAGGTCCGAGGCGCGGGCGCGGCGGCTTTCGGTGTCTTCATCACCATGGATCAACAGCGGCTCCGCGATCTGATCGCCCACGGTCATCCGTGGATCGAGCGAGGACATCGGATCTTGAAACACGATCTGGGCGGCGGTGCTGAGGCGGCGGCGCATGGCGGCTGTCATGGTGCCCACCATTTGGCCCGCGATGCTGATCTGGCCCTCATGCGGCACCAGCCCTACAATGGCGCGCGCAATGGTTGATTTGCCGCATCCCGACTCGCCCACCAGCGAAAACGTCTCACCGGCGCGGATGTCAAAGCTGACGCCCTCGACCGCATGGACGCGGTGGGTGACGCGGTTCAGCACGCCACCGCGGATGTCAAAGCCAACCTTGACTTCGCGCAGATCGGCAACGACAGGGGTTTCGGGGCGCGGCTTGGCGCTGCCGCCCTGCCCCATACGCGGCACTGCGGCGAGCAAATCGCGCGTATAGCTTTGCGCGGGGGCTGCAAAAATCTGCCGCACCGCTCCGGTTTCAACCACCCGCCCGCTGCGCATGATCACGACCCGGTCGGCCATCTCTGCAACCACACCCATGTCGTGGGTGATCAGCAAAATCGCTGTGCCGTGCTCGGCCTGCAAATCGCGCAGCAATTCCAAAACCTCGCGCTGCACGGTGACATCCAGCGCCGTCGTCGGCTCGTCGGCAATCAGAACCTCGGGTTTGAGAGCAAGCGCCATGGCAATCATCACACGCTGACGCATACCGCCCGAAAGCTCGTGCGGATATTGGCTCATCCGGCGGGCGGGATCGGACATGCGCACAGCTTTCAGCGCCGCAAGCGCCTCGGCGCGGGCCTGGTGCTGCGACAGCGGGGCGTGGGCGCGGATCGCCTCGATCAGTTGCGCGCCGATGCTCATCATCGGGTTGAGTGAGGTCATCGGTTCTTGAAAAATCATCGCGACGCGGTTGCCGCGGATCTGGCGCATCTCGGCCTCGGAGAGCGACGAAAGCGGCAGGCCGCCCAAACTGATACTGCCAGAGGTAATCCTGACCGCTGGCGGCGGCAGCAGGCCCATGATCGCCAGCGACGTGATCGATTTTCCAGACCCGCTCTCGCCCGCGATGGCCAAGGTCTCGCCGCGCCGCAGATCAAAGCTGATGTCGTTGATCAACGGCACCAGCCCGCTTTGGTTGCGAACCGAGACAGTCAAATCGTGCAACGACAGCACCACGGACTCTTCCGAGGCCACGGGGGTCTCGGAACGATGGTTCGCATCCTCGGTCATTCGAAAACGCACCGAGGGAAATAGAAGCTGACCACCCAGTTTGGCATATCGACGATCTCCGAAATACGCAGATCGCCGCACGTGCTGACCAGCATATAGGCGTCCACCGCAGCCATGCCGCGTGTTGCACAGAGGAAATCGACCATGCTCGCCACGGCATCGCGGCTTGCGGTCATCAGGTCCGGCCCGATGCCGGTGGTGACCTCATAGCCCTTAGCGTCCAAGTGCCGCGTCACAGGCCCCGGCGTGGTAAAGCGCGGGGTTTTCAGGTTGGCGCCTTTGACCAGATCCAGCGTCAGGATCACATCCATCGGGCTTTCAATCGCCGTACCGCAGACCTCGCCGTCCCCCTGCGCCGCATGGGTGTCGCCCACGCTGAACAAAGCGCCCGCAACCTCGACCGGCAGATAAAGTGTGGTGCCCGCTGACAGATCACGGATGTCCAGATTACCACCGGCGCGCCGTGGCGGCACGATTGAATGCAGACCATTTTCCGCCAAGGCATTGCCGATCGTGCCCGCAAACGGCTTCAAAGGCACCCGCGCCTCTTTGCCGAACATCGAAGGCGCCATCAGGTCCGGATCATAGGACCAGACATGCAGCGCGGGGTCGGTGAACTGATCGGCAAGCAGGCCAAAACCCGGAATATTCGCGGTCCAGCCCCAACCTTTGCCGCCTTGGGTTTGCGGCGCAAAACTGTCGAGCGTGACTTTCAACGCATCACCCGGCTCGGCCCCCTCGACCCAGATCGGCCCTGACACCGGATTGATCTTGCCGAAATCAAGCGTCGCCACATCGGCCACGGTGGACGACGGGCCAAGCTGGCCCGCCGAACTGTCGTGGCAGTGAAACTTGATCGTCTGGCCCGGCTCCACCCGTTCGGCGGGGGCAAATGAATTGTCCCAGCCGAAATGATGTTGCGCGCCGTGGATCGTATAATCACAAGCCTTGCACATCTGGTTTACTCCTTGACGTAAACGTAGTCGTAGTTCACCGGGATCGACACCGGATCGACATAGAGGTTGTCCGCCCCGCCCATACGCGCGGATTTCATGGTGTAGCGTTGTTCGTTGAACACCGGCACCCAAGGCGCTTGCTCCATCACCTTCATGTAGACATCGGACCACATCTTCATGCGTTCCGGTGCGGCGGGGTCAATCATGCTGTCAGCGGCTGTTGCTTCGGCATCAATCGCCGGATCGCAGAACTTGGACCAGTTCCAACCGCCATCCACCGCACCCGAGCAGCCAAGGATCGGGCCGTAGAAGTTCGACGGATCGGGGAAATCCGCGATCCAGGCCATGCCACCCGACCAGATCATCGGCGCGGTGCCAGCACCACCTGCCTCGATCACATTAGCCTGCGCAATGGACTGGATCGACGCCTTGACGCCAATAGCCGCCAGATCCTGCTGGATCGCTTGGGCAATCCGCGGGTTCGGGTCGGTGTTCATCACATAAAGCTCGGTCTCAAAGCCATCGGGCAGGCCGGCCTCGGCCAGCATCTTCTTGGCCTCATCGGGATTGAAGGCATAACCGGCATGATCCTTGGTGTAGCCCGGCATCGACGGCGGCAGCGGCTGATTGGCCGGCACGGCGCGGCCGTTGATGATCTGGACAATGCGGTCCTTGTTGATCGCCATGTTGATGGCGCGGCGGACCTCGACATTGTCGAAAGGCGGGGTTTTGACGTTCAGTGTGATATAGCCGGTTTGCAACTGACCGCCTTCAACCACCATAGCTGCCTGTGCGGGATCTCCCATTACCTCTTGAAATTTCGCAGGCGGGATGCCGTCGCCGGGGACATCGACTTCGCCGTTTTGCAGCCGCAGCAGCGCCACGACGGGTTCCTGGCCAACTTCAAAGGTCACCGTATCCAGATAGGGCAGACCCGCACGCCAGTAGTCGGGGTTTTTTGCAAAAACCAGCTTCTGGCCGATGGTCCATTCGGCGAGTTTGAACGCGCCAGTGCCGACGGGCATCTTGCCGAAATCGCCATTGGCCGCCTCGACCGCCTCTTTCGGCACGACAGAGGCGAAATTCAGCGCCATGACATGCAGGAAAGTCGCGTCGGGGCGCGACAGTTTGATTTCAACTGTTGCAGGGTCAATTACCGTCACTCCGGCAAGCGAGGTCGCAGAGCCATCCGCCATCGCGTCATAGCCAGCAATCGCGCCGAAGAAACCCGCACCGGGCGATTGGGTGGCCGGCGTGGTCACGCGGTCGAGCGAATATTTCACGTCATCCGCCGTCATCTCGCGACCATTGTGGAATTTGACGCCTTGGCGCAGATGGAAGGTAAAGGTCATGCCATCGGCCGAAACGTCATAGCTTTCCGCAAGACCGGGGCGCAGTTCGGTGGTGCCGGGGGTATAATCCATCAGCCCGTCGAACAGCGATTTGATCATCGACCAGTTTTGCCAGTCATAGCCAATCGCAGGGTCAAGTGTAGCCACATCGTCCTTGTAGGTGATGACGATCCCGCCGCCTGATTTGGCGTCCGGGTCCAATGCCTCTTGCGCAAAGGCGGGCAGTGCGAGGGCTGCGATAAGCGCAGTAGATACGAGCAGTTTTTTCATAGCTTTCTCTCCTGTTGATGGTTTGCTGTCAGCGAATTCGGATACGGGGGTCGATCAGAGGGACCACAAGGTCGGCCAACAGATTGCCCAGAACGATGGCGCAGGCCGAGACCAGCGTGACCCCCATGATGATAGGAATGTCGATGCGCTGGATCGCCTGCCATGCGAGCTGGCCGATGCCGGGCCAGCCAAACACGCCCTCGACCACCACGATGCCGCCCATAAAAATGCCGATGTCGATGCCGATCATCGCGATCACTGGAAGGATGGCATTGGGCAGAGCGTGGCGCAGAATGACACGGCTGCGGGCAAGGCCCTTGGCGCGGGCGGTGCGGATGAAATCGGCGCGCAGCACCTCTATCATGCTGGATCGCATGATCCGTGCATACCAGCCCGACCCAAGAATGCCCAAGGTCAGGGCAGGTAGCACAAGATGGGCGGGCGTACCGTAGCCGCCGATGGGAAACCAGCCAAGCTTGACAGCAAAGACATAGAGCAACAGCAAAGCCACCACGAACTGCGGCGCCGAAACGGTTACGAACGAGGTCATCATCAAGCTGTTGTCCACCGCCCGCCCGCGCCAGATCGCGGCGATCACGCCCATGCTCAGCCCGATCAGCAGTTCGGCAGCGATGCCCGCCGCCATCAGCAAAAGCGAGGCCGGCAACCGCGCCATGATCAGCGTGGTCACATCGGTCTTTTGCAAATAACTGCGCCCCATATCACCGTGAAACAGCCCGGCCAGATAGCGCGTGTATTGCACGACAAAGGGCTGATCCAAGCCCAGTTGCTCGCGGATATTCGCCACCGTTTGCGGCGTGGCCGACCGCCCCGCAATTTGGCGCACCGGATCGGCAGGCAGCACATAGAGCAAAAAGAAGGTGATGAAGGACACCCCCAGCAGGATCAGCGCCGATTGGATCAGACGACGGAAAATAAGCGCAGCCATCAGTCGGATCCTCGCAGGGTTGGGTCCAGAACGTCGCGCAGGGCGTCACCAACAAGGTTGAAGGCAAGCGCCAGAACCAGAATGGCAAAGCCGGGAATGAACACGAGCCAAGGGGCCGACTGGAAATAGGTCTGGTTTTCAAAGATGATATTGCCCCAGCTTGGCGTCGGCGGCTGAACCCCGACCCCCAGATAAGACAGCGTCGCCTCCAGCAGCACGGTCGTCGAAATCCCCAAAGTGCCCCAGACGATGATCAGCGGCATCAGATGCGGCAGGATGTGGCGGAACAGAATGCGCGGCGTGCTTGCGCCTAGGGTCCGCTCGGCGGCGATGAAATCGCGCGCGGCAAGCGCCGAGGTCTCGGTATAGATCACCCGCGCCGTCTGCACCCAGTTCACCAGCGCGATCACAAAGGCGACGATCCAGATCGAAGGCTGAAAGATCGCAGCAAGGCAGATCGCCAGCAAAAGCGCCGGAAAGGCCATCATCAAATCGGTAAACCGCATCAGGATCGCGCCGAGCCAGCCTTGAAAATACCCCGCCGTGAGCCCGATCATTGTGCCGATGATCAGCGCGATACCATTGGCCATCACCCCGATGATCAGCGAGGTGCGCGCGCCGTAAAGCAACCGACTGAGCAGATCACGGCCCAAAAGATCGGTGCCAAGCAGATAGGGGGCGCCGGGCGGCAGCGGTTCGCCCACCAGAGTCAGGCCGTCGAAATGCTGCTCGAACGGATCAAAAGGCGCAATCAATGGCGCAAGAATGGCCGCCCCGACAATGATCACAACAAGCGCCAAGCCAAGCAGAGCC
>Ga0228701_1002715_pt1 | contig 10104 bp, 6 predicted proteins | sample McNCre117_Aug_MG_2_FD_178017 | JGI IMG/M metagenome (GOLD analysis project Ga0228701, IMG submission 178017) | Freshwater microbial communities from McNutts Creek, Athens, Georgia, United States - 11-17_Aug_MG | ecosystem: Environmental > Aquatic > Freshwater > Creek | place: USA: Georgia...
GGACCGCCTCAACGCTTGCCTATTTGGGATTGCTCCGAGTGGAGGTTACCGCGTTTCACCGTAACTAAATACGCTCGTCTCTGTGGCCCTATTCCTCACGTCACCGTGGATGGCTGTTAGCCAACACTCTGTCCTATGGAGTCCGGACTTTCCTCTCCCTTGTCACCAAGGCAGCGATTGCCTTACCGACTCTGCCCCCATAGTCTAACCGACTATAGACCAACTCAACATTTCTCCGGCACGCAAAGGCACCACGGTACCCGACCCCATAGGGAATTCATCAGGAACTAGATGAGATTCTTTTTTCAGAATCAATTTGCTTGTATTTCGAGGCAAGCCATAAAAATCAGCGCCAAACTCACTAGCAAAACCCTGTAAACGCTCTAATGCGTGGGCATTTTCAAATGCCTCTGCATATAAAGGCATTGCATGCCATGCGGTATAACAACCGGCACATCCACAAGCATTTTCTTTGGTACCTTTAATATGTGGCGCGCTGTCAGTTCCAAGGAAAAACCTTGAGTTACCAGATGTGGCAGCCTGAACCAAAGCCTGGCGATGCTCTTCTCTCTTCAAAACTGGCAAACAATAATAATGAGGTCGAATGCCTCCCGTAAAAATCGCATTCCGATTAAACAAAAGATGTTGCGGCGTAATCGTTGCACCCATTAAGCCATAACGCGTAGTATCAGCATCTTTGACATACTGCGCTGCCTGTTTAGTTGTAATGTGTTCGAAAACAATTTTTAGCCCAGGATGTCGAATACGGAGCGGCTCTAAAACTTGATCAATAAAGACTGCTTCACGATCAAAAATATCAATTTCTATGCCGGTTACTTCACCATGAACTAACAATGGTATGCCGCAAGCTTCCATTGCCTCTAAGGCAGCCGAGCATTTTTTTAAATCTGTTACACCTGCATCACTATTCGTAGTGGCTCCAGCTGGATACAATTTAAATGCAACAACACCATGCTCCTTCGCCTTTTTTACTTCTGAGGCCGAAGTGTTATCCGTTAAATACAAAACCATCAACGGCTCGAACTGACTAACCTTCGGTAATGCCGCTTTAATTCTGGCTTTATAAGCATTAGCTAAATCAACCGTTGTTACCGGCGGCCTTAAATTAGGCATGATGATGGCTCTAGAAAACTGACTAGCCGTGTGCCCTAAAAGGGCTGGCAAAAATTCTCCATCACGAATGTGAAGATGCCAATCATCTGGCTTTGTTATCTTGATTGTTTTTATTTCACTCATGAATTAAGACTCGCTATCAATCAACAGTATTCTGAAATCATTCACATTAGTCAAAGTAGGCCCTGTTTCAACCAACGCATGAGCTTCCTTAAAAAAACCGTAAGCATCATGATCTGCCAAATATTTCTTTGCTAATATTTTTTTTGATTCTGCAAATTTTCGCACTGAAGAATCAAACCAACCGCCCGCATTATCCTCACTACCATCGATTCCGTCTGTATCTGCGGCTAAAGCAGCCAATGATGGCAAATCCTCAGTAGCTGTTAATAAAGCCAATAAAAATTCTGTGCAACGTCCACCGCGCCCTTTAACTCCAGGAGGAATAGTCACTGTGCACTCACCTCCAGAAAGCAAAGCTACGGGCCTAGCGAACGGCTCATTGTAAAAATAAATTTCTCTAGCAATAGAGGCTTGCATTAAAGCAACATCTTTTGCCTCACCCGTTACCGTATCGCCCAAAATGACAGGTGTCACACCGACAGAGCGGCAATAATTAGCGGCGGCTTCAAGGCTTGCGTGAGCCGAACCTAACAAGTGGTTACGCACATTTTTAAAAATAGAATCGCCCGACTTAGGCGTTTCAGGATGGTCACCACGCTCCCCGGCCCTCAAATAATCAATCACTGCCTGTGGCACCTGACCATTTAATAAATCATATTCACTCAATACCCGTAAGGCATCAGCAAATGATGAATCATCCGGAGCGCATGGCCCACTAGCTATGCTGGAAATATCATCACCAGTCACATCTGAAATTAAAAATGCATCGACCTTAGCACCTCTAGCCACAGCCTCGCGAGCCATATGCCCACCCAAAATAGCGGAAAGGTGTTTACGGACAACATTCATTTGAGCAATAGGAGCGCCAGAGCGCAATAAAGCGCGAGTTGTTACCTGCACATCGTCAATCGACAAACCTGATGCCGGCAAAGTTAATAGACTAGACCCCCCTCCAGAGATCAATACGATTAGTTGATCATTGGCTTGCAGGGTGGCTATTAAATCTAGTGTTTTTCGAGCTGCATCTAAACCAGCCGCATCAGGAACAGGATGACTAGCTTCGACAACCTGAATAGTTTTCGTCGGCATTGCATGACCATAACGCGTCACAACCATGCCTTCCAATTGAATATCCGGCCAATGCTCATGAGCATACGCCTCAAGCGTAGCTGCCATAGAAGCCGCTGCCTTACCAGCCCCTAAGACCAAACAACGGCCATTTAATGAACTCTTAAAAACGGAGGCCAAACTCACCGGAAGGATTTCGCTGGGCTTGGCAGCACCCAAGGCCTTGAAAAAAGCTTGCTCTAAAAAATCTTGTGTGTTTTTAACTGGCATATCCCAATGTTATCTCGGATTGAGCTTGTTGGACTCGCCACATTTCAAAATAGCGCCCATTAGCCTGCAAAAGCTCTTCGTGTGTACCACGTTCAATAACCTGCCCAGCATCCATCACCAATATTTGATGCGCATGAATAACCGTTGAGAGGCGGTGAGCAATAATTAGCGTAGAGCGATTTTGAGCTAATGCAAGAAGCTCTTTTTGAATAGCTCGTTCTGTTTCGGAGTCTAACGCAGAGGTTGCCTCATCAAAAATTAACAAGGCTGGATTTTTTAATAATGTTCTAGCAATGGCTACGCGCTGCTTCTCTCCACCTGATAACTTCAAACCTCGCTCACCAACCATTGTTTTATATCCCAAAGGCAAGGAGGTGATGAAATCATGAATTTGTGCAGACTTGGCAGCAGCCTCAATGTCATCTTGGCTAGCCCCTGGCCTGCCATAAGCAATATTGTAGGCAACCGTGTCGTTAAACAACACAGTATCTTGAGGAACGATACCAATAACATGCCTTAAACCAACCTGAGTCACGCTTTTAATATCTTGTGCATCCAAATAAATACCACCTTGTTGCACATCATAAAAACGAAATAACAAACGAGCCAAGGTACTTTTTCCAGCGCCACTATGACCCACAACAGCTGTTGTTTGCCCAGGCAATATTTCAAAACTTACATCTTTAAGAATTTCTCTATTAGGTTCATAGTGAAAATAAACATTTTTAAATTCAACTTTAGGGCCTAGTTGTGTATTCAGAATTTCAATATTTTTTGCGCCTGGGGCATCGGCAATCTCTTTGTCAGTCTCTAATAAATGAAACATCCGATCCATGTCAGTAAGTGCCTGTTTAATTTCTCGATAAATGACACCCAAGAAATTTAGCGGTATGTATAACTGAATCATTAAGACATTGACCAATACCAAATCACCAATAGTCATCAGACCTTGAACAACTTCATTGGTAGCCAACCATAAAATAAGAATAAGACCTAACGCGATAATAGTCTGTTGGCCAGCATTTAAAAATGCCAGAGAACGTTGCGATTTAATGGCAGCCTCACGATAACGGCGCAAATTCTCGTCATACCGATCGGCCTCATACCGCTCATTACCAAAATATTTAACTGTCTCAAAATTAATGAGTGAATCAATCGCTCTTTGATTAGCCCTAGAATCAAGCTCATTCATTTTGCGACGGTACTGCGTTCGCCACTCAGTAACAAAAATAGTAAAAATTACATAAAGAACCAAAGCACCAAACGTAACTATTGCAAATAAATAGTTATAAGCCCAAATGAAGTACCCTAGCACCAAAGTTAGCTCAACAATTGTCGGCAAGATGCTGTAAAGAGAATAGGAGATAAGAGATTGAATACCTCTGGTGCCACGCTCAATATCACGAGTCATGCCACCTGTCTGACGAGACAAATGGAATCTCAAGGATAAAGCATGCAAATGCTCAAAAACTTGTAAAGCAACCGTGCGAACCGCACTCTCAGTAACTCTTGAAAATAATAACTCTCTAAGCTCGGTAAACAAAGAGGCTGATAATCTTAATAAACCGTAAGCAAAAATTAATGCGGTTGGCACAACTATTAAGGCATGCGTTGCAGAAGGCAAACTCAAGGCATCAATCAGTCCCTTTAGCAAAATCGGAACGCCTAGATTGGCTACCTTTGCCAAGATCAAACAAGTTAACGCAATAGAAACTCTAAATTTAAATACCCATAAATAAGGCAATAAATTTTTAATGGCCTTCCAATCACTACTGCGATATGTATGTTTTACTACCTCTCCATCGGCAGGAGCTCGCCTCATAATTAAACTCTTTCAAAAATACCTGCGGCACCCATGCCAGTTCCCACACACATCGTGACCATGCCATATTTTAACTGTCTACGGTGTAAAGCGTGTACCACTGTGGCACTACGTATCGCACCAGTTGCACCCAATGGATGCCCCAAAGCAATCGCACCACCTAGCGGATTCACTTTATCAGGATTTAAATTTAAATCTTGAATAACCGCCAATGATTGAGCAGCAAACGCTTCATTTAATTCAAACCAGTCAATGTCGTCTTGTTTTAAACCAGCGTATTGGAGAGCTACAGGAATCGCTTCTTTAGGACCAATACCCATAATTTCGGGAGGAACTCCGCGCACAGCAAAACTCACAAATTTAGCTAGCGGCGTTAAACCAAAAGTTTTAATTGCTTTCTCGCTAGCTAATATTAATGCGCCACACCCATCTGACATTTGAGAACTATTACCCGCCGTCACACTACCTTTATTGGCAAATACAGGTTTTAATTTAGCCAATCCTTCGATGGAGGCATCAAGCCTAGGCCCCTCATCAGCAGAAAGGTATGCTGTTTGAATATCAACCTGACCTGTTACTTGGTTTATTTGTCTTTTTTCATAAGAGACCTGTGAAATTTCTTGCTGAAACTCACCGGACTTTTGCGCAACAATTGCTTTTTGATGAGACTCTAATGAGAATGCATCTTGAGCCTCTCTAGAAATTTTCCATTGTTGCGCTACTTTTTCAGCAGTTAAACCCATGCCATAAGCAATTCCTAGGTTTTCATCCCGAGTGAAAATCTCAGGAGACAACGATGGCATACCACCCAGCATGGGAACCATGCTCATTGATTCAACACCGGCGGCAATCATGACATCGGCCTCGCCCACTCTAATCCTATCAGCCGCCATAGCAATAGCACTTAAACCAGATGCGCAAAAACGATTAACCGTGATACCTCCAACCGTATTAGGCATACCCGCCAAGAGTAGACTTATTCTCGCCACATTCAAGCCTTGAGGACCTTCTGGAATTGCACAACCAACGATCATGTCTTCAATCGCTTTTGGGTCTAAATTAGGAGCTTGCGCTAGGCAATTTTTAAGCGTCTCGGCCAATAAATCATCAGGCCTTTTAAAACGCAAAGACCCTTTGGGAGCTTTACCAATAGGACTACGTGTTGCGGCAACAATATAGGCTTCTTGAATCATTTTCATTTTTAATCCTTATTGGCAATTAGTTACGAACTGGCTTACCTGTTTGCAGTAAACCCATGATTCGCTCTTGAGTCTTAGATGTTCCTAACAACTCAACAAAGGCTTGTCTCTCCAATTTCAATAACCAACTTTCCGGAACTTGCGTACCGGCATCGACATCACCACCCGCAATCACTTCAATTATTTTTTTAGCTATCAAGAAATCATGCTGGGAAATAAAGCCGCCTTCAAGCATATTGACAAGTTGACCGCTAACAGTAGAAATAACCGATCTGCCGCCAACGGAAATTAAACGTTGCAAAGGAGGTCTGTAACCAGATATTGCCAAATATTTCACTTGCATCTGAGCTTGATATAACAACTCATGCACATTAACGACTATCACATCTGATTCATTTAAATAACCCATGCTTCTTGCCTCATGAGCTGATGAAGACACTTTAGCCAGAGCTGCATTTTCAAAAGAAGTCTTGATGCAATCTAAATAATTATTGTTACCTAATTTTTCTTGTAATTTAGCGCCACGAATAGCAGCCTCTTTTAATCCGCCACCAGCAGGTAATAAACCCACACCAATTTCAACTAACCCAACATAGCTTTCAATAGCAACAACCCTTTTAGCTGCATGGAGTAATAACTCACAACCACCACCAAGCGCGATTCCCGAAACAGCAGCCACCACAGGTACATTCGCGTATTTAACACGCAACATCGTATCTTGGAATTTTTGAACAAAAGGCTCTATGCCAGCAGGCCCACCCTTCATAAACAAAGGCATAGCTGCCTCTAAATTAGCTCCTGCCGAAAATGCCGCACCTGAGGATCCTAACATTAAGGAAGTGGGCTGCCAGATGACCAACCCATCATAAGACTTCTCAGCCAAATTAATTGCGTCTGCAATACCATCTAATACATCGGGGCCAATCGTATTCATTTTTGACTTAAATGACAGAATCAAGACATTTTTTTGAGAGTCATCCACCCAAGCTCTCACACCCTCGTTTTCAAATATCGTCTCTCCCGCCACTTTAGGATTGACTGAGCCATCACCTTTTAAACTTGCTCTAAATATTTGTTTTTTATAAACAGGCAAACTTGATCGCAAAATAAAATCTTGACGAGCAGGTGACCAAGACCCTTTCTTAGAGTGAACCTGACCTAACTTGGCTGCATCACTTTCGAAAACCCACTTGGGCAAAGGTTCTTTTGACAAAGCCTTCCCAGCATCAATATCTTGCTGCACCCATTGCGCTATTTGTAACCACCCAGCTTCTTGCCAATCTTCAAAAGGACCAGTACTCCAACCAAACCCCCAACGCATCGCAAAATCAACTTCAGCAGCAGTATCAGCAATAGACTCAAGATGCACTGCGATGTAATGGAAAATATCTCTGAATATTGCCCATAAAAACTGGGCTTGAGGCTCATCTAAATCCCGCAACAACGAAAAGCGCTCAGCTAATGGCTTCTTAAGAATTCGCTCAACTACCGGCAAGATTTCACCCACTGAAGGAATGTATTCACCAGTTGCTGGGTTTAATACCAAGATTTCTTTGCCTCTTTTTTTATAGAAACCCGCTCCAGTTTTTTGACCCAACAATCCCTTTTCTACTAAGCTTTTAACAACCTCAGGCACCTTATAAACGGATGCGAATGAATCACTAGGTAAACCATCTTCCATGGTCTTAATGACATGCGCCATAGTATCGATACCCACCACATCACTTGTTCTAAATGTAGCGGATTTAGCACGACCTAATTTACTACCAGTGAGCGCATCAACCTCATCAAAACCAAGTTTGAATTTTTGAGCCTCGGCCAATACGGCCAATATAGAAAATACCCCCACTCTATTAGCAATAAAGTTGGGCGTATCTTTTGCCCTAACGACACCTTTACCTAGCACCGATGTCATAAAAGGCTCTAAAACATCTAACAAATTCGCATCAGTATGTTCCGTTGGAATTAATTCCAACAAGTGCATATATCTAGGTGGATTAAAAAAATGAATGCCGCAAAAGCGTTTCTTTAACTCCGAAGAAAAACCTTCGGACAATTTTGTAATAGAAAGACCTGATGTATTAGTGGCGAAGATGGCGTGCGAAGCTAAGAACGGCGATACTTTTTTATATAAATCATGTTTCCAGTCTAAGCGTTCAGCAATTGCCTCAATTACTAGATCGCATGATGCCAATAAGTGAAGATCATCTTCATAATTCGCTATTTGGATTAAATCCACATCCGCTTTACTAGCCAAAGGAGCTGGCTTTAACTTCTTTAAATTATCTAAAGCTTTTTTAACAATTAAATTTTTATCAGCCGCCAAGCCATCTTTAGCTGGTGTAGGTAAGTCAAATAAAACCACCGGCACATTGGCATTCACACAATGCGCGGCAATTTGAGCCCCCATGACACCAGCGCCCAATACAGCAACTTTTTTTATCTGAAATGTCGTCATAAGACTTCCTTAAAATAATTCGGCATCTAAAGCCATCAAACTTTCGGAACCGGATCTAGCGACCCTAATTTGATAAGCCGTTTCTGGCAATAATTTTGCAAAATAAAATCTAGCGGTCGCCAATTTGGCCTTATAAAAATCATCTCCAACATCTTTTTTATCCAATGAAATTTTTGCCATTTTTGCGAATAAAAAAGCATAGACAAAGTGCCCCACAACTCTTAGATAAGGTACTGCTGCTGCACCCACCTCATTTTTATTAGCCATAGCCTTCATCCCTAATTCCATGGTGAGCTTTTTAACTTTTTCACCAATGTCGACTAATGGGTCAATAAACTCAGCCATATCTTTACGCCCACCTTCAGCCTCAACAAATTGCTCTACCAATTTACCGAACTTTTTGAGCTTAGACCCCATATCGCCTAATACTTTCCTACCCAATAAATCCAACGACTGAATGGTATTCGTGCCTTCGTAAATCATATTAATTCTGGCATCGCGCACAAATTGCTCCATACCCCACTCAGCAATATACCCATGACCACCAAATATCTGCATACCTTCATTAGTTGCAAGAAAAGCGTTGTCGGTAATAAAAGCTTTAATAATTGGCGTTAATAACGCCACCATATCACCAATCTCTTCTTTTTTCTTTTGATTAATCTCCGATTGCTCAAGATCAATCATGAATGCGACCCAATATGTGAATGCTCGAGCCCCTTCAGCATAAGCCCGCTGGGTAAGAAGCATTCTTCTGACATCAGGGTGAACAATAATCGGATCAGCCACTTGATTAGGATACTGCGCACCTTTTAGGCTGCGCATTTGCAAGCGCTCTTTGGCATAAACCTTAGAATTCTGATAAGCCACCTCGGTTAAACCAAGGCTTTGCATACCAACACCCAACCTAGCCGCATTCATCATGACAAACATGGCATTTAAGCCCTTATGTGGCTCTCCAACTAATGTGCCGATAGAACCATCAAAATTCATCACACAAGTTGCATTCCCATGAATACCCATTTTGTGTTCAAGAGCTCCGCAGGTCACTTGATTTCCAACACCTGGCTCACCTGCCTCATCCGGTAAAAACTTGGGCACCACAAATAAAGAGATTCCCTTTGATCCTTCAGGAGCATTAGGCAATCTAGCCAATACGAGATGCACAATATTTTCACTTAGATCATGATCGCCACTTGAAATAAATATCTTGGTACCTGTTATGCGATAAGTGCCATCATCTAATGGCTCAGCCTTTGTTTTTAAAATACCTAAATCAGTGCCGCAGTGAGGTTCAGTTAAGCACATAGTCCCTGTCCACTGCCCACTCACCAATTTTTCTAAATATGTATTTTTTTGATACTCAGTGCCATGCGCATGCAAACACTCATAAGCCCCATGTGACAAACCTGGATACATGGTCCACGCTTGATTCGCAGAGTTCATCATTTCGTAAACAGCGCTATTAATCAATTGAGGTAATGCCTGGCCACCATATTTGGCATCACAAGCGAGCGCCGGCCACCCACCCTCTATGAATTGTTCATATGCATCCTTAAAACCGACGGGCGTTTTAATAGATCCATCATCAAGCCTATGACAACCTTCTTGATCTCCCACTTGATTTAACGGCAACAAAATTTCTGAACAAAACTTGCCCGCCTCCTCCAGTACCTGGTTAATAGTTTCTTTATCTATCTCGGCATATTGAGGAATTTCTTTAAAGGTTTTTTCAACTTCCAATAATTCATGCATAACAAATTGCATATCTCTGAGAGGGGCAGCATATGTCGGCATTACGATGTCTCCTTATATATCTTGTATCTTGTCTTTTTTATTGGTTTATTTATTTTTTTACTTTGTTTTCATCGATAATTTTTCTAACAAGATCTTTAGCCAACTGAATACTCTTAGTTAACTTTAAAAACCTTGCATCATGATGTAAACCTAATACAGCACTATAAATTCCAAATAACATAGCTTCTGGATTCGCATCTTTCTTAAGATGGCCTTCTTCTATAGAAATTTTT
>Ga0228701_1002720_pt1 | contig 10093 bp, 19 predicted proteins | sample McNCre117_Aug_MG_2_FD_178017 | JGI IMG/M metagenome (GOLD analysis project Ga0228701, IMG submission 178017) | Freshwater microbial communities from McNutts Creek, Athens, Georgia, United States - 11-17_Aug_MG | ecosystem: Environmental > Aquatic > Freshwater > Creek | place: USA: Georgia...
GGGGATACCCTCCCCCCAGCGCTACCCTTTCCGTGTAATTCCCTACCACAGTTTTCTGATAGATTTCCGACAGACGTAAAAAAGCCCCGCTTTTTAGGGCGGGGCTTTTGCAGTTAAATTAACCGCTTATTTTTTCTTAGCTGGTTTTTCCGTTGGCGCTGCCAACTGCAACACAGTAGAGCGCAAATCTGCAAGGGGGTCTTTTGCATCAGGGGCCAACATTGGTTGCGCCGTGTAGCTGTAGCCAACTGGTGAGCCTTCATCGGCGCGGGCACCAATGATAAAAGCAAATTGCACTTGCTGAGTGCCTTCCTGTGCCAACTGAGCTTCGACCAAGCCCTGAGCCACATCAGGTAAGAACGCATTTGCAGAGGCCATAACGGTGCCTGTCTCAAGGTTGACCGCTTCGAATTGACCGACCAATGAAGTCCAGTCGCCGAAATCGCTGGTGCCTGACTTCGTGCCAATAGCCACGCCAATGATAGAGTAAAGGTTCAAGACCGTACCATCTTCGGGCAACTTGCGCACGTTGACTTTGCCGTAAATTTTAGCGGTGCTGATTTTCTTAGTGAGTTGTGACATGATGATTTTCCTGTTAAGTAAAACACTGCGATTTTGCAGTAGAAGAATTCTAGCACAGATTAAACACGAGATTTAATTGTGCGAGAAATAAATTTAGGTGGATTGCTAATCGAGAATGACGGGGCTGCATTTTGCCAATGCACATCTCCCCCAGTACAAACCCTAACGATTTCCTCGGCGCTCAGACGCACACCTTTTGTCGCGAGTTTTTCAACTTCACCCGCTTCATTGAAGCCTGCATAAAGTTTTTTGCCTGCGATCGCAATGCGCATAAGCGTTGCTTCGTGTTTCCACGCACCAAGCCTAAGGTCATCAACAATACCTCCAAACTTTTCGCAGATAATGGAATCAGTGTCACAATATACGGGACGCTTCGCTGCCGCAAGAGCGCCAAGCAAATTCGCACGGCTGGCGGATGTGATACTCGCCGCAATCGCCACATCATAATAGGCCTTCGTTTGGCTTTTGGTGCGCCATATTGAGAACTCAGCGTGTTTTTCATAAAACTCCCATTTATCAAAATCCTCTCGGGTTGCAATTTCCGATAAATCACGCACTATTTCATAGTCGTAATATTTATCGGGGCTTTGTGCGAATTTCCCATAAGCGGAATTCAAAAGCAATTTTGCAAATAGCTCCATTGTTTTGTTTCCCGTTTTCTTTCCCACAATCTTTTCTTCCATAAATGTATCAACGTAATCGCCAAATTGAATTGTGTTTTGTGGGACATAAGCCGCCACAATGCGCTCAATTTCAAAAAGGCCAAAACGCAAAGCCACGCGCAATTCGTGAGAAGTGGTAAAGAATTCCCCGTATGGAATTCTAAAATTTAATCCTTCTTTTGTGCGCATTGGTAATGCGCCTTTGTTTTTGCCTATTACCTGAATGAAAAAGAACGGGCATTTAAATCCCTTTAGCATACAGTCACCGACCAATTTAGGCGCTGATACACATGCATAGGCCCTGCCCGTGGGGTGAATTGCGTTTTTCATGGCGTCGGGATACATCGAATTAACGTCGTATACCTCAAATTTGCCGTGGAGAATTCCTGTTTCCAATGCCTCGACACGCCCGCCAAAATAGAATTGCCTAAATTTGGCATCGTGTGATTCGCTGGCAGTGGTAAACGGGTGAATTTTCTTTAGCGTGGTAATTGCCGTAGAACCAATTGTCAATTTATCGCCAAATCTTTCACGGAATTTAAAAACCAAATCATAAAGTGACCGACAATCATATTTCCAGTATTCGATAATTTCGGCTTTGTGCTGTTCGCGCACCTCGCGCTCAAATTTCCAAAATTCAATTTCTTTTTTGCCGTGGGTTTTCAACGGCACCGGTAAAATGGCGTAGCTATCACGGAAAATGTGCTTACCAATTGTGGCCTCCACAATTCGCCCGTTGATAATTCGAATTGGATTTTCGATGTAATCAAAGAAATAGAAGAAATCAAATTTGCCGCCATTGTGGGCGTAAATGATATGGGGTTCTTCCAATGTGGCTAAAAATTCGACAAGGCGCAAAATGCAATCATCGCCCCAAAATTCTGTTACTGAATTTCCATTGTCAAAACCAGATAGAAAAGGTTTTGGCAACCGCCCATGTTGAAATGGGTCGGTTTCCAAATCTATCGTGGCAAGAATTCTGTTGATTTTCTTTTTCGCCATTTATTTCACCTTCTTTTTAGTTCGCCGTTTTGCGGGCAATTCAAATTTTCGATCTAATCGCGTAATTGATATATGGCTAATCAATTTTTCTTTTTGATCTTCTTTTGGCGTCCACGCTTGCATATAGTTCATCAATGAATTCATGTCTTTGAAATGCATATTGAATGGGCGGGCATCGCCAATGCGCACAGTGACGTATTCGTTTTTCTTTAATTTTTTAGCAAACACCTTTTTGGCGTTTTCGAAAAAGTCCCATCCACCTTTGTAGACTTCCTCGTTAAAGCCGCCGCCGCTAAACACCGCGCGGCCCCGCTTGATACTGACCTTTTGCCCCTTTTCAATGGGCACAATCAATTTTGTTTTACCGCCTTTTAATTTAATTTTCTTTGCGGCAATTGAAATTTCCTTTGCTGTTTTATTTTTTACGGTTAAAATTTGGTAATTGTCCGAATAATCAACAATTGTTTTAAATTGATTGTATTTTCGGGTAATGGCTGATTTTTGCTGAGGCGATAAACCGAAGCGCAAATCGTAATCACCACCAAGGCCAAACGAGCGCAGGCGCTTCGCGGCTTCTTTGTAATCAAAGGATTTAGACATGAAAAAGACAGACAACGAAAAGACCGCAGGCGTTGCGGCAAACGTGCCAGAGGCGGGTAATCATCCCGCAAAGGCAGACCGTGGGGCGGGTGGCGATCCCGCAAAGGTCAACGAGATGGACTCTAGCACAGAAATTAACCCGCACGCAATCGCAGGCGTTGGCTCCGTGGCTGACATGGTGCAAGTGCAATCTGAGGCGCATGACGGTTTCGACCCTTTGACCCATGCCGTCAACCCAGACGGCACACCCAAACGCAAAGTAGACGGCTCGTTTGCATTGAAACGAGGGCGCAAATCTGGTGCAGTACCTACCACAAGTAGCGCACCGGCACAAGTGGTGGAAACCCCTACCATAAATGTTGATGAAGCCTCGCGCCAATCTTGCAATATGTTGATTAACGGGGCAGTGCTTTTATTCGGTGAGCAATGGGCGCCACAGGACAAAGAAGAAGCCAAAGGCCTGCAAGTTAGCTTCAAAAATTATTTTGAAGCGCGGGGCGTGCCAAACGTGCCGCCTGAAATTGGACTTGCCGTGGCAGTGCTGGCATACTCGCTGCCTCGCTTGACGCATGAAAAAACCGTTTCACGCTTCACAGTTTTAAAAATGCGCGCCTATGAAATTTGGAGCGCAATTCGTGGGAAATAACCAATGCATACTCTAATTTGTGGCGTAACTATGTCGGGGAAAACAACTCTCGCGCATAAATTCGCCAAAGAATTAGCGGCAAAGGGTCAAACTATCATTGTGTTTGACCCTGTAATGACACCAACCGCCGCCGGTTCATGGCCCGAAAACACAATTTTGTTCGATGACGAACACGATTTTTTCGATTATTTAATCAAGCCCGAAGTATCACGGGCGCATATTTTTGTGGATGAATCAGCCGATGTATTTAATTTGTCAAAGCCTTGGAATAATTGGCTTCTCACTCGTGGGCGGCATTTTGGGTTTTCTGTTTTTCTCATTGCTCAACGGCCAAAAATGCTCCCTCCAACAGTACGAAACCAATGTGGGCGCGCTTATGTTTTCCGACTCGCCAAGGATGACCTCAAAGAAATAGGCGCGGATTTTGGATTTTCTGATTTACATAAAATAGAGCTTGACAAAGGTGATTTTTTATTATTAAACTCAGGCTCAGCACAATTCCAAAAAGGAAATGTGTTTAAAATTTGACCACCGCCGTGGGTTTCACGGTTCTTTTTCTGGAGCATCACATGCACTATTTGAAGCAAGGCGCTATCGCCGTTCTCGCCGTTATCATTGCAAAACGCTTGCCAATGATTAAAGATTACCTGTAATCAGGTAATTCGGTTTTTTCAATTTTTTAGGATTTTTAAATCATGGCTAAACAATATCGAGTGCTTCGCAAAGTAGCTTCGGTGCCCTTCGTTGCTGGTTCTTTCGCCACGCTCGATTTGCCCCGCGACTATGATTATGAAGCCATTTTCATGCGCATTAACGGCTCCGTTACTGTGTCTTCTCCTTACACCGCAGTTCGCGCAGAAGCCCCAACACAATTGGTGCAACGTGCCGAGGTGATCGCAGACGGTAAGAACAACATTTTCAGCGCTCCATTCTGGTTCGCTTCAAATGCCAATTACGGTCGTTCATTGCTCCAACAAGGCGCGCGCGTGTTGACTGGCCCTAGCGCCGCAACTGCTGCCACCTACGCTGTTGAAGGCATTGGTTCGATTGACTTGATGACCCAAGACAGCGTGCGTCCAAAGGATAGCAATTTCCGCTCAAGCGGCTTGTCTTTGTTCCAATTGCGATTGACTTTTGGTCAAACTGGCGACTTGTTCACCGGCTCCGGTACTTCTGCCCCTAGCGGCACGATTTACGTCGACGTATTCGTTCAACAATTGGTTGAAATCGCTGATGCCAATGGCGCGGTGACTACTCCGATCGCGCTCAAGAAAGTTTCTTTCCAAGAAATCGCCTTGACTAGCTCGAACGCCAACCAAGAAGTGCGTTTGCCCGCCGGTAACTTTATTCGCTCTGCAGTGATTCGTACTGATGGCGCCGTGACCGCTGGCGAACCTTCAACCGCTGTTTTGAACAACATCCAATTGACTGCGGGCGTTGACGTTCGCATGAACCTGGGCGCCGCAAACTTGCGCGCTAAAAACAACGCTGACTATGGTTTCATCCCCGCTGGTTACTACGTTGCAGACGTTTGCTCAAAAGGCGAAGCCGCCATCAACCTCACAGATTTGTGGGACGTGACAGGCGCCGCTGAACCAAAAGTGATCGTTGACGTTAACGGCTCTGCAACTACCAAGATGCAAGTAGTCGTGACCGAGTACATCATGGGCGCTTAATACAAAGGCCTTCGGGCCTTTGTTTTGGTTTGGGCGGGGGTTTCGCAAAATGTTCTTTTTTCCTGTTGATTTTCAGAGCATTTTTAAGAAATTCCCGCCCTTCCTTTTAATTTTTTGGGGTATTTAATGGGCTGGTTTTCGGATTTTGTAAGCGACCCAATTGGGACAACAGTTGACACGGTATCAAGTGCCGTTAATTCAACTGTGAACGCTGTTACCAATCACCCATTGGAAACCGCCGCCGCTGCGACCGCTGCCTATTTCACAGGCGGCACATCTTTGGCGATGGAAGGTGCTACCGCCGAGGCGGGCGCCGCCGCGTTAGCCCCTGTTGTTGATTCATCCGCGCCAATTTTGGTAGCGGATATTGCCCCTTATGCGGGGGCCTCAAGTAATGCGGCATTTGACGCTGCCCTTGGGACTGCCACATCATCGACCGCCGGATTGTCCGCCGGTCAAATTCTCGCAACCACGTCCGCAGGCTTGAACCTTGCGACATCTGGCATTAAACTTGCCGCTTTAGGAAAGACAATGAACGCTTCAACCCCTACCGTCGATGGTTTAACTGGCGGCCTTGCCGCCTCGCCGATTCAAACCCCCGCAGGTTTGATTACAACAACGCCTCAAGGCCCTGTGACCTCGGGGCCTGCCTCTGCTACCACGGGTGGCTTTATGGGCATGGATACGCAAACGCTGATCGTCATTGCTGTTGCAATGGGCGGTATTTGGTATTTGATGAAACACGGTAAATAATTATGAGTTGGCTCTCAGACATTACAGGACTAAGCGAGGCAGACATTGCGCTGCCATCGCCATCATGGACTGGCACGGTTGACACCGCCACTTCCGCAGGCATTACGCCTGCTACCGCCACAGGGCTTTTAAACTCTATTGGTTCGGCCATTGGCTCAGTTACCGATTTTGGTTTTAATGTCCAAAAGCAACAACTTGCGACACAATCTCAAGCCCAAGATATTCAATTAAAATCCCTTTTGGGAAATTTGGGTTTTCAGACTGCGGCAATTCAAGCGCAAAGCGCCGCACAAGTGGCACAAATCAATGCACAAAAATCCGTTGCTCAGGCTTCAAGCACGGGCATGGCTTTGTCGCCTACGTTACTGCTATTGCTTGCAGGCGCTGTTTATTTCATGGCTAAAAAGGGCTAATCATGCGATTGTCAGGACAAAGCCAAGCCGAGTTAATCAAAGCCGCGCTAGTCGTGGCAACTGCAGGGGTGATTGTTTATTATGGAAAAAAATTCATTGATGGATTCTCTGCAAAAGCGGGTTCAATCATTGACGCCCCAGCAAAAGCGTTTACTGCTCTTGGTGATGCTGTTGGTTCCGTTAGTTCCGCCGCTGTAGAAAGTGCCAAATCGGGCATTGAAAAAGCAATGGACGCGACCAAAACAACCGCAGGCACTGCCCCTTTGACAACGCTTAAATTGATGTCAGCTTATGGCAAAAATTTAAGCGACACATTGACTGGAAAATCTTACAATGTGCCTTTTGATTCTGGCTCGGGCCAAGGCTGGTAAACAATGAAACTCACTAACACACAATTGACCGTCATTGCCGCTATTGCGGCATTTGGCATTTATCTTTATACAAAAGACAAAAGCACCTTGACACAATATCAAAATGCTTATAACACACTTGCTGACCAATTGACCTCCGGTAAATTGGTTTCAAGTGATGCAGTTGCCTCTGGCACTGCAATGACCGCAACAAAATAAGGTTTCACAATGGCAACCAAAGTTTCTGCCCTCGAAAAATTCATGGCTCCGCCTCAAAACGTGGGAGCCAATGACCCCAAGCCGCAACCAATTTTTGCGGGTTTTCAAAAACCTAGCATTGATTTGGACGCGGTGCGCGACGGGCGCCGTGCGCCTTTGCTGTATCTTGACATTGATTTGTCAACCGTACAAACCATTGCAAACGGAAACCCTGTAATTTTGCCTATTTCGGGCAACTCGTTTTACATCGACCAAGACCCTAGCATTGTCGGCAATGCTTCGGTGCATTTTCAAGACACAAACTTGGGCCAATCATCTGCTCCAATTTATGTCGGCCCTGGCTTCATTGCAAAAGTCCCATTCACTCAAATTTTGATTGAATGTAAAACGGCACAGGCGGGTAAAAAGCTGCGAATTGTTTATGGCACGGACGTTGACTTCACTGCAGGCGTGAACGCTACTTTGACAATTTCTAGCCAAGCCGCGATTGGCAATAGTGGCGATTCAAACGCTTTTGCGGTTACGACTTCAAATCAGCAATTGCTTGCCGCAAATCCAAGCCGAAAAGGTTTCATGCTTCAAAATATGAACCCCACATCGTCAATGTACATTCGTTTTGGCGCTACCGCCGCCGCCATTGGTACCGGCTTTGTTGTCGGGCCAATGGAAACTTTTAACATGACAGGCAATATCAATACAAACGCTATCCAAATTATTGGCGCGGCTGTTTCTGTTGCACATTACATGGAATTTTAATTATGACTATCCGCAAAACCCCTCAATATTCTTTTGTGAGCTCCGCATCTGTTTTAACGGCTTTGGCACCGAAAACAATTTTTGCCCCTGCCGCAAATACAAAAGGAATAAAAATTGTTTCTGGCTCCGCGTATGAATTTATATCGGGCGCAATTGGCACTGCGCATTTTGTAATTGCGACAAGCGCACCCGCCGCTATTACTGATGGTTTAACCGTGAGCACTGTTACCATTAGTCCTGGGTCTACAAATACAGGTTTTTCTCATAAAATCCCCGATGATTTGTTTGTACCCGCCGGTTATGGTTTATATTTTATCGGCACAATTACAACCGGCGCGACAAGTATCGATGTTTCTTATTCGGACGCATAAATGTTACCTTTAATCCCAATTGCAATCTTTGGCACCGCAGTTTATGGACTGTGGCGCTATTTCAACCCAGCCGCCCCTAGTGCGGCTGATACGCTTTCCAGCATCGAACAATCAGCGAGCGACATTGTGCAAAACATCACAGACCTTTTTCCCAAAGCTGCCCCCTATCAAGACGCCATCGCTGGCGCACAAGATAAATACGGCATTCCCTCAAACTACCTTGCCAAATTGCTAAATGCGGAGTCATCTTATGACCCTGCGATTATCAATGGCACCCGCAAGTCATCCGTGGGCGCAGTTGGCATTGCGCAATTCATGCCTGCAACGGCTCAAGAATTAGGCGTTAATCCCACAGACCCAATGAGCGCGATTGATGGCGCTGGACGCTATCTGTCGCAGCTATATGCTCAGTTTGGAAATTGGCCCGAAGCAATCGCAGCCTACAATTGGGGCGCCGGCAACGTGAGCAAAAAAGGCCTCGCCAATGCGCCTGCTGAAACCGTAAACTATGTGCAAAAAATCGCGGGTGTTGACATTCGCCAAACTGGGGGTTAATCATGGGACGTTTATTTGAAGGTTCAAGCTGGGCAGGCATTGCCGCTGTGATTCACGCTGTCGCGGCATTGGTGGCAACTCAAGGCGCAGACGCCGCCGCTTGGGGCACTCTTGCCGCTGGCATTGCTGCTATCGTCATTCCAGACCATAAGGGCGAATGATGGACTGGACTGCCCTTTTTCAAGCTGCGTTGCCAGTAGTAATCGCAGGCATTGGCGTTTATGCTGCGATCAAAGCTGACCTCGCCGCGACGCATGAACGAAGTACAATAGCGCTGGCCTCTGCGGGAAAAGCCCACGAGCGTATCGACGAACTTTTACAACGAAAGAATTGACATGGACAAAACAGAAATTGGGTTTGACAAAACCAACACTTTTCCAATTATGGTAAAGCACCACATTGTCGCTGGCTCAGATGGCCAGCTCGAACATTGGATGGATGACAAATTACGCGCTATTGTGCCGCCGGAAAGCTGGGATGCATACTGTAAAGAATGGCCCGTTTGCCGTGACGTTTGCGATTCGATGTTATTGCCTCGCACTGAGACACCGGAGCAGACATTACAAAAGGCAGTCACCGCAATGCTTGCTCAGTCTCAAGAGTTAGCGACAGGCACCGAGGTAATCATGCCTGCGGAAACACAGGTTGAAGAACCTACGGAATTGCCGGTGCAATTGGTAGAAGACCCCGACCACGCAGAATAAAACCTCCAAGGTTTAGAGCCCTGCCAAAAGCGGGGCTTTTTTCTGTGCTATACTTTTCTCACCACAAATTTGTGGGGAAAATTTAACAGGTGAAATTATGAAAAATCGCGAAGCCCTACAGGTAGCAATTGCAATTCTCAGTGCCGACATTGACGATTTAATCATGGCTATGAATGTGATGGTGCGCCAAGGTGAGATTGATAAAGCCTTTGACGGTATGCAGACCGTTTGCACTATGACACAGGCCCGAACCAAATTGCGCGGGATGCTTCTTAAAGTGGAGCGCGAATAATGACTGTCTACATTGACCCAATAGACTTGTCCGTGGCGCTTTGCGCTTGCGTTTTTGTTGGTTATATGGTTAGAGATTTGTGGGAGGATTGGTTTAAATGAAACATTCATTGTTAAGCGAAACAATACCAGAACGGACAAAAGAAATTTTGACTATGGATTTTGACGCTAAAAAACTGCACTTTTACATTCGTGTAAACGATACAATAGCATTTGCTTATAGTTTTAATAGCGGCAAAGAAACTTTAAATTTTCTATTGACACTAGAAAAAAGCGCCTGTGAAATGATGAAAGATTATTTTGAAGCGAGGGATGTATGACACGATTAGAAATGATGATTGTAGTTTTAGCCTTTGATCAATTAGAAAAGGAACTTGATGCTTTGCACGAATATGATCAAGAGTACTGGCGCACGAATACTTACGTTGATGATTACAACTGTGAATATGTGACAAAAGTTTTAGAGGCGTGGAAAACATTAAACGCTTGCCGAAAAGAGTAATTTAACCGCAC
>Ga0228701_1002721_pt1 | contig 10093 bp, 10 predicted proteins | sample McNCre117_Aug_MG_2_FD_178017 | JGI IMG/M metagenome (GOLD analysis project Ga0228701, IMG submission 178017) | Freshwater microbial communities from McNutts Creek, Athens, Georgia, United States - 11-17_Aug_MG | ecosystem: Environmental > Aquatic > Freshwater > Creek | place: USA: Georgia...
CTAGACGCGCGGCTTAGGTGGGGGTCTCGTCGCGTGGCGAGTTGGAGGCTTCGTCAAAGTGCGACACATCGCCCCAGCCCACCAAACTCAAACCCTGAGGAGTCCACAGCAGCCGATTGATGGCGGCATTTCCCAAGTGCCAAGTGCGCGGTGCTTCGACGGTTTGCTGGGTGGCCAAGCGATACAGCGCATCCATCACCCCGCCATGGGCCACCAGCACAATTTGCTCGCCGAGGTGTTGGCTAGCCAATTCGTTCACGCAGTTCGCAATGCGTTCGCGCAGCACCATGAGCGATTCCCCTCCCACCGGTGACCAATGGGGATCGCGTCCACGCCAGAGCTTGGCGTCTTCTGGCCAACCCGTTTCAATTTCGCGCCAGGTCTGGCCTTGCAAGTGACCAAAGTGGCGCTCTCTCAAGCCTGGATGCTCGATCACAGACAGCCGTGAGGCGAGCGCATGACTTTGCGCAATCGCTTGTGCAGTTTGGAAAGCGCGTACCAAGTCACTGCTGTAAATCGAGGCAATGTCTTCGTCACGCAAGGCGTGTCCTACGCGCTGGGCTTGCCATTTGCCCGTGTCATTGAGACCAATGTCGAGTTGACCTTGAATGCGGGTATCCACATTCCAAGGGGTTTCGCCATGTCGGATGGCGAGGATTCGAGTGGCATGCATAGGAGAAGAGTTTAAAGACGAAAAATCATGCAAAATAGCACGATCGTTCTTTTTATGGATTTCGCATGACAGCGTCTCGCAAAACTGTAGCCTCAGAACAAAAAGCAAGCCACAAGGGTCAGCAAACCAAGGCGGCCATTGTGGATGCCGCTTTGGGACTTGCCACCCAGATCGGATTAGAGGGCTTGAGCATTGGTGCTTTGGCGGAGGTCACTCGGATGAGCAAGTCGGGCGTGTTTGCCCACTTTGGTTCCCGCGAAGAATTGCAAATTTCAGTGGTTCGTGAATACCACCAACGGTTTGAAGCCGAAGTCTTTCTACCGATCTTGGCGGCAGAACGTGGTTTGCCGCGTTTGCGCCAATTGTTTGCGAACTGGACCAAGCGAACGTCCGCCGAAATTGATACTGGCTGCCTTTACATCAGTGGTGCGGCCGAGCTAGATGATCGACCCGGACCGGTGCGTGATGCACTTGTGAGCTCTGTCAAAACATGGCTAGCGGCGGTATACCGCGCCGTTGTCCAAGCGCGTGACGAAGGTCATTTGGCCGTAGGCACGGATGCCGAACAAATGGTGTTTGAGCTGCATGGCCTCATTTTGGCTTTGCAGTACGAAGCTCGGTTTTTGCGTTCGGCCAAATCACTGACACGCATCACACAGGGTTTTGAAAATATTTTGCAACGCTATGGGGCGAGCAAGACAGATGAGATGCCAAAAGCAAACGTCAAGAAATAAGGAGACACAACATGCCCAGCTATACCCCACCTCTGCGCGACATGCACTTTGTGCTGCACGATGTGCTGAACGTCACGGATCACTTCAAGCACATGCCTAAGCATGCAGATCTGGATGCTGAGACCCTTGCTGCTGTGTTGGAAGAAGGAGGCAAGTTTGCGTCAGAGGTGATCTTTCCGCTCAACTCAGTTGGTGATCAACAAGGTTGCACATTGAACCGAGACACACACGAAGTGAAAACGCCAGAGGGATTTAAGGCGGCCTATGAGCAGTACGTCCAAGGCGGTTGGCCCGCTCTGAGTGCCGATCCGCAATACGGGGGGCAAGGTTTGCCTGTGGTGGTGAACCAATGTTTGTATGAAATGCTCAACAGTGCCAACCAAGCGTGGACCATGTATCCAGGTCTCACACATGGGGCTTATGAGGCCTTGCATGCCCATGGCACGGATGCTCAAAAAAACCTGTATCTGCCCAAACTCACCAGCGGTGAGTGGACTGGGACTATGTGTTTGACCGAACCGCACTGTGGCACAGACCTCGGTTTGTTGCGCACCAAGGCTGAACCGCAAGCCGATGGGACCTACCGAATCACGGGCAACAAAATCTTCATCAGTGCTGGCGAGCACGATATGGTGAGCAATATTGTTCACTTGGTGCTGGCGCGATTACCCGACGCGCCTACAGGTAGCAAAGGTATCAGCTTGTTTGTGGTGCCGAAGTTTCAGATTCAAGCAGACGGCAGCTTGGGCGAGCGTAATGGCATTTACTGCGGTGGTCTAGAGCACAAGATGGGTATCCATGGCAACGCCACCTGCCAAATGGTGCTCGATGGGGCTGTGGGGACGATGGTGGGGCTGCCCCATAAAGGACTGGCAGCCATGTTCGTGATGATGAACGCCGCTCGGGTTGGGGTAGGCATGCAGTCGCTTGGCTTAACCGAAGTGGCTTACCAAAATGCCTTGGCTTATGCCAAAGACCGAATTCAGTCGCGAAGTTTGACAGGCGTCAAAGACCCTAGCAAACCGGCTGACAGTATTTTGGTTCATCCCGATGTACGCAAGATGTTGTTGACTGCGCGCGCCTATGCAGAAGGCGGTCGCGCATTGGCGCTCTACTGTGCTTTGTTGATTGACCGCGAGATCCACCATCCTGACGAAGCCGTGCGTGCTGAGTCAGCAGAGCAAGTGGCGTTGCTCACGCCAATTGTCAAGGCCTTCATCACGGACAACGCATGGACGGCCACTTCGTCTTGCATGCAGGTGCTCGGCGGGCATGGATTCATTCGCGAATGGGGCATGGAGCAATATGTGCGCGATGCACGCATCAATATGATTTACGAGGGCACCAATACGATTCAAAGCTTGGACTTGTTAGGACGCAAGGTGCTCGCCAACCAAGGCACAACGCTCAAGAAATTTGGTCAACAAATTGCTGCCTTGGTCACCGAGGCGCAAGGCGATGATGACATGGCCGAATTCATCAACCCGCTGGCAAAGTTAGGGCAGCAAATGACGCAGTTCACAGGTGAGATTGGCTACAAAGCCATGGAAAACGCCGACGAGGTAGGGGCCGCTGCTGTGGATTACCTGCGAGTCACTGGGCACCTTGTGTTTGCGTATTTCTGGGCGCGCATGGCGCAAGTGGCGCTGAAAAAAATAGCAGAGGGTGATCGCGATCCGTTTTATCAAGCCAAGTTACAAACAGCACGCTTTTACTTTGCCAAGCTGTTCCCTGAAACCGCATCGCTCATGCTGACGGCGCGTGCAGGCGCTGCTGTGCTGATGGAGACAGAGGCGGTGTTTGCCTGAATGGGGTTTTGCCATGAAATCAGTTAAATTCAAAGCATGATGAATACAAGTATTTTGAGGAAACTCTTGGGCATGACATGCCTGGCCGCGGGTTGTAGCTTTGCGCAAATGACGCCCGTGGGCAGATGGCACACGATTGACGATAAGACCGGGGAGGCCATGGCTGAAATCCAAATTGTGGATAAAGAAGGCGTGCTCAGTGGCCGCGTGGTTAAAACATTGCATCCCGATGCCAAGGCTAAGAAAACTTGTGAAGACTGCAAAGATGATCGCAAAGACCAAGCCATCATCGGTATGGAAATCATTCGACATGTGAAACTCGAATCGGCGCCTGACTTCTTGTGGGCTGGCGGTGGGAAAATTTTGGATCCGGAAAACGGCAAAGACTACACCGTCAAGATGATTCCCAAAGAAGGTGGTCAGAAGTTACAGGTTCGTGGCTACATCGGGCCGTTCTACCGCACACAAGTTTGGCTGCGCACGCAGTGACAAGGAAAAATATGACAGAAATTTTGAGCCACATCGACAGTGGTGTGATGACTTTGACGCTGAATCGCGTAGACAAGAAAAACTCGCTGACCGCTGAGATTTACACCGCTTTGGCCGATGCGGTAGAGCAAGCCGCAGAGAATGCGCAAGTGCGTGTGTTGGTATTTCAAGGGCATGAAACCGTGTTTTGCGCGGGTAACGACATTGCCGATTTTTTGAACAATCCACCCGCCACGCAAGATGCCCCCGTGTTTCGTTTGCTCAAAAACGTGGCTGCGTTTCCTAAACCGATGCTTGCCGCCGTGGCAGGTCCCGCGGTTGGCATTGGCACCACTTTGTTGTTTCATTGCGACTTGGTGTATGCCGGCGACAACGCGGTGTTTGTCATGCCCTTTGTGAACTTGGGCATTTGTCCTGAAGCGGCCTCCAGCTTGTTGGCGCCACAAATGATGGGCTACCACCGTGCGGCAGAAGCGTTGTTGTTGGGCGAGCCCTTCATGGCTGAAGCCGCCTTGGAAGTAGGTCTTGTGAATCGCGTGCTGCCACCCACAGAGGTGAACAGCTATGCCCAAGCGCAAGCGCGCAAACTGGCTGCCAAGCCCATGTCATCGCTGTTAGAAACCAAACGCTTGATGAAATTGGGCCAAACCCAGCTGATTCAGCAACAGATGCGCAGCGAGGCTGATTCGTTTGGTCGTATGTTGAAAGAACCTGCAGCCAAAGAGGCGTTTAGCGCTTTCATCGAAAAACGCAAACCCGATTTTTCCAAGCTTTGAGCGACGTACACATGACACCAACCCATCACAGCCCGGTTGTGTTTGAGCCCGAGTACATCGAAGGCTTTCGACAAATCTATGAAGAGAAAATTGTGTTCAACCGTCTCTTGGGGCTCAAGCTGGTCAGTGTCACGCCTGACGAAGTGGTTGCACGCATTGAGATGCGTCCAGACCTTGTAGGGCACTACGCTTACAACCGAATTCATGGCGGCGTCATCAGTGCCGTGTTGGATGCCATGGGTTGTGCGGCTGTGATGGCTTGCATGGCAGCCAAGCACATGAAAGAGCCTCCTGCTGAGCGCTTAGAGCGTTTTGCGAAGTTGGGCACGATTGATTTGCGCGTGGACTATTTGCGTTCAGGGATTGGTGAGTATTTCACCATCCATGCCAACGCCTTGCGCGTGGGCACGCGCGTGGGCACATCGCGCATGGAGTTTCGAGGACCCGATGGCGCGCTGATGTCGACGGGGACAGCCGCTTACATCGTTTCCTAACTCAGTCTTTGGGAATGACGCGTGGTCGACCTTCTTTGTCGATTGCCACGTAGGTGAGGGTCGCCTCGGTCACTTTGACGTATTGACCTTGTTCATTCCACCGTTCCGCAAACACCTCGACGCTTACCGTGATCGATGTGTTTCCCAGACGAATCACGCGTGAGAAGAAGCTCAAAATATCGCCCACACGCACGGGCTGTTTGAAGATGAATTCATTCACGGCCACGGTGGCGAATCGGCCGCGTGCATGACGTGCAGGCAAAACGGCACCCGCCAAGTCGACTTGGGCCATCACCCACCCGCCAAAAATATCACCGTTGGCGTTGCAGTCGGCGGGCATGGGAATGACCTTTAAAACCAATTCTTGATCAGTGGGTAAGGCTTCGGCCTGGGGTTTGTGTGAATAAGACATAGGCACAATGGAGGAATTCTTTTAAGCATTGTGCAACATGCGCCACCACGCTCACTCTTCTGCGCCTTTACCTGCGGGACAAACGGTTGATCGCCGTCCAGACAGCGAAACCTTGAAACGTTTGTTCCCCTACTTGTGGCAATACAAATGGCGCGTTTTTGCGGCCTTGACATTCATGGTGGGGGCCAAGTTGGCCAATGTGGGCGTGCCTTTGTTGCTCAAAGAGCTGATTGACGCCATGTCGTTCAAGCCAAACGACCCCACGGTCGTTTTGGTGGTGCCCGTGTCCTTGCTGCTGGTGTACGGCGTGTTGCGCTTGTCGGCATCGGCGTTCACTGAGTTGCGCGAGTTGGTGTTTGCCAAAGCCACACAGGGAGCCGCGCGGCAAATCGCGTTAGAAACATTTCAGCATTTGCATGGTTTGAGCTTGCGCTTTCACTTGGAACGTCAGACCGGGGGCATGACGCGTGACATCGAGCGAGGCGTGCGTGGCATTGAGTCACTGATTTCGTATTCGCTCTACAGCATCGTGCCGACGCTGATTGAGGTGGCTTTGGTGTTGTCCATCTTGGCAGTGAAATTTGATGTGTGGTTTGCAGGCATTACCGTGTTGGCGTTGGCTTTGTACATTGTGTTCACGGTCAACATCACGGAGTGGCGCACGCAGTACCGGCGTCAAGCCAATGAATTTGATTCAGCCGCACACACCAAGGCGGTGGATTCGTTGCTCAATTACGAAACCGTCAAATACTTCAACAATGAAGCCTTTGAGGCGGCGCGCTATGACAAAAGCCTAGAGGCTTTGCGCCGTGCTCGTTTGAAGGCGCAAACCTCGTTGTCCTTGCTCAACACAGGGCAACAACTCATCATCGCAGTCGCCTTGGTGGGTATGTTGTGGCGCGCCACGCAAGGCGTGGTGGATGGTCGCATGACTTTGGGTGACTTGGTCATGATCAACGCCTTCATGATTCAGCTCTACATCCCGCTCAATTTTTTGGGTGTGCTCTATCGCGAAATCAAACAAAGCCTGACCGACCTCGACCGAATGTTCACCTTGATGGAAAAAGAACGCGAGGTGGCTGATGATGGAGGCGCACCGGATCTGACATGGCACGGCTCGCCCGCCGTGCGCTTTGACAACGTGGTATTTGCCTATGAGGCTGATCGCCCCATTTTGCAAAAGGTGAGTTTTGTCATTCCCGCGGGTAAAACCGTGGCGGTCGTGGGTGCTTCTGGTTCTGGCAAGTCCACGCTGGCGCGTTTGTTGTTTCGCTTTTACGACGTGAATGATGGTGCTATCACCATCGACGGCCAAGACATTCGTCGCGTCACCCAATTGAGTTTGCGTCGCGCCATCGGTATCGTGCCGCAAGACACGGTGCTGTTCAACGACACGGTGCGCTACAACATTGCCTACGGTCGTCCTGAGGCTGGTTCCCAAGAAGTGGAGCAAGCAGCCAAGGCTGCCCACATTCATGACTTCATTGCCGCTACACCCAAAGGCTACGACACGATGGTGGGGGAGCGCGGTTTGAAGCTCTCCGGTGGTGAAAAACAACGCGTGGCCATTGCGCGCACGTTGTTGAAGAACCCGCCGATTTTGATTTTTGATGAGGCGACTTCAGCACTGGACAGCGCCAACGAACGCGCCATTCAAGCTGAGCTGCAAACTGCCGCTCAGAACAAAACCACGTTGGTGATCGCGCACCGCCTTTCTACCGTGGTCGATGCACATGAGATTTTGGTGATGGAGGCGGGGTGCATTGTGGAGCGCGGTACTCATTCTGAGCTGTTGGCGTTGAATGGGCGGTATTCGCAGATGTGGGCGTTGCAGCAGTCTTCGGAGGTTTGATTCTTCTGTCGTCGCTTATTTGCTTTGACGTTGCGGCGAAGCTTGGGTGGTGCACCCCAAACGGCTTACATCGCTGCGCGATGAATGGCGCCTTATTGGGTCGCGCCACCCAAGCTTCTTTTCGTGAACGGTTGGTGATGCTCGCTAAGTTTTGTAGCTATGGCTGCACGTACTGATTGCGGCACAGGAATAGCAAGCACAAACCGCCTGAGCTTTTCCGAACAACCACATGCGGGTTGGGGGAGGCAGATGCGGCGCCATTCGTCGCGAAGCGATGTAAGCCGCGTCTGCCTACCTCAACTCGCATCTCAGAGGATGGAAAAGAAAAAGGGCCTCTCGCAATTAACGAGAAACCCTTGAACACAAGCGAAGAAGCGTTTACTTCACGCCAGCAGCAGCTTTCAATGCAGCCGCCTTGTCAGTGCGCTCCCAAGTGAACTCAGGCTCTTCGCGACCGAAGTGACCATAAGCCGCTGTCTTGCTGTAAATCGGGCGCAACAAGTCGAGCATTTGAATGATGCCTTTGGGGCGCAAGTCAAAGTGCTCAGCTACCAGTGCTGATAACTTGTCGTCAGAAATCACACCTGTACCTGCGGTGTTCACGGTGATGTTCATGGGGCGCGCCACGCCAATCGCGTAAGCCACTTGCACTTGGCATTGCTTGGCCAAACCAGCCGCCACGATGTTTTTCGCCACGTAGCGTGCCGCGTAAGCAGCAGAGCGGTCGACCTTGGATGGGTCTTTGCCAGAGAATGCGCCTCCGCCGTGCGGGCATGCGCCGCCGTAGGTGTCCACGATGATCTTGCGGCCAGTCAAACCGCAATCACCTTGTGGGCCGCCGATGACGAAACGGCCTGTGGGGTTGATCAAATACTTGGTGTCTTTGAGCCACTCTTTGGGCAACACGGGCTTGATGATTTCTTCGATGATGGCTTCCACGAAGCTGGCCTTCATCTTGGTGGCGGACTCGCTTTGGTCAGGGCTGTGTTGGGTGGACAGCACCACGGTGTCAATGCTGTGGGGCTTGCCGTCCACATAGCGCATGGTCACTTGGCTCTTGGCGTCGGGACGCAAGAAAGGCAGGCGACCATCTTTGCGCAACTGGGCTTGGCGCTCGACCAAGCGATGTGCGTAGTAAATGGGGGCGGGCATCAGCTCAGGTGTTTCGCTGCAAGCGTAGCCAAACATCAGGCCTTGATCGCCCGCGCCGATGTTGAGGTGGTCGTCAGACGCGTGGTCAACGCCTTGGGCGATGTCGTTGGATTGCTTGTCGTAGCACACCATCACAGCGCAACCTTTGTAGTCGATGCCATAGTCGGTGTTGTCGTAGCCGATGCGCTTGATGGTGTCGCGTGCGACTTGGATGTAGTCGACGTGCGCGTTGGTGGTGATCTCGCCAGCCAACACAACCAAGCCAGTGTTGGTCAGGGTTTCGGCTGCCACGCGGCTGCGGGGGTCTTGTTCAAAGATGGCGTCCAAAATCGCGTCAGAAATTTGGTCTGCCACTTTGTCTGGATGGCCTTCTGAGACGGATTCAGAGGTGAACAGGTAGTCGTGAGACATGAAAAAAGCTCCTTGTTTTCAATGGGTTGTTCGGCGTTGCCGACCCTGAAAACTTGGAGCCTAGCGAACGCTTTAGCAGATGACTTGGGATCAACCCCTGTCGTCACACCGTGGTGTGTTGTCGCCCTGCAAGTAGTTCTTTAACTCGGCGACAATTGAGATTCTAGTGGATTTATCAAAGTCATCAAAAAGTTCATGTTGGCCACCACGCGCATTTTTCATTTCCTCGCACGCCTGCCTCTGCCTTTGATGCAGCGGCTGGGCGCTGTGTTGGGGTGGCTGGTATGGTGGCTGTCGCCCAGCTATCGCCGCAACTTCAAAGCGAATGTGCAAGCAGCGGGCGTGGCGTGGCGTGATGCACGTCCTGCGGTGGCGGCTATTGGCTGCATGGTGGCCGAGTTGCCCTGGGTGTGGATGCGCCCGCACAGTGCCACCTTGGATGGTTTGGTGAAGTGGGATGGGGCTGAACATTTTGAAGCCGCGATGCAAGCGGGCAAAGGCGTCATCATCATGTCGCCACATATTGGCGCGTGGGAGATTGGTGCGCAAGCGATTGCCGAAAAATTTGGCCCAACCTACGGCTCCATGATCGCCCTGTTTCGCCCTGCGCGCAAAGCATGGTTAGAGCCTTTGGTGGCCAATGCCCGCACACGTCCCTATTTAGATTCAGCCCCCACTTCCTTGGCAGGCGTGCGCACGCTGATTCGCGCGTTGCGCAACGGTGGCTACACCGCCATCTTGCCCGACCAAGTGCCGCCACTTGGCCAAGGCGTGTGGGCCCCGTTTTTTGGACGCGATGTGTACACCATGACGTTGCTGGCCAAGTTGGCGCAGCAAACGGGCGCACAAGTCATCCTGACGTGGTGCGAGCGTTTGCCAATCGGTCAAGGGTTTTGCATGCACATGCGCCCCTTTGATGCGCCCGAGTTGAAAGACGCCACGGTGTCGCCGGAGGTGGCTGCTGCAGCGGTGAACCGAGGTGTGGAGCGCATGGTGCGCGATGCACCTGGCCAATACCTGTGGGGCTATGCGCGCGACAAACAGCCGCGTGCCGAGGGCTGAGCGATGTTTAGCAAATTGGGTTTATGGGTGTTGCGCGGCTTGGGCTATTTGCCGTTGTCGTGGTTGCGTGCGTTGGGTGCTGGCCTGGGGGCGTTGCTGTGGGTGGCAATTCCCTCTCGCCGCCGCGTGGTGCAAACCAATTTGCGTCTGTGTTTCCCGCAGCTGAGCGATGCGCAGCGTGATGAGCTTGCGCGCCAAACCTTTGTGTATTTCGCGCAGGCCTGGCTGGA
>Ga0228701_1002726_pt1 | contig 10082 bp, 11 predicted proteins | sample McNCre117_Aug_MG_2_FD_178017 | JGI IMG/M metagenome (GOLD analysis project Ga0228701, IMG submission 178017) | Freshwater microbial communities from McNutts Creek, Athens, Georgia, United States - 11-17_Aug_MG | ecosystem: Environmental > Aquatic > Freshwater > Creek | place: USA: Georgia...
GGGATGGTGTTGCTGATGGCGGCCATCCTGCCTTGGCAGGGTTATGGCTGGGGCTATCGCTATCTCCATGGCTATATCGGCAGCCTTGTCCTGCTGGCAGGATACGGCTGGCGCTGGCTGGAGGAACGGCAAGCGGCCCCGCACCGGGCGCTGATCGTGCTGACCGCCCTCTCTTTCATGCTGCTGCTGCCGCTTCACGTGTGGATGGCCGGTGGCCACATCCATGCCTATGCCGCCGCTTCTGCGCGGATCCGCGCGATCGGCGCGGATGTCGTGATCGTCGATGACGGGGTGCCCTTCGCGCAGGACCTCGTGTTCAACCGGGCGGACCTGTCCAACCGCCCGATCATGCTTGAGCACAGCTATGTCCGGTGGAGCAGCCTGCCGGCGCTGTGCCGGGGGCGCACCCTGGGCTTTGCCGATGCCCCGCTGCTTGCCCCGGTCACCGACTTCTTCGGCTTGGCGCGCCCGTCCGCGCCGTCGTCGCACCAGCAAGCGACCAAATCCGCCGCCCGTGCTGCCGGTTGCCGGATCGTGCCTGTGCCGTGAAACCCGCGAGGGGCCGGCGCTAGCGCGCGCGGCGGCCGGCAAAGGTGATGGCCAGCCGCGCGTTCAGCCAATGATAGCAGAACAGCACTGCGGTGGTCCCCGGTGCGGCCAGCCACATCGGCCAGCCAAGCGCCCGCGCCAACAGCCAGAGCACCCCCCATGCCAGCGGAATGCCCAGTGCGGCCCCGGCCAGGAAACGGGCATAGGCCGCAAGGTTCAGGGGCTGCCCATAGGTGATGCGCCCGTGCCACGCATAGCCGATGGTCCCGCCCGTCAGCCAGGTCAGCAGGACGCCTGCCAGCAACGAATAGCCCAGCGCGTCGGCGGCGATCAGCACGATGTTGTTGGTCAGCGCGCACAGCGCGGCACCGGCGATATAGCGCGTGGCAGGCAGCATGGCCCGGCCGACCAGGCGATCGTGCGGCCCGAACATCGCCCTGACTTTCGCGCCCACCGGCATCCTACATCCTTCCCGCCAGGCTGAGCCGCAGTCGCGGCATCACCCGTTCGATCAGGCGCGTGGCCTCCAGAAAGCGGGCAAGCCCCAGCGGCCCTAGCGCGAGCAGGGGCCGTAGGCCGCGGATCGCCGTGCGCCAGTCGCGCCGCGATCCGGCGGCAAGCGCGCAGTTGGCTGCTATGGCCGCCAGCGCAAGCCGCCCTTGCCGATGCCGCCGTTCGGGCGGGATAGCGGCGATGTGCCGGTCCAGCACGGTTTCCAGTTGCGCGCGCAGGTCGGCGGCATTGCGGCTGCCGGTCATCGTCAGCGAACTGCCGTGCAGCCGGAACGCGGTCGTCGCAGGCTTGCGCACCATGACGGGGCCCGCCGCCATCAGCTTGAGGTAAAGCTCCCAGTCGGCGGTGTACCACAGCGCTTCGTCCATGCCGCCGACGGCCAGCCACGCTTCGCGCCGGATCACCGGGCTGGGGATGGCGATACTGTTCTGCACGATCAGCTTCTCGGCCAGCCGGCTGCCGGCATGGAGGCCGGGGGCAAATGGCAGGCGCCACTGGCCCACCTTTTCGCCCGAGACGCTGACGAAGTGCGAAGGGCCGATCGACATGACGGCGCCGGGTGCCTGCGCAATCGCCGCGCGCACGGCCTCAAGGTGGCCGTCCAGCCACAGATCGTCCTGGTGCAGCATCGCGATATGATCGGCGCGCGCCTCGGCCACGCCGCGGTTGGTCTTGGCGGTCCACGGCTTGCATTCGGGCGTGGGGACGTGCCGGATATCCATCCGGCCGGCAAAGTTGCGGGCAATGTCGCGGCAGGCGCCGTTGTCGTCGCTTGAATCGTACAGCAGGAATTCAACGCCGTCAGGGCGTTGCGCCGCCGCAGCCTCCAGCGTCTCGCCCAGAAAGCGCGCGCCTTCGTGGACGGGAACAATGGCGCTGAGCCACGGCTTCATGCCGCCGCCTGCAGGGGCAGGGCCGGCGCGGCAGGGCCAGCCGCGGGAGCGGCAAAGCTGGACCGGTGCCCGGCCAGAACGGACAGCAGCAACCCGCCCAGCGCGGTCTGCAACCCCGTCACGCCAAGGCCGATCGCCAGCAGCAGCGGCAGGGTGGTCGGCAGCGCGGCAAAGTGGTTCGCCCCCCACCACACCCCGATGCCCATCAGCGAGACGAACGAGACGAGCATCATCGCCCCGCCGCCCAGCAAGGCGTTCTCCAGCGTCAGCACGTTCTGCAGCCGGCGCAGCACCGGCTTCAGCGGACGGAAGCCCGCGCTCACCCCGAACAGGTGGGTCGCAAGGGCCATCACGGCGGCAAAGTGCCCGGTGGTCACCATGAAGGTGGCCGCAATGGTCCAGCTGGCGCCGAAGCGCGGTTCGCCCGGCAGGACGCCGAAGGCATGAAGCGCGGCATAGGCCAGGATCAGCATTCCCGCGCCCATCAGCAGCAGCGCCGGCACGCCAAAGGCCCAGGTCGGGCTCAGCATGAACAGGTAGCGCAGGTGTCGCCAGCCATCGCGCCACGGGCGCAGGTGCGGCGCGCGGTCGCGCAGGTCCGGCGAAAGCGTGGCCGGCACTTCGTCGATGCGCAGCCGCTTGAGGCTTGCCTTGATCACCATTTCGCTGGCGAATTCCATGCCGGTGCTTTCCAGCCCCAGCCCGTCATAGGCCTCGCGCCGGATCGCGCGCAGGCCGCAGTGTGCGTCGTCCACGCCGGTACGGAAGAACAGGTTGAGGATGCCGGTCAGCGCCGGATTGCCGATATAGCGGTTTTTCCAGGGCATTGCCCCGGGCTTGATCCCGCCCTTGAAACGCGATCCCATGCACAGGTCGGCGCCGTCGATCAGGCGGCCGATCATGGGCACCGCATCGGTGAAGTCATAGCTGCCGTCGGCATCTCCCATCACCAGGAAGCGGCCCAGCGCGCCGTCGAACCCGCCGATCAGCGCGGCGCCATAGCCCTTGCGGGCAACGGAGATCACCCGCGCGCCCAGCCGCTCGGCCAGCGCTTGGCTACCGTCGGTTGATCCGTTATCGGCAATGACGATTTCGCCCGAAAGGCCGTGGACCCGCTCGATCCGTGCCAGCGCCTCGCGGGCATTGGCAATGCAGTGCGGCAGCGACTGCACCTCGTCGAGGCACGGCATGACGATCGAAACCGCCAGCTCGAGCGAGCGGCCTGTCATCCTGATCGGTTCGGCAAGTTCCATGGTCGTCGGTTTCCCCCGTGATCCCGACCACCACCTCTTAAGCAAAATGGTGAATAAATTCCTTCCGCGGGCGGCAGCCGGCGTCGATCTGCGTAAATGTCCATAGGTGCCGCCGGGGCGCTGGCGCATGGCCCGCGCCCGCGTTAAACCCCTGCCGCAATGGCCAGCCTGACCCTCAACGACCAGCCGGTCGATTTCGCGATTGATCCGGCCACCCCGCTGCTCTGGGCGCTGCGCGATGTCGCCAATCTTGCCGGCACCAAGTATGGCTGCGGCAGCGGCGAATGTGGGGCCTGCACCGTGCTGGTCGATGGCCAGCCTCTACCTGCCTGCACGCTCACCCTCGCCGAAGCGCAAGGGCGCAGCGTCGTCACGATCGAGGGGATCGGCCACGGCCATCCGGGCGGGCTGCACCCCGTGCAGCAGGCCCTGCTCGATGAACAGGCGGTCCAGTGCGGGTTCTGCACCCCCGGCCTTGTCATGGCCATTGCCGGCCTGCTGCAGCGTAATGCCCGGCCCAGCGACGAGGAGATCCGCGCCGGCATTTCCAACATCTGCCGCTGCGGCGTCTATCCCCGCCTGATCCGCGCGGTGCGCCGGGTCACCGGGCCGGCGCTCGTCGCGCCGCAGCCCGCGCCCGCCAGCCCGCCGCCGGATGCTGCGGCCGAGGGACGGGCGCCGGACGCGGAATGAGTTTGCGGACTAAGAGGCCTAGAACTTCATCCGCGCGGTCAGCTTGGCGCTGAGGGGCTTGCCCGGCGCGATGTTGCTGTCGGTGTGGGCGCTCGGATAGTATGCGGTGTCGAACAGGTTTTCGACGTTCATCTGCAGCGCGAAGCGTTCGCTGAAGTCATAGTACACCGCCGCATCGACCCGCGTGAAGGCCGGCAGGCGCACGGCGTTGCTGATCGCGGCGAACTGGCTCGACTGGTGAACCACGCCCAGCCCCAGTCCCAGCGACGGCGTCACATCATACCGCGTCCAGGCCGAAAACTGGTGGCGCGGCAGCTTGTCGAGCTCGCGCCCGGCCGGGATAGTGGCCGTTCCGCTGGCGATGGCCGCGCGCACTTCGCCATGCTGGTAGGAATAGCCGATGCTCGCCTGCCAGGCCGGGGTGATCCGCCCCCCCAGCGATGCCTCGAAGCCCTGCACCCGGTTCTTGCCGCTGAGCAGGAACAAGCCGTTGTTGGCGGGGTCGTTGACGCGGGTGTTGAGGCGGTCGATCTGGAACAGCGCCGCGTTCAGCGCCAGCGTGCCGGTCACGTCCCATTTTACCCCGGCTTCCAGATTGCGGAACTCCTCGGGATCAAGCGTCTGGGTATTGGCGGCGAGCACGCTGAACTGGTCGCCCGACTGGGGCAGGAAGCTCTTGGCGTAGCTGGCATAGATCGAAACATCGGCGCGCGGCTTGAGGATCACCCCGAAGCGCGGCGACCATTTTCCGTCGGTGCGCGCCCCGGCGAAATTGTTGATCCGGTTGACCGAGGCCATGCGGAAATGATCGTGGCGCACGCCGGCCACCACCTGCAGGAAATCGGTGAGTTCGATCTGGTCCTGGATATAGGCGGACAAGGCGCGGACATGGCTGAGGCTCGAACTGGTCGGCGCGGTCCAGCTCACCGGGGGAACCGCGATGATGCGGCCCAGCGGAACGGTCACGCTGCTGGCGGTGCCAAAGCGCGCATCCGAACGACTGGCGTCTGTATCCTGTTCGGCGGCTTCGACCCCGGCTAGAAGCGTGTGGCCGATCCCGCCGGTATTGCCCTTCCACACCAGGTTGGCCTGCCCGATCCAGTTGTCGCGCGTGGTGGTGGAATTGTAGCCCGAAAGCGAGACCGCGCTGGCAGTGGCCGTGCCGGGCAGGATGTTCCCATAGTACTTGTCGTAAGTCGCAAATTGGCCGGTAATGTTGAACGTCAGGCCATCGGCGAGTTCGTGATCGATCCGGGCGCGGGCGAAATGCGCGGTCACATTGCTGCGGTTGACTGCGGGGTCGCCGAAGAACGTCCGGTCATAGCCGCGGATCGGGGTGCCATCCAGCGAGGGGATTCCGCGATCGGTGGTGCGGCTGTCCTCGATATATTCATAGGCCAGTGTCAGCGTGGTCGCCTCGCCCAGCCGCGCACCCAGGGTAGGGGCCGCGCCGATGAAGTGGCCGCCGTAATAATCGCGGTGATTGTCGAAGTTCTCGTAGGTGGCGTTGACCCGCAAGGCCAGCGCTTCGCCCAGCGGCTGGTTGATGTCCCCTGCCAGCGACCAGGCCCCGAAACTGTCGATGCTGCCCGAAGCTGCGCCCCGCGCGGCGTCGAAGCGCGGCGCCTTGGACACGCGATTGACCACCCCGCCGCCGCCGCCGCGGCCGAACAGCAGCGCATTGGCGCCTTTCAGCACTTCGACCCGCTCGGTGTTGTAGAGCGGGCGGTAGTACTGCGCATCGTCGCGCAGCCCGTCGAGGAAGAAGTCCGCCGTGGAAGACTGGCCGCGAATGATGACCTGGTCGCGGTGACCTTCGCCCTGTCCAAGCGAGACGCCGGGGACATAGCGCAGCGCGTCATTGAGCTGTTCGAAGCCCTGATCTTCGATCTGTTTGCGCGACAGCACGGTGACGCTCTGCGGCGTATCGAGCAGCGGCGTGCCGGTCTTGGTGGCGCTGGTTTCGTCGGGGCGGTAGCTGTCATGATGCCCCACCACCACGATCTGCGGCGCTTCGGCTTCCTCGGCATGAGCAGCGCCCGGGACAAGGCCAAGAGCGGCGGCGAGGGCGAGCGAGGAGGCGGCGGTGCGAATCACGAGCGGTCCTTATTGATAATCACTTGCAATAAAGCTGCCGCTAATGAGAATCGTTCGCATTGGCAAGGGTCAAGTTTGCCTTTCTCCCGCTGGTGGCGTTAAGGGAGCGCAAACTGGCGGAGGAACGAGGATGAAGGCAACGATCTGGCACAACCCGGCCTGCGGCACCTCGCGCAAGACCCTTGCAATCCTTGAGGAAACGCCCGGGATCGAACTCAGCGTGGTTGAATATCTCAAGACCCCGCCCGCTGCGGACAAGCTCGCCCAGCTTTACCGCGACGCCGGGATGGCCCCGCAGCAGGGCCTGCGTCTGCGCGGCACCGATGCGGCGGAGCGCGGCCTCCCTGACGCAAGCGATGCGCAGGTGCTGGCGGCGATGGCCGCTGACCCGGTCCTGATCGAACGTCCGCTCGTCGAAACGGAAAAGGGCGTGCGCCTGTGCCGGCCGCAGGACAAGGTACACGAGATACTCTGAGCGCACGGCCCGGCAACGGCCCGGCACGGCTCGTCGCAGCCGCTCCCGCTTTCGAACAGCCCCCTGTCACCGCGCCGCTTGCCAAGGCGGTGCAAATTTGCAATCGCCATGGCCTTGCCGACGCATCGGGACACCTTCTGCGCATGACTTCCACCGAGTTCGCCCGCGAGAACCTGCCGATCAAGCTTACCCGGCGGGTCAAGACGATGCTCGGTCCGTGGGGCATTTTCATCGAAGGCTTCCTGCGCCATCCGGTCATGGTCGGCTCGATCATTCCGTCCTCGCGCTTCACCGTGAACAAGATGCTGGCGCGCGTGAACTGGGATGAATGCCGCCTTTTCGTCGAATACGGCCCTGGCGTCGGCACGTTCTGCCGCCCGGTGCTCGAACGGCTGCGCCGTGACGGGCAACTGATTGTGATCGACACGAACCCGCTCTACATCGACTACCTGCGCCGTACGATCACCGACAGCCGCTTCACCGCGGTCCTCGGTTCGGCGGCGGATGTGGAAGACATCGTCCGCGCCCACGGCCATGACCATGCCGACTACGTCCTGTCCGGCCTGCCGTTCTCGACCCTGCCCGACGGGGTCGGCCCGGCCATCGCGGCGGGCACCCACCGCGTCCTGCGTCCGGGCGGCGCGTTCCTCGTCTATCAGTTCACCGCCAAGGCGCGCGATTTCATGGCCCGCCACTTCAGCCGGATCGACAAGGGCTTCGAGTGGCTGAACGTGATGCCTTGCTTCCTGTTCTGGGGCTGGAAAGACACCGACGCCGATATCTGAAGGCGCGCGCCCGGCATCCGCCAAGGGCCGGTGCCGCGGGAAAGCGCCAAGACCTTCCGGCCTTCAATCAAACGTCGCGCCGCTCCGCTCCTCAGGCTCCCCGGCAAGCTGCGCGTGGGTCGCGGCCAGCGCACCGACCAGCATCAGCGCCATCCCCGATTGAAGCCCCGCCGATAGCACCGCCGTCAGGATCGCCGCGGGCTTGGCCGGCATGACCAGCGCCAGCACGATCCCCGCCAGCGACAGCACGATCGTCAGCACGATCGCGAAAACCAGCAGCAGCAGCGCGAAGAACACCAGTATCCGCAGGGTGTTGCCCCGCGTCAGCGCCCATGACCGCCTGAGCGCGGCCACCGGATTGCGCACCCGCTCCACCGCCACCACCGGCGCCGACAGCGACGTGCGCACCACCACGTAGAGGAACAGTGCCCCGGCGGCGGCGATCGACAGTGCCGCGCCGCCCACCCCGGACAGAATCGCCCCCAGCGCCATGATTGCCAGCGCCGCCATGCCCAGCCCGAACCCGACGATCAGTTGCGCCGCGATATAGGACAGCAGGCCCGCAAACCCCGTGCGGATCGCCTCGCCCACGGTCGGGCGGCTGCGGTCGGTCATCAGCGTCAGCAGTCCCAGCGTTCCCGCTGCCTGGACCAGCGCCATCGGGATCGCGACCGGCAGGGTCTGCGCATAATAGGCCATTGCGAAGGCCATCATCGCCTTTTCGTCGGCGCCGGCGGGCGGGGTTGGCTGCGGGAACAGCAGGGTGAAGGCCAGAATCGGCAGCAGGAAGAACACCCCCGCCAGCGCAAACAGGACCTCGCGGTTGGAGCGGATCGCGGCGGAGGCCTGTTGCCAGGCGCGGTTGCTGTCAAAGTTCATGCCCCCTTGATAACCGCAGCGAATGGCGGCACGCAACGCGCGATGCAGCCGCCGCTCACTTCCGCCCTTCCGCCAGACATCGAATGGCGGCGTGAGACTGTGCCCGTGCCCTACCGCACGGCGCTGACCGAGATGAACGTGCGCAATGCCGCCATCGCCGACAAGACCGCGCGCGAGCTGGTCTGGCTGCTCGAGCACCCGCCGGTCTACACCGCCGGAACCAGCGCGGCGGCGTCCGAACTGCTCGATCCCCGCTTCGAGGTGGTCGATGCCGGGCGGGGTGGGCGCTATACCTACCACGGCCCCGGCCAGCGCGTCGGCTATGTCCTGCTCGATCTCACCCGCCGCGCGCGCGACGTGCGCGGCTTCGTCCACGCACTCGAAGGCTGGGTGATCGAGACGCTCGCCGATTTCGGGGTGGACAGCTGGCGTGCCGAAGGCCGCGTCGGCATCTGGACTCGCGACATCGATGGGCGCGAGGCGAAGATTGGTGCGATCGGGGTGCGAATCCGCCGCTGGGTGACGATGCACGGCTTCTCGGTCAATCTCTCCCCCGATCTGTCGCACTTCACGGGGATTGTCCCTTGCGGGATCGAGGAGTTCGGCGTCACCAGCCTGGCGCGGCTGGGGCTTGAGGTTTCGCCTGTGCAGTGGGACGATGCGCTGCTGGCCCACGCCCCGCGCTTCCTTGAACGCCTGAACACGCCGTGCCCCCCAACGCAGCAGCCCTGACCATGCAGAGACAAGCCATGCTCACCCGTTCCCTCCTCGCCGCGCTCCTGCTCGCCGCGCCGCTGGCCGCGTGCAAGAAATCGCCATCGGGCAATGCCACTGCCTCAGGCGAAATCCTGCCCGGTTCCGCCAGCGATGCGATGCTGCCCGAAGACCGCGTGACCTCGCAGCCCCCGCTCGATCCGCGCGGCGTGCGCACCGTTCATGTCGCGGATGAGGCAACCGCAGCCCCCGAAGCCAGCGCTGCGGCCGCTGCCGAACCTGCCGCGACCAAGGCAGCGGAATAGAACCCGGGGGTTCAGGCGCCCGCCAGCCTCTCGGCGAACGCGATGATCGGGGTGCTGCGCGAACCCAGCGCGATCAGCAGGTGGATCGTCGCCACCGCCCCGCCCACCGCGAAAGTCGCCGGATGGATTTTGCCCAGCGCCCGGCGGTCATGCAGCGCGATCACCGCGACCACGCAGAACTGGATGACCAGGATGATCGTCTCGCCCGGTTCCCCGCCCAGCGCGGCCATCGGCAGCAGCCGCACCAGCGCCGGTTCGCTGACCACCAGCGAGGCGCCTGCCACGAGCCGCCGGTGCGCCTCGATGTCGCGCCGTGCACCCACGGCAGCGAGGACGAGCGCGGTGAAGGCCGCCGTTTCGACGAGCGCGAGCGCCAGGAAATAGGGCGGAGTGTAGAATGCCGGGGTCCGGTGCATCGAGATCGCCATGATCCCGCTGAACCACGATAGCGGCGCGTTCGCCACCACCAGCGCCACCGAGGACCAGCCGAGCGCGCGGTGCATGGCCTTGTCCGAAGCGCGGGTCAGCCGGTTCTGCGCAACATAGATCCCGAACCACGCCATCATCGCGGCGGCATGGACGTGGACCCACCACGGCACGCGCGGAATATCGACGTGCCCGCCTGCGGCATTGAAGGCAAAGGCGAAAACCGTGGCCCCCGCGATCGCATAGGCCAGCCTCAGGAAAAAATCCTGGCCCACGATCCGCGCGCCCGCCGGACCGGCGGCTGTCATTGCCGTTTCCACCACCCAAACCCCGTCTTGTTATTGGGGACAAGGTTAGTGCGGCTTTGATATTGAGTAAAGCAAAATGCCGCCAGAATGGCGTGGTCTATGCCTGTCCGAGATCGCCCTTGCCCACGGTCCCGCTTGCCATCTCCAGCATCCGGTCGAGGCTTTTTTTCGCCTGCAGCCGCAGCCCTTCCT
>Ga0228701_1002727_pt1 | contig 10080 bp, 7 predicted proteins | sample McNCre117_Aug_MG_2_FD_178017 | JGI IMG/M metagenome (GOLD analysis project Ga0228701, IMG submission 178017) | Freshwater microbial communities from McNutts Creek, Athens, Georgia, United States - 11-17_Aug_MG | ecosystem: Environmental > Aquatic > Freshwater > Creek | place: USA: Georgia...
TGACCACATCTGGATCATCGATCCTTTGGACGGCACGACCAACTTCATCCACGGCTTCCCCTACTACTGCGTGAGCATTGCTTTGCAAGTGCAAGGCCGCTTAGAGCAAGCCGTCATTTACGACCCGACCCGCAACGATTTGTTCACCGCCACCAAAGGCCGTGGCGCGTTCATGAACGACCGCCGCATCCGCGTGAGCAAGCGCACCCGCTTGGAAGAGTGTTTGCTCTCCACTGGTTTTCCTTTCCGCCCCGAAGACGACTTCAACAAATACCTGAGCCTCATGGGCGACGTGATGCAACGCACCACCGGCCTGCGCCGCCCCGGCGCTGCGGCGCTCGACTTGGCCTATGTGGCCGCAGGCTTCAGCGATGGCTTCTTTGAACTCGGCTTGAAGCCTTGGGACATGGCCGCCGGTGCCTTGCTCATCACCGAAGCCGGTGGCTTGGTGAGCAACTTCACCGGCGAAGGCCCGTTCCTTGAGCACCAAGAGTGCTTGGCCGCCCCTCCCCGCATCTACGCGCAATTGGTGCCCATCACCAGCAAGTACTCCAAATTTGCAGGGGCTGACGAGAAGCGCGCGGCCAGCAGCGCCGCCAAAACATTGAGCCTGTCGCGCCAAGCGCCTGACGCACCGCTGTAAATCACAACGAGGTCACACCACTTTTTGGGCGAGAGCATGGCGATGCGTGATTTATCTGGGCACACCCCCATGATGCAGCAGTACTTGGGCCTCAAGTCCGAGTACCCAGACACGCTGCTGTTTTATCGCATGGGCGACTTTTACGAGTTGTTCTTTGCCGACGCCGAAAAGGCGGTGCGCTTGCTCGACATCACGCTCACGCAGCGCGGCCAGTCCAACGGCGAACCCGTGGTCATGGCCGGTGTGCCGTTTCACTCGGTCGAAACGTATTTAGCCCGCCTCATCAAACTCGGTGAGTCGGTCGCCATTTGCGAGCAAGTGGGCGACGTCGCCACCAGCAAAGGCCCCGTGGAGCGCAAAGTGGTGCGCGTGGTCACGCCCGGCACGCTCACCGACAGCGCCTTGCTCAGCGACAAAACCGAAGCCTATGTGCTGGCCATTCACCAAAGCGATCGCGCTGGGTGTGGCTTGGCGTGGCTCAGCGTCACGCAAGGCGTGGTGCATTTGGCCGAGTGCGACACCTCAGAGCTTCCCAACTGGATGGCCCGCGTGGCCCCCAACGAAATCATTTACAGCGCCGAAGTCAGCCCGGTGTTTGAGCAACAGCTCAAAAGCTTTTGCGCAAATTTGGGCCTGCCCGTGCAAGTGCGCCCCGCGTTTCAGTTTGACGCTGCCTTGGGCAGCCGCAAACTGCTGGAACATTTGCAAGCCGCCTCCCTCGGCGCATGGAACGCGCAAGACGTGGCGCAAGCCCACGCCGCAGCCGCAGCCCTCTTGGCCTACGCCGAGCACACCCAAGGCCGCGCCCTCACCCACGTCCACGACGTGTATGTGGCGCGCAACGATGCGCTCATTGACTTGCCGCTCACCACGCGCCGCAACTTAGAGCTGACGCAAACCCTGCGCGGCGAAGAATCGCCCACCTTGTTCTCGTTGCTCGACACCTGCATGACGGGCATGGGCAGCCGACAACTGAAAAACTGGGTGCTCTCGCCCGAGCGCAACCGCAACCAAGCCACTCACCGTTTGGCCGCCATTGCCGCGCTGCAAGACACGCGCACGCAAAGCTACAAAGTGCTACGCGACGCCCTCAAAGGCTCAGGCGATGTGCAGCGCATCAGCGCCCGCGTGTCACTGCGCCAAGTGCGCCCACGCGAGTTGGTATCGCTGGGCCAGGCGCTGCAAAAGGCCTTGCGCATTCAGCCGCTCATTCCCACCTCACCTGCATCAGCAGCGTGGGGGGTGGAGCGCTCTGCGGAGGTCAAGGAGGAGCTCGCGCAGCGAGCGGGGGACACGCAGCAGAGTGCTTCGCCCCCCACGTTGCTGATGCAAATCGCCCAAGACATGGGCGTACCACCTGAATGTGGCGCTTTGCTAGAACGCGCCCTGCTGCCTGAGCCTGCGGTACTTGTACGCGACGGTGGCGTCATCGGTCACGGCTACGACGCAGACCTAGACGAGCTGCGCGCCATTCAAAACAACTGCGACGGCTTCTTGCTCGAGCTCGAAGCCCGCGAACGCGAACGCACCGGCATTGCCAACTTGCGCGTCCAGTTCAACAAAGTGCATGGCTTTTACATCGAGGTCACGCAAGGCCAGATCGACAAAGTGCCTGCGGACTACACGCGCCGCCAAACACTCAAGAACGCAGAGCGCTTCATCACGCCCGAACTCAAAACCTTTGAAGACAAAGCCCTGAGCGCCCAAGAACGCGCCTTGGCCCGCGAGAAGTTTTTGTACGAACAACTGCTCGACACCTTGCAGCCCTTTGTGCCCGCGCTCACCCGCTTGGCCCAAGCTGTAGCCACGCTCGATGCGCTGTGCGCCTTGGCCGAACGCTCGCTCACGCTGGGTTGGTGTGCGCCTGAGTTTGTCAAAAACCCGTGCATTGAAATCAGCCAAGGCCGCCACCCCGTGGTGGAAGCGCGCTTGGCCGAAACGCATGGCGTGGTCAACGGCGGCGCGGCCAAAACCTTCATTGCCAACGACACGCACTTGGGCCACCCGCACCGCATGCAAGTCATCACCGGCCCCAACATGGGCGGTAAGTCGACCTACATGCGCCAAGTGGCCATCATCGTGTTGCTGGCCAGCATCGGCAGCCACGTGCCAGCCACCGCTTGCCGACTTGGGCCGATTGACGCCATCCACACCCGCATTGGCGCGGCCGACGATTTGGCCAACGCCCAATCGACCTTCATGCTGGAGATGACCGAGGCCGCGCAAATCTTGCACGCCGCCACGCCACACAGCTTGGTGTTGATGGACGAGATTGGCCGAGGCACTTCGACCTTCGACGGCTTGGCGTTGGCCAGCGGCATTGCCACGCATTTGCACGACAAGACCCAAGCCTTCACGCTGTTCGCCACGCATTACTTTGAGCTCACCGACTTTCCTGTGAAGCACAAGGGCGCGGTCAACGTGCACGTGAGCGCGGCTGAGAGCGGTGCGAGCATTGTGTTCTTGCACGAAATTCAACCCGGCCCTGCCAGCCGCAGCTACGGCATTCAAGTGGCACGCTTGGCGGGTATGCCCGCTGCGGTGTTGAGCCACGCGCGACACGCGCTGGCATCGTTAGAAGCGGATGCAGACGCAACGAAAGCACAGGTTGACCTCTTTGCGCCACCGCCCTTGCAAGACGATGTGGGCCCCAGCCCGTTGCAAGCCAAGCTGGCCAGCATCGACCCCGACACCTTGAGCCCGCGCGATGCTTTGGACCTGATGTACCAACTCAAAAAATTGAGCTGATTCGCCATGAATCAAACACCTTTGATTGTTTTTTCGCACGGCAACAGCTTTCCGGCGTGCACCTATCGCGTCATGTTGGAATCGTTGCGCGCACGCGGCTTTCGCGTCGAGGCCATTGACAAATTTGGCCACGACCCACGCTACCCCGTGACCAACAACTGGCCACATTTGGTTCAGCAGCTGACTGACTTCACCACACCCTTGGCGGCAGAAAACGGCCCCGTGTTTTTGGTGGGCCACTCGCTCGGCGGCATCTTGAGCATGATGATGGCGGCCAAGCACCCCGAACTCGTGCGCGGCGTGGTGTTGCTCGACTCGCCCATGCTCGGCGGCTGGAAAGCCAAGCTGCTCAAAGTGGGCAAACGCGTCCCCGGTGCAGAAGCCTTTTCACCTGCGGCCATCAGCCGCAAACGCCGCACCACGTGGGCGAGCGAGGCGGAGGTGTTGGCCCACTTCCAACACAAAAAAGCCTTTGCCAAATGGGACCCGCAAGTGTTGCAAGACTATGTGACATATGGCACGCACGACGAACAAACCGCACAAGGCACACGCCGCGTGCTGAGCTTTGACCGCGACGTGGAAAGCGCCATCTACAACGGCCTGCCCGACCACTTGGAAACCTACTTCAAGCGCCACCCGCTCAAATGCAAAGCCGCCCTGATAGGCGGCTTGCAATCGCGCGAGTTGAAACAAGTGGGCTTAGATTTCAGCCGCCGCGTCACGCATGGGCGCGTGATGAAGATCGATGGCACGCATCTATTTCCGATGGAGCGGCCCTTGGTCACAGCCGCCGCAGTTGAGGCGGCGCTGCTTAACCTTATTGGTTGAAATTAGGCCGCCCAAGTCACTGTGCCAGTCCACGCCGTGGCCAACACCACAACGCCAAACGCAATTCGATACCAAGCAAACGGCACAAAGCTGTGTGTGGCGATGTAGCGCAGCAACCAGCGCACGCAAATCCAAGCGCTGATGAACGACAACACCAAGCCCACGGCAAACATGGGCGCGTCGGCCATGCTCAGCAACTCGCGTTCTTTGTACAGGCTGTACGCGCCCGCGCCAATGAGCGTGGGAATGGCCAAGTAAAACGAAAAGTCGGTGGCCGCCTTGCGCGACAAGCCCAGCAACATGCCACCAATGATGGTCGCGCCGCTGCGGCTGGTACCGGGAATCATGGCCAAGCACTGCACCAAGCCCACCTTCAAAGCGTCGAGGGGCGACATGGCCTCTACCGTTTCGATGCGTGCAGGCTCAACGGCGGGTTCTTCTTCGCCTTCAGGTTTGGCTCGGCCCCAGCCCTCGGCCCACAAGATGATGAAGCCACCGATGATGAACGTGCTCGCCACCACGGTGGGCGTGAACAAATGCGCCTTGATGAACTTGCCAAACAACAAGCCCAGCACCACGGCGGGCACAAAGGCGATCAGCACATTCAAGGCAAAGCGTTGCGCCTCGCGCTGGCTGGGTAACGCCACCACGGTGCTGAAAATCTTTTGCCAGTACACGATGATGACCGCCAAGATCGCGCCGGTTTGAATGGCAATGTCAAACACCTTGCCTTTGTCATCGTCTAGCCCCAACAGCGAGCCCGCCAAAATCAAATGGCCCGTGCTTGAAATGGGCAAGAACTCGGTCAAACCTTCGACCACGCCCATGACGGCGGCTTTGAGCAACAAAACGATATCCATACAACTCCTTGAACTCCCGCAATTATCGAGGGTGCAGCTCAGCCCCAAGCCGCGAAGTCAATGAAACCTTGTTCGACATTGGTGTGGATCAACTTCACACGCAACAGCTCGCCCACCTCGTGGTCTGTGGTGTAAGAAGTGAGCATGCCTTCGACAGGCGGCGAAAACACCCGCACCCACGTACCAGAGGTGGTTTTGCCAGTGACCACGGCCTCAAACACTTGGCCAATGTGACCCGCGAGCATCAAAGCAGATTCGGATTTACGCATGCGCCGTTCCACTTTGCGCGCCGCATCTTCTTGCTGGGTGCAATGCAACGCCAGCGACTCTAGTTCGGCGCGGCTGTAGGGGGCAGGCGCCCCCATCAACACGCTTTTGATCATGCGCTGCGTCACCAAATCGGGGTAGCGGCGGTTGGGGGCGGTGGAATGGGTGTAGTCGCGCACCGACAACCCAAAGTGGCCAATGGCCTCGCTGTTGGCGCGTTCCACCACGTATTCACCCGACCCCATGAGTTTGACAACAATCAAGGACAAATCGGGAAAGCGCAAAGGATCCGCTTTGTGGCGCTTGGCCAAAAATTTTTCTAAGGCGGATGAGTCGGGTTCGACTGGCAAGTGTTCGTCATAGGTCGCCGCCAAGGCCACGATGCGCTGCCAACGCTCTGGCGAACGCACCACGCGGCGCAAGGACGCGTGTCCGTGATGCGCCAAGAATTGAGCCGTGCAGGTGTTGGCTGCAATCATGAATTCTTCAATCAGCTGACGGGCACGGTTTTGCACTTGCTGACGAATGGCCACCACGCGCTCGCCTTCAAACACCGCGTGGGGCTGCAAGGTTTCAAACTCCAATGAACCGTGCTCGTGTCTGCGCCCACGCAGGCGCTGAGCCACCGCATCTTGCAACAACAACTGTTCAGCCATGCCCTGCACAGCCTGTGCGGCATCAGGCAAAGCCTCATCTCCTTCAATCCAATCCGAAATCGCGTCATAAGCCAGCTTGGCCTTGTTGTGCACCTTGGCGCGGTAGAGCTGGCTGTGCGTCACCTCAGCCTTTGAATTGATGACCATTTCGACCACCACCGCCAAGCGTTCTTGGTGCGGGTTGAGCGAGGTGAGGTCTGTACACAAACGATCAGGCAGCATAGGAAATGTGCGTGTCGAGGTGTAGACCGAGGTGGTGTTGTGCTTGGCATGCGCGTCCAGTGCCGAACCTTTGGGCACCAGCACATCCACATCGGCCACGGCCACCCAAACCTTGGTTTGGCCATCCGCTTGTTTTTCTGCCACGGTGAGTTGGTCTAAGTCACGTGAGTCATCGTTGTCGATGGAGCACCACAACCAAGCCGTCATATCAACCACGTGCGGGTCGGTGTCTTGCCCTGCGTGTGCGATGGCCCTCAACTCCTGCAAAGCACCTCGAGAAAATTCAGGCTCTAAGCCCCGCTCGATCATGGCTTGACCGGCAATCAATGACAAATCGGAACGACCCAAAAAGTGTTTGTAACTCATGACCCGAATGTAGCGGGTGATGGCGGGCGTATCATGGGATTTGCCATGTCTATCATTCAAAACCTACGCACGTACCGCACGCAAATTCTCATCGCCTCTGTGGCCTTGGGTTTGGCTTTTTGGTTAGCCCTCAATTTTTGGTTAGGGCCGAAAACGCCAGTGGCCTTGGTGGTGCAGCGTGATTTTGTCCAAACCGTGGTGGCCAGCGGTCACATCGAAAGCCCACACCGGGTCGATCTGGGCGTGCAAATCACGGGAACCGTCAAAGCCGTGCCTGTGAACGAAGGCCAAAGCGTGACCGCCGCACAGCCCTTGATCGAACTGGAAGACGCCGAGCTTGTCGCCAACGCGCGACAAGCCGACTTGGCGGTCACCCAAGCCGAAGCCAAGCTGCGCCAACTGCGCGAAGTGCAAGCCCCACTGGCCGAACAAACCGCCACCCAAGCGAAAATCAACCAAGACACAGCGGCACGCGCCTTGAAACGCACACAAGAGTTATTCAACCAAGGCTTTATCGGCCAAGCCGCCTTGGACGAAGCCGTGCGCGCCGAGCAAGTCGCGCGCTCGCAACTCAAAATGGCCCAACAACAACTCAGCAGCGCGCGCGCAGGCGGCAGCGACATGGCCGTGGCAGAGGCAGCCTTGTCGCAAGCCAAAGCAGGTGCCGAGCTGGCACGCGCGCGACTGCGCTACAGCCAAGTGCTCGCCCCTGTCGCAGGCACACTGATTGCACGCAACGTAGAGCCTGGCGATGCGGTGCAAGCAGGCAAAGTGCTGATGGTGCTCTCGCCCGAGGGCGAAACGCAGGTGGTGGTGCAAATCGACGAGAAGCATTTGAACTTGCTCAAAGTAGGACAAACCGCCTGGGTGTCGTCTGACGCTTACGCCGACCAACGCTTCCATGCCGAGCTGATTTACATCAACCCCGGTGTGGATGCGCAACGTGGCTCCGTTGAAGTCAAACTGCGTGTGCCTCAGCCACCTTCGTATGTGCGACAAGACATGACTGTGTCTGTCGACATTGAAGTGGCCAAGCGCCAACAAGCCGTTTTGGTCCCAACCGAAGCCGTTCACAGCCTGGAGGGTTCAGAGCCTTGGGTGATGAAGGTGATCCACGGCAAAGCCGTTCGAACCCCCGTGCGCCTGGGGCTGCGCAGCCAGGGCCTGTGCGAAGTGCTCGAAGGGCTGACGGTCAACGACCAAGTGCTGGCCACGGCCAACCTGGCCGTGAACGACCAAGCCCGCGTGCGGCCAGTCTCCAACCTTGTTGCGAAATGAGTGACAACACACGCGCAGCGCCCCATATCCAGCCGCTGCCTCGCTGGATGCCTTTTGAATGGTTGGTGGCGTTGCGTTTTTTACGCGAAGGCCGTGTGCAAACGCTCTTCATCATCGGTGGCGTGGCCATTGGCGTGGGTGTGATTGTGTTCATGTCGGCCTTACTCAGTGGCTTGCAGGCCAACTTTGTGAAGCGCGTGTTGACGGGCCAAGCCCACATCCAATTGCTCCCTCCGAAAGAAACCGCACGTGCGCTGCGCGGCACTGACGCCTTGGCGGTAGAGGGCAGCATCGTGCAACCGCCGCTGCAACGCCTCAAGAGCATTGACCAATGGCAAAGCGTGGCCGCTCAAATACGGGCGTTACCCGAAGTCAATGTGGTTTCCCCGGCTGCCAATGGTTCTGCCTTGGTGGTGCGCGGTGATGCCAGTCGCGCCATCACCGTGGTGGGGGTGGATCCCGAACTGTACTTTCGCATCGTGCCCATGCCCGAAAAAATAGTCCGTGGCACAGCCCGCATCACCATCAATGACATCTTGATCGGCACCGAGCTGGCCAACGATTTGGGTGTCTCGGTGGGCGACAAACTGCGTGTCACCTCGGCCAACGGCAATGCCAACACACTCACCGTGACAGGTATTTTTGACCTAGGCAACAAATCGGCCAACGCACGCACCACCATGATGGCATTGCGCTCTGCGCAAAGCTTGCTGAGTCTGTCAGGCGGCGTCTCGGCTTTGGATGTCACTGTGCACGATGTGTATGGCGCGGAATTGGTGGCGCACCGCATCACCCAACTCACCGGCGTTGAAGCGGACAGTTGGATCAAAACCAACGAACAATTTTTCACGGCCATCAGCGCACAAACCACGGCCAACACGGCCATCCGGATATTTGTCGGTTTATCCGTCGCGTTTGGCATTGCCAGCGTTTTGGTGGTGTCGGTCGTTCAGAAATCGCGTGAAATTGGTATCTTGCGTGCCATGGGCATCACACGTGAACAAATCTTGCGCATCTTCTTGCTACAAGGCGGGCTACTGGGCTTGGGTGGCGCATTGGTCGGCTCGGTCCTGGGCTCGGGCGGACTGGTGGCTTGGCAACAAGCACAGCGCAACCCCGATGGCACGGTGATGTTCGCCGTCAGCTTTGAGCCACTGATGTTTGCCATGGCCTTGTTGTTGGCAACGCTCACGGGGCTGATTGCCTCGTTTGCACCAGCCATGCGCGCGGCCCGACTTGACCCTGTGAGTGCCATCCGTGGATAAGCCTCTCCTACCCCCAGCCACGCCAGTCGTGCATTTGCAAGATGTTTGCAAGTCCTTCAATGTGGGGCAACCCAATGAAACTGAAATCTTGCATCACATCAATTTCAGCTTATCGAGGGGGGAGTTTTGCGCTGTGATGGGCCCCTCGGGTTCTGGCAAAAGCACCTTGCTCAACATCATCGGCTTGTTGGATCGGCCGACCCACGGCCAACTGGCCATCACAGGGGAAGAAACCACAGGGCTCGATGACCAAGACCTCACCCGCTTACGCGGCCATGCAATTGGCTTTGTGTTCCAACACCACCACTTACTCAACGCCTTCACCGCGCTTGAGAACGTCATGATGCCTTTGTTGGGCGCGGCAGGCTTTCCCAAGCCCGACATCGAAGCACGCGCCGCCGCGCTGCTCGACAGCGTGGGCTTGAGTGCCTTTCTCAACCAACCCTCTGGCAGCTTATCGGGCGGTCAACAACAACGCGTGGCGGTGGCGCGCGCACTGGCCATGAACCCCGCGCTGCTACTGGCCGACGAACCCACGGGCAACTTGGACAGCAAGAGTGCCGATGCAGTGTTTGAACTGCTGCGCCGCGTCAGCCGCGAACAAGGCACCACCGTTTTGTTTGTCACCCACAACCCCGAGTTGGCAGCGCGTTGCGACAAAACCATTCAGGTGGTGGATGGTCGGGTTCTCTAGCCTGCGCTCAGACCAGAGCACCCTTGGCATCAGAACACGCATTGCCCCGCCTAAAATCACGGGCATGACGAAACCCGCGACCCCTGTGACAGAACAAGACCACAAGCCCAGCAACTTTTTGCGCCAAATCATCGAGAACGATTTGGCCCAAGGCACTTACGCCAGCCGCCGCTGGGCGGGCAGCCCCGGCGACGCCGCGCATCACGCGAAGGGCGAGCCAGACCCCGCCAAGATTCGCACGCGTTTCCCACCC
>Ga0228701_1002730_pt1 | contig 10069 bp, 12 predicted proteins | sample McNCre117_Aug_MG_2_FD_178017 | JGI IMG/M metagenome (GOLD analysis project Ga0228701, IMG submission 178017) | Freshwater microbial communities from McNutts Creek, Athens, Georgia, United States - 11-17_Aug_MG | ecosystem: Environmental > Aquatic > Freshwater > Creek | place: USA: Georgia...
CACTTCGCCGGTCGCGCCCGTCTCGCCGGGGTTGGCGGTGTGCAGGGCGACATACCAGGTGGAGCTGTCGAGCAGCGAGGCGAGGACGACGTTTTCGAGGTAGTTGGATGCGCTCATGGTTGTTCAGTGTTCAGGGGTTGTAGGTGACGCCGGCTCCGCCGTTGTAAAGCTCCGCGATTTCGCCGCCGGAAAGGGCCTTGGCAAAGATGCCGGTCTCGTCAGCGAAACTTTCGTATCCGCCGGTTGGAGAGGCAAAATAGAGGGTTTCGTCCCCCGCCACGGGCGTGTCACATGAAACAGAATATGGCGTTCCTCCGTTGATTGATAAGATCAGCTCGCTGCCCGTGCAGACGGCGGCCCAGAAAACCCAGGTGGTGTCCAGGTCGGCAACGCTGACATTGACAGACGACACTCCGCCGGAGCCGCGCGTCCAGAAGGTGAGTGTCTCGGTGAAGGGATCGCCCCACACCCCCCATTCGTCGGCGGAGTCCGAACCGTCCATCGTGACGCCCTTGACGATGACCGAATAAGGCGGGGCACCGGGACTCAGCGGGATCATCCAGCCGCACGCGCTAAACGGGGCGTTGGGCTGGACATCCGACGTTGAATTCAGCCGCAAACTGCCTGGTGGAGCAAGATTCACACCGTAGCCTACCTTGCCGGGCGTTTGATAAACGTAGCTGGTGAAAGGCACGAGGTCGTTCCCGCGCCCGGTCGCGTCCACCCGATTGCCCGATGCTTCCTCCAAGGGCCAGTAGGCCACGCAGTCCACCCAAGGATTCAGCCGGCCTGCGCCGGCCAGCCCGAGGGTGATCCCCGCCGTGCCCGCGCCGACGCGGTGCATCGTGCCCGCCCCGGCCAGCCCCAATGTGATGCCCGCCGTGCCCGCCCCATGCACCACCGTCCGCACCGTGCCCGTGGCCGCCAGCCCGAGCGTCATGGCAGTCGAGCCAGCGCCCACGCGATGCCGGTCTCCCGCGCCGGCCAGCCCAAGCGTGATGCCCGCGATGCCCCGGCCGCGCACGATGCCCGACGTGCGGCGTCGCGCGTTGAAGCCCGTGAATTGTGTCAGCGCTAGCATGGGTCAATCGTCCGTCGGGTAGGCCGTGCGGTAGAAGAGCCGCACGCCCTTGAGCAGCGCGTCCCCATCGAAGGTGTCCGCGCCGTCCGTCGCGTTGCGCGAGACTTGGAAGGTCACCAGGTCATGCTCGGCGGGACTCCCCGCGATGACGATGGCCGCTGTCTCGTCCGTGACGTGCAACGTGTCCGCGCCCAGCATCGTGTCCACGACCTCGGTGGCCGTGCCGAAGGCCGCATCGAGCGCGTCGCCATCACTCACCGCCACGGCCTGCACATCCCAAAGCACATCGCCTGTGCCGCCCGTGGACTGCCAGAGGATTTCAGCGAACACATCGCCCCGGTCCCAGCCCTTGGGCATTGCCACCTCGAACTGCGCGAACTGCGCCGTGTCCGGGTCGAAGCTCCACGCGGTCTGCATGACCTTGTTGGCCGCCAGCTCCGCCGAGTAGCTGGCCGGGCCGTCCGTCGTGCGCGGGGTGATTGCATTGGCCGGCACCCAGATCGTCTGCCGCCCGTGCGGGTCGGGCACGGCTTCCGCCGCGACCTCCTGCGTGACGGCGACGTTGTTGGCCTCGTAGGAAAGGCCGTCAATGCTGTCGAAGAACAGCGTGACCGACGCGCCTGCGTAGGCCAGGAAGTCCACGAGGTAATCGATGTCGAAGGTGTTGGGCGTCGTGGCGTGGTTGAGATGGATGCGCTGCGGCGGGTTGGAGATGTCGAGATACCAAAGGTTGTAATTGTCGGCAGATGGCGTGCCGCCGCGATAGGCGTGCGGGCTGTCGCCGGGAGTTTGCACGCCGCCTGAATGGTTCTTGCGCTCGACGCGCCCGAGCACGTGCGCCTTGATCTTGTAGAGCTGGCCCGCCACACCGCCCACGGTCACGACATCGCTGTCAGTCGTGGGCGAAGCCGCATTGCCCGAGACAGTGAAGCCCGTGGCGAGGTCCGGCAAGATGGCCGGGGCATCGCCGAGCAGCTCAACGAACACGCCGTCCGAGTCTGCGCCCACGCCCCCGCGCGCTTTGCGCCGGACGTGCCACTTGAACTCGTCGCCCGTGCGCGCCACGTCAATCGTGTCGCTGTCCAGAAAGCGCGGCTCAAGCCGGTCAGCAAAAAGGGTTTCAGTCACGTCCTCGGGCACGCCGCCCACGGCGATAAGCACCTCGTTCTTGATCGTGACGGCCTGCTGGAAGGTGAACTCCTCGCCGGTCTTCTTCAGCTCCACCTCGAAGGTCTTGGTGATGTCCGCGCCGTCCGCCGCGTCGAGCGCGTCGTTCATCTCCGTCGTGTTGATGTTCAACACGCCCTCAAAGCAAGAGTCCGTGCCGTTCCACGCGAGCGTCTCGACGCACAGCACCGATGCCCCGTCAGGGAAGCCGATACCGACGCGACAAGAATAGGCCGATGGCGTAGCGAGCGTGAGCGGCGCGGACAAGCCCCCGGTGGCGGCAGGCGCGCAGAAGAAGACACGGAGAGAAACCTTCTCCTCCCGGTAGAAGCTGGAAAGCAGGAGCGCGCTGCCGTTCTTGTAGGACTGGATGAATGCCCCGTTGAAACGGTCGGGCCTCAGATTGATCGTGATGTCGCGCGCGGCCATGTCAGTTATGGGGTGAAGTCAACGGTTTAGAGGTTCGGGACGTGCAGCCCGTCGCCGTCCAGTGCAAGCCCGTTGCCGGCCAGCGTCCACGGTGTCCAGCGTCGAGCGTCAAAGTTCGCGTCCGTCCACTCCGGCGCAACAGAATCGCCGACGGGAGAAATTTCGTCGTAGTAGTCGAGCGTCACGTCGTCAATGAATACTCCCGGCAATGCAAAGTTGCCACGCGCAGCCACCAGAAATGCCTCGGGGTTTCCAGAGTGCGCGCGGCAACCGGACGTGACCGAATCCGCTTTTCCGATGTAGGGAGGCCAGACAACCTCGTGCCAATACTCATTTGGCTTACCCGGCACGTCGATGTTGCGGACCTTGAGGAAAAAGCCTTCGGCCTGCGGCCATGTGCCATAGTCAGTTTCAATCGCTGCGGTCAAAGTGTGACCGGCAAAATCCCAAGCCGTCGGCGAAGCGGATATGTCAATGCCGTTTGTGAAAAGGATGGATGCTGGCTTGAGTGCGACGATCAAGTTGCCGTCGTCGTCCTCGCCCTCAACTGCTGCCCACCCCTCTCGCGTCACACGCAATCTTCGGAACTCGACAGGCTCGCTCCTCGGTGGCGCGATAGTCTTGGCGAGTCGTCTCCGCACGCCCCTGCTCGTGTGTTCCACGATCTCCCCCGGTCCCGCGATTGGGCGCAGCGACTGCACCGCGTCGAATAAGTAGCGGAGGCATTCGGGAATCTTCCCCGGCCCTTGAGGGAATGGCGGCGGATTTCTCACGTCACAAGGTCATATTGCAAGCTGCTGGCCGTGTATCCATGCAGCCATTCCTGCGTGATCTGGATTTGCCCCTTTGGCAGCGTCCGGCGCTTGGGAGTTGCCTTGAGCCAGTAGCCGTCACTCGGCAAGTCGGCCTGAATCCCGGTTGGAATCGTGTCCTGCTCAACAAGCAACTGTGCAGTCGTGTAGAGCTTTCCGACGTTCAGGCTCGCCCCGCTGACGTAGGCATTTGGAGCGGTCGTCACCTTGCGGAGCACGTAAGCCCCCGGCTCGGGGTGTGTCGTCACACCCTCTCGCACCAGCTTGAACCAATCCTCTGCTAAATCAGCGTCATAGGTAGGCGACACGCCGGCTTCCGCGCGCACGAATGCGACGCCCTCGTCGTAGGTGTTTACCTTGGCCGCAGTGTCGTTGCTGATCGCCTCGATGTAGGACGACAGATGCGCCGGAACCCCCCGCTGCTCCATGCGCTTGTAAATCGAAATGTCCCGGTCGTTCCCGTCCAATTCCCACTCCACCGATGCTTGATCCTCCGGCGCGCTCCCGTCCTGCGCGTCGGGCACCCGCACCGTGATCGTCGCCGTGATGCCCTCGCTGTCCGGCTCGATGTCCAGCTCAAGATTTGGGTCGGTGAGGAGCGTTGGGATGAAGGCGTTGACCGCCTCGATTGGCCCGTGCCAGCGCCGCACCGTTTCCCAGCCGCGCTTTGGCCGATACTGGCGGCGCGGTTCCATCTCGCGCAGTTGTGGGTTGCCGTAGAGGTTCATGCGAGGTTGTCGCTCGTCTCCTTGTTGATGCGCTTCAGCTCGATAAGCGAGTTGCCGATGACTGGCAACCACTTGGCATGAAGCAGCCTTTGCTGCTCGTAAAACGCCGCCGCCTTGTCCTCCCGTCGAACCGGCACGCTTGAAACATCCAGGCCGATCTGAGTCAGCCTGTCCGTGGCGCGAGTCCCGCGCTCCGTCGGGTTCTTTGACTTATCAAGCTGCGCCAGCTCACCCCTTGTCTTCTCAATCTCAAGTTCCTCCTTCGCAACCATCGTCCGCGCCTCGGCAGAGGAGTAGCTTCCCGCGTCCGCGTAAGCCCTGATCTCCGCAATCTCCCGCTCGCGCTTCGCAATCTCATCCAGCAAAACGGCCCGCTTCTGTTCCGGCGTGGCGGCGGCCATTGCATTCTTTTTTCGCTGCTCATCAACCTCCTTTTCAACCTTGGCCGCTGCCTTGGATTCTCCAAGCTCCGCAAGCGCCTCGGCCTGCTTGCGCGCCTTCTCTTGGTCGCGCGCAAGAATCTTGGCGGCGTTGCGTTTCGTCGCGGCATCGCCATTGGCGTCATCCGCGAACCTGATTCCGCCCAACTCGTCCACCTTCTTAGATAGCGGATTGTTTATCATCCAGTCGAAAGCCGCCCCCGTCCATCGTGCTGGCGCATCCGAAGCATCTCCGAGTATCGCCTTGAACTCCTTCCACTGCTTTCCAATGGCAGAAAGTTTCTTGATTTCCTTTTCGTCGATGTTTCCCACGTCAGCAAGACTACCCTCGGTCCCCTTTGCAAAGACAGGAAGCAGCTCCAATGCTGATTTTCCAAACATCTCGCGCAATGCGCTCAACTGCTCGCCACTCACCTTTCCCTCCGCCGCCGCGCCCTGCATTGAGTTGGCAATCTGCTGAAAAAGCTGCTGCGGAGACTTCTTCTGAATGTCTTCAAGCGAGACGCCAATCGAAGCCATTGCCTCCGCCAGCTTCACCGTGTTCTTCGTGCCGTCCACGCTCCCGTTTGCAACTGCCTCTTGAGCGGATGCGAGTTTCCCTATCGCCATCGTCGCGGTTCCCGCGTCAAGTCCGACAGATTCCAGAGCATTGTTGAGCCTCTGAAAACTGTCCGTGTCCATCTGCGTCCGAATCGCACCGAGCTTGATGTCCTTTGCTCTGTGCAGTCGTTCGTTGAACTTCTCGATGATTGCCGACGGATCGAAGATGTTCGCGATGGCGTGCTGCACGCCGGGGATGATTCCAAGGAAGGACTTGGAGAAACCATTGCCAACGTCCCCGGCAAGGTGCGACGCGAATCCGCTGGCCTGAGACTTCGCCTTGTCGAGCGTGGCCGCGAAGCCTGAGCCGTCACCGCTGATCTTGATTTTTAGTTCCGCTGACATGGTGCGAACTCCTCCGGCCTGCCCCCGCGCTGGCAGTGTTCCCAAAACGCATCAGCGTCCCGCTGCGCCTCCGCCCGCTCCTGACGGTCAATCAACGAGAGCCGCCCGTTCACCTCGTTCAGCGTCGCGTGGTTCCAATGCGCCAGCGCGTAAGGGCAGTTCAAAGCCTGTTCCTCGGTGAAGTGCAGCTTCGACATGAGCGTGATCTTCAGGACGTGCAATGGATGGCTCCCCAGCGTCACCAGCTCGGTCGTCGGGTCGGAGTTCCATTCAAACTCCGGGATGGCCCGCGCCGCCGCGAGGTAGGCTTCAAAGGCCGCGAGCTTCGCCGCGAGGTCCACGGGCTTGCGCCGCTGCCACCAATGCAGAGGCTTCGTAGCCGCGCGCAGGATGGCCTTGGTGAAGCCGGAGACGATGGAAGGCAGTTCCGGCGAGTTCAGCGTCTCCGCCGCCTCTGCGTGGCTCTGGGAGCAAACCAGCAGCGCAATGAACAAGTCCTCCGGCGCGGCTGGCTCGACGAACGCGAACGGGCTTCGCAACCGTTCCAAGAGCAGTTGATGGCCGATGCTGAACGGCTGCAATGGCACGCCCAAGACCGTGTGCCGGTCGGGCAGTGCCGCTTTGAGGTAGGCTTCGCGCAGCATTGGGCAGACGCGCCCGATGCGCGGTTAGGAAGTGATGGCGGTTGCGAGGGCAGACGACGCGGAGCTGTCCGTGTATTGCGTCGCCGAAACGGTGACTTCAACGGCCCCGCTGTTGCTCGCCTTCACGCTCACGGCCTCGTCAATGACGTAGGTGCCATTGAAGGCCGCAACGTCAGCCGAAGCCACGACGAGAGTCGTGCAGGCGGAAGGCAACGCGCACGCGGCGGCGGCGTCGGCCAGCGAAGACCCGCCCGCGATGATGGTGAGCTGGATTTTCTTGATCGGCTCCGGCTCGATGTAACCGGCCATCTTGCCGTCCCGGTCCTTGAGCTTGACGATGTGGCCGAACTCCCGCGAAACGTCGGCACTCTGGGTCAGCTTGCCCATCGCCACGCCCGCGACCGTCGGCGCGAGTCCGCCGATGCCATACACTGCCCCGTAGCCCTTGAAGGTTGCGCTCATGCCTATCTCATGAAGTCAACCGCCGACAGGTCAGGCCAGGTCCGCCTCGCACGCCACGCAGTCGAATTCCCACTTGGAAACGAAAAGCCGCCCCTGCACCCCGCTCGTCACGCTCCGGCCCGTGATGCTGTTGGCGAACACGAAAAGCCCCGTCACCGCACCCGACAGGCGCGAGGGCAGGTCGTCCGTGTCCAACGCATCCCGCAAAGCGTCAAACGCCGTCTTGTGACCGGCCAGCGGGCTTGTCCCCGCGTTGTCCTTGTCCCCCGGCGTCTTGAGTTCCACGATCACCTTGCAGCGATAGTTCCCCGTGTCCTGCGGGTATTCGTCCCCCTGCGTCACGTCCACGATGTAGCTTGCCGCGTCCAAGTCATCGGCGCTCTGTCCCGTGTTCACGGCGGTAATGCTCGCGGTGGCGAGCAGGGACTTGAGCGCGGCTTCGAGTTGGTTGGCGACGGGCATGGGGTCAGATGTTGGCTTTTGCCTGGTTTATACGGAGCTTGTCCTCGATGTAATCCACCATTGCAGCCGTCTCGGTCTTGAAGGCATCTTCTACGGCCTTGCTGACGAGAGGGTGAATTACCCATTGGCCGCTCGCGCCCTCCTTCGCGCCAACTTGGTAGGTGGCCGTTGCTTCCATCCGAAAGGCTTTTTCGGAAACCTCGGCGGGAAGCGCCTTGCCTTTGTTTTTTACACCCGGCAGGCCGACAAGCCCATGAGCCAGTTTCAGCTTGGAAGCGAACACGCGCACGATTCCAGCGAAGCCCGCCTTGAGAGTCCCGCTGGACTTGAAGCGCGATTTGAGCAACGCCTGTGCTGCGTCCTTCATGGCCGCACCGTGAAGCCCCTTCTTGCCCTTGCGCCCCAGACGCGAGTTGATGATGCGGTAAATGAGCGCCCCGCCGAAGATGGCCGCGCCGCGCGCGCGCTTGCCCTTGCGAATCGCCCCCTTCTTGGTCTTATTCAACTCGTAGCCGATGACGTTCAGGCTGCTCTCAATCTTGGCTCGCGGAGTGGCCGGAGTGTTCGCCAGTGCCTCGCGCGCGATGAACAGCATCTTGAAGTTGATCGCCTCTTCCACGGTGCGCGACGTGAGCTTGAGATACTGCTGCAACTTCGCGTCAAAGTCGCGCATCGTATCCGGGTCAACTTGAAACGTCGCGTTCATCGGCTCGGATTCCCAAGGTCAAACTCGTAACTGCTCCCCCCCGCCGTCTTGCCCACGGACAGCACACGGTAAGTCACGCCCCCATGCGTCACCGTCTTGCCTGCCGTCGGCACCGTCCCCGCAATGTCCTTCTGGCGCACGATCAGCGTCAGGGTGATTTCCGCCGCCAAACCGCCCACCTCAAGCACGGTCCCGCGCTTCAAAGTGGACACCACGCAGTTAATCGTCTCCGCGCCAAACACCATCGTCGGCGAGCCTTGCGCCCCCTGATGGTGCGCCAGCCCCCGCGAGAGTGCGTCAGAGAGGCGGCTCATGGATTAGTCGGGGTCGGTGGCAATCGTCACCGTGCCGAATGGGAAGCGAGCCTTGAGCACCTTCAACCCGTCCACCTCGACCACAAACAGGCGCACTCCAGTCGAAGGAGCGGAAGGAGCATCGCCCGCCGTAATCTCAATGAATCCCTCCACGACTGGCGCGGTGTTGAACATCGCCTTTCCTGTGCCCGTCTCGTCCGGCAAGGAAGCGGCCAAGCCCGCGCTCGTAGCCGTCGGCTCGGCCACGGCCACGGCATAGGTCAACGCTCCCGTGTCGCTCTGAATGGCGTAGCGGCGCGGCGCGCTGAACGGCCCCACCGCGACCGAGGAAGACGCGGCTACGGCCTCCGCTGCGTATTGCGCCGAACTTCCCGGTTCGCGCACGCGCGCGACTGAGCCAGAGCTGTTGGCGTCGGCGGTGACGGTGAGTGCCTGACCGGCTTCGAGGAGGATGGTTTCGCGCGTCATAAGTGAAAAGCCACCGGGTATTGCACCCGGTGGCTCGTTGAGTTTCAGGTGCCAGATTAACCGAGCAGAGTCGCAACGTGCTCGTTCTTGAACACGCTCACACCCCACGCGGCGGACACGAGGTAAGTCACCATGCGGACGCCTGGGTAGAGGGCGATCTCGAAGCTGATGCCGCTGCGAGGATCGGCGACGACCATTCGGTCGATCGCTTGGTCGCCCTGCGCGGGCAGGTTCGGGAGGCGGGTCGCCAGCACAATCGCGCTGCGGGTGAATCCCACGTTCGCGGTGTGATCCGCGTTGACCGTCACCGCCGCGTTGTTCGCAACCGCAGCGCGAAGGCCGGGGTCTTGAATCACAACCACATTCGACGCGAGTGCAGTCTTCACGACATACTTGTGCGCGCCGATGGTGATGACGTCACCGGCGAGGATAGTGCCGCTGCCAGTGTCAAGGGTCAGCGACGTGTCGCCGATGGCGTAGCCGCCCGACTCATTGATGAGGTAGCTCGCGCCCGTGCCAGCGGTGACGTTCACCACCTGAGCCGACTCCTTCACAGAGAAGCCCTGAAGGTTCAGTAGCTCACCATCGCGCAAAGTCATGCTCGTGCCAGCCTCGTTGGCCTTGGTGAGCTGGCCCAGCGTGCGCAGCTTGGCCCCGGCGCTGGTGTCGATGACGAGCGAACGCTCCGAGAGTGGAGCACCGTTGTCGTCGAGAATCTTACGGAGCTGCGCGGACGCGGACAGGTCGGAAGCGAACGGGGTCGTGCCGGACGTGCCGTAGGCTCGGCTCGCACCGACGCGGGCAGCGGCGGCGATGTCGGACTCGATCTCATTGGAGAGCGTCCGCATGGCCTGCGCGAACTGATCGCGGAGGATGTTCGCGTGGCCCGCGCCGGAGTTCATGGCGGCGATTTCCTCGCCCTGCCACGAAATCGGAACCTCCTTGCTCTTTGTGATGGTGATGCTCTTGTTGCCGATGGTCTGGTAAGCAGCCGTCGGCAGGCTCATTCCGACCGTCGCGTTCTGCGAGGACGCAGCAGGAGCGACCGGCGAGCGGAGTGATTGCCCGACAGCGACACGGGCCGCTTGCGCGTCGCGGGTCACAGACGGGATGAAACCGACCAGCTCTCGACTCACGGTGTCGAGCGCGGCGTAGATGTCTGGGGTGAGGTTTGTCAGCGTGTTTGCCATAGGTCAGGAGCGTTTTGGTTTCAGTCAGTCACAATGCCCCCGGCGCGAAGGTGGGTCACACGCTCCTGCGGGGAAAGTTTCTCGAACGCATCACGCTTCATCGGCGCAGGCGCGTTGCTCTTGGCGTTGTCCTTCGGCAGCTTGGCCGGATCAATGCCCTGTGCCGCGATGACCTCGGCGGCTTGCTGTCCGACAGTCTTTGCAGCAGCCTGAAGCGCCGC
>Ga0228701_1002731_pt1 | contig 10048 bp, 9 predicted proteins | sample McNCre117_Aug_MG_2_FD_178017 | JGI IMG/M metagenome (GOLD analysis project Ga0228701, IMG submission 178017) | Freshwater microbial communities from McNutts Creek, Athens, Georgia, United States - 11-17_Aug_MG | ecosystem: Environmental > Aquatic > Freshwater > Creek | place: USA: Georgia...
AAGAGATGACCGGTGGCACGTTCTCCATCTCCAACGGCGGCACCTTCGGCTCGATGATGTCCACCCCCATCATCAACCCACCTCAGTCGGCCATTTTGGGCGTTCACGCGACCAAAGACCGCGCCATGGTGGAAAACGGCCAGGTCGTGGTTCGCCCCATGAACTACTTCGCCATGTCCTATGACCACCGCATCATCGACGGCCGTGAAGCCGTCTTGGGCCTGGTCGCCATGAAGGAGGCGCTGGAAGATCCAGCCCGCCTGCTGTTCGACATCTGATTTCCCTCAATCTTCAATGCCCCCTTCATGGGGGCGTTGTCCATTAAGAAGACAAATACCATGAGCAAACAATTCGACGTCGTCGTCATCGGCGGTGGCCCCGGTGGCTACATCGCAGCGATCCGCGCTGCACAACTCGGTTTCCAGGTCGCCTGTATCGACGAATGGAAAAACGCAGCCGGTGGCCCAGCCCCTGGCGGCACCTGCACCAACGTGGGTTGCATCCCCTCCAAGGCCTTGCTGCAATCCAGCGAGCACTTTGAGCACGCAACCCACCACTTTGCAGACCACGGCATCACCGCCAAAGATGTGAAGATGGATGTGGCCAAGATGATTGCCCGCAAGGACAACGTCGTGAAGCAAAACAACGATGGCATCTTGTACCTGTTCAAGAAGAACAAGGTCACGTTCTTCCACGGTCGCGGCAGCTTTGCCGGCAAGGCTGACGATGGCTACACCATCAACGTTGCAGGCAAGACCGAAGAGGCCATCATCGCCAAGCAGGTCATCATCGCCACCGGCTCCAACGCCCGTGCGTTGCCAGGCACGCCGTTTGACGAAGTCAACGTGTTGTCGAACGATGGTGCTTTGCGCGTAGGCGCTGTGCCCAAGAAGCTGGCTCTGATCGGTTCCGGCGTGATTGGCCTCGAAATGGGCTCGGTTTGGCGCCGTTTGGGCTCTGAAGTCACCATCCTCGAAGGTCTGCCAACCTTTCTGGGCGCTGTGGACGAGCAGATCGCCAAAGAAGCCAAGAAGGCTTTTGACAAGCAAGGCCTGAAAATTGAGTTGGGCGTCAAAGTCGGTGAGATCGTCAATGGCAAGAAGGGCGTGACCGTCAACTACACCAACGCCAAGGGCGAAGCCATTGCGTTGGACGCTGACAAGCTGATCATCTCGATCGGTCGTGTGCCCAACACCATCGGTCTGAACACCGAAGCCGTGGGCTTGCAGCTCGACGAGCGTGGCGCGATTGTGGTCGATGCCGAGTGCAAAACCAACCTGCCTGGCGTGTGGGCCGTGGGCGACGTGGTGCGCGGCCCGATGCTGGCCCACAAAGCCGAAGAAGAAGGCGTTGCTGTGGCCGAGCGCATCGCCGGCCAGCATGGTCACGTCAACTTCAACACCATTCCTTGGGTCATCTACACCAGTCCCGAAATTGCCTGGGTCGGCCGCACCGAGCAGCAGCTCAAGGCCGATGGTGTGGCGTACAAGGCCGGTAGTTTCCCGTTCCTCGCGAACGGCCGTGCCCGTGCTTTGGGCGATACCACAGGCATGGTGAAGTTTTTGGCTGATGCCACGACCGACGAAATTTTGGGCGTGCACATCGTGGGCCCGATGGCGTCCGAGCTGATTTCCGAGGCCGTTGTGGCCATGGAATTCCGCGCCAGTGCCGAAGACATCGCCCGCATTTGCCACGCTCACCCCAGCTTGAGCGAAGCGACCAAGGAAGCGGCTTTGGCCGTGGACAAGCGCACCCTGAACTTCTAAGCCCTTGGCCTCTGCCGACTGCGGTAGGCCGCGAGTTGGGGTAAAGTTCCTGCATCCCTGAAACCCGGGCTTTGTTCCGGGTTTTTTTCGGGGTTTTGTTTTGACTCCGTAGATCGATCCACCCATGTCCGTTCGTGCTGTTTACGAAGAAGAACTCCGCAAACGTGGATTCCAGAGCGACCCGGCTCAGTTGCGCGCTATCGAGGCGCTGGAGCAATGCGCCAGCGACTGGGCGGCCTACCGGGCCAAGCGCTCCAACGCACTCAAGAAGTTGATCAACCGCCCTGAAATCCCGAAAGGGGTTTACATGTACGGCGGGGTGGGGCGCGGCAAGAGCTTCTTGATGGACTGCTTTTACGAAGCGGTGCCGATCCAGCGCAAGACCCGTTTGCACTTTCACGAATTCATGCGAGAGGTGCATCGCGAACTGACGGCCATGCAGGGCACGGTGAACCCTCTGGACGTATTGGGCAAAAAAATGGCCAAGCGCTACCGCCTGATTTGCTTTGACGAATTCCATGTGGCCGACATCACCGATGCGATGATCCTGCATCGTTTGCTGGTGGCGCTGTTTGACAACGGTGTTGGCTTTGTGACCACGTCCAATTTCATGCCCGACGGCCTGTACCCCAACGGTCTGCACCGCGACCGCATCCTGCCGGCCATTGCCTTGCTCAACCAGCGAATGAATGTGCTCAACGTGGACAACGGCACCGATTACCGCCGCCGCACGTTGGAGATGGTCAGGCTCTACCATTCGCCTCTGGGTGGGCAGGCCGATGCCGAAATGCATGATGCTTTCAATCGCCTGTCTACCGGGCCGGACGAAGACCCGGTGCTGCACATTGAGTCGCGCAAGATCCAGGCGCGTCGCCGCATGGGCGGGGTGGTGTGGTTTGACTTCATGGCCATTTGCGGCGGTCCACGTTCGCAAAACGATTACCTGGAAATTGCCACCCAGTTTCACACGGTGCTGCTGAGCAATGTGCCGCACATGCCCGTGAGCATGGCGTCAGAAGCGCGGCGCTTCACCTGGTTGATTGACGTGCTGTATGACCGCCGTGTCAAGCTCATCCTGTCAGCGGCGGTTCAGCCCGAAGCGCTTTACACCGAAGGCCCGATGTCACACGAGTTTCCCCGCACCATATCGCGGCTGCATGAGATGCAGTCCAGCGAGTTTCTGGCGCTGGAACACCGCACTGTGGACACCCACATCACATGAAACGCTGCGTGTTGGCTGCGTGTATGGCGTTGCTGTGGCTGCAGGTCGGTGCGCAATCGCCAGAATCTCGCGATGGGGTGCAGGAGGTGATTGCTGCGCAACGTGCGGCCCTCGATGCAAGGCGTTCGCAAATCATGGCCACGTACGAAACACGGGCCCGTGCCTGTTGGCAACAATTTGCGGTCAACGCCTGCTTGTTCGATGCCCGACGGGCTCGTCGGGCTGCGATCGAGCCGATCCAACAAGAAGAGCTTCGCTTCAACGCCCAAGAGCGTGACTGGCGTACCGAGCAACGCATTTTGCGGCTGGAGGGCAAGCAGGCCCCTGGCTCGGCCACGCCATGACGACGCCGATGGTCGACTTGCATTCGCCACAACGTCAACTGATCGAGTGTCAGATGGCGCATGCAGATCTGGATGCCTTGATTGACCTGGCAGCCATCAACCCGTCCGGCGTGGACGAGTTGCATGTGCGCCGCCTGAAAAAACGCCGCTTGGCTTTGCGCGATCAGATCGCTCGGATTCAATCGTTGTTGGAACCCAAGGAGCCTGCTTGAGCTCGCTGGCCGAGAAGGTGGCAGAAACCCTGTCTGACCATGGCGCATTGGCCTTGGCCGTGCCGGGCTTTCAGCCTCGCGATGGGCAGACTGAGATGGCACTGGCGGTATGCCAGACCGTGGAAGAGGGCGGTCAACTGGTGGTTGAGGCGGGCACGGGGACGGGCAAGACCTACGCCTATCTGGTGCCGGTGCTGCTCAGCGGGCAGCGGGCGCTGGTGTCCACGGCCACCAAGGCATTGCAAGATCAGCTTTTTTCGCGTGATATCCCGCGCTTGGTGGATGTGCTGGGTTTGCCGATCCGGGTGGCTTTGCTCAAGGGGCGTTCCAATTATTTGTGCCTGCACCGGATGGAGCAGGCCCGCCACAGTGCTGAAGTGGCACAGCCTGGGGTTCAGCGGGCCTTGGCCAAGATCGAAACTTGGGCGCAGTCCACACGCACCGGTGACATGGCCGAGCTCCCCGGGCTGGATGAGCGCTCCTCGCTTTGGCCACTGGTCACATCAACCCGCGACAACTGCTTGGGCTCGTCTTGTCCCCGATACCGTGCGTGTCATGTGAATCTGGCTCGCAAAGAAGCCATGGCCGCCGATGTGGTGGTGATCAACCACCATTTGTTTTTTGCAGATATGGCTGTGCGCGAATCGGGCGTGGCCGAACTTTTGCCGACCGTGCGGGTGACTGTGTTTGACGAGGCGCACCAACTCAATGAAATTGGTGTGAATTTTTTGGGGCAGCAGTTGTCCACTGTGCAGCTGCTGGAGCTGGCCCGTGATGTGCTGGCCACCGGCTTGCAACTGGCCCGGGGGCTTGTGGACTGGCAGGCGCTGAGTGCGGGTCTTGAAAAAGCCTCGCGCGACTTGCGACTGGCCGCAGGCATACATCGGGGCTCGGTGCGGCTGCGCTGGATTGAACCTGTCCCCGAAGGGGTGGCGCCTTTGGAATGGACGGCTGCCATGCAGCAACTTTCACAAACCTTGTCTGCTTTGCAAGACGGGCTGGACATGGTGTCCGAGTTGGCCCCGGATTTTCAGCGGCTGGGTGAACGCAGGCGCGAGATGGCGCAGCGGGTGGCTTTGTTCAGTGCATCTCCTGACCCCGAGGGCGTGCGTTGGGTTGAAGTCACGGCGCAACTCAGGTTGATTCAGTCCCCTTTGGACATCGCGCAAGCCTTTGATGCTCTGATACGCCCGATCAAGCCCTCGCAGGCCGACCTGGCTGACGGATCGCCTGATGCCGCCGAACTGCCCCCGCCTGCACTGGTGCAGCGGGCCTGGGTGTTCACCTCGGCTACGCTGGGCGACGACGAGACCTTGGGTTGGTTCACCGAGCCCTGTGGCTTGAGCAGTGCGCAGGTGATGCGGGTGAGCAGTCCATTTGACTATGCACATCAGGCGGCCTTGTATGTGCCCTCGCATTTGCCACGGCCGGGAGACCCTGGTCATGCGGGTCATGTGGCCCAGCTGGTGGCTGAGGCTGTGGCTGTGCTGGGTGGCCGAACGCTGGTGTTGACCACCACGCTGAACGCCATGCGCTCGATTGGGGAATACCTGCAAACGCGGCTGGATGCAGAACTGAACATTGAGGTTCTGGTGCAGGGACAGCACCCCAAGCGCCGTTTGATGGAGCGCTTTCGGGAAGGTTCGTCGGAGGGTCGACCGGGTTGCGTATTGGTCGCTTCGGCGTCGTTCTGGGAAGGTTTTGATGTGCCCGGTGAGGCATTGCAACTGGTGGTGATTGACAAGTTGCCTTTTCCGCCTCCGGGCGATCCTTTGTTTGAGGCGCGCAGCCAGCGCATCACCAACCAAGGTCGCAGTGCCTTTGCTGAGCACGCTTTGCCCGAAGCGGCCGTGGCCCTCAAGCAGGGGGCAGGGCGCTTGATTCGAAGCGAAACGGATCGAGGGGCGTTGGTGGTGTGTGATAACCGGCTGACGACCATGTCGTATGGACGCCGTTTGATGCGCGGCTTACCTGACATGCGCCGTTTGGAGAATCACCAAGCCTTCTTGTCAACCCTTACAGAATTCACCAAAGACGCCACCAGCTCCGGTTTTTTTTGACGCCGCCGGGCTGATTCAAAAATGCGGATTGGGGGTAATTCTTTTCGAGCACGCGTTTGGCATCATCGTGCAAGGTGGTCATGCCCATGGCCTGATAAGAGTCCACCAGAATGGCCAAGGCCTCTTCGACGGCAGGCACGCCGGGGTATTCGGCAATTGCTTGCTGTGCGCGGTTGATGGCGGCCACATGCGCCCCTTTGCCGGCGTAATAGCGGGCCACATGCACCTCATAGGCTGCCAGCGAATTGACGATGTACGTCATGCGTTGGCGTGCTTCGGGGCTGTATTTGGAGTCCGGAAAGCGGGTGGTCAATTCCTTGAATGACTCGTAGGAGTCTTTGGCCGCTTTTTGGTCTCGCTCAGACAAGTCCTGGTTGGTGATGAATGAAAACAACCCCAGGTTGTCGTTGAAATTGACCAGCCCTTTGAGGTAGATCGCGTAATCCAGCGCCGGGCTGCTGGGGTGCAGGCGCATGAACCGGTCCAAAGTGGCCACGGCCTGAATCTTGTCGCCGGTGCGGTATTGGGCATAGGCTTTGTCGATTTGAGCTTGCTGTGCCAGCACGGTACCTGCTGCACGCCCTTCGAGTTTGTCGTACAGGCCGATGGCTTTGTCCCATGCACCGGCGTTGGCATCATCTCGGGCTTCGCTGTAAATTTTTTCTGGTGTCCAACCGGCGGTGATGTCTTTAGGGGTGCTGGAGCATCCAGACAGAAAGAGGCCCGCTGCCACCATGAGGCTGGCTGGAACCACCGATAATCTGAAGCATTGCATCACTTGATGTCCTTGAACTGTTCAACCGAATTGATTATATCGACCCCCCCTGAGAGCCCAAGCCTGGATGCGGCTGCGTTTGACGATGCAGCGCAGGGCACAGACGTGACCGAAGTCGAGGTGCGATGCGCCCAGGTGCCGGTTGATTTGCACGGACAGCGTCTGGACAAGGCGCTCGCCCAGATGGTGCCCGAGTTTTCTCGCAGCTATCTACAGCAGTTGATCGAGCAAGGCGATGTGCTGATTGATGGACGGGTCACCATCAAGGTTTCTGCCAAGGTGCGGCTGGGGCACCGCCTGCAAGTGACTTTGCGGGCCACACCGCAGTCGCAGGCGTTTGTGCCGGAGGCCATGCCGATCGATGTGGTTTACGAAGATGCCCATCTGCGGGTGATACATAAACCAGCGGGTCTGGTGGTGCATCCTGCACCGGGCAACTGGCGCGGTACCTTGCTCAACGGCTTGTTGGCACTTGACCAAGGTGCAGCCGATGTGCCCAGGGCAGGCATCGTGCACCGACTGGACAAGGACACCAGCGGTCTGATGGTGGTGGCGCGCACCCGACAGGCCATGGATTTATTGGTTCAGCAAATCGCAGCCCGTGAAGTCCACCGTCAGTACTTGGCAATTGCCCACAAAGCATGGACAGGGCCTTCGCCCATGACGATTGAAGCGGCCATTGGTCGAGACCCGAGCAACCGGTTGCGCATGGCGGTGGTGGATCTGAGCTACCAGTCTGGCAAAACTGCGGCCACCACGGTCGATGTGCTCGATCAAACTGACCGTCTGTGTCTGGTGCAATGTACCTTGCACACTGGCCGTACACACCAGATTCGGGTCCACCTGGCCCATGTGGGGCATCCTCTGCTCGCGGACACCACCTATGGCGGTACGCCCGCTGCAGGCATGCAGCGGCAGGCTCTGCACGCCTGGCATTTGGCCTTCACCCACCCAATTACCGGCGAGCAGATTGACTTGACCACCGACTTGCCTGAGGACATGGCACACGCCTTGGTGTTGGGGGGGCTCAGCTACAATGCAACCTCTCAGGGAGCCTGAACCGGAATTTCCGGTGCGCGCGAAACCGGGTTGATCGCTTCAGGCCAACCCTCCAGAACGGGGTCATTTCATGCCGATTTGACCATCCCCTCTGCACCCATGACGCCGTGAGGCGTCTTTTTCCCGAAAGATTGACACCATGAATACGGCGCAAGCCAAGCGTGTCCTGGAAACGGCCTTGCTGACAGCAGGCCAGCCATTGTCTATCCGTGATCTGCGGGTGCTGTTCGACGATGTGCTCGGGGCCGACACCCTGCGGCAAATGCTGCAAGAACTCCAACTTGAATGGGCCCAGAGAGGGCTGGAGCTGGTCTGCGTGGCCAGCGGCTGGCGCTTTCAAAGTCGCCCTGAAATGCGTGTTTTTCTGGATCGGCTGCATCCCGAGAAACCGCCCAAATATACCCGGGCTGTGCTGGAGACCTTGGCCATCATCGCCTATCGCCAACCGGTCACTCGGGGTGACATGGAGGACATCCGCGGTGTCACGATCAACTCTCAAATTCTCAAGCAATTGGAAGACCGTGGTTGGGTGGAGGTGATTGGGCACAGGGAGACAGTGGGGCGACCGGGCTTGTATGCCACCACGCGCCAGTTTCTGGACGATCTGGGGTTGGCTTCCCTCAATCAATTGCCGATGCTGTCGCAACCCGAAGGTCAGTTGTCGGTATTGTCCGGCCTGGTGGATGACGCGCCCGTGCAGCCGGCCTTGTCACTCGATGAGGCTTTGGATGCCTTGCCACCGCTTGAGTTGCCTTTGGTCGTCGACGATGCGGAGACTTTGGCGTCCGATTCCTCGGTGCTTGAACTCGAATCTCCCGAACTGGTTTCACCTCCTGAGACCCAAGTCGCTTCGCCCAATGCGAATTTCCTTCAACCGCTTACTGGCGAAGAGCCCGACAAGACATGATCCCCCAATTTCAAGACGACGAGCAGTCGATCCCATCTTCTCTTGGGCGTGCCAAGAAGCCGGTCACCGAGTCGGTTTATAAAGCCATCGAGTTGTCCGATGTGGTTTCCGGTCAGTTTGATGAAGACGAGGAGTCGTCTGCATCGGCTGAACTGGATCTGGGTAAGCGCGTGCTCGCCCCTCAAACGGATTCGCCCAAGTTGCACAAAGTGCTGGCACAAGCCGGCATGGGCTCGCGCCTGGAGATGGAAAAGCTCATTGCCGAAGGCCGTGTGGCGGTCAACAACGAACCTGCCCACGTCGGTCAAAGGGTGCAATTTGGTGACCAAATCAAGGTCAATGGCAAACCGATTCGCATTCGGATCGATCCGCCGCCTGCCCGGGTGATCGCATACCACAAGCCCGCTGGCGAGATTGTGAGCCATGACGATCCGCAAAATCGTCCCTCGGTATTTCGCAAACTACCGCGCTTGATGAATGGCAAATGGCAGTCTGTGGGCCGCCTGGATCTGAATACCGAAGGCTTGTTGCTGTTCACCAGCTCGGGTGAATTGGCCAATCAGCTGATGCACCCTCGTTTTGGCCTGGAGCGTGAATATGCCGTTCGTGTGCTGGGTGCGCTGAGCAAAGATGAAAAGCAAAAACTGCTCGATGGCGTGATCCTCGATGATGGACCGGCCCAGTTCGGCTCCATCGAGGACGGCGGCGGCGAAGGTTCTAATTGTTGGTATCGCGTGACCATTTCTGAGGGGCGCAACCGTGAAGTTCGCCGGATGATGGAAGCTGTGGGCCATGCGGTCAGCCGTCTGATCCGCATCCGTTACGGTGCGATGGTGCTGCCGCACGGCTTGCGTCGGGGTGCTTGGCTCGAGCTCGATGAAAGTGATATTCGCGCTTTGATGCGCGCGGCAGGTTCTGCCGAGCGTCCCCGGGCGGCAGCTACGGCGCGGCCCTTTAATCGCAATGACCGCCGTCCCCGTACGGGGGGGCGTGGCCAGACAGGGTCGGCTGTGCCCGCCCCCCAGACACCTTCCCGTTCCAAAAAAATGCAGGGAGGGGCTGGTGCATCGGACACACAAAAAACCAACCCGCGTTTCATCGGTGCGGAAAGTTTCAATCGGCTGAAGAAAGCCCCCGGGGGCTCGGGCCGTGGTGGGCGCAGCCGTTGATTGGGATTTTTCCGTGGGGGCCTGTGCAACCATGGGCACTTTGGGCTGCTTTGCACAGGTTAGAATAATGGGCTTTGCCGCTGGGCAAAAATGCTTTAAAACACACTCGTTACAGGAAATACCATGGCCATCGAACGCACTCTCTCCATCATCAAGCCTGACGCCGTTGCCAAAAACGTCATCGGTCAGATCTACGCACGTTTCGAAGCAGCCGGCCTGAAAGTGGTCGCTGCCAAGATGGCTCACCTGTCGCGCGGCGAAGCCGAGCAGTTCTACGCTGTGCACAAAGAGCGTCCATTCTTCAAGGATCTGGTGGACTTCATGGTCTCCGGTCCCGTGATGATTCAAGCCTTGCAAGGCGAGAACGCCATCGCCAAAAACCGTGACCTGATGGGGGCCACCGATCCCAAGAAGGCTGCTGCTGGCACCATCCGCGCTGACTTCGCTGACAGCATCGATGCCAACGCCGTGCACGGTTCTGACGCGCCTGAAACAGCTGCTGTGGAAATTGCTTTCTTTTTCCCCGGCATGAAC
>Ga0228701_1002732_pt1 | contig 10047 bp, 12 predicted proteins | sample McNCre117_Aug_MG_2_FD_178017 | JGI IMG/M metagenome (GOLD analysis project Ga0228701, IMG submission 178017) | Freshwater microbial communities from McNutts Creek, Athens, Georgia, United States - 11-17_Aug_MG | ecosystem: Environmental > Aquatic > Freshwater > Creek | place: USA: Georgia...
CTTGTCGAAGTGCGGGCCGACCAGCGCTTCGAGCTTCGCGGCTGTGGCGGGGGTGATGTAGGCACCGCTGCCGGTCATGGGGTGCGAGGTTGTCGGGGCCGGCGCTGCGACCGGCGCGGGCGCGGGTTCGGCGGGCGCAAGGCCAGCGGCGGCGAGGGCGGGGGCGTCCTGTGGCGGCTCGGTGCGGCTGGTCGAACTGCCAACCGATGCGGGAGGAGTGCCGGTCGTGACTACCGTTTCTCCGATGTCAATGACGGGTGCGGGCATCGGCGTGACGTTCTTGGGGCCAAGGTCAAGCGGCGCGGAGGGGGCGGGTGTGCTCTCGGCTTCCTCCTCGCTGCCGGCCACGACCTCGGGGCAGAGCATGGCGACGCCGTTCGAGGCGGCACGAGCGCGGAGCATATTGCCGGGGGTCTTCACCCAAGCCGAACCCGGCTTGAAGCTGGCGTTGGCTCGGCGCGCATCGTCCATCGTGAATCGGCTCCTGATGGTGCTGCCCTCGAAGGTCAGCTCAATCTCGGCGGCTTGGCCGTCGCTGCCGTCGGCAATCCACTTGTGCTTGCCTCCGCGCTGCCGGAACTCGGCGAGGATGGCGAGCGCTTTCTTGCGGAGCTTGCCTTCCACAATGTCGTATGTGCGAAGTAGGTCCGTTGGGGACTTACGCTCGCTGAAGCACATCCACGCGATTATCTCGCCTTGTTCGGTTCTGTCGCACCCTGCGAAACCGGATTTTGCAATTGCCGATCCCATAGCCTTGATAGCGTCGAGGGGATTCTGAAACCGTTCGTAAATAGTCAAGTCACTCATAGCCATGTCCATGTTTTGTTTGTTCTGATTGATTGGATACAACCGCGAGAAACGCCAAACAGCTTTCCTATCTCGCGATCTGGAACGCCTTTGGAGATGTGGCGTCTAATTTCGACAACCTTCGCTTCATCCAGTGCGCAACGCTTGCGATTCAAACCGTGCTTTGTTGCGTGGTTGTTGTTTTGAGAAGGTCTGAGATACTCAAGATTTGAGACGTGGTTGTTGAGTTTGTTCCCGTCCTTGTGATTGACCTCCCACGGGCCTTTCTCAGTTGGTTTGCCAATGAAGTTCTCGGCTACCAAACAGTGAATGCGTGTGCGCCGGTATTTGTCGCCGACGCGGATTGATGCGGTTCTGTATCCAACCGAGTCAGCCTGCGTTTCGGCGACAATTCGCCGCAGCCTTCCAATAGATGAGATTTCAAACACTGACTCAAATCCAGAGACGGGACGCCATTCCTCCGCTTTACTTGTATCTGTCATTGTGGTTTCTTTCGGTTGTGGTTTCCTCCCCGTTCCGGCTGCAACCGGGCGGGGAAATCGTTTTGAGGGGAGTCATTTCGCTGCTGTCGTCATGGCGTCAATCTCCGCGTGCATCCTGCGCTCGCAGGACGGGCACAGACCGTGGCTCACGCGGCAGCCAGCCGGAAGCGGAACAATCGACTCTGGCATCCAGCGCCGGTCAACGCAGCGGATGCGTCGGCAGTTCTGGCACTGGCAGGCTAGCAGATCGGGCGTCGGCGTCTCCGGCACCTCCGGCCAGTCGGGATTGACGGGGAGCGTGTCTGGCCTTTTCCGCTGCATCCAGAGGGCGGTTGCGACAAGGCCGGTGAGGATGCAGCCGAGGGCGACGCCGAGAGCGAGGGCTTCATCGTAGGAGGTCATTTCCTGATTCCTTTCTGGCTGAGTTGGGCGAGGACGTGGAGGGGATTCACAAGGGCACGGCGCTCGCCTTGGACCGTAGGCTTGATGCTGGTGGCGAGCAGCGCGTCGCGGTGATGAAGCAAAGTCAACTCGGCTTTCGCGTCGGATGTTTTGGTGATGGTTTCCATAGGTCAGGCGGTTTTGATACGAAGCGCCGCGTCATTCGCCAGCATCACAACCATCTGGCTGATGCTGACCCCTTTTGCGCTCGCGAGCTTGAAGAGTGTCCGTTTGCTCTCAAGCGAAACGGTGAGGTTTAACTTGCTTGGGTTCTTGTGAAGTTTTGGGCGTGCCATAAATGTAGGCGTGTTCTAGGCGTCTTTAACACATCGGTCAACAGCAATTTGACAAGCGGTTGTTTTTGGCGCATTAAACCCGATATGAGCAGGCCGCGAAGATCGTGCCTTGGCCGCGCGATGTGCTTCGCCACTTTGCCGCGTCCTATTGGCACGCGATCAATGGCGAGGTCGTCACGGCTCGAAACTTCGGTCACGCGCAGGCGACGCTTCACGCGCACTATCGGGCGCTGGTCACTCCGAAAGATGCGAAGGCTTTTTTCAACCTGTTGCCGTAAGTGTCAGGGTGTGCGGAAACTATTTTCCGAAAATTCATAGTCATGGTCGTGTGCGGACAATCCCCGTGCGGAAACTCCCCTCTCTCTCCTAAAGGAGAGAGGGGTTTCCGCACGGGTTTCCGCACACCCTGACCGGAGGTGTGCAACAACTACTTTCCGCACACTTTCCGCACACCCTAAAAAGGGAATGGATTGACGGGCGCGAGGAGACGGCGGTAGGCTTTCAATGTCGTCAGCTCGACGATGCGGAGTAGAACCCGCACAAAGCATAGTGAACACAGAGAAACAAACTTGGCCCGCTCTTGGCGTGTGGAGGTTCCATTGTGCGCCTCGTTCTAACTCACGTTGAGGGCGGGCTTTTCTCTCCGATGAACTTAGCCATCAAACCGGACAACCGAGCTGGCAATCCGATCAAGGCTTGCTGCTTCTGCCTTTACTCCGTCGGGTTCACAACGGGCAGCATCGGGCGCGCGGTCGGGCTGTCGCCAGCCATGTCGGAGAAGTGGCTCAAGAAAGCGGGCGTCTTCAAATCTTCCAAAGTTGCAAGTCCAGTGCGAATGTGCGTGTCGTGTCTCTACTCCATCGGCTACGGCCTTGGAAAGATCGAGCGCGTGACGGGATACAATCGCGGCGCGGCGGCCAAGTGGTTGAAGAAATGTGATGTGTATTTTCCAGAGATCGCGGCGGTGCGGCTAAAAATGAGCGTAGCACTTCACCACCGCAGAAAAAGGGATGAACGGTTGTTCCCGATCTCGCTGGGCGCGTTCAGCGTGAAGTGCCGGGTGGAGAAGATGAAGCAGCCGCCGCGCACGGACGCAGAGCGAGCGGAGCAATCAAGACTCTCGGCCCGCGCTTACTACCATGCCAACAAGAGGGCCATCTATCAAAGGAACAATGCGAACCCAAAGATCGCAATGGCGCGGCGGCTTCGTCAGAGACTTTGGAAAGTGACCAAAGGAAAATTTCGAGAGGTGAGCACCATGCAGTTGGTCGGATGCACTTTGCCAGAACTGATTGCTCACATCGAATCTCGGTTCAAGCCGGGGATGACTTGGGAGAATCGCAAAGCGTGGCACATTGACCACATTCGGCCGTGCGCGTCATTCGACCTGTCGCAACTTCAAGAGCAACGTGCGTGCTTTCACTACACAAATCTCCAACCGCTTTGGGCTAGTGAGAATCTATGGAAGTCGGCTGCCTTGCCGTTCGATTAGGACCACTACCCCCGTCAACTAGTATTCTAACCGCTGTCCCGGTTCAGGTTACCAATCAACCCCGACATATCCCCGTGCGAACCTCGAAAAGTTGATGTCCCTCCCCAATCGCGTTGACTTGCAGGCAACGATGTAGCGACACGCTACACGATGACGGCGAGTGAATACAAGACACAGCGCGAACGGCGCGGCACGCAAGAGCGAGTCGCGGAGATGCTTCAAGTCTCGCGCGTGACGATTGCGCGACGTGAAACAGGAGCACTTGTGATTACGCGAGAGGCGGAACTTGCACTTTCAAAATTGAAGGCGCGGAGGGCTTCAAGATGAAGCGCAAGAAGTCAACGGTTCACAGCTTGGCCGCTGAGACAGGACTAGATCGGCGCACCGTGCGCAAGCGACTCGTGGACGCCGGGCTATTCCCGCCGGACAAGCACCTGCTCGCCAAGGTGCTCGATGCCCTGCGTCCGGCTAGCGGCGACAAGGACGGCGACAGCATCAAGGAAAAGAAGACCTTCGAGGAATGGCGCAAGCTCAAGCTCGCCAACGACGTGAAGGAAGGCGGCTTGATTCCGCGCGCGGTCGTGGCCGAGACGGTGCGCAAACTAGCCGCAAAGATGGCCGCGCTGCTCGACTCAAAACTCGAATCCGAATATCCGGCCACCGTCGCCGGCCTCGACGTGCCCGCCGCGCGCATCTACGGAAAGAAGCTCAACGACCAAATCCGCGCCGAGGTGCAGGCGTGGGCGGAGGCGTGGCATGGCCGGTGAAACCATTTCTGCCGCATGGAGCGCGGCCTTCGCAGCCAAAGACCGCCGACCGATTTACGAATGGGCCGCTGACAACGTGACCCTGCCCGCCGTCCTCACGCGCAGCGGACGCTTCGACGTGAGCACCTCGCGCCACTTCATCGCGCCGTTTGAAGCCATCGCAGACGACCGCGTGCGCGAGGTCAACGTCTGCGCCCCGCCCCGTTCAGGAAAAACCCTGCTCGCGGACATCAGCATCCCGTGGTTTGTGGACATCGCGGGCGCGTCCGTCCTCTTTGTCATCCAAACTGAAGAGATGGCCAAGAGCCACGCCGAGCTTCGCACCATGCCCTTGCTCAAGTCCGTGCCGAGCATCGCCGGCATGATGCCAGCCGACCGGCACAAGGAGCGCAATACGGAAATCCTTTTCACCAATGGCCTGCCGCTGATCCTTTGCGGACCGTCCATTTCCAACCTGCAAAACCGTGGCTTCCGCGTCGTCATCTCCGACGAGACTTGGATTCTCGCTGACAAGAATCCAGGCCGACTAGAGGAAGCCAAGTCCCGCCTCGGTGATTTTCTGCGCGAAGAAAACAGCAAGCTCATCTGCATTTCGCAAGGCGGCAAGGCTGGCGATGACTGGCACACACAGTTCAACTCGGGCACGATTCACGAATGGGAAGTGGCCTGCCTCGGGTGCGGCCAATACTTCGAGCCGAAGTTCAGCGGCCAGCGCGCCGACGGTTCCCGCTGGGGCATCCTCTACGACCAGCAAAAAGACGAAGCCGGGCGCACGAATCTCGCCCGTGCCTTGGAAACCATCCGCTTCGAGTGCCCACACTGCGCCCATGTCCACCTCGACGCGCCGGCCACTAAGGGCGCATGGAACCAGTCAGGCCGATACCGCTTCGACCCCGCCGAGTCGCAAAAGAAAAAGTCCTTCCATTGGGGCAACGTCATTGACTTCCCGTGGACTGAACTTGTCTCCAAGTGGCTTGCTGCCCGTGCCGCCGCACAGCTCGGCGCGGAGATGCCCACCGTCCAGTTCATGCAGAAGCAGCTCGCCGAGTTCTACGACTCGGCCAAAGGCGGACACGTCGAAACCATTCCTACAATCGCCACACCTACGCCGGAAGGCGGAAAGTTTTGGGACAAGCAAGACTTTATCTTCCTAACTGTGGACAAGCAGCTAGGACACTTTTGGGCACTCGTCGAAGCATGGGCCAAGACGGGCGAGTCAATGATCCTCTGGGCAGACCGACTCGATACATGGCAGCAAGTCGCCGAGAAGCAAGCCGAGTTCAAAGTTCCAGACCAATGCGTGCTCGTGGACTGTGGCAACTGGCAATCCGAAGTGTGGGCCGAATGCGCCGCGCACGGCCACGCCGGGCCGGGGCCGCAATGGTGGATGCGATGGCGCTGCTGGTGGGCCTTGCGCGGCAGCGCCGCCCCTGCTTTCGACACCAAGCGCAAAGCCAAAGGCGGGCGCATCGAAACTATTCGCCTGCCCTACTCGTGGGAACCGGACGCGGGCGACCCCTGCTTTGGACGTTCCGCAGACGACGACCTCCGCGCCAAGCTCGCTGGCAAGAAATGCCCTGTCGTCCTTTGGTCAAACCCCACCATCAAAGACATCTGCGGGAGCCGCCGCGACGCAATGCTCAAAGGCAAGCTCGCCTTCGTTGGCAAAGACGTGAGCGACCACTTCAGCCGTCACCTGTTCGCCGAGGCCAAGCGGCCCAGCACAAAAGACCCCGGCAAATGGACATGGGAAGTCATCGGCAAGCGCCCGAACCACCTTTGGGACTGCTGGTGCATGAGCGCCGTCGCCGCGACAATGGCGAACATCATCCGCGCCTTCGAGTCGGAGGCGTGACCGGCGACGATGCTGGGGATTTGCCGGGACGGGGCGGAGGAGGGCGATGTCACTGAGCAGACTTCCGCGCCCGGTGCCACTTGAGGGCGGCTTGCTTCATGGCTTCGCGCTCCTTGTCGGTGCGGATGTAGCCGAGGCCAATCAGGTCGCGGAATTGAGCCGTGGTCTTTTGAAACGCCTGCTTGGTGACACCCTGAGTCCTCGCGATTTGCGCCATGCTTGCGCCGTTTAGGACGTGAGGACAAACGCAATAGACGGCGGCCAACAACCGCAGTGTGGCGGTGCGGTGGTTGCAGCTTATGGCTGGCCTCAACACCCACTCCAGAGCCGACTCAGCCAAAGCTTCCCGCTGCGTCATTGCCTCAACGGGGTGCCGATAGGCATATCCGATCACGGCCTGGCCTTTCGCTTGGCGTGGCTGCGGATGGCTCCGGCGCGCATGGCTTCGCGGGCGGCGGGGGAGCGCATGACGCGGGTCTGGAGTTTGAACTTGTCGCGGAAGGCGCGGACGTGTTTGGCGAAGGCCTGCTTTGTGACGCCGACTTTGCGCGCGAGGCTCAGGGCGGTTTCGCCGGGGAAGAGGTCTGGACGGAGGGAGTAGATCAATGCGGCGGTGCGCATCCCAAGTTTCTTCGGGGAGACGCAGCAGCAGACGCGGCGTCCGGGTCCGCCCTTGGCGGGGACGTTTCGGAAGTAGGGTTCGGTGAGCCAGCCGAATATGACGGCGAGGGCGAGTCCCCATTCAGCGGAGGGTGATTCAGGAAGAGGCTCGATGTCTTCGACGGGGTGGCGGAACTCGGACGCGCGGGAATCGTCCGCCGCGTCGTGGAAGTCTTGGAAGCCGTCAGCTGTCTCAGCGAGCACGATGAGACTGTTGCAAACGGTTTGCAGGAAGTCAAGGGGTGATAAGTTGACTACCCAGCAAGGGAAATGGCGTTTCGCAATTTTCCGGGCAAGTCGCAGGGGTGGCTTGAGGTTGAGCTGGGCAAGGTGCTCGACGACCTCGCCAGTGGGCGGGTGGTGGTGAGCAGCGGCGCGGGGGATTCCAATTTGAGCGAGCGCGTGGAGGTTTCGCTCCTCCGCCGCAAGGAGATGATTTTGTCGGACCTCTCGGTCCTCGACCCGACGACCTACCCGCGCAAGGACGTGATCGGCGCGAAACGCACCCGGCCTCGCTACACATGAGCGCAATCCTCGCACCGAATGGCCGGCCAGCGCGCCGGGAATTGGCGACTCACACGCCGCCGCAGCCCAAAGCCTACGGATACAGCCTTTACGCCACGCCACAGAGCACGGGCACGAGCGACCATTACCGTCCACGGGCGGCGTATCTGGCCGGGAACCTTGACCGGCATTTGAGCGGGTATCAGTGGCGGGAACTCCTCTCCTACTCGCGACAGCTCTTCGCACAGCTCGGCAACTTGGGCGGGGCCATCGTGCAGAAGGCGACTTATGCGGTCGGTGAGGCGTGGAAGCCTCAATACTACGGCGCGGATCGCGCTTGGGGCGAGCAAGTGGAGGAATGGCTTGCAGAGAGCTTTTACCCGGTGGCCGACGCCCGCGGGACGGGGTTCGACTTCGTGACGAATCTCTTCCTCGACTCCATCGCGCAGGACGTGGACGGAGACGCGGCCATGCTGCTCACGTCATCGGAGAGCGGCTTCCCGCAGGTCATGTTCGTGCCTGCGGACAAGATTTGCGGCGACGTTGCGGAGATCAAGGAAGGGCCGTTCGTCGGGGCTAAGGTGGTCAACGGGTGCATCATCGGTGGGAATGGTCGGGTCATCGGCTACCGCATCCAGACGGGCGAGACGCTGAACGATTTTGAGGACTACTCGACGTTCAACTGCCAGTTGCTTTTCGAGCCTGAATGGCAGAGCCAGCGGCGAGGCATCCCGCGCGTCGGGCGCGTGGTAATGGATTGGTTCGATGTGCAGGACATTGACGCTTTCCTCAAGCGCGGCGTGAAGCTGGATGCGTCGCAAGGCTTGCTCCACTACACCGAGACGGGCACGGCGGACACGGCGGAGACGGCCATCTCCGACAATGACGACACTGGCGCGACGGATACGGACTTGCGCATTGAGCGTCGCGAGGGCGGGGAAATCCTCTACCTCAAGGCGGGCGTTGGCGAGAAGGTGGAGAGTTTCAACAGCGACCGCCCGCACCCGAACACAGAGGCATTTGTCGCGCGCATCGAGCGGCGCGGCTTGCTCGCAGTGGGCTGGTTCTATGAGCTGATTGACCCGTCGCGAATCGGCGGGGCGAGCGTGCGACTCATTCAGGACGAGGCGCGGGCGAGCATCCGCTACCGTCAGAAGACAATCCGAAAGCGGGCCAAGCGGGCGGTCACTTATGCCGTCGCCTTGGGCATGAAGAACGGTTTCATCCCGCGCAACAAGACGGATTGGTGGAAGTTCGATTTCGAGCTGCCCGCACAGCTCACGGTAGATGCTGGCTATGACCGGCAAGCGGACGTGGAGGACTTGAAGCTGGGCCTGACGACAAAGGCCGCAGTCGGCGCGAAGTCGGGCCGTTGGTGGGAAGACACGGACGCGCAACGCGACCGCGAGTTTGACGCTCTGCTCACGCGGGCGAAGGTCCACGCGGACAAGTTCAAGCTGCCAATCGCCTTCGTGCTCGATCACTTAGAGCAACGCAACCCGAACCCCGCTCCGCTCAACTCGCAGGGCACGGAAACCCCTCAGAATCCGAAGGAACAGCCATGAAATATCCATTGATTGCCGCAAAGGTTTTCAACGAGCCGTGGGCGGTAACGGACGAGACGCTGACAGCCATTCGCCGCGCGCTCGAAGGCGGCGCGGTGCTGCCGCGTCCGCGCGCTCAAGACCGCTTCGACGACGCACAGGAAGAGGATGAAAACGACGGTGCCAATGACATTCCGGTGACGGGATTCACGCGAGTTATCCCGGTGTTTGGAATCCTCGGCAAGCATCTGGATTCGATGGAGATGTCGTGCGGCGGGTGCTCGGTGGACAAGGTTTCTGCGCTTCTCAGCGCGGCGGATCAAGACCCCGAGTGCGAGCGCATCGTTCTGGCCTTCCACTCACCGGGCGGAACGGTGACGGGAATCCCCGAACTCGCGGCCAAGATTCGGGACGTGAACTCGCGCAAGCCGGTGATTTCCTACACGGACGGGATGTGCTGCTCGGCGGCGCTATGGCTGGCGAGTCAGGCCGATGCGTTCCTTTGCTCGCCGTCTTCCATCGTCGGCAGTGTCGGCGTGCGCTGCCTCGTGCTCGACGAGTCCGAAAAGATGGCAAAGGAAGGCGTCAAGGCCGAGTCCTTCACGTCTGGAAAGTTCAAGGACATGGGGGCGAGTTACAAGCCTCTCTCCGATGACGAGCGGAAGATGCTTCAAGCCCGCGTGGACAGCATCGGAAAAGCGTTTCGTGCCGCATTGACAGCCGTGCGGACCATTGCCGCAGCGGACATGGAGGGCCAGAGCTTCAGCGGTGAGGAGGCGGTTGCAAAGGGGTTCGCCGATGGTCTGGCGAATGACTTGAGCGAGGTGCTGGAAATCACGGGCGGTTGACTTCTCGCCAGATGCAAAAGGCCATGAGCTATTTTGTAAATCTCGCGAAGGCGAACGCCGACAACAACCGGCTTTCCGCAGAACTCACCGCACTCGCTGGCGAGCGCGACAAGCTCACTGCCGCGCTGGCGGATCGTGATGCTGCCGCCGAGTCCTGCCGCGCACAGTTCGACGCCACGCTGGCGGACCTGACCGAGAAACTTTCCGTCTCGACCAAGGAAATCGCGGCGCTTCAGGCTGCTGCAAAGACTGTCGGACAGCAAGCCGCCGAGGTCATCGCGGCACAGGGCATTGATCCGGCCAAGCTGCCGAAGGACAACGCCAAGAGCAACGCGCCTGCGCCGATGAAGC
>Ga0228701_1002733_pt1 | contig 10046 bp, 8 predicted proteins | sample McNCre117_Aug_MG_2_FD_178017 | JGI IMG/M metagenome (GOLD analysis project Ga0228701, IMG submission 178017) | Freshwater microbial communities from McNutts Creek, Athens, Georgia, United States - 11-17_Aug_MG | ecosystem: Environmental > Aquatic > Freshwater > Creek | place: USA: Georgia...
CAATCCACGAATACCTACCAACTGCTTAACCTGTGTTTTACTACCTCTCGCACCTGAATCCAACATCATGTAAACAGAGTTGAAACCTTGCTTATCAGTAGCCATTTCACGAATTAAAGTATCAGTAATACGTGTATCCACACGACCCCAGATATCAATAACTTGGTTATAACGCTCGTTATTAGTAATAAGACCCATGTTATAGTTTTCCCAAACTTCTTCTACTTCTTGCTTCGCACCTTCCAATAACTCACTTCTTAATTCAGGAACAACTAAGTCATTTACGTTGAATGATAAACCACCACGGAAGGCCATTCTAAATCCTAAAGTCTTGATATCATCCAAGAATTTAGCTGTTGTTGGCACGTCTGTGATCTTGATAATATCACCAATGATTTCTCTTAAGCTTTTCTTAGTCAACAAAGCATTTACATAACCTACCGCTGCTGGAACGTGTTGGTTAAATAACACACGACCTACTGTTGTATCGATTAACTTTTTAACAATAGTGCCGTCATTTTCACGCACATTGGTTTTTACTTTAATGTTTGCGTGTAAATCTACTTGTTGCTCGTTATAAGCGATCACTACTTCATCTAAGCTATAAAAAGCTTTACCTTGACCTTTGATGGTTTCAGTTTCGTTAGTGACTTTACCCTTAGTGATATAATATAAACCTAACACCATGTCCTGAGAAGGAAGGGTGATTGGTGTACCATTTTGAGGGTTTAAGATATTGTGAGAAGACAACATCAATAATTGTGCTTCCAAAATAGCCGCATGGCTTAATGGAACGTGCACCGCCATTTGGTCACCATCGAAATCGGCGTTAAACGCGGAGGTAACTAATGGGTGTAATTGAATCGCTTTACCTTCTACTAATTTAGGTTGGAAAGCCTGAATAGATAAACGGTGCAATGTTGGGGCACGGTTTAACATCACAGGATGTCCTTTTAAAATATTTTCCAAGATATCCCAAATCACAGCTTCTTTTTTATCTACCAATTTCTTAGCAGACTTCACTGTTTTAACGATACCTCTCTCAATTAATTTACGAATAATAAATGGCTTAAATAATTCAGCTGCCATGTCTTTTGGTAATCCGCACTCGTGCATTTTTAATTCAGGACCTACCACGATTACAGAACGTCCAGAATAATCCACACGCTTACCTAATAAGTTTTGACGGAAACGACCTTGTTTACCTTTCAATACATCAGATAAAGATTTCAAAGCACGTCCACCTTCTGCTTTAACTGCGTTAGATTTACGAGAGTTATCGAATAATGAATCGATTGCCTCTTGTAACATACGCTTTTCGTTACGTAAGATTACTTCTGGTGCTTTAATCTCCAACAAACGCTTTAAACGATTGTTACGGATAATTACACGACGATATAAGTCATTCAAATCAGAAGACGCAAAACGGCCGCCATCTAATGGTACCAATGGACGTAATTCTGGAGGAATCACTGGAATATATTTCATCACCATCCACTCAGGTTGGTTCGTGATATGTGTTTTAGCTTCACGGAAAGATTCCACAACACTTAAACGCTTCAAAGCATCTGCCTTTCTTTGTTGAGAAGTTTCGTTAGCAGCAGCATCACGTAATGTGAAACTTAAAGAATCTAAATCTAATAAACCTAATAAATCATGTACTGCTTCAGCACCCATTTTAGCGATGAACTTTTGAGGATCATCGTCAGGTAAATATTGATTTTCTTTAGGTAAAGCGTCGATTAAATCTAAATATTCTTCTTCCGTTAATAAATCACCTGTCTTTAAGTTTTCTTTCACACCCGCTTGGATCACCACATAACGCTCATAATAAATGATTGTCTCTAATTTCTTAGAGCTCATTCCTAATAAGTAACCAATTTTGTTTGGTAAAGATTTAAAGTACCAAATATGCACTACAGGTACCACTAATTTAATGTGGCCCATACGCTCACGACGTACTTTCTTTTCTGTTACTTCCACCCCACAACGGTCACAAACGATACCCTTATAACGGATACGCTTATACTTTCCACAAGCACACTCATAATCCTTTACTGGACCAAAGATGCGCTCACAGAAAAGACCATCACGTTCAGGCTTATACGTACGGTAGTTGATCGTTTCTGGTTTCAACACTTCTCCAAAGCTTCTTTCTAAGATGCTATCTGGAGAGGCCAAACTAATCGTGATTTGTGAAAAGCTTGGACGTTGTCTATTCTCTTTTTTGAATGCCATATATTTTTTTTAAAGAATGTTAGTTATTTGCTTTGATACTAGTTTTTACTATTAATCAAATTTTAAATCTAATCCTAAACCTCTTAATTCATGTACTAATACATTGAATGATTCAGGGATACCTGCTTTAGGAATATTCTCGCCTTTTACAATAGCTTCATATGTCTTAGCACGGCCGATGATATCATCAGATTTAAGTGTCAATAACTCTTGTAGAATATTAGATGCACCATATGCTTCCAATGCCCATACCTCCATCTCACCAAAACGTTGACCACCAAACTGAGCTTTACCACCCAATGGTTGTTGTGTAATCAAACTATATGGTCCGATAGAACGTGCGTGCATCTTATCATCCACCATGTGATGTAATTTGATCATGTAGATCACACCCACAGATGTTTTTTGGTGGAAACGCTCTCCAGTTTCACCATCGTATAAATAAGTATGACCGTTATTAGGGATACCTGCTTCCACACATAAATCTTCGATTTGTGTAGTACTAGCACCATCAAAAATTGGGGTTGCAAATTTCACACCTAATTTTTTACCAGTCCATCCTAAGATAGTTTCATAGATCTGTCCTAAGTTCATACGAGAAGGTACACCCAATGGGTTCAATACGATATCTACTGGAGTACCGTCTTCCATAAACGGCATATCTTCTGCTCTTACAATCTTAGCAACAATACCTTTGTTACCGTGACGACCCGCCATCTTATCACCTACTTTCAACTTACGCTTTACAGCTAAGTATACTTTAGCTAATTTCAATACACCTGCTGGTAATTCATCACCGATTGAAATATTGAATTTCTCACGCTTGTAACGACCTAATTCTTCGTTGTATTTAATGCTATAGTTGTGTAATAAAGTGTTGATCAAATCATCCGTTTTCTTATCTCCTGTCCATCCTAATGGATTTACGTTTTGGAAATCAATAGGTGATAAATTTTTAGCGTTGAACTTACTTCCTTTAGGAATTAAAGTTTCACCAAAATTATTGACAACACCTGGAGTGGTATGATCCTTCAATAAAGTTTGTAATTTATCAATTAACAATTCTTTCAATGAAGCTTCATTTTCTTCGTGTTGTTTTTCTACCTTATCTAACATTGCTTTTTCACGAACCTTACCACTCTTATCTTTCTTAGCACGTTGGAATAATTTCTTGTCAATTACAACACCTTCAGTACCGTTAGCAGCTTTTAAAGAAGCATCTTTAGCATCTCCGGCTTTATCACCAAAGATCGCACGTAATAACTTCTCTTCTGGAGTAGGATCTGACTCACCTTTAGGAGTGATTTTACCAATTAAGATATCCCCTTCTTTAACAGCTGCACCAATTCTGATGATACCATGCTCATCTAAATCTTTAGTAGCTTCTTCAGAAACGTTCGGGATATCAGCAGTTAATTCTTCTTCTCCTAATTTAGTATCACGCACTTCTAATTCATATTCATCAATGTGAATAGAAGTAAATAAATCTTCGCGTACTACTCTTTCGCTAATTACAATCGCATCCTCAAAGTTGTATCCTTTCCATGGCATGAACGCTACTTGTAAGTTACGTCCCAATGCAATTTCACCGCCTTGAGTTGCATAACCTTCTGTTAAGAAATCACCTTTCTTCACTTTTTGACCTTTCTTAACAGCAGGTGTTAAGTTGATACAAGTAGATTGGTTTGTCTTAATGAACTTAGTTAATTTATATACGATTAAATCTTCGTTGAAACTTACTAAACGATCCATTTCATTACGGTTGTAACGAACATGAATTTCATTAGCATCCACAAATTCAATCACACCATCACCTTCTGCGTGAATTTGAATACGCGCATCACGAGCAGCTTTTCCTTCTAAACCAGTACCTACGATTGGCACTTCTGGACGAATCAATGGAACAGCTTGACGTTGCATGTTTGATCCCATCAACGCACGGTTCGCATCATCATGCTCTAAGAATGGAATTAGAGAAGCACTCAAACCAACGATTTGGTTAGGAGCTACGTCCATATATTCCACTTCTGATTTATCTAAAATTGGGAAATCACCTGTTTCACGAGAAACCACTTTATCTGATTCGAATTCACCTTTATCATTAACAGGAGAATTTGACTGCGCAATCTTCGCTGTATCTTCTTCTTCTGCGCTCAAATAAGTTAATTGCTTCAAGTTTACTTTACCGTTTTCAACTTTACGGTATGGAGTTTCGATAAAGCCCATGTCATTAATCTTCGCGTGTACACACAAAGTAGAAATCAAACCAATGTTTGGACCTTCTGGAGTTTCAATTGTACAAAGACGACCATAGTGAGAATAGTGTACGTCACGCACCTCGAAACCTGCACGCTCACGACTCAAACCACCGGGTCCTAATGCGGAAACACGACGCTTATGCGTGATTTCACTCAAAGGATTGGTTTGGTCTAAGAATTGAGATAACTGTGAAGTTCCAAAGAAAGAGTTAATCACTGAAGATAAAGTTCTTGCATTGATCAAATCTACAGGCGTGAATACCTCATTATCACGTACGTTCATACGCTCACGGATAGTACGCGCCATACGCGCTAAACCTACACCAAATTGAGCATATAATTGTTCACCTACGGTACGGATACGACGATTGCTTAAGTGATCGATATCATCAATTTCAGCTTTCGCATTCGTTAAACGTACTAAGTATTTAATGATTTCAATGATATCAGCTTTTGTTAAAACTTTTTTATCATTTGCTAAATCATGACCTAATTTTTTATTGATCTTATAACGACCTACTTCTCCTAAATCATATCGTTTGTCAGAGAAGAATAATTTGTCGATTATACCACGAGCCGTTTCATTATCTGGAGCATCAGCACCACGTAATTGACGGTAAATATGTTGTACAGCTTCTAATTCAGAGTTAGAAGTATCTTTGTTCAAAGTGTTATAAATGATTGCATAATCACCGCCCACATCTTCTTTTTGAATAAATACACTCTTCGCACCCATTTCGATAATTAAAGCGATACCATCTTCATCTAATACAGTATCACGCTCCATTACGATTTCGTTTCTCTCAATACTCACTACCTCTCCTGTATCTTCATCAACGAAATCTTCAACCCATGTTCTTAAAACACGAGCTGCTAATTTTTTACCAATATGATTTGCTAAAGTTTTTTTATCTGCTTTTACTTCATCAGCCATACCGAATAATTCCAAGATATCCTTATCCGTTTCAAATCCAATAGAACGTAACAAAGTAGTTACAGGGAATTTTTTCTTACGATCGATGTACGCATACATCACGTTATTGATATCCGTTGCAAATTCCATCCATGCGCCTTTGAAAGGAATCACACGAGCAGAATAAATTTTTGTTCCGTTAGGATGCGTTGATTGTCCAAAGAATACACCAGGTGAACGGTGTAATTGAGATACTACCACACGCTCAGCGCCATTAATCACAAAGGTACCTCTTGGTGTCATGTAAGGAATGTTTCCTAAGAATACATCCTGTACAATGGTTTGGAAATCTACGTGCTCTTCATCATTACAGCTTAAACGTAATTTAGCTTTTAATGGAACAGCATACGTTAATCCACGCTCCATACACTCATCAATAGTGTAACGTGGTGGATCAATGAAATAATCCAAGAACTCTAAAACGAAAATATTTCTTGTATCCGTGATAGGAAAATTTTCCTTAAATACACGGAACAAACCTTCTACGTTTCTTCTGTCTGGAGTTGTTTCTAATTGGAAGAATTCTTTGAAAGATTCTAACTGAATGTCTAGTAAGTCTGGGGCTTCAGCGACATTTTTGATCTTACCAAAGTTGGTTCTGTTGTTCAAGATTGTTGTTGACATACTTTATAAACCAGGTTTTATTGCAATAAAATATTTGGGGGAGTTTTCACTCAAATACCGCCTATCAACTGATACAGATACGTGGCCACCGTATGCGATCAATAGACAATACGCCCAAAATAAAGGATTGCAAAGTTATGGAAAGAATGGCACACTTAAAAACAAATTTTGTACCAAAAGCATTGATTTTCAAAGTTTTTTTTATAAACGTGCCAAAATCGGTCAAATTATCAAATATTAATTATTTAATATACTTAAAATTTTGTTTAATAATAAATATTATATGTAATATTTATAAATATATAATGGGCATTTCTCCTACTTTGACAAAAATTATAGATTACTTAACAATAAAAAAAGCCCCGGACAAGTCCGAGGCTATATTTTAAAGCGACCTAAGTCGAGTAAATTACTTTACTTCAACTTCAGCACCTGCTTCTTTCAATTTACCAGCGATATCATCAGCTTCTGCTTTAGATACACCTTCTTTAACTGCTTTAGGAGCGCCATCCACTAAATCTTTAGCTTCTTTCAAGCCAAGACCAGTTAAGTCTTTAACAACTTTAACTACGTTTAATTTGCTAGCACCACCGTTTGTTAAGATTACATCGAAAGATGTTTTCTCAGCAGCTGCTTCAGCGCCACCGCCACCTGCTGCAACTACTACTGCTGCTGCTGCTGGTTCGATACCGTAATCAGCTTTTAATACGTCTGCTAATTCTTGTACTTCTTTTACTGTTAAGCTTACTAATTGTTCAGCTAATTGTTTTACGTCTGCCATTTTGTTTCAATTTTTTCCGCTTTCAAAGCTTAAAGCTCCAGCGGAAGGTTTAAAAAAATTATGTAACAATATAAAAACAGAAACTCATTCGAGTCTTCTGAAATTAACTCTTTGTTTGATGAAAATTACCTCTTTCATCACAAGGTTCAGCACTATGCTTCTGGAGCTGCTTCTGCTGCTGGAGCTTCAGGAGCTGCTGTTTCAGCTGGAGTTTCCGCAACTGCTGCTTCAACTGCCGCTGCTACCACTTCAGTCTCAGTTTTAGAGCTTCCGTTTTCAGCATGGTTTAATAAAGCAGAAATTACGCGCTTCGCTGGAGATTGTAATAAACCAATAACTTCGCCGATAAGCTCGTTCTTAGTTTTGATGTTTTTCAATGCATTTAATGCATCATCTCCAACAAAAATATCACCATTGATGAAAGCTGCTTTTAAAGTAGGTCTATCACCTGGATTGTCTTTTCTGAATGCGCTGATAATTACAGCTGGATCTTTTGGATTCTCAGAAAACATCAATGCAGTTACATTGTTTAATGATTCAAACACACCTGCATACTTCTCGCTATCCAAGCTTTCTAATGCTTTACGAATTAAAGTGTTTTTAGCCACTTTCATTTCGATTTGCTTGTTAAAGCAAGAACGACGTAAATTAGAAACTTGTTCTACGCTCAAAGATTCTGTATCTGTGATATAAAAGTTATTGTATTGACTGAACTTCTCTTTTAGAATTTCAATCACTTCGTTTTTTTGATCTTTGGTCATAACTAATTTTATTTAATTACCTGGGTCATCTCCTTACGGATCACCAGGACTAGTTGATTAATGATTTAGTTTCTAATGCAATACCTGGGCTCATAGTTGTTGCCATACTTACTGCTTTTAAATAAGTACCTTTTGCAGCAGATGGTTTTAACTTGATGATTGCATTAATTAATTCTGCACTATTCTCAGCAATTTTTTCAGCAGAGAAAGATACACGACCAATTGATGCGTGAACGATACCCGCTTTGTCTACTTTGAAAGCGATCTTACCACCTTTTACTTCGTTTACTGCAGCTGCAACATCATTTGTTACAGTACCAGTTTTAGGGTTTGGCATCAAGTTACGAGGACCTAATACTTTACCTAATTTACCAATCTTAGGCATTACTGCTGGTGTAGCGATGATTACATCCATATCTACCCAACCACCTTCGATTTTTGTTACGAACTCATCTAAACCTACGTAGTCAGCACCCGCTTCTTTCGCTGCTGCTTCTTTATCTGGAGTACATAATACTAATACTTTCTTAGTCTTACCAGTACCATGAGGTAAAGATACAGTACCACGAACTTGTTGGTCTGCTTTTTTAGGATCAACTCCTAAACGAATATGTAAATCTACAGAGCTATCAAACTTTGTACAGTTAATTTCTTTTACTAATGTAGAAGCATCTTTAAGGGAATAAAGTTTATTCTTATCCACCTTTGCAACCACCGCTTTTCTTTTTTTAGTCAATGACATGTTGATTAATTTTTAAGGTGAATAATATTAATTTTCCCAAGGAGCTTTACCATCTACAGTAATACCCATTGAACGTGCAGTTCCAGCAACCATGCTCATTGCACTTTCTAAAGTAAATGCATTCAAGTCTTCCATCTTATCTTTTGCGATAGCTTCAACTTGTGCCCATGTTACTTTACCTACTTTATCACGGTTACTTTCTTTTGAACCTTTTTGGATTTTTGCAGCTTCCATTAATTGAACTGGAGCTGGTGCAGTTTTGATTACAAAGTCGAAAGACTTGTCAGTGTAAACTGTAATTAAAACAGGAACTACTTTTCCTTGTTTGTCTTGAGTTCTAGCATTGAATTGCTTACAGAACTCCATAATGTTAATACCCTTAGAACCAAGGGCTGGACCTACTGGAGGTGCAGGATTGGCTTGACCACCTTTCACCTGTAGCTTAACATAGCCAGAGATTTCTTTTGCCATTTTTTATGTTTTTTTGGTTAAGCGTCGAGCCAATATAGCTCCGACTCCCAAATACCCACACTTCGAAAAGTGTAAATTGGATGGCAAAGGTACGGCTTCTTGCTATTTTAACAAAATTTACTCCCTTATTTTTCAATAAAATCAAGGGTTGGGGCAAAAAAAATCCCCTCCAATTGCTTGGAGGGGACCTTTTACCTTTTTCCTTCTAACTCAGTTTTTCTACCTGCATGTAATTTAATTCCACTGGGGTAGATCGACCGAAGATCTTCACGGTCACTTTCAATTTCTTCTTTTCTTCGTTCACCTCTTCGATGACACCATTAAAGTCATTGAAAGGTCCCTCAATAATTTTGATCGTTTCTCCAATAATGAAAGGCTCGCTGATTGATCCGCCCATGTCGTTCATCTCGTCAACCTTACCCAACATTTTGTTTACTTCCGACTTTCTTAATGATATAATATTGCCTTTTGAACCTTTACCGTCGGTTAAAAAGTGCATTACATTTGAAATATTACTGATATGCATAACGATGTCGTCAGCAATTGGACCTTTTGTATCCAATACTTCCATCATCACATATCCAGGAAAGTAGTTCTTTTCGCGCATTACTTTTTTACCATTCTGCACTTTATATACTTTCTCCATTGGCAAGAACACTTGCTTAATGATATTTTGCCATCCATTTCTTAAAATATCTTTATCAAGGTATTCCTTCACTTTCTTTTCCTTACCACTCACTACACGCAACACATACCACTTTGTTTCAGCAGCAGGTGCAGTTGTATTAGCAGTATTTTGTTGTAGTTCTGTTTCCATGCTTACTTAAATAAAGAGTATATCAACTTTAATAATTGGTTGCTTGAAAAATCCATTACCCACACCATCGCAGTAATAATTACTGTTGCTACTAATACAATTACTGTACTTTGTTGCAAATTAGCCCATGTAGGCCAAGTCACTTTTTCCTGTAATTCCAAGTAACTCTCTTTGAAGTAGTTGGCTATTTTGTTCATACTATTAGTTTTTAAAGCCCAATTTTTTATAAATATAGCCAATTCTGCTATATATCTCCGCACGGGCACTAGGATTCGAACCCAGATCAAAGGTTTTGGAGACCCGTATGCTACCGTTGCACCATGCCCGTATGAACCAAAAGTCTCTGGTCAAAGCTTACGCTCAAACCAAAGACTTTCAGTT
>Ga0228701_1002736_pt1 | contig 10040 bp, 9 predicted proteins | sample McNCre117_Aug_MG_2_FD_178017 | JGI IMG/M metagenome (GOLD analysis project Ga0228701, IMG submission 178017) | Freshwater microbial communities from McNutts Creek, Athens, Georgia, United States - 11-17_Aug_MG | ecosystem: Environmental > Aquatic > Freshwater > Creek | place: USA: Georgia...
GTGTCAAAGCTCAGGCGGGCGTCCACTTCGGTGGACACGCGCCCCGGAATGGTTTTCAAAATTTCGCAACCAAAGCGCACCAACAGATGGTCCATCACCACATCCAGCGGCTGGCCCCGGTGGGCGGCCACCGCTTCGGCCAACAAGGGGGCGTATTCTGGCTTTTGGACCGCTTTCAGGATCAGCGACGGGTTGGTCGTCGCGTCTTGCGGCTGAAACTGGGCCAGCTGTTTGAAGTCACCGGTGTCCGCGACCACGGTGGTGAATTGTTTGAGGGCGTCGAGTTGGTTCATGGGGCTTCAGATGGGGTGCGACCGAGCAAGCTCGGCATCAAAAACAGGCAGGATTGCGAAAAATTGGAATCACTGCTTGAATTATCTTTGAAACAAAGTTACATTACAAATCATATTTTCATGTAACTCAAGAACATCATGGCTTTTGATCTTGTTTTCTTCGGCGGCACAGGCGATCTGGTCTGGCGCAAACTCATGCCCGCCCTGTTTCAGGCTTATCGCCACGACACCCTGCCCGAGGGCGGGCGCATCATTGGTGTGGGCCGTGACGACCTGACCGACGAACAGTACCGCCAGCAAATCCAGTCACGCTTCGAGCAAGTGGAGGGCGACAAACGCCCCAACAGCGAAGAATTCGCCCGTTTTGCCAGTTTGCTGTGCTACGTGCGCATGGACCTGTCCAAGCCCGAGTCGTATGCCGCACTGTCGGCCCGCCTGGCTGAACGCGAGACCGACAACGTAGTGATGTATTTGTCCACCGCCCCCAGCCTGTTCACCACCGTGTGTGAACAGCTGGCAGCCAACGGCCTGAACACCCCCAAGACACGCATCGTGCTTGAAAAACCGCTGGGCCACGATCTGGCGTCCAACCGCTCGATCAACGAAGCGGTGGGCAAGGTGTTCAAAGAGCAGCAAATCTTCCGCATTGACCACTACCTGGGCAAACCGGCGGTGCAAAACCTGTTTGCCATGCGGTTTGGCAACGCCTTGTTCGAGCCCCTGTGGCGGCGCGAACACATCGCCAACATCCAGATCACCATGTCCGAAGAGCTGGGAGTCGAAAAGCGCGGCGGCTTTTATGAAACCACCGGCGCGCTGCGCGACATGGTGCAAAACCACGCGCTGCAGCTGTTGTGCGCGATCGCGATGGAGCCCCCCATCAATGCCCATGCCGACGCCATCCGCGACGAAAAACTCAAAGTGCTGCGCGCCTTGAAGCGCTGGACTCCCGAGACCCTGAGCCAGCATGTGATTCGTGGCCAGTACAGTGCAGGCAATGTGTTTGGGCAGGCCGTGCCCGGCTACCGTGAAGAAACCGGTGTGAGCCCCAACAGCAGCACCGAGACCTTTGTAGCGCTGCGCACCGAAATCGCCAACTGGCGCTGGGCGGGCGTGCCGTTTTACATCCGCACCGGCAAGCGCATGGCCTCACGTGAGGCGCACATCGAAATCAATTTCCGGCCCACACCGCACGAAATTTTCCAAAGCCCCGTGGGCCAGGTGAACAAGCTGGTGATTCACCTCCAGCCCAAGGACGGTCTGGAGCTGCACCTGTTTGCCCAAGGGCAAAGCAAACGCGGCCAAGGCAGCGGCGGCGCCACCCTCAGCCCGGTGCACCTGGATCTGGACTTTGACAAACGCTTTGGCAGCGAACGCGTGGGTGCCTACGAACGCCTGCTGCTCGACGTGCTCGATGGCCGCCTGAACCTGTTTGTGCGCAGCGACGAACAGGAAGAAGCCTGGCGCTGGGTCGAACCGATCCTGCAACACTGGAGCAACGACACCATTGGCCCACGCCCCTATGCCGCCGGCACCTGGGGCCCCAGTGCATCGAGCGCGATGATCGCGCGCGACGGCTTTTGCTGGTCTGAAGAAATCTGAACCGGAGACACCCACCATGCTCGAACGCATCAAGGCATCCCTGCCCTCCCTGGCCCCGGCCGAGCAACGCGTGGGCAAGCTCGTGTTGAACGACCCCCGTGCCTTTGCCAACTTGCCCGTCACCGAACTGGCAGACCGCGCCCATGTCAGCAAACCCACGGTGGTGCGTTTTTGCCGCAGCATGGGCTATGACGGCCTGTCGGACTTCAAGCTCAAGCTGGCAGGCAGCGTGAGCGAGGGCGTGCCCTTCATTCACCGCAGCGTGGACGTGGACGACAAAACCAGCGACATCGCGGTCAAGGTGATCGACAACACGGTGGCAGCTTTTTTGAAATACCGCAACGATGCCAGCTCTTTTGCCCTGGAACACGCCGCACAAGCCCTGGCCGAAACCCAGAAAACCGGGCGTCGCATCGAGTTTTATGGCGTGGGCAACTCGGGCATCGTGGCCCAGGATGCACAACACAAGTTCTTCCGACTGGGCGTGAACGCCATCGCCTACAGCGACGGCCACATGCAGGTCATGAGCGCGTCCATGCTGCAAGCGGGCGACTGCGTGGTCATCATCTCCAACTCGGGCCGCACCCGGGATCTCATGGATGCTTGTGACATCGCCCGTAAACGTGGGGCAACAACAATCGTCATCACCGCCAGTGGATCGCCGCTGGCCAGTGCGGGTCACATCCACCTGACCGCCGATCACCCCGAGGGTTATGACAAATACAGCCCCATGGTCTCGCGCCTGTTGCATCTGCTGATCATCGACATCCTGGCCACCACGGTGGCTCTGCGCATCGGTGAAGAACTGCAACCCACACTGCGCGACATGAAAAACAACCTGCGCAACAAGCGCTACACCTGAAGCGACCGCCTGCAACTCAAAAAAGACCCGGCATGCCGGGTCTTTCTCATTCAAAAGCCGCCACAAAATTTCATTCGGGTTCGATCTTCGCGTCACGCACCACCTTGGCCCAACGGGGTGCTTCGGCCTTGATCAGCGCAGCAAACTGCTCCGGCGTCCCTCCGCCCACTTCATTGCCCTGGCTCAGAATTTTTTCCCGCAAATCCGGGTCTTGCAAGGCCTTGTTGCCAACCGCATTGAGTTGCTTGATCAGGTCTGCAGGCATGCCCTTGGGACCAATCAAGCCTTGCCAGTTGAGCACCTCGACTTCTGGATAGCCCTGTTCGGCCATGGTCGGAATATCAGGCGCCAAAGGCGAACGGTTCTTGCTGGTGATGGCCAACGCACGCAACTTGCCACCTTTGATCGAAGGCATGGCCGAATACATTTGCTCAAACATCATGTGCACCTGGCCACCCATCAAATCTGTGGCCCCGGCTGAGCCACTTTTATAGGGTGCATGAATCATGTCGATGCCTGCAGCATGCTCAAACAAGGCCCCACTCAGGTGGTGTGTACCGCCGATGCCGCCCGAGGCATAGCTGAGCTTGCCGGGCGCCGCCTTGGCAGCAGCCACCAGATCCTTGACCGACTTGTAAGGCGAGTCATGACGCACCATCAAAATCAGCGGGCCTTTCTCAATCAACAAGATCGGAACCAGGTCAGTGAACGGGTTGAAATTGAGCTTCTTGAACAAGGCATGGTTCACCGCCAGCGGGGCAAAATTGCCCATGCCGAGGGTATAACCATCAGGCTTACCCCGAGCAATGGCTTCGGTACCGATGTTCCCGCCCGCGCCCGCCTTGTTGTCAATGATGATGGGCTGCCCCAGCAAAGTCCCCATGACCTTGGCCACTTGCCGCGAACGGCTGTCGGCATTGCCCCCTGCGGCGTACGGGCACACCCAGGTGATGGGTTTGCTCGGGTATTTTTCTTGAGCCCAGCCAGCCAATGGTGCGGCCAAGCCTGCGCTCATCAGTTGAATCAGTGAACGACGGTCCATGTTGAATTCCTTCATGTAAGTTGATACATATGCGTCCATTCAGAGCGCACCTCAATAGGCTGAAGGTTAGCATCTCGATGGGCAAAACTCACGGTTTTTATATCCTTGATGGCGCAACAGGCAAAGTCATCCCATGCCATGCAGGAATACTCACACCACCCCATGACAAGCAATCTGAATGCCTTTGAAGTGGCGCAGCGGTGGTCGCTCGGATTTACAGAGGTCGGTGGCTTGTGGGCAGCGGGGATGAAAGCTGCAACCCGATGGCGGGTTCAGCGGGTTGGGCACTTCGCCTTGCACGGGGGTACGGGCGCGGCCGGTGTCGTGCATCTTGGGAATCGCGTCCAGCAACATGCGCGTATAGGGGTGGCGCGGGTTGGCAAACAGCGTGTGCTTGTCGGCCAACTCGACCAGACGGCCCAGATACATCACCCCGACGCGGTCACTCACATGGCGCACCACGGCCAGATTGTGGCTGATGAACAAATAAGTCAGTCCGCGTTCGCGCTGCAGGTCTTTCATGATGTTGAGCACCTGGGCCTGCACGCTCACATCCAGGGCCGAGGTGGGTTCATCGCACACCAGAAACTCGGGGGCAGTGGCCAGTGCGCGGGCGATCGAGATGCGCTGACGCTGCCCGCCCGAAAACTGGTGCGGGTACTTGGGCATGTCCAGGGCCGACAAGCCCACCGATTGCAACAGACTGGCCACACGCGTCTTGAGTTCGGCGGCATCGCTGATGAGACCGTGCTCGGTCAGGGGCTCGGCGATGATGGCCTCGACGGTCCAGCGCGGGTTGAGGCTCGCGTACGGGTCTTGAAAAATCATTTGGATGCGCTGACGCATGGCCTTGGCATCGGGTGATTTGAAGGCCGAATGGGCATCTTGTCCGTCAAACGTCAGGCCGCCCCGAGTCGGCTCATACAAACCCACCAGCAGACGGGCCACAGTGCTTTTGCCACAACCCGACTCGCCCACCAGGGCCAAGGTCTGGCCTTTGGGAATCTCAAAGCTGACACCGTCGACTGCGTGCAGCAACTGGCGGGGTTTGCGCTCAAGCACGCGGTTGAGCCAGGGGGCCGACACGTCAAAAGTTTTGGCCAGATCGTGCGCCACAACCAGCGGCTTGGCTTGGAAATCGGGTGCACTCATGACGCAACTCCTTGGTGCAACCAACAGGCAGCGCGAGTCCCCCCGGCACTGCCCAGCTCAGGGCGTTCTTGTCGACAGCGCTCAAATACCTGAGGACAACGGGGATTGAAGGCGCAGCCGCTGGGAATGGCATTCAGGCGAGGCATGGCACCATCGATCTGGTTCAGCCGTTCACGATCGCTGTCCATGTCGGGAATCGAGGCCATCAAACCGGCGGTGTAAGGATGGGACGGGTGATTGATGACCTGGTGCACGGGTCCAATCTCGGCGATGCGCCCGGCATACATGACCGCAACACGGTCGCAGGTCTCGGCGATCACGCCCATGTCGTGCGTGATCAGCATGACGGCCGCCCCCCGGTCTTTGCAGACCTTTTTGAGCAAGCTGATGATCTGCGCCTGAATCGACACATCCAGGGCGGTGGTGGGCTCGTCGGCCACGATAAGCCGCGGCTCGGCCGCCAACGCCAGCGCGATCACCACCCGCTGGCGCATGCCACCCGAGAACTGGTGCGGGTAATGGTCAATGCGTTCTTCGGCCGCCGAGATGCCCGTGTCCTTGAGCAAGTCAATCGCACGTCGCCGGGCTTCTTGAGGGGTCACTGGCAAGTGCGCCAGGATGGTCTCGGTCAGCTGCCGCCCGATGGTGTAGAGCGGATTGAGCGAGGTCAGCGGGTCTTGAAAAATCGCACCGATCTTGCGACCCCGGATGTGTCGCATCTGATCGGCATTGAGCTGATCAATGCGCTGCCCTTCGAGCACAATTTGCCCACTGGCCACACGGCCCGGCGGCTCCAGCAAGCCGATGATGGATGCACCGGTGAGCGATTTGCCGGCCCCCGACTCGCCCACCACCCCCAGAATTTCACCGGGAGCGATGTCAAAAGAAATGTCGTCCAGGGCACGCAAGGTGCCATGGCGGTTGGGAAATTCCACCACCAGGTTTTTGACTTGTAAAAGACTCATCGCAATCTCGGATTGAGCGCATCGCGCAGCCAGTCGCCCAGCAAGTTGACCGACAGCGCAATCAGCACCAGCATCAGTCCCGGAAAAATCGTGATCCACCACTCGCCCGAGAACAAATAGTCGTTGCCCACCCGAATGAGTGTGCCCAGTGAGGGCGAAGTGGGTGGTGCGCCGACCCCCAGAAAGGACAGCGTGGCTTCGGTGATGATGGCTGTGGCCACCTGGATGGTGGCCAGCACCATCACCGGCCCCAGCACATTGGGCAACACATGGCGCACCATGATGCGCAACGGGGCCACGCCCGTCACACGGGCGGCCTGCACGTATTCCTTGTTGCGCTCGACCAAAGTGCTGCCGCGCACTGTACGGGCATACTGCACCCAACCCGTGAGCGAGATCGAAATGATCAGCACCCCAAAGGCCAGGGATTCGTGCGCGTCAGGAAACATGGCGCGCCCGACCCCGGCGATCAGCAACGCCACCAAAATGGCCGGAAACGACAGCATAACATCGCACAGGCGCATCAGCAGGGCGTCGACCCACCCTCCGCGAAAACCCGCCAACAAGCCCATCGCCACACCAAACGCCACCGACAACAGCACCGATGCCAGTCCCACGATCAGCGAGATGCGTGAGCCATAAATCAGCGCCGACAAAATGTCTCTCCCCTGGTCATCTGTGCCCAACAGGTATTTGCTCGACCCACCCTCCAGCCACACTGGGGGCAAGCGTGCATCACCCAGCTCCAGCGTCGCCAGATCAAACGGGTTGGTGGGCGAAACCCAGCCCGCAAAGACCGAGCAAAAAAGACAAACAAAGGCGATGGCAGCCGCCACCATCGCCGTGGGCGATTGGCGGAAGCTGTAGCCCACATCGCTGTCCAGCCAGCGTTTCAGTACAGAAATCATCCGGGTCACTTCACGGTGATGGACTTGAAGGGCATGTAGTTGTCACCGCGTTGCACCAGCGTGACTTTTTTGCTGGTACCCCAGGCCAGCGCCTGCTGATGCAAAGGCAAGTGGCCAATGTCTTCTGAATGCAGCAGGAAGACTTCGCGGATCATGGCGTTGCGCTTGCCCTGATCGGTCTCGCTCTGGATCTTGACGGTCAACTCATCCACCTTGGGATTGCAATACGCGCCCAAGTTGAACTGGCCCGTACCCTTGTCGTCCACGCAGCGCATCAGGGCATTCAGCGCGTTGTGCGCGTCATAAGTGCTGGGGGTCCAACCCAACAAATAGAAGCTGGTGTCGCGGCGCAGGATTTTGGGGAAATACGTGCCCTTGGTCTCGGCCTTGAGGTTGATCTTGATGCCTACCCGGGCCAGATTGGCCGCCACCGCTTCGCAAATTTGTCCATCATTGACGTAGCGGTCATTCGGGCAATTCATGTCCACCGAAAAGCCCGTGGGATAACCTGCATCGGCCAGCAGTTTTTTGGATGCCTCAGGGTCAAATGGCAAACGCTTGTTGAGCTGCTCATTGAAGCCGTTGATGCCTGGCCCTACCATCAACGCTGAGGGGTTGGCCGCACCGCGCATCACCGTGCGCTTGATGCCTTCCATGTCGATGGCTTGGTAGAACGCCTGGCGCACGCGCTAGTCCTTGAAGGGATTCTTGCCCTTCACGCTGGAATAAAGCAGCTCGTCACGTTTTTGGTCCATGCCCAAAAAGATGGTGCGCAGCTCAGGGGCCACCAAGGCGCGGGTGTTGGCCCCGGCATTGATGCGCGGCACATCCTGCACGGGCACGGGCTCCATGATGTCCACCTCGCCAGACAGCAAAGCCGCCACGCGGGTCGGATCGTTCGCGATCACTGAAAAGATGACTTCGTCCACGTTGCCTTCAAACTGCCCCCAATAATTGCCATTGCGCACAAACGTCGTGCGCACATTGGGCTGACGCTCACGCAAGCGGTATGGGCCTGTGCCGTTGGCGCGGAATGACGCGGCGTTTTCAATGCCTTTGCGACGGTCCACCGGGCGGGTGGCCTGGTTGTCCTCGCACCATTTCTTGCTCATGATGTACACAGTGGACAAAACGTTGGGCAGGATCGGAAACGGCGTTTTGGTTTCGATCTCGATGGTGTGGCTGCCCAACTTGCGCACCTCCTTGATGTCGTTGGTATTGCTGCGCATGTCTGAGCCATCACCGGCAGCCCGGTTCAATGAGAACACCACATCGTCAGCGGTGAAGGGCGTGTCATCGTGAAAGCGCACATTCTTGCGCAACTCAAAACGCCAGACGGTCGGCGAAGTTTGCTTCCAGCTGGTGGCCAAAGCGGGTTCGAACTTGAGGTCTTTGGTGACGCCCACCAAAGACTCGTACACGTTGTTGGTCACGCTCAACTGCAAGGATTCGTTGAGCGAATGTGGGTCCATCGACAAGGCATCGCCCTGGTTGGCAATGCGCACCGTGGCGGCCTGGGCCGTGCCCAGCGCCAATGCCGACACCACCGCCAATGCGGTCAACGAACGAGAAAATGAACGAATGCGCATGGAAGAACTCCTTAGGAAAAATCAGTCAAACATGAAGTGGTCATGGTGCCGCCTGCGGCAACGCTTGCTCGATCAGGCTGGCGTGCAATGCGGCACCCAGAGGCAAGATGTCATCATTGAAGTCATAACGGCTGTTGTGCAGTGGGTGTGGCCCCGGGCCATGGGGCAGGCCCTGCCCGATGCGGATGTACGCCCCCGGCACGGCTTGCAGCATGAATGAAAAATCTTCGCCCCCCATGCTGGGCAGCATGTTGCGCCAAACCTTGTCTTCGCCCACCAAGCCAGCCGCCACGTTGCAGGCGAATTCGGCCTCGGGCACGGTGTTGACGGTGGCCGGGTAAGTGCGTTCGTAATGCAGTTCGGCAGACGCCCCGAAACCCTGAGCAATGCCCGCGCACAGCGCACGCAAACGGTCTTCAATCTGATCTTGCACGCTTTCGCTGTAGGTGCGTACCGTACCGACCAGCGTGACCTCGCCGGGGATCACGCTCATGGCACCAGGGTGTCCGCCTTGCATGGAACAAATGCTGACCACCGCCTGATCGAAAGCCGACAGACTGCGCGACACCACACTTTGCGCCGCGGTGATGATGTGGCCCGCCACCAGCACCGGGTCGATGGCCTGGTGCGGGCGCGCACCGTGGCCACCTTTGCCACGAATCAAAATTTCTATCCGGTCCACCGCAGCCTGCATGGGGCCGGGGGTGATGCCGATCACGCCCAAAGGGGTTTCGGGCGAGTTGTGCTGGGCATAGACCTGCTCACACGGGAAGCGGTCAAACAGACCGTCTTGCATCATGGCGCGTGCGCCCGCATAACCTTCTTCGCCTGGCTGGAAGATCAACACGGCCGTGCCATCAAAACGGCGGGTTTCGGCCAGATAACGGGCGGCCCCCATCAACATGGCCGTGTGCCCGTCATGGCCACAACCGTGCATCAGGCCGGGGGTGGCCGATTTCCAGGCACAGTCATTGAATTCGGTCAGGGGCAGTGCATCCATGTCGGCACGCAGGCCGATCATGCGCCCCGGGTTGTCAGCAGAGCGGCCTGCGCCGTGCACCAGGGCCACCACGCCCGTTTGACCGAATCCGGTGTGGATGCTGTCCACGCCACACACCCTGAGCATCTCGACCACCCGGGCCGAGGTGTACCGCTCTTCAAACCCCAGCTCGGGGTGGGCATGCAGGTCACGCCGAAAAGCGGTCAGCTCCGGGTGAAATTGTGCGATGCGCGCAAACGCCGGGCCATGGCCCAACACCGATTGCAACGTGGTTCCCATGCTCAATGCCCTCCCACCTTGCCCACGCGCAAGCGCGGGTCCACCACAAAATACAGCAAGTCCACCACCAGATTGATGAACACAAAGATCAGGGCAATCAGGCACAGATAAGCAGCCATCACAGGAATGTCCGCAAACGTGACCGCCTGGATGAACAACAAACCCATGCCGGGCCACTGAAACACGGTTTCGGTGATGATGGCAAAGGCAATCAGGCCGCCCAGCTGCAAGCCGGTGATGGTCATCACAGGCACCAGCGTGTTTTTGAGGGCATGGCCAAAGTGAATGGCACGACTGGACAGCCCGCGCGCGCGGGCAAATTTGATGTAGTCGGTGCGCAGCACCTCC
>Ga0228701_1002739_pt1 | contig 10035 bp, 9 predicted proteins | sample McNCre117_Aug_MG_2_FD_178017 | JGI IMG/M metagenome (GOLD analysis project Ga0228701, IMG submission 178017) | Freshwater microbial communities from McNutts Creek, Athens, Georgia, United States - 11-17_Aug_MG | ecosystem: Environmental > Aquatic > Freshwater > Creek | place: USA: Georgia...
GAAAAGAAGACGGCCCGCCGCGAAGCCAACAAGGCCGCGCGCGCCGCGAAGTAATCCGGCCAGGGTCATCCCCGCGCCGCGCGTGGGGATGACTTTGCCGCGCGGGTTCGACATTGCCGAACTGTGCCCTATATGGGGCGCACACCATCGGGGCCGATCGGGGCCCCGACCGGCATCTACTCGAGGCACATCGATCCAATGGCATCACGCGCCGATAATATCGCGAGCAACCTCAGTCTCGCCAACTTCTCGAAGGCAACCGAGCTCAAGAAGCGCATCTGGTTCACGGTCGGCGCGCTGATCGTCTTCCGCTTTTTGAGCTTTGTGCCGCTACCGGGCGTGAACCCGCGCATCCTGGCAACGCTCTACAGCAAGACCCAGGGTGGCATCCTCGACCTGTTCAACACCTTCTCGGGCGGCGGCCTGCAGCGCATGAGCCTGATTGCGCTCGGCGTCATGCCCTACATCACGGCTTCGATCGTGGTGCAGCTGGCGGCCTCGCTCCACCCCGCGCTCGGCTCCCTCAAGAAGGAAGGCGAAAGCGGCCGCAAGAAGCTCAACCAGTATACCCGCTACGGCGCCGTCCTGCTGACCGCCGTGCAGGGCTGGTTCGTCGCCTCGGGGCTTGAGGCCTACGGCGCCTCCAGCGGCCTTCAGGCCGTCGTCGCGCCCGGTATGCTGTTCCGCGTCGGCGCGGTCATCTCGCTCATCGGCGGAACCATGTTCCTGCTGTGGCTGGGCGAACAGATCACCGCGCGCGGGATTGGCAACGGTACCTCGTTGATCATCATGGCCGGCATCGTCGCCCAGATGCCCACGTTCATCGCCAACCTGTTCGAAGGCGGCCGCTCCGGTTCGATCAGCGGCTTCACCATCGCCTTCCTCGTCGTGCTGCTGGTGGTCCTGATCCTGTCGATCTGCTTCTTCGAGCGGGCGACCCGGCGGCTGCTGATCCAGTATCCCAAGCGTGCGACCCAGCACGGCATGATGCAGGCCGATCGCAGCCACCTGCCGCTCAAGCTCAACACTGCCGGCGTGATCCCGCCGATCTTCGCCAGCTCGCTGCTGCTGCTGCCGCTGACGATCACCCAGTTCGCCGGCAATTCGGTCTCGCCCGATACCGCGCTGGGCGGCTTCGTGATCTCGCTCAACCAGTACCTCGCCCACGGCAAGCCGCTCTACATGGCGCTCTATGCGGCAGGCATCATCTTCTTCTCGTTCTTCTACACCGCGGTGGTCTTCAACCCCGAGGAAACGGCGGACAACCTGAAGAAGAACGGCGGCTTCATTCCGGGCATCCGTCCGGGCAAGAGCACCGCGACCTATCTCGACTACGTGCTGACCCGCGTGACCGTGATCGGCGCGGCCTACATCACGATTGTCTGCGTCGTCCCCGAATGGGTGATCGCGCAGACCGGGGTACGCCTGTTCTTCGCCGGCGGCACCTCGCTGCTGATCGTCGTGAACGTCACGGTCGACACGATCACCCAGATCCAGTCGCACCTGCTGGCGCACCAGTACGGCGATCTGATCAAGAAGGCGAAGCTCAAGGGGCGCCTGCGCTGACGGGGGCCGGGCCGTGCCGCCATGCCGTGAACGGCAGGCGGGCTAAGGCCGGGCAGGGCTAAATTAGGGGAGCAGCACAGTGAACATCATCCTGCTGGGACCGCCGGGAGCGGGCAAGGGCACTCAGGCACAGCGCCTGGTCGAACGCCACGGTATGCGCCAGCTCTCGACCGGCGATATGCTGCGCGCCGCAGTCAAGGCGGGCACGCCCGTCGGCCTCCAGGCCAAGGCCGTGATGGAGCGCGGCGAACTTGTCTCGGACGAGATCGTCTCGGCCCTCATCGGCGAGGAACTCGATTCGATGAAGCCGGGCGAGGGCGCGATCTTCGACGGCTATCCCCGGACCGAGGCCCAGGCCGTGTCGCTCGACGCGATCCTGGCCGCACGCGGCCGCGCGCTCAACCACGTGATCGAACTCGGCGTCGACGAGGACGCGCTGGTTGAACGGATCACCGGCCGCTACACCTGCGCCAACTGCGGCAAGGGCTACCACGACACGTTCGAACAGCCCCGCCAGCTTGGGGTCTGCGACAAGTGCGGGTCGACCGAATTCAAGCGCCGCCCCGACGACAACGAGGCGACCGTGCGCACCCGCATGGCCGAATACCGCGCCAAGACCGCGCCGATCCTGCCGGTCTACGATGCCCGCGGCATCGTCTCGCGCGTCAACGGCATGGCCGAGATGGACCATGTGACGGCGGCGATCGAGAAGATCCTGGCGGAATGAAGCCACTTTGGGCTGGAGCCTGCGCGCCAGCCCGTTATGATCTTCGGCAAGGGGAGGGGCCTTGTCGATGATCTGCCGTCCATCACGAAGCCTGCTCGCGGGCATCGCCGCCCTGTCGGCCTGTCTTGCCGCACCCGTTTACGGGAACGAACCGGACCCGGCGGCCAAGGCCCTTGCAGTCAAGGCTGAGGCCGACCTCAAGCGTTTCGAATCGGGCGACCGCTCCAAAGTCTGCGAAACAGCCGACGATTTCACGGCCCTTGCCGCGCGCGGCACCGTCCCCGCCAGCGGCGGCCTGTCTGCGCTGTTCGCGGGCATCTGCGCCGCCCAGCACCGGGACTACGCCGGTGCGTTGATCGCGTTCGGGCGCGCTGAAGCGGCAACCGGGCAAGTCGCCAATCTGCGCCCGCTGCTCCCGCTGATCGACGGGTTGAGCCTTGATGCCGCCGTGCGCGCCAAGGCCTGGCCGGAATTCACCGACCACGCGGTGCATATGGCCCTGCGCGACAGCGCGCCCGAATTTGCCGACATCAGTCCCGATATGGTCAACTTCGCGCTCTTTCGTCTCGCGCCCGCCGACCGCGACCGCGTCGCCTCCGCCTTCGGCAGCGCAACGAACTTCGCCGCCCTGAACAGCGATGTCCGCAATATGTTCGCGATGGCGGCGATCGAACCGGCGCTGCGGATCGGCGACCTTGCATTCGCTACCAGGATGGCCGCCACGGTGAGCTATCCGCCCAGCCAGCGCGGGATGCTGATCAATCGCACTTATGAACCGTTGTGGCCGGCGCTGGCCAAGACCGTCGGACCGCAGATGCGCGCGAGCCGCGACGCCTATGCGGCAGACCGCGCCGCCGCGTTCCGCGCCGCTCCGGCAGACGTGCAACTCGGCGCTGATGCCATCCTGGCGGCCGCCTACGCCGGGCAGTTCGAGCGGGCGGTGGAACTCGGCCGGGAGATGAAGCTGAACCTGGCCGGTCTTGCCGACTACGACCTGCCGCACGCCTGGGCCGTCAACAACCTCGCCTGGGCGCTCGATCACCTTGGCCGCAGCAGCGAAGCGGACCGATGGTTCGACGGCCTGGCCGCGCTGCCGCTCGAAAACCGCCGCTGGATGGTCAACTTCGCGATCAACCGCGCCGAACGGTTGCTCTACGCCCATCGCTGGGCCGAGGCGCTGGCCGCCGGAACCTATGCGGTAAAGGTCGCCGCAACCCAGGGTTCGCCCTATGCCGTGCAGTCGGCCGGCGTCCTGCGTACCTGCGCGGCAGCCCAACTCGGCCGCGCCGCCGAAGTCGCCGAAGCCTGGCCGGCCTTGCGCGCCCATGCGATGGACAACGTCGGCGGCACCGCCGGCCTCGCGCGCTGCGCCGGCAAGTCGGACGAAGCGCGCGCCATCCTCAAGGAAGCTCTCGCCGACCAGGAAAAGCGCGCCGACGCCTTGATCACGATCCAGCCAGCGGGTGCGGACCTTATGGGGGACCCGGTGTTTCCGGGAGGCGGGAACTTTGCCCTGCTTGGTGCCGATGCAGAATTGCGGGCTGCATTTGACCGGGTTGGCCGCATCCTGCCGGACGAGCTGCTTCCCACGCCGCCCGGCCGGTGATGGCCGATCTTTGACCTCCGGCCCGAACTGGGCTATCCTGGCCGGGCTTCGGTATGGCCTCGCCGGTCCGGCCACATCTGGCTGCGGCGGCGTTGACACACGCCCCGAATCGGCCTAAGCGCGCCGTTCACTCGATGAAGCGGGTTCAGTCCGGCAGGTGAATGCACGTGTGCGCACCAACCGGGCTTTTTGCCGTTCAAAGGGTGTTGCCCGCGTTGAGATAGGGATTGCCAACCGGCTATGTCCCTGTGGAGCATGGAGATTTAAGTGGCTCGTATTGCCGGGGTGAACATCCCCACCAACAAGCGCGTGATCATCGCGCTCACCTACATTCACGGTATCGGTCCCAAGTCGGCGAAGGAAATCGCGGACAAGCTGGGCATCGATCACGCTCGCCGCGTTCAGGACCTGACCGACCAGGAAGTCCTGCACATCCGCGAGGCGATTGACGCCGAATACACCGTCGAGGGTGACCTGCGTCGCGAAACGTCGATGAACATCAAGCGTTTGATGGACCTCGCCTGCTACCGCGGCCTGCGCCACCGCAAGGGCCTTCCGGTCCGCGGCCAGCGCACCCACACCAACGCCCGTACCCGCAAGGGCAAGGCGAAGCCCATCGCCGGCAAGAAGAAGTAAGACCGCCGTTTTCCGGCCGGTTTTTTCCTTCTCCAGTTATTCGACAGGATATTCGATATGGCACGCGAGCCCCAGCGCATCAAAAAGCGGGAACGCAAGAACATCTCAAGCGGCGTCGCTCATGTGAACGCCAGCTTCAACAACACCATGATCACCATCACCGACGCCCAGGGCAACGCGATCTCGTGGTCCTCGGCCGGCATGATGGGCTTCAAGGGCAGCCGCAAGTCGACCCCCTATGCTGCGCAGGTCGCCGCTGACGACGCCGGCAAGAAGGCCGCCGAACATGGCGTCCGCACCCTTGAGGTCGAAGTGAAGGGTCCGGGTTCGGGCCGCGAAAGCGCGCTGCGCGCGCTGCAGGCGGTGGGCTTCACCATCACCTCGATCCGCGACGTGACCCCGATCCCGCACAACGGCGTGCGGCCTTCCAAGCGTCGCCGCGTCTGATCGAGTTCAAGCGGCGGCCATCCGGTCGTCGCAGTTTCGAGAAGCCGCGGCCCTGACGGGGGCTTGCGGCTTTTCCGCCAGAACATACCCTAGGGGAAGTCCATGACTGTCAACATCAAGAACTGGCAGGAACTGAAGAAGCCCAACAACCTGGAAATCAAGCCCGGGACCGACCCCAAGCGCCGTGCCACCTTCGTCGCTGAACCGCTGGAACGCGGTTTCGGTCTGACGCTCGGCAATGCGCTGCGCCGTGTCCTGCTTTCCTCGTTGCAGGGTGCCGCGATCACCTCGATCAAGATCGAGAACGTCCTGCACGAGTTCTCCTCGCTTGCCGGCGTGCGCGAAGACGTCACGGACATCGTCCTCAACGTCAAGCAGGTCGCGATCCGGATGCAGGGCGAAGGCCCCAAGCGCCTCCAGCTGTCCGCCACCGGCCCGGCCGAGGTGAAGGCTGGCGACATCGCGGTCACCGGCGACATCGAGATCATGAACAAGGATCTCGTGATCTGCCACCTCGACGAAGGCGCGACGCTCAACATGGAGCTGACCGCTGACTCGGGCAAGGGCTACGTGCCTGCCGTGGCGAACCGTCCGGCCGACGCGCCGATCGGTCTGATCCCGATCGATTCGCTCTACTCGCCGGTCCGCCAGGTCAGCTACAAGGTCGACAATGCCCGCATCGGGCAGGAACTCGACTTCGACAAGCTGAGCCTGTCGGTCGAAACCGATGGCACGATCACGCCGGAAGACGCGGTGGCCTATGCCGCCCGGATCCTGCAGGACCAGCTCTCGCTGTTCGTCCACTTCGAGGACGTGGCCCCGGTCGGCGCCTCGCCGATGATCGGCATGGCTGCGGCCCCGGCCGAAGAAGGCGACACCAACCAGCTCAACCGTTACCTCCTCAAGAAGGTCGACGAGCTTGAACTGTCGGTGCGTTCGGCCAACTGCCTCAAGAACGACAACATCATCTACATCGGCGACCTGGTCCAGAAGACCGAGGCCGAGATGCTCCGCACGCCGAACTTCGGCCGCAAGTCGCTCAACGAGATCAAGGAAGTCCTGAGCTCGATGGGCCTGCGCCTCGGCATGGACATCCCGGGCTGGCCGCCCGAGAACATCGAGGAAATGGCCAAGAAGCTCGAACAGGAGCTGCTCGGCTAAGCAATCGGGGCAGGGCGCCTTCGGGCGCCCTTCCACCCAAGGGCAATCGGTCGCGGCCCTGACGGCGACCTGGACCGGGGTACCTCGCACGGCCCCCTTACGAACGGAGAAAGAAAATGCGTCACAAGCATGGCGGCCGCAAGCTGCAGCGTACCTCGTCCCACCGTATCGCGCTTCTGCGCAATATGTCGGCGGCCCTGATCAAGCACGAGCAGATCACCACCACGCTGCCCAAGGCCCGCGAACTGCGCCCCTACCTTGAAAAGCTGATCACGCTGGCCAAGCGTGGCGGCCTGTCCAACCGCCGCCTGGCGCACGCCCGCCTGCTCGACGATGCGCAGCTGACCAAGCTGTTCGACGTCCTGGCCGCGCGCTACGCGGACCGTGAAGGTGGCTACACCCGCATCATCAAGGCCGGCATCCGCGCTTCGGACGCCGCCCCGATCGCCGTGATCGAACTGGTTGACCGCGACGTCTCGGCCAAGGGCCAGGATTCGGGTCCGGTGCTGAGCGACGACGAGGACGAACTCGAAGCCGCCTGATCGGGCACGGGTTTCACCGAAACACGAAGGGGCGGGGGCAGCGATGCACCCGCCCCTTTCGTTTGCGGCGCATTCCCCGCGCCGCGCGCACCTGCCCCTTCATTCCGCTTGCGCGGACCCGCGCGGCCACTCACAATACCCGGATGCCGATCTTGCGCGCGGTAACGGCCGCCGTTCTTCTCCTGTTGTCCATCCCGGCCGAGGCCCGCGCGCCCATGACCATCACCTATCCCGAAACCCACCGCGAACCGCTGGTCGAAACCCGGTTCGGCGAGGCCATTGCCGACCCCTGGCGCTGGCTTGAAAACGATGTGCGCGGCGACCCTGCCGTGGCCGACTGGGTGGCCCGCGAAAACGCCGTCACCGACGGCTATCTCGCCACCCTTCCGGCGCGTGACTGGTTTCGCCGCCGGATCACCCAGCTCACCGACTACGAACGTTTCGGCCTGCCGGTGAAGGCGGGGCGCCGCTATTTCTATATGCGCAACTCAGGCCTGCAGAACCAGTCGACCCTGTGGGTGCGCGACAGCCTGCGCGGCAAGGGCCGCCTGCTGATCGACCCGAACCTCTGGGCCAGGGATGCCGCCACCGCGCTCGATGACTGGAAGCCTTCGCGCGATGGCCGCTTCCTCCTCTACAGCGTGCAGGATGCCGGGAGCGACTGGCGGGTCCTGCGCGTGCTCGATGCCGCGACCGGGCGGGCGCTGCCCGACGAAGTGCGCTGGGCCAAGTTCACTGGGCTCGCCTGGGTCGGGGATGAGGGCTTCCTCTATTCGCGCTTTCCCCCGCCGGCCGCGGGCGAAACCTTCCAGGCGCGGACCTATGACCAGGCGGTCTGGTTCCACCGCCTTGGCACGCCGCAGGACGCCGATGAACGGGTCTATGCCACCCCCGACCGGCCCGAGCTTGGCCACTATGCGCAGGTCACCGCCGACGGGCGCTGGGCGGTCATTACCAGTTCGAGCGGGACCGACGCCCGACACGAGGTCCACGTCATCGATCTTGCCGCCCACGGCCGGGCCGCCCGCCCGGCCAAGGTCGCGCCGTGGCAGGTCCGCCCGCTCGTCACCGGGTTCGAGCATGACTGGCAGCTGGTCGAAAGCCTTGGCTCGCGGATGTGGTTCGTCACCAACAGCGCCGCCCCGCGCTACCGGCTCGTCTCGATCGACCTTGATATGCCCGGCGCCCCGTGGGTCGAGATTGTCGGCGAAGGGCCGGACAAGCTTGAACAGGCCAGCATCGTCGGCACCCGCCTGATCCTGTCCTACCTCAGGGACGCGACCACCCGCGCGGTGATCGTGGACCTTGCAGGCAAGCCCGCGCGCGAGATCGCGCTGGCCGCGATCGGCACTGCCAGCGGCTTTCGCGGCCGCCCCGGCGATCCGGAAACCTTCTATTCCTTCACCAGCTTCAACCGCCCCGCGACGATCTACCGGCTCAATCTCGCCAGCGGCAAGACCACCGTTTTCGCACAGCCGAAGCTGACCTTCGTGCCAGATGACTATGTCGTCGAACAGCGCTTCTATCGCTCGAAGGACGGGACCGAAGTGCCGTTGTTCCTCGTGCGCAGCAGGGCCATTGCCGCTGCGGGCCGCGCCGTGCCGACGCTGCTCTATGGCTACGGCGGGTTCGACGTCTCGCTCACCCCGTCCTTCGCCGCCTCGCGCATGGCCTGGCTGGAGGCGGGCGGAGCCTTCGCGCTCGCCAACATTCGCGGTGGGGGCGAATACGGCAAGGCATGGCACGATGCCGGCCGCGGCGCGAACAAGCAGAACGTATTCGACGATTTCATAGCGGCGGGCGAATACCTGATCCGCGAAGGGGTCACGCCGAAGGACGGCCTTGCGATCCAGGGCGGTTCCAACGGCGGGCTATTGGTGGGCGCCGTGGTCAACCAGCGGCCCGATCTCTTTGCCGCCGCTTCGCCGCAGGTGGGCGTGATGGATATGCTGCGCTTCGACCGGTTCACCGCCGGACGTTATTGGGTCGATGATTACGGCTATCCTGACCGCGAGGCGGATTTTCGCGTGCTCAGGGCCTATTCGCCCTACCATAATATTCCGGCCAGGGGGGCTTATCCCGCGATCCTCGTGACCACCGCCGATACCGATGACCGCGTCGTGCCGGGGCACAGCTTCAAATATGCTGCCGCGCTGCAGGCGGCCAGCCTTGGGGAAAAGCCGCGCCTGATCCGGGTCGAGACCCGCGCCGGCCACGGCTCGGGCAAGCCGACCGACAAGGCGATCGAGGAAAGCGCCGACGTGCTGGCGTTCCTGGGGGAATGGAGCGGGCTTAAGCCCCGCTGAGTTTTCAGGCCTCGCTGACGGTGCTGGCCGCTTGCCCGCGCTTGCCCAGCCATTTGCGCACGGGGCCGCGCGCCGGCCAGACGATCAGGTCGCCCAGCGATTGGGGTGCTTCGTCGAGCCCGCACGGCGGCCAGCCGTCAGGGCGGTGATAGGTCTTGAAGATCACATCGAAGATCGGGAACAGCGCCGCGAAATTGCTGTCGTAATGCTCGACCAGCCGCGAATGGTGGCGGCGGTGATAGGCCGGCGAATTCAGCACCCACGACCACCGCCCGAAGTCGATCTTGAGGTTGGCATGGACGAAGTAGTGGTACAGCGAGAACACCATGTAGATCTGGAAGATCGCGTCGGTCGGGTCCATGATCATCGTCGCCAGCGGCCAGATCGTCAGCGCCTTGACCAGCCGGTCGCCCCAGAAGTGGCGGTTGGTGGTGAGCGCGGTCATCTCCGGATCGGAGTGGTGCAGCGAATGCATCGCCCACAGCCACGGCAGCCGGTGCTGGGCATAGTGGAACAGCCACTCGGTGAAATCGCGGACGAGGAAGAACAGCGGCAACGCGATCCAGAACGCCAGGCTTGAAGCGTGGATCAGCGATCCGCCCATCCACTGCGGCCAGTACCGGTGGACGACATAGGCGATCAGGAAGTCGAGCCCGTATGCCTGCAGGTTGCGCACCCAGTCGGTCGGCCCGGGATGCCGGCGCGTCTCGATCAGGGTGATTCCCGCCATCGCGGCGAATGCGGCAAGAAAAATGAGCATGGTCGACATGGGCTGGGTGATAGCCGGACAGGGTTAACGTTAGGTTGTGATGAATGTTCATCTTTCATGCTGATTTCATGAATGCGCGTGGTCGGCCCGGCGCTGGTGCAGCGCCAGGGCTTCGGCGGCCTGCGCCGCTGCCGCTGAAGCGTGCCTAGCGGGAGGGCGCGCCCGCGCGGAGAGCGGCGTCGCTGGCCAGCCGGTCGGCCCGCTCGTTCTCCGGATGGCCGTCGTGGCCCTTGACCCAGACCCATTCGACCTTGTGCTGTTTCGTCGCGGCCATC
>Ga0228701_1002740_pt1 | contig 10035 bp, 7 predicted proteins | sample McNCre117_Aug_MG_2_FD_178017 | JGI IMG/M metagenome (GOLD analysis project Ga0228701, IMG submission 178017) | Freshwater microbial communities from McNutts Creek, Athens, Georgia, United States - 11-17_Aug_MG | ecosystem: Environmental > Aquatic > Freshwater > Creek | place: USA: Georgia...
CTGCAGTCAGCGAAAGCATTCCGTTCGAGTAAACCAAACGGTCGCCGCGGGTGAGCAGAGCCTTTGGAGCGTACTTGTCTTTGGCTAGAACCGATGACAGCAGCGGGAAACCGTTGAACGCGGTGTTTGCAGCTAGCAGCAAGATGGCTGCTGTTGCAGTCTGAAGAACAAAGAACATGATTGAACCGTTGCCAAAGATGGCAACACCCAGCTGAGCGATAACCGACTGCTGTGGGCCAGATTCGAAAGCCTTTAGGTCGTCACCTTGAAGCTGCAGCGCACCGTTCTCGATGTACTTCACGCCCGATGAAAGTGCGAAGAAGATGATTCCGGCAAACATGGTGATTGCGGTAATACCCATCCAGGTCATTGTGATCTGAGCGTTTTTTACCTTTGGTACGCGGAAGGCAGGAACACCGTTGGCGATAGCCTCAACACCGGTAAGTGCAGCCGAACCAGATGCGAATGAACGAAGCAGAAGGAAGATGAGCAGGAACGGAGTGGTCTGTAGTTCGTGCTCCACGATGACGTGGTAGCTCGACGAAGGAGCTGCTAGGTCTTCACCAAGAACGAACATGCGGAACAGACCGGTTCCCAACATGGCCATGACGCTGGCGATGAATAGGTAGGTCGGTACGGCAAAAGCAAAACCAGATTCACGAACACCGCGAAGGTTGATGGCCATTAGGAAAAGAATGAAACCAACCGCGATTTCGATGCGGTAATCGTTTAGGCCAGGGAAGGCCGAAATTAGGTTGTCGGTACCCGAAGCGATCGACACCGCGACGGTCATCACGTAGTCAATCAGCAGTGCGCTAGCCACAATTAGGGCAGCCTTTTCACCGATGTTCTTCTGAGCTACTTCGTAGTCGCCACCACCAGATGGGTAAGCCTTGATGACCTTGCGGTAGCTGAGGATGATGATGGTCAAGAGCATCACCACAACTGAGGCGATGATTGGGGTGAACGATAGGGTCGAAACTCCACCTACGGCACCGAGGGTCAGAATCATCAGAAGTTCCTGAGGACCATAGGCCACCGATGAAAGCGGGTCGCTCGAGAAGATCGGAAGCGCGATGGTCTTCGGAAGCAGTTCGCCTTCTAGTTTCTTGGTAGAAAGCTTCTTACCTAGGAAGAGTCTCTTGGTGCGCGGTTCTCTTGGAGATTCATTCACAAGGAGTAACTTTACTCCTTACGCTTACGACTCCCCAAACGGAACGTCGATAGAAAACCGAGACCCAGGAAGGCTGCTGCAGCCCATGCCGAGAACTTAGTTCCTTCGGTGAAACCATCGCCTGCGGCCTGAACGATTTCGTCGGCGGTAGCCTCTGGAACATGCTGTTCCACTAACGATTTCTTTAGGGCAGGAATCGCGGAACCGGCCGAGTCGACCACAATCTGAGAAATCGTCGTAGCTTGAGCCTTTTCAATGCCGAGCTCGCTCAAACGAGAGTCAATCGAGTTTTGAGTTCCGGTGAACAACATGGTTCCCAGAACGGCAATACCCAGAGCCGAACCAACCTGACGAGCGGTGCTCTGGGTTCCGGAACCCTGACCAGACTTTTCGAAAGGCACGTCGACCATGATCACACCGGTTAGCTGTGCTGTTGCCAAACCAATGCCGAGACCGTAAACGAACAGGCTCGGAGCAACCGAAATCCAACCGGCTTCAACGTTGGCGAAAACAGCCACGGTTGCCACGGCAACTAGCTCAAGTGCCACACCCACGCGAACCACGGTGGCGGCTGGAAGTTTGCCGCTCATGGCACCGGCAGCACCGGAAGCCATGAATGATCCACCGGCAAGGAATAGTAGAACCAAACCAGAGTCGATCGGTGAAAGACCTAGAACGTTCTGAAGCCAAAGAGGAATGGCAAACAACAGACCGAATTCACCCATCGAAATGATGAGGGCTGCAATCGAGCCGTTGCGGAAACTTGCAATGTGGAACAGGTTGAGATCTAGCAGCACATTCTTGTGAGACTTCTCACGGAAGCGCTCCCAAAGGTAGAAGACCACGAAAGCAACCAGTGAGATTCCTAGCGAAACCGGAATGATCGAAATGCCGTCCTGGTTCCATTTGAAATCGCCAAGTTGGAATTGCGTGGAAGTCTGTTCCCACCAACCGTAAACGCGACCCTCGATAAGACCGAAGACCAAGGTTAGGAACATGACAATCGAGATCAGGGCACCGATGATGTCAATTCCTCCGGCGCGCTGAGCCTGCTTCGATTCGGCAACCCAGTAAAGAAGACCGGCGATCACGATTAGACCAAGCGGCAAGTTGATGTTGAAAGCCAGACGCCAGCCATCCTCGCCGAACGAGGTGGCCAACCAGCCGCCAAGCACTGGTCCAATGGCAACCATTCCACCGATGGTGGCACCCCAAACGGCAAAAGCGATTCCACGCTCTTTACCTTGGAAGTTTGCGTTCACCAACGAAAGGGTGGTTGGTAGCACCATTGAGCCACCGATGCCCTGAACCACGCGAGCGGCAATCATGCTGGCTGCGTCGGTTGAGTAACCGGCCCAAATTGAGCTGGCCACGAAGATGGCGATACCCAGAACGAGTACGAACTTGCGACCAATACGGTCGGCTAGCGAACCCCAAACCAATAGCAGCGAAGCGAAGACCAGGACATAGCTTTCCTGAACCCACTGCACTTCGGTGGAAGTTAGTTTGAGCGCACGAATCACGTTCGGGAAGATGGTGTTCACGATGGTGCCGTCGATGATGACGAGCGAAATGCTCATCGCGATGAAGATCAAACCGATCCAACGGTTACGTGGTTTAGTCATGGAGTCTCGTTTCGCTTGTGGAGAAATCTATTGCGAGTCTACCCGTGAGGAGTAATCTCAAATTAGAAGCACATTTGGAAGGAGGCGCAAATGACTAAGCTCCAAGATGGCTGCAACTGCGGCGGTTGCAACTGCGGCAAGTAGCCCCCTAAATACCACTGGCGAGGAGCGCACTGCACGAAAGTGCAAGTAGCACTCCCGCCAGTTGTACTTTGGCGATCTTTTCTTTCAAAAAAACTCTCGCCAAAATGAGTGTTCCTAGCGGATAGAGAGCGGTGAGCACGGAGACCACGGTTAGCGACCCGTAACGCATCGCGAATAAGAAGAACACGTTCGCGGAAGAATCCAAGATTCCGGTGAGTCCAACCGTCGTCCAAGTTTTTGCTGACACTTTGAAGTCATTGACACTGAAACTTCGCTTTGCCAAAACCGCCCCCAGAATTAATAATCCAATCGTGGCCGCGCTGACTCCGCGAAGCAAGACCACCGAGGTCAGACCAGAATTCGTCGGGGCTTGGTTGATGCATATCAGCACGATGCCGATGAAACTGCCAGCGAGCAATCCAAACAGTAAACCCTTAGCCGACGGCTTACGGACATCTGCTCCTGGGATGAAACCCACCAAGACGACAGCAATCAAAATCCCAAGTAATGCCAGCCAACCGACTGGACTAAAGGACTCGCCTCTGAAAATTACTCCGAATGCCATTGGCACTAGTGCCGACATCACTGCGCCGAGCGGCGAAAGAATCGAAATCGGGCCAATTGCTAGGGATGCGTAAAGTGCGGTCATGGCAACTGCCGAAGCTAAGCCAGCCATGGTTCCCCAGAAAATAGCATTGGAGTCGGCTGGGATCCCGAAGACCGGGCTCATTGCAAACAGAAAAGCCAAACCGGTAAGCCCCGAGAAAAAGGTGACGATGATTGGCTTCATTTTGCGCGAGCTCAGCGCGCCAAAGAAGTCGGCAAAGCCATAAACCAGCGACGTTGCGAAACCCAACACCACTGTGATCATGACGAACCTCCAAGTTAAAGCAAAAATCCCGAGTCGTGAGATTCGGGATTTTCGTGGCTCCGACCGGCATCGATCCGGTGACCTAACGATTTTCAGTCGTTCGCTCTACCAACTGAGCTACAGAGCCAAAGGTAGTTTTACAACAACCCAGCGATCCTGACGGGACTTGAACCCGCGACCTCCGCCGTGACAGGGCGGCGCGCTAACCAACTGCGCTACAGGACCAGATGTTGCTACTTGAATCAAAGCTCTGTGGTGACCCCAACGGGATTCGAACCCGTGCTGCCGCCGTGAAAGGGCGGTGTCCTAGGCCTCTAAACGATGGGGCCTACAAAGCTTGATACTTGATAGCACCAAGGGTCAAGATTACTTGACGTTTCGCGACTTCGCAACCCGACAATTCACAGAAGACCTTAAGGAACGCTTTCAGTGGTCGATGCTAGTTTTGAAAAGTGAAGTTTTCGGCGAAGTTTTGGCGCGGGCTCGGGGGAACCGTGTTGGCCGCCTCGCTAGTAATAACCGCTGGTGTAGCAGCTCCCAGCCTCGCAGTTCCCAGCTACCCAACCTGGTCTGAGGTTCAAGCCGCTAAGAAAAGCGTTGCCAAAAAGAAAGCCTTGATCAAACGTTTCAACGCTATTTTGGCCGACCAGCTAAAAGAAGAAGAAAAACTTTCTAAGGTCTCACTTCAGTTCGGCGAGAAGTACAACATTGCCAAGCAGGAACTTCAGCAGATTTCCGCCAAGGTTGCCACGCTTCAGGCACAAGCTGACGTGGCCACCGAACAGGCGAACCAAGCAAAGTCTCGTCTGGCACAAATTGCGTCGCAGATGTACCGAAACGGTTCTGCTGGAAACGGTGTATCGCTACTGCTAAATGCTGGCCAAGCCGACAACCTGCTCTACCAGCTTGGAGCGAAAGACCGCCTTGCCGTTCAGAACGACACCACCTACCGAAAGGCTGTTGAGAAACAGCGTTACGCGCAGTCGGTTACCGACCAACTAAATGTTGCTAAACAAGACATGGCTGCCAAGACAAAGATTGCCAAAACCGCCTACGACAAGGCGGCTGGCGCTGCCAATGCCTTGTCAGCCAAAATCTTGGCAAACAAGAGTTTGCAAACTACTTTCTATGCGCAGCTGGCAACCTTGCAGCACACCAGCGCCGACCTTGAACGTCGTCGTGCTGAAGGAATTGCTGCCGAAAATCGTCAGAATGCCGGTAACGCTGGCAGCGTGCTCACCGCACCTTCGCTTTACAACGTTCAAGACGCCGACCCAGAAGTGGTGCGAAAAGTACTCTCATTCGCTAGAGCTCAGATCGGCGAGCAGTATGTGTTTGGCGCTGCTGGAATGCAGTATTGGGATTGCTCTGGCCTAACCATGACCACCTACCAAAAGGCTGCCGGAATCTACATCAGCTGGCACTCGGTGGTGGCTCAGTTCCGACTAGCGGCTCAGCGTAAGCAGTTGGTACCAATGCGCGAACGTCAAGCTGGCGACCTGATTTTCTACACCACGTCGAGCGCTTTCGACGGCGACAAATATCACATCGCTATTTACAGCGGAAACAACATGATGATTGAAGCACCTCGTCCGGGTGCTGTGGTGCGTGAAGTACCGATGCGTTGGGGAGAGTTATACCCTTACGCAGCTCGCCCTAGCGCTTAGTGAACGAAGCGTTCTTGAGCTTCTTTGATTAGCTTCTCGGCTGCGTCCTTGCCAGCCCACTGACCAACCTTTACCCACTTGCCAGGCTCAAGGTCCTTGTAGTGAGTGAAGAAGTGCTCGATCTCGTTCTTGGTCTGAGCAGGAATGTCGGTTAGGTCCTGAATGTGCGACCAGCGAGGGTCCTTGGTAGGAACACAAACCAGCTTCTCGTCGATGCCGCCGTCGTCTTCCATAGGAAGAACAGCAACCGGACGAACGTCTACGACAACGCCAGGGAAAACTGGGAACTCTAGAAGAACCAGGGCGTCTAGCGGGTCGCCGTCGCCACCGAGGGTCTTGTCGAAGTAGCCGTAGTCAACCGGGTAGACAAACGGGGTGAACAAAACGCGGTCAAGGTGCACGCGACCGGTCTCGTGATCAACTTCATACTTGTTGCGGCTTCCGCGAGGAATTTCGATAACTACTTCGTAACCCATGGTTCTCCTAAATAGGCTTGATGCCAAGAAGTCTACCGAAAGTGACCGATGACTAGACGAAACCGTTTGACCCCGAGTGTGGCCGATGTGCGCCGCGCGATTCGGGAAAGTTTTGAGCGTCACGGGGTTACTTCTGGTGACTGGATTTTGGTTGCGTGCAGCGGAGGCCCAGACTCTTTGGCGCTCGCGGCAGGCGCGGCATTTGAAGCGCCCAAGCTCGGGCTCAAGCTCGCGGCCGTGATTGTTGATCATGGGATTCAAAAAATCACCGCAGAAGTGGCTAAAAATACTGCGACAACTTTGGCAGCTCTCGGATTCGAATCAATTGAAATTGTGCCGGTTGCGGTTGGTTCTGAAGGCGGTCTAGAGGCTGCGGCCAGGTCGGCTCGTTACGAGGCGATCGACGAAGTTGCCGCTGCGCTTGATGCGAAGTACGTGCTGCTCGGTCACACCCGCGACGACCAGGCGGAGACTGTGCTACTAGGGTTGGCCAGAGGGTCCGGCGCCAGAAGTCTTAGCGGAATGAGCGAACTATCCGGTCGGTACCTGCGGCCACTCCTTGGCGTCACGCGTGAAACCACCGTGCAGGCCTGCCGGGATGCCGACCTAGATGTGTGGCACGACCCGCACAACTCCGAAGAACGATTCGCGAGGGTGCGAATTCGCGAAAACGTATTGCCAGTGCTTGAGAAAGAGCTTGGACCTGGCATTGCTGAGGCTTTAGCCAGAACCGCCGACCAGTTGCGCGAAGACGACGAGGTGCTGGACCACCTGGCTGAGCACGCCTATCAGGAGGTGGTGAACGCAGGACCAACCTCGCTAAGCTTCAGCGCCAATGCGCTCCTGGAACTCGCGCCAGCCATTCGCTATCGCGTAATTCGTCTCGGGGCGACCACTCTCGGTGGCCATTTACACCGAAGTCATGTTCTCGAAATCGACCGATTACTAACTAATTGGCACGGACAGAAACCGCTAACCGTGCCAAGCGTTAGAGTAGAACGAACGGGCGAAAACATCGTTCTAAAAAGCGCAAAAACACTCAAACTTGGAGCTTGCTAAGTGGATCTTGAAAAGGTATCTGACCAAATAACCAAGGTGCTCGTCACCGGCGAAGAGATTGACGCTCGAATCAAAGAGATGGCAGCCGAACTCGATGCCAAGTACGCCGGCAAAGAATTGCTGCTCGTTGGTGTTCTAAAGGGTGCCGTCATGGTTATGGCCGACCTTTCGCGCGCCATGCAGATTCCGGTAACCATGGACTGGATGGCGGTTTCGTCTTACGGCTCTGGAACCCAGTCTTCTGGTGTGGTTCGCATCTTGAAAGACCTCGATGCCGATGTGCTCGGTCGCCATGTACTTATTGTTGAAGACATCATCGATTCTGGCCTAACTCTTTCTTGGTTGGTCTCCAACCTCAAGGCTCGTGGCGCTGCATCGGTTGAAATCGCCGCACTTCTTCGCAAGCCTGAAGCCGCCAAGGTTGAGGTCGATGTGATGATCGTCGGTTTCGATATTCCAAACGAATTCGTGGTTGGTTATGGCCTCGACTACGCCGAACGCTACCGCACGCTTCGTGGCGTCGCAGTTTTAGCCCCGTCGGTCTATTCGTAAGACTTTTACCCCGTAGGCGAACAACTGAATTTTTGGGGAAGTTCAGCAGGTAGCCTTGATGTTATTCCCCCTACAAACCTAAAAGGGAGAGGCTAAAGTCCTTGTCTGAAAACTTGAAGAAGCTATTGAGAGGTCCAGTTCTCTGGATCGGTCTGCCTGTCGTTGCCATTTTTATCGGAACCTCACTCGGTTCTTCGGTTACCTACCAGAAGGTTGACACCAGTTACGGCTTGCAACTAATCCACGACGGCAAAGCCAAAGCCGTAAAAATCTACGACGGCGAACAGCGCGTAGACATCCAGTTGATTGGCACCGATTCGAAGACCAAGAGTAAGAACGTTCAGTTCTTCTACATTTTTCAGCGCGGACCAGCCGTGGCTCAGGCGATTTCAGACGCCAACATCGTTGACGGATACAACGACGAAGTACCAAACACTCCTTGGTACCTAAGCCTGCTCGGCAGCATTTTGCCGATTCTTCTAATTGGTGGAATCTTCTATTTCCTAATGTCCGGTGCCGGGGGCGGCAACAGCCGTGCCATGAACTTCGGTAAATCACGCGCCAAGCTTGCCAACAAAGAAAACTCGAAAGTCACCTTCAAGGACGTGGCTGGAGCCGATGAGGCTATCGAAGAACTTCAGGAAATTAAAGACTTCCTAAAGGAGCCAAAAAAGTTCCTAGATCTAGGCGCCAAGATTCCTCGCGGTGTGTTGCTTTACGGCCCTCCGGGAACCGGTAAGACCTTGATCGCCAAGGCGGTTGCAGGTGAAGCTGGCGTTCCGTTCTTTAGCATCTCTGGTTCAGACTTCGTTGAAATGTTTGTCGGTGTTGGTGCGTCTCGCGTTCGCGACCTCTTTAACCAGGCCAAGCAGAGTGCTCCGGCGATTATTTTCATCGACGAAATCGACGCCGTTGGTCGTCACCGCGGTGCCGGTATCGGCGGCGGCAACGATGAGCGCGAGCAGACCCTAAACCAGCTTTTGGTTGAGATGGACGGCTTCGAAGCCAACACCAGCATCATCCTGATTGCGGCTACCAACCGCCCAGATGTGCTCGACCCAGCTCTACTTCGCCCAGGTCGTTTCGACCGTCAGATTGGGGTGACCGCACCTGACCTAGCCGGACGTGAGCAGATCCTCAAGGTTCACTCAGCAGGCAAGCCACTGGCAGACGACGTAGACATGTCGGTTGTGGCTCGCCGCACCCCGGGTTTCACCGGTGCCGATCTTGCCAACGTGCTCAACGAAGCAGCTCTACTAACCGCGCGTTTGAACTTGAAGAAGATCACCAACGAAATCTTGGACGAATCTATCGACCGAGTCATTGGTGGTCCGCAGAAGAAGTCTCGTTTGATGCAGGAACAGGAGCGCTTAAACACCGCTTACCACGAGGCCGGGCACGCACTTGTTGCCGCTTCGCTGAACCACTCAGACCCTGTCAGCAAGATCACCATCATGCCTCGCGGCCGTGCTCTGGGTTACACCATGGTGCTACCTCTAGAAGACCGCTACTCGGTTTCGCGCAACCAGCTACTCGACCAGATTGCCTACGCAATGGGTGGTCGCGTTGCCGAAGAGATCGTGTTCCACGACCCAACCACAGGCGCCTCAAACGACTTCGAGAAGGCCACCAATATCGCTCGAGCTATGGTTACCCAGTACGGCTTCTCATCGAACCTCGGTTCAGTCAGTTTCGCTAATGGTGGAGAAGTTTTCATCGGCCGCGACATGGCTCAGACCAAGGAATACAGCGAGGCAACCGCACAGGTTATCGACGCCGAAATCCGTGCCATCCTCGATGGCGCCCAGGACGAAGCGTACAAGGCTTTGAACCTAAACCGTAAGGTGCTAGACGCAACCGCCAAGGCACTAATGGAACGCGAAACTCTAAACGCCGACGAGATCGCCAAGATCTTCAAGGCCGTGAAGAAGCTGCCAAAGCGCACCCAGTGGCTTTCGAAGAAGACCCGTCCGGTTTCTAAGGTTGGTCCAATCGCTATCCCTAAGCGCCAGGCTCCAAAGCTGGCCATGCCGGGCGAAGCAAAGCCTGCCGTTAAGCGCACAGCAAAGCCTAAGGCGAAGTAATGTTCGACGCCGAGCGGGTTAAGCGTGCGGTGGTCGAACTTATTTCGGCCATCGGCGAAGACCCTACTCGCGACGAACTAGTTGCCACCCCAGACAAGTTCGCTGAAGCCTATGCCGAGTTCTTCAAAGGCATCGATCAGAACCCACTGGATGTTTTGGCGGAAACCTTTCCGGCTGAGCACAACGAAGTTGTAATTCTCAAAGACATCGAATTCGTTTCGATGTGTGAACATCACCTACTTCCATTTACCGGCGTTGCTCACATCGCTTACCTTCCCAGCGATCGCGTCATTGGTTTGGGCCGTTTGCCAAAGTTGGTTGAACTGATTGGTGCACGTCCGCAGCTGCAGGAAAACTTAACCGCTCAGGTAGCCGACGCCCTC
>Ga0228701_1002745_pt1 | contig 10026 bp, 6 predicted proteins | sample McNCre117_Aug_MG_2_FD_178017 | JGI IMG/M metagenome (GOLD analysis project Ga0228701, IMG submission 178017) | Freshwater microbial communities from McNutts Creek, Athens, Georgia, United States - 11-17_Aug_MG | ecosystem: Environmental > Aquatic > Freshwater > Creek | place: USA: Georgia...
CGGAAAACTCCTGCCCCAGCGTAAGCGGGGTCGCATCCTGGAGGTGGGTGCGGCCGATCTTGACGATGGCCCCCCACTCGTCGCGGCAACGGGTCAGGGCGCCGCACAGGCGGTCCAGCGCCGGCAGCAGCTTGTGGTTCAGCGAGACCACGGCGGCAACGTGGAGCGCGGTCGGGAAGCTGTCGTTCGAGGACTGGCCCATGTTGACGTGGTCGTTCGGGTGGACCGGGCTCTTGCCGCCGCGCGCCGCGCCAAGCAGTTCATTGGCACGGCCGGCCACCACTTCGTTGACGTTCATGTTGGTCTGGGTGCCGCTGCCGGTCTGCCAGATGGCGAGCGGGAACTGGTCATCGTGGCGGCCTGCGGCAGCTTCGCCGGCAGCGATCTCGATCGCATCGGCAAGGCGCGGGTCAAGGCCGTGGCGGCGGTTCACCCGCGCGGCGGCCTGTTTCACCTGCGCGAGCGCGTGGACGATGCCCAGCGGCATCCGCTCATCCGGGCCGAACGGGAAGTTTTCAAGGCTGCGCTGGGTCTGCGCCCCCCAATAGGCCTGCGCCGGGACGGCGATCTCGCCGATGCTGTCGCTTTCGATCCGGTGCTCGGCCATGCGTGGCTCCTTCTGCCCTGCACCGGCAAATCACCGCGAAGGGCTCTCGTTCCGGGCATGATAGACCGCGCCGGACCGGCGGGCCAGAGCGCCGTCAGGCCAGCTTGCGCACTTCGGCCTTGAGCCCGAGCATGGCGGCAAGCGCCTTGAGATCGCGGACCGTGCTGTCGTTGACCAGCGCGGCGAAGGACCCGCGCACCGTGAGGTGCAGCATTTCGCCGTCGATGCCGAGCGCGCTGCCTTCCAGCGCTGCGGGCGCAGTGCCGCTGAGGCGGCGGCAGAGCCGGGTGGCAAGCCCCCACGCCTGGGCGGTGCGCAGGTCTTCGACCGGCGCAAAGCCGGCAACGGCCGGGGGAAGTTCAAGCCGCCCGGTATTGGCGAGCAGGCTGGCGGCGAGCATCGCCCTGCCGCGCGTGGTCACCCCGACCCAGCGCTTGCGCATCGCCCAGCTGAGTGCCGCATCCGGCCTGAGGTTGGGTTCGACCGTGACGAGCGCGAGCGACAGCATGGTCGCCGCGAGGCGCAGGCGCTCATCGCCGGCGGGGCCGCTGGCGGGCCGGGCAACCGGCGCGGTCCATGCCGCGGCGGCAGTGACGGCGGCGGACGCGGCGCCTTGGCGGCCGGCATAGGCCGCGATCCCGGCAAGCAACGGGTCTTCAGCCCGGGCTCCCCCGTCCAGCGCGCTGAACAGCAAGCCTTCGCGCAGCCCCCAGGAGGAAAATACCAGCCGCGCCGGGGCCAGCTGCGTGACCAGCGCCAGCAGCAGGGCGGCGGCATCGGGCAGGCAGGCAAGGCGCGAGGAGGCGAGGCCCGGCACCAGCGCCAGCGCCTCGGGCTTCATCCGGATCACCGTGCGGGCGACCTGTGCGGCAGCCTTGGCGGACAGTTCGAACCCGTGGGGATCATCCGAGGGCCATTCGGCCCTGACCAGCGCCAACCGCGCAAGCGAGCGGAACGAGCCGCCGACGAGATAGAGCGTCGCGCCCTTGGGCGCGGCCCAGTCCGCCTTGCCCAGCAGGGCAACCACCGCACCGGCAAGGCCGCGATCGCCGCCCGCGCGCAGCGGAGGCAGGCGCAGCGTGCCGATCGGAAGGCTGACCCCGTGGCTGCAGGCGCCATCGGCAACGTCGATCAGTTCGAGGCTGCCACCGCCAAGGTCGGCGACGATGCCCGCCGCCTCAGGAAATGCCCCGATCACGCCGAGCGCGCTGGCGATAGCCTCTTCCTCTCCGGAAAGCAGGCGTGGCGCGAAGCCGAGCGCGCGCACCCGGTCGAGGAAATCGGAGCCATCGGCCGCATCGCGCACGGCGGCAGTGGCGACCACCTCGACCGAGGGCACGCCCTTGAGATCGAGCAGGACGCGGTAGCGCGCCAGTGCGGCCAGCGCAGTGCCCGCTGCCTTGCGCGAAAGCTTGCCGGTATCGGCCACGCCCCGGCCGAGCCGGGCAGTGACCTTTTCATTGTGCAGCACGACCGGCGCACGCGGCGGCCCGCCATAGATCACCAGCCGGACGGTGTTCGAGCCGATGTCGATGATGGCGCGGGCAGGCGCGAGGTCGTGGGCCGGGGAACGATCGGGCACTGCCATGTCCTGCCAATCGCTCCGTTAACGCCCGCCACCGCGCCGAAGCGCGAGCTTGGGCACCTTGCGTCCGCTCGCCAAAGCAGCCCCGCGTCCGGAAAGCGAGGGGTTGGTCATGAAATACCTGTGGAGGTTGAACGGCTTTGGCCCGGGTTCGAGCCGGCGATAGCTGCCATCAGGCGCCAGCACCCAGCTTTGTTCGGTATCGATGAGGTTGGCGAGCATGACCTGGTCGAGCACCTGATCGTGCACGGTCTTGTTGCGGATCGGCACAAGCACTTCGACCCGGCGATCGAGGTTGCGGCCCATCCCGTCGGCCGAGGAGATATAGACCAGCGCCTTGCGGTTGGGCAGGGACGCGCCATTGCCGAAGGCCCAGATGCGGCTGTGTTCAAGGAAGCGGCCGATGATCGACTTGACCGTGATCCGTTCCGACACGCCGGGCAGGCCCGGCCTGAGGCAGCAGATCCCGCGAATGACGAGACTGATCTCCACCCCGGCCTGGCTGGCCGCATAGAGCCGTTCGATGAGCGCCTCGTCGGTCAGGGAATTGAGCTTGGCCCAGATCGCCGCGGGCTTGCCCGCCTTGGCCAGCGCGATTTCCGCCTCGATGCACGCATAGAGCTTGCGCCGCAGCGACAGCGGCGAGATCGCGAGCAGCTCGGTCGACTTGGGTTCGACGTAGCCGGTGATGAAATTGAACAGCAGGCCCACGTCGCGGCCCGCCGCCGGATCGGCGGTAAAGAAGCTGAGGTCGGTATAGATCCGCGCGGTGACCGGGTGGTAATTGCCGGTGCCGAAGTGGCAATAGGTGCGGTAGCCCCCTTCTTCGCGCCGCACGACCATCGAGACCTTGGCGTGGGTCTTCCAGTCGACGAAGCCATAGATCACCTGGACGCCCGCGCGTTCGAGCTGGCTGGCCCAGAGCAGGTTCTGCTCCTCGTCGAAGCGGGCCTTCAGTTCGACCACGGCGGTGACGGACTTGCCCGCCTCGGCCGCGGCGATCAGGGCCGCGATCACCGCCGATTGCTTGCCCGCGCGGTACAGCGTCTGCTTGATCGCGACGACATCGGGATCCCCTGCGGCCTGCCGCAGGAAATCGATCACCACCTCGAAGCTTTCGTAGGGGTGGTGGATGACGATGTCCTTCTCGCGGATCGCGGCGAAGCAATCGCCGTTGTGTTCGAGGATCCGTTCAGGATAGCGCGGGCTGTAGGGCTCGAACTTGAGGTCGGTCCGGTCCTCGTCGATGATCGCGGCAAGGCCGTTGAAATCGACCTGCCGTCCCATCTTGAGCACCAGCGCGATATCCAGTCGCAACTGCTGGCGCAGCAGCGCCTCGGCGGCCGGATCGAAGTCCTCTTCAAGCTGGAGCAGGATCACCCGCCCGCGGCGGCGGCGCTGGATCGCGGTGCGGAAGTAGCGGACGAGGTCTTCGGCGTCCTCCTCGATTTCAAGATCGCTGTCGCGCAGGATGCGGAACGCGCCATTGCCGAGGATGCGGAACCCCGGAAACAGGATGTGCGCGTGACGGCAGATCAGCTCGACGATCGAGATCCACACCGCATCCTTGCCGGGCAGGCGGACGAAACGCGGCAGCGCGGTCGGGATCAGCACCATCTCGGTCATCGCCGCGTGGTCGGCCGAGCGGGCGAGCGAGAACATGATCCCCATGCCCTGGTTCGAGACGAACGGGAACGGGTGCGCCGGGTCGATTGCCTGCGGGGTGATGACCGGCATCACGTGTTCGGTGAAATAGGCACGCAGCCACGCGGCCTCTTCCCGCGCGAGCTTTTCATGCGCGCTGATCCTGAGGCCGGCTGCGGCAAGCTGGCCGGTGAGGTCTTCAAGGATCGTCTGCTGCGCGGCGAACAGTTCGACCACCGCCTCGCGGATCGCGCCGAGTTGCTGCGAGGGGGTATGCCCGTCGATCGAGATTTCCGCGATCTGCCGCGCGGCCTGGCCGGCAAGGCCGGCGACGCGGACCATCATGAACTCGTCAAGGTTGGAACCCGAGATCGACAGGAACCGCAATCGTTCAAGCAGCGGATAGTTGGGGTTCTGCGCCTCGGCCAGCACACGCCGGTTGAACGCGAGCCAGCTCAGCTCGCGGTTGAAGAACAGGTCGCGGTGTGCGGTGAGGGGCTTGCTGCCCGGCGCAGGCCCGAAGTCGGCCATCTTGGCTCCATGCCGTGTGGGATCGTGCCTGCCCATGCGATGATCTTGTGACACTTGCGTTACAGCGAGGAAAGCCAAACCTTGAACCATGATGCGGCTGCGGGCGCGCAAGCGAGCGGCGCCATGCTTGCGGGACGCGGGCATATCGCGCATGACGCCCGCCGCTTCGACACGAAAAGGCTTCCGATGCAGCACGCCGCCAATCAACCGCCCAGCCACCAGGATTTCGTGATGACGCTGTCCTGCAAGGATCAGCCCGGCCTTGTCGCGGCAGTGACCGGGCAGCTGGCCGCGATCGGCGGCAACATCCGCGAGGCGCAGCAATTCAATGCGGTCGATTCAGGCCGGTTCTTCATGCGCATCGGGTTCGACTGTCCGGGCCTTGCCGCCGCCGGCATAGCCGAACGCTTCCGCGAGGTGACAGAGCGCTACGGAATGGAGTGGCAGGTCCGCGCGACAAGCGAGCGGCGCAAGGTGCTGCTGCTGGTCAGCAAGTTCGACCACTGCCTGGGCGACCTGCTCTACCGCCACCGCATCGGCGAGCTGCCGATGGACGTCGTCGGCGTGGTCTGCAACCACCCGCGCGAGGCGCTCAACGTCGCGCTGCTGGGCGACATCCCGTTTCATCACCTGCCGATCACGCGCGATACCAAGGCCGCGCAGGAAGCGCAGATAAAGCGCCTTGTCGATGAAACCGGCGCCGACCTCGTCGTGCTGGCGCGCTATATGCAGATCCTCTCGGACGATCTTGCCGCGTTCCTGTCGGGCCGCTGCATCAACATCCACCACTCGTTCCTGCCCGGATTCAAGGGCGCCAAGCCCTATCACCAGGCCCATGCCCGCGGCGTGAAGATGATCGGCGCAACCGCGCATTACGTGACCGCCGACCTCGACGAGGGACCGATCATCCATCAGGATGTCGAGGCGATCAGCCATGCCGATACGCCGGAAGACCTTGTCCGCAAGGGCCGTGATATCGAGCGGCGCGTGCTCGCAACCGCCGTGCTGCTGCAGCTTGAGGACCGGGTCTTCCTAGACGACCACAAGACCGTGGTATTCAAGCCCTAGGACAGGCCCCGGGGGGAACAGTCAGGCGAATTCCTCGGTGCTGACCGCGACCCGCATCGAATCGGGATAGCGGTGACCGGCCACGGCCCCGGGTGCGAAGATCTCTGCCACGGCGGCGACCAGCGCGGCATCGGGCCGCCAGTCCTTCCGGGCGAAATTTTCTTCGAGATGCGCGGGCTTGGTGGTCCCCGGAATCACGTGGACGTGGTCCCCGCGCGAGAGCACCCAGCCGAGCGCCAGCTGCGCCGGGGTAACACCCGCCTGCGCGGCAAGCGCGACGAAACGGTCGACCAGTTCGAGATTGCGTGGAAGGTTGTCCCCCAGGAAGCGCGGATGGGTGCGGCGCAGATCCTTTTCCGGCAGGCCCTCGACGTCGCGGACAGTGCCGCTCAGGATGCCACGGCCAAGCGGCGAAAACGCCACCAGCGCCACTCCGAGTTCACGCGCGGTTTCCAGCACGGCGATCTCGACGTTGCGGGTCCACGGCGAATATTCGGTCTGCATCGCAGCGACGGAGTGAACCGCATGGGCGCGGCGCAGGGTTCCGGCGCTCATCTCGGACAGGCCGATGGCGCCAATCTTCCCTTCGGCAACCAGCTCGGCCATCGCCCCCATCGATTCCTCGATCGGCACGGTAAAGTCAGGCCGGTGCATATAATAAAGGTCGATGTGATCGACGTTGAGCGCCTTGAGGCTCTTGTCCAGTTCGCGCCGGATGATTTCCGGCCTGCAATCGACCCGGCGCGGGCCGTCATCGAGGATGATGCCCATCTTCGAGGCCAGCAGGAATTCCCCGCGCCGCGCGCCAAGGGCGCGGCCAACCAGCGTTTCGTTACGGCCGATGCCATAGATGCGGGCGGTGTCGAAATGATCGTAGCCCAGATCGAGCGCGCGCAGCAGCAGGCTCTCCGCATCGGCGGGCGAAGGGGGAATGCCATAGGCATGACTCAATCCCATGCAGCCAAGCCCGATGGGGTTGACCTCGCGTCCGGCCAGTTTGCGCTTCATCCGTCAGTCCGCCTGCTTCAATCGATGCAGGTTCGGACCTTGCCGAAGCGGCCGTCCGGGTCAACCCGAATCAACCGCCGGGAACCACCAGAATTGCGCGGAAATCGTTGACGTTGGTGAAAGTCGGACCGGTTTTCAGAAGATCGCCGATTGCCTCGAAAAAGCTGCCGCTGTCGTGCCCGGCAAGGCTTTGCGCCGGGTCAAGACCTGCGCCGTTCGCGCGCGCCAGGGTATCCGGCGCAACGATCGCTCCGGCCCCGCCGCCGCTTGCACCGTCTTCGCCGTCGGTATCGGCTGCCAGCGCCCAGACCCCCGCCTTGCCGGACAGCGCAATCGCCAGAGACAGCGCAAATTCGGTGTTGCGGCCACCGCGCCCGGCTTTCTGCCCGGTGAGCGTGACGGTGGTTTCGCCGCCCGAAAGAAACAGCGTCGGGCCGGTCAGGGGGCCAAGTGCGCGCCCGGCCATTTCCGCGCCAAGCTCCCGGCTTTCCCCTTCAAGGTCATCGCCAAGAAATTCGACCGTGATGCCGGCCTCGCGGGCGACCTGCGCGGCAGCTTCAAGGCTTTGCCGGGGCGTGGCGATCAGGCGGACGTCGGATGCGGAAGGCTCGGCCGGAATGCTCGCCGGGCAAAGCAGCAGGGCATGGGCAGCCGCACTGATCTGGCCATGCAGCAGGGCCGCAAGCGGGGCAAGGTCGCGCGCCGCGTCCGGATCGGGGATGGTCGGCCCCGAGGCGATGGCCGCGGCATCGTCACCGGGAATGTCACTGATTGCCAGCGTAATGACCCGGGCGGGCGCGGCGGCGGCAGCGAGCTTGCCTCCCTTGATCGCCGAGAGCCGGCGGCGGATCGCATTCATCGAACGGATATCGAGACCCGAGGACAGCAAGGCCCGGTTGACCTGCTGCTTGTCGGCCAGCGTCAAGCCATCTGCCGGCAGCGACAGCACCGAAGAGCCCCCGCCCGAGATGAGCGAGAGCACCAGGTCATCGGGCGAGAGCCCCTGCACCGAATCAAGGATTTCGCGCGCGGCCGCCTCGCTGTTGCCATCAGGGACCGGGTGAGCCGCTTCACGGACGCGGATGCGGCTGGTCGGCATGGCATAGCCATAGGGCGCCACGACCGTGCCAGAGAGCGGAACATCCCCCCACGCGGCCTCGACCGCGCGGGCCATCGAACCTGCGGCCTTGCCCGCCCCGACAACCACGCAGCGCCCCTTTGGCGGCGGCGGCAGGCAGGCGGCGAGTACCTGCTGCGGGTCTGCGGCGGCAACCGCCGCATCGAACATACGCCGCAGCAAATCGCGCGCCCGGGCATCGGTCCAGACGCCGGCTTGATCGAGCATCCGGGTCATCCGGGCAGTCCTACCGGCAGCGGGGAGCGGTCAGTCATGACGAGGCGCACCCTGCGATCCGCCGCGAGGGCAGGATCCTGCGCGGCGTCGCTACGCCAGGCTCCAGTGCAACCAAACATCACCCCTCCTTGCCAATTCGGGCGGATATCATGCGGCTGTTGACCGCTTTCTGATTTTTGGATAGAGTTTTTTACCAAGATGTGCAACGCCCTTTATCGTGCTCTTGCCAACCTTTCCCCGGATGGCGACCAAGATCGGAACGGAACAATTCCGTAGCGTGGGATGGCCACCAGAACGATCGATATTTGGCGTTGCGGAGTTGCACATATGGCTTCACAATCCGGGCTTGCCCGGAGCGTCTGCCCGATCATTTCTGACCATGCCGCATGGCAAGGCCGAACATAACGGGCAGATTTTCTAACCAAAGGCCAGCAAGGCTGTAATTATTCGTTTACCGCCAAAGCCGAACGCGGCGGCGAGCCAGGAGGGAGAGCAATGTTTCACCAACTCGTCACGCCCGTTGCGGGCAGCTTGGCGCTGTCGTTCGCGACGGCAGTCATACCGATCGCGGTCGTGCTCGTGCTGCTCGGCGTGCTGCGCCGCCCGGCCTGGCAGGCCTCGAGCGCGGGGGTGATCGTGGCCCTGCTGCTGGCGACGACCATCTGGCGGATGCCGGCCGGCCTCGCGCTCGACAGCATCGCGGCGGGTGCAACATTCGCGGCATGGCCGGTGATGTGGATCGTGGCCAATGCGCTGCTGCTCTACAACATTTCGGTCGTGTCGGGCCGTTTCGACCAGTTCCGCGCCTGGATGGTCGAACATCTGCCCAATGACAGCCGTGTCGTGCTGGTGGTGGTCGGCTTTTCGTTCGGGTGCCTGCTCGAAGGCGTGTCCGGGTTCGGCACGCCGATCGCGATCACCAGCGCCCTGCTGGTGGCGCTCGGCTTCCGCGCGGTCGATGCGATCGTCTTCACCTTGATGTTCAACACGGCCCCGGTCGCCTTCGGCGCGCTGGGCTCGCCCGTAACCACCCTTGCCGCGGTAACCCAGCTGCACGACGTGACGCTCGGCGCCATGATCGGCCGCCAGCTGCCGTTGATCGCGGTGCTCCTGCCGTTCTACGTGATCGGCGTGTTCGGAGGCCTGCGTGCCATTCGCGGCGTGTGGCCTGTGCTGGCCGTCGCTGGCGGATCGTTCGCTTCGGTGCAGTTCCTTTCGGCCAACTACCTTGGCTATGCGCTGACCGACGTGCTGTCTTCGCTGGCCTCGCTGATCGTCACCCTCGCCTTCGTGAAGGTGTGGAAGCTGGAGCCGGATCCCGAGTTCGCGCTGCATCCGGTGGCCGGCATCGCCGTGCCTTCTGCCGGCGGCACCGCACCTGCCGCCAAGGCCGGCTGGCAGGGCTGGATGCCATGGATCATCCTGTCGGTGACCGTGATCGTCTGGGTCCATCTCAAGCTCAACACCATCGGTGAACAGAAGATCGAATGGCCGGGCCTGCACAACGCGGTCTTCATCACCACTTATGGCAAGCCCTATGCCGCGGTGTGGACCTTCCAGCCGCTGGCCACGGGCACCGCGATCCTCGTCGCCACGTTCATCACCGCCTTGCTGGTGCGGCTTTCGCCCGCGCAGTTCGTGACCGCGCTGCGCGGTACGATCAAGCAGGTGCGGCTGCCGCTCATCACCACGATGATCATTGTCGGCCTGGCCTACCTGATGAACTATTCGGGCATCGCCTATACGCTCGGCGTCGGCATTGCCTCGGTGGGCATCTTCTTCCCGTTCGTCTCGGCCTTCCTGGGCTGGCTGGCGGTGTTTCTGTCGGGCAGCGACACCTCGGGCAACGCCTTGTTCGGCAACCTGCAGGTCGTCGCCGCGCGGCAGCTTGATCTCAGCCCGGTACTGATGGCCGCGACCAATGCCTCGGGCGGGGTGCTGGGCAAGATGATCTCGCCGCAGAACATCTCGACCGGCACGTCGACGACCGAATGCCGCGGGCAGGAAGGCGCGATCCTGGCGCGCACGTTCAAGCACAGCATCATCCTGACGCTGCTGCTGGGCGTAATCGTGATGCTGCAGCAGTACGTCTTCCCGGGCGTGATCCCGCAATGACCGGATCGCGCAAGGGCGCGGCCCTGCTTCCGGCCGTGATGGCGCTTGCGGCCTGCGCGAGCGGCACCACGGCGGACCGGGCGTACCTGCGCGGCTTTGCCCACGCCGAGGCGG
>Ga0228701_1002754_pt1 | contig 10014 bp, 6 predicted proteins | sample McNCre117_Aug_MG_2_FD_178017 | JGI IMG/M metagenome (GOLD analysis project Ga0228701, IMG submission 178017) | Freshwater microbial communities from McNutts Creek, Athens, Georgia, United States - 11-17_Aug_MG | ecosystem: Environmental > Aquatic > Freshwater > Creek | place: USA: Georgia...
GCCCGGATGTGGGGCGCGCTGACCAACTCGATGCGGCGCGGGTCAATGACGATCAGTTGGGCCCCTTCGCGCAGGCGCTTTTTCATGCGCGAGGCGAACACCGGGTGGGCATCGGTGGGGTTGGCCCCCATGACCACGATCACATCGGCCTCTTCGACCGACTTGAAGGTCTGGGTGCCTGCCGAAGTGCCCAGCGTCTCGCCCATGCCATAGCCGGTGGGCGAATGGCAGACACGGGCGCAGGTGTCCACGTTGTTGGTGCCAAAGGCGGCACGCACCAGTTTTTGCACCAGATAGACCTCTTCGTTGGTGCAGCGACTGGAGGTGATGCCCCCCACCGAGTCCTTGCCGTGCTCGGCCTGGATGCGCTTGAAACGGCTGGCAGCAAAGCCGATGGCTTCGTCCCAGCTGACTTCGCGCCAGGGGTCTGTGATCTTGTCGCGCACCATGGGTGTGGTGATGCGGTCCTTGTGGGTGGCATAGCCCCAGGCAAAACGGCCCTTCACGCACGAATGGCCTTCGTTGGCTTTGCCGTCTTTCCAAGGCACCATGCGCACCACGGTGTTGCCCTTCATCTCGGCCTTGAAGCCGCAGCCCACACCGCAATAGGCACAGGTGGTGATCACGCTGTGTTCGGGCTGGCCCAACTCGATGACCGATTTTTCTTGCAGCGTGGCGGTGGGGCAGGCCTGCACGCACGCTCCACACGAGACGCAGTCGCTGTCCATGAACGACTGGCTTTGACCAGGCGAGACGCGGCTTTCAAAGCCACGGCCCGAAATGGTCAGCGCAAACGTGCCTTGTGTTTCTTCGCAAGCGCGCACGCAGCGGTTGCACACAATGCATTTGCTGGGGTCGTAGGTGAAATACGGGTTCGATTCGTCTTTTTTCAGATCGCAGTGGTGCGCACCGGCAGCCGCCCCCACGCCATAGCGCACATTGCGCAAGCCCACCACACCGGCCTGGGTCTGCAATTCGCAGTTGCCATTGGCGCTGCATGTCAGGCAATCCAGCGGATGGTCACTGATGTACAGCTCCATCACGCCTTTGCGCAACTCCTGCAATTTGGGCGTCTGGGTGTGCACCACCATGCCCGCTTCGGCGGGGGTGGTACACGAAGCCGGTGTGCCCTTGCGGCCTTCAATCTCGACCAGACACAAGCGGCACGAGCCAAACGGCTCCAGGCTGTCGGTGGCGCACAGCTTGGGCACCTGGATGCCCGCATCGACAGCGGCACGCATGAGCGAGGTGCCTTTGGGCACGCTGACGCTGTAACCGTCGATGGTCAGGGCCACTTGTTCTTCGGACTGGCGCGCAGGCGTGCCATGGTCCATGCACTGGCAAGAGGGGTTCATGGGGTCTCCTTACGCAGGGTCCGCTGCGCTGGCGTCGATGCCGAAATCAGCGGGGTAATGGTTCAAAGCCGACAACACGGGATAAGGCGTCATGCCACCCATGGCGCACAGGCTGCCGTGCAGCATGGTGTTGCACAGATCACGCAGCAGATGCACGTGCTGTACCTTGTTTTGGTTGGCGGCGATGCGGTCAATGACTTCCACGCCTCGGGTGGAGCCGATGCGGCAAGGCGTGCATTTGCCGCAGCTTTCAAGGGCGCAAAATTCCATCGCGTAACGGGCCAGCTTGGCCATGTCGGCGGTGTCGTCGTGCACCACGATGCCGCCGTGTCCGACCACCGCACCCACGGCCGCATAGGCTTCGTAGTCGAGCGGCAAGTCCCATTGCGCTTCGGGCACATAGGCCCCAAGCGGCCCCCCCACTTGCACCGCCTTGATCGGGCGGCCACTGCGGCTGCCACCACCGAAGTCAAACAACAATTCGCGCAGCGTCAGGCCAAAGGCTTTTTCAACCAGACCGCCATGACGGATGTTGCCCGCCAACTGGAAAGGCAAAGTGCCCTGCGAGCGTCCTACCCCATAGTCGCGGTAAAACCCGGCCCCTTTGGCCAGGATCAAAGGCACCGATGCCAATGTGATCACGTTGTTGATGACGGTGGGCAGGCCAAACAGGCCTTCGATGGCGGGCAGGGGCGGCTTGGCACGCACCACACCACGTTTGCCCTCAATGCTTTCGAGCAAGGCGGTTTCTTCGCCGCACACATAGGCGCCTGCGGCCTTGCGCACTTCGAGGTGAAATGCATGGTCGCTGCCACACACGCGCTCGCCCAGATGGCCTGCCGCCGTGGCCAATGCGATCGCCTGGTTCATCACGGCGATCGCGTGCGGGTATTCAGAACGGATGTAGACATAGCCACGGGTCGCCCCCACCGCCACAGCGGCGATGGTCATGCCCTCGATCAGCATGAAGGGATCTCCCTCCATCGTCATGCGATCCGAGAACGTGCCGGAATCGCCTTCGTCGGCGTTGCACACCACGTATTTTTGAGCCGCAGGCGCTTGCAGGACCGTGCGCCATTTGACGCCGGCAGGAAACGCCGCGCCGCCGCGCCCGCGCAGGCCCGATTCGGTGATTTCCTGCACGATGGCAGCGCCGTCCATGCCCAGGGCACGGCGCAGACCTTGCCAACCCCCATGGGCTTCGTAGTCGGCCAGCGACAGCGGATCGGTCACGCCCATGCGGGCAAACGTCAGGCGCTCTTGCCGCGCCAGATAAGGGATCTGTTCGGTCAGGCCATGGCACAGTGGGTGGGCTGCACCTTGCAACAAACCGGCATCCAGCAGGCCCGCTACATCTTCGGGGGCCACGGGCCCATAGGCCACGCGGCCTTGCGGGGTTTGCACTTCGATGAGGGTTTCCAGCCAGAACAGGCCGCGCGAGCTGTTGCGCACCAACTCCACAGCGAGTCCACGCTGGGCAGCTTGCGCGCTCAGCACGGCCGCCACCTCGTCGGCCCCCACCGCCAGTGCGGCGCTGTCACGTGGGACAAAAACCTTGATGGCGCTCATCGTGCGGCCTCCAGCTGGGTCAGCAGTGTGGTCAACTTGTGCGGCGTCATGCGGGCATGCAGGCGATCGTCCACCTGGATGGCCGGTGAACTGGCGCACAGCCCCAGGCAATACACCGGCTCCAGCGTCACCTGGCCGCTGGCCGAGGTCTGGTGTGCTGTGCAGCCCAGTGTTTTTTCGGCCAATGCCAGCAGGGCATCGGCCCCACAAGCCTGACAAGCCTCAGCGCGGCACACCTGCACCACATGCTGTCCCGCAGGCTCGGAACGAAAGAAGTGGTAGTAGGTGATGACGCCATGCACCTCGGCACGCGACAGGTTCAGGCCCTCGGCGATGTCGGGCACGGCAGCGGGCGGGATGAAGCCCAACAGGTCCTGAATGGCGTGCAGCAAGGGCAGCAAAGCCCCCTGCATCGTGCAGTGAGATTCAATCAAAGCCCGGATGCTGGCCGACTGTTTCTGTTGATCGTTCATGTTTCAACCCTACAAAAGGTCTGCGATGGCCCAGGGCAGGACCATCGCAATCGTCAATGAACCCGGAGGCGGCATGGCCAGCTCCGGGTCCGTGCTGTCACAAAGACTTGTCCATGGCGCAAGATCAGTTGAAGAACTTGCCCACACTCAGAGCGGTGCGGTAAACACCCCAGGCCAGGGGCAAGCCCACCGCAGCCCAGGCCAAATAGACCCAGACCGCCGAGGCTTGCCGGAACTGCCCCGAAGCCACACCCACTTCGGTCGACGTGGCGCGCTCATGGGCCAGCTGCTTTTCATGGGCCAGCTCGTCTGGCGTCATGAAGTATTTGGGGTCCACCGGCTTGACCAACAGGTTGCAGATCAGCCCCACCACCAGCATGCCCACCAGGATGTACATGGTCTGGTTATAGACCTGTTCGCGTGGAATACCCAGACCCAGCTGGTAATCCCGCATGTAATTGACCACCACCGGACCCAGGATACCGGCGGTCGCCCAGGCGGTCAGCAAACGGCCATGGATCGCGCCCACCATCTGGGTGCCAAACAAATCGGCCAGGTACGCCGGTACGGTGGCAAAACCGCCGCCGTACATGCTCAGGATGATGCAAAACGCCGACACGAACATCAGCTTGCTGCCCGCACCTGCGCTGGCCGGGATGCTGGCATAAAGCAAGCCACCCAGCACAAAAAACACAATGTAGGTCAGCTTGCGACCCAGCTTGTCAGAGAAGCTGGCCCAGACGAAGCGCCCGCCGATATTGAACAGGCTCAGCAGTGCCGTGAAGCCTGCGGCCACGCCCGCAATTGCCGTCAGTTGCACCTTGTCCAGCTCACCAAACTTGGCACTCACGCCGATCAGTGCACCACCAAACACCTCTTGCAACATGGGGCTGGCCATGCCGATCACACCGATACCGGCCGACACATTCATGCACAACACCATCCAGACCAGCCAGAACTGGGGAATGCCCCAGACCTTGCTCACATGCACATGGCCCTGGGTGATCATGGCATTGGTGCTCTGGGTGACCGGCGGGGTCCAGCCTTCGGGCTTCCAGCCGGTTTCGGGCACGCGGTAAGACAAGGCCCCGCCCATCATGAACACGAAATACACGCCAGCCATGACCACAAAGGTCTGCACAACACCCAGGCTGGTTTCGGTGGCAAACATTTTCATCAGCTCAGCCGCCATGGGCGAGCCGATCATCGCGCCGCCACCAAAGCCCATGATGGCCATGCCAGTGGCCATGCCACGGCGGTCAGGGAACCACTTGATCAGGGTGCTGACCGGCGAGATATAGCCCAATCCCAGGCCAATGCCCCCGATCACGCCAGAGCCCAGCAGCATCATCCAGAACTGGTGCAGGTGAATACCCAGCGCCGAGATCAGCATGCCGCCACACCAGCAAAACGCACTGACCACCCCCGCCTTGCGCGGACCCGCCCGCTCCAGCCAGCCACCCCACAGTGCGGCCGACAGACCCAGCAACACAAAGAACAGGGTGTACATCCAGCCCAGCGTGGAGATTTTCCAGTCGCACGTGGTGATGAAGAGTTCCTGAAAAAAACCAACCTCAGGGCCACACTTGATGGCTTCCTTGATGCCCAAAGCCTTGGACAACGGCAACCAGAACACGGAAAAGCCATAGGCCATGCCGATGCACAGGTGGATGGCCAGCGCCGCCGGTGGCACCAGCCAACGGTTGAAACCGGGGTGGGCGATGATGCGTTGCTTGGACAGGAATCCGCCTTGCGCATCTTGTGGTTCATGAGCGATGGCCGTCATGAGGTCTCCTTTTTTGTGGTGTCAGATATTGCCGTCGGCGGCCGGATCAAATATGCTGCAACAGCACAATAATAACCGGACAGCTGAACGCAGTATCAAGGAAAAATAACGCTTATAACTCAAGGGAAAACCCTATTTTCAGGATCTTTTAATATGCCATCATCTACTTATATATAAGTATTGAAATGCATAAAGTTTCCATTCAACCCTTGTGGACCATCAGCGATGCGGGTGGTCAAAACCTGTCCCCCAAGCTGCTGCAATTGCTGGCCGATGTGCAGACGCACGGCAGTTTGTCGGGCTCTTGCAAGGTCCAAGGCGGCTCTTACCGCCACGCTTGGAACCTGATCCGGCAAGGCGAAGCCCAGCTGGGCATGCCGCTGCTCAACATGGTGCGGGGCAAAGGCTCGGTGCTCACCCCCGTGGCCGAAAAACTGGTCTGGGCAGGCCACCGCATTGCCGCCCGCCTGACCCCCACACTGGAATCACTCGCCTCCGAGCTGGAAGCCGAGCTGACCAAAGTCATGTCAGGCGACAAAGACACGCTGAAAGTCCACGCCAGCCACGGCTTTGCGGTTGAAAAACTGATCGAGACCCTGGTCGCCCAGGGCAACCCTGTCGAGCGCAAATACGTGGGCAGTCAGGAGTCGGTGGCTGCACTGCACGATGGGCAGTGCGAGCTGGCGGGTTTTCATGTGCCGATCGGCGAGTTCGAGTCGGTGGCTTGCCAGCACTACGCCCAGTGGCTGGACCCGCATACCAGCCGCCTCATCCATGTGGCCACAAGACGCCTGGGCATCATGGTGGCGCAGGGCAACCCCTTGGGCATATACAGCCTGGCCGATCTGGCAAGGCCGGGCGTGCGCTTCATCAACCGGCAACCGGGTTCGGGCACGCACTTTTTGCTCACATGCTTTTTGCAAAAAGCCGGCATCGACCCGGCCCGCATCACCGGCTTCAACCAAAGCGAGTTCACCCACGCCGCCGTGGCCGCCTATGTGGCCAGCGGCATGGCCGATGCGGGTATTGGGGTCGAAACCCCATCGCGCCGCTTCAAACTGGATTTTGTGCCGCTGGCCACCGAGCGCTACTTTTTGCTGTGCAACGAAGCTCACCTGAAATCTGCACACTTGCAAGCGGTGCTTCGGGTGCTGCATGACCCGACGTTTCAGCAGTCGGTCAATGAACTGCCCGGCTACAGCGCCCGAGATTGCGGCCAGGTTCAAACACTGCAACAGGCCTTTCCTTTGTTTTTCACTTCTCCCGCCTCATGAGTTTGACCCACGACACCCCAGCGGCGCACCAGAACGCCCGGCAACTGCTGCACCACATGGCCAGCCGCAGCCATGTGGCCCCCAAACGCCTGGTGGCACCTGGCCCCGATGCGGATCAGTTGGCTTTGATTTGTTCAGCGGCATCGCACGCCCCCGACCATGGCCGCATCCAGCCCTGGCGCTTCATCGTGGTGCCCGAGCCTCGACGCGCTGATCTGGGTGAGGCGTTTGTGCAAGCCCTGTTGCAACGCGACCCACAGGCCAGCCCCGAACAAGTTCAGGCGGCGCGAGACAAGGCCTTTCGCGCCCCCTGTCTGGTAGCGGCCGTGTTGAGCGATGCGCCCACCGAGCCCCCCGTGCCCCGAGCGGAACGGCTGGTATCACTGGGCTGCGCCTTGCAAAACATGCTGCTGGTCACTCAGGTTCTGAACCTGGGCAGCGGCATCACCAGCGGTCAGGCCATGAACGCCCCCGCCCTGCGCAAGTTGCTGGCCTTGGGCCCGCACGAAGAAGCGATCTGCTTTTTGAACCTGGGCACCGTGGTTTCGCACAAACCCGCCCGACCACGCGCCGAGGCTTCAGCATTTATGAGCAGCCTCTGAAACGACAAACGCCACCGGACAGGTGGCGTTTGTCGATTGGCTTGCGCAGGCCTGGCCCGCGAAGGCTCAGTAAGTCTCCAAATGCAGACGGCCTTCTTTTTTCAGGGCAGCGCCGATGGTGTCCCAGTCCAGATCCGCGTTTTGTGCGATGTCACGCAGTGCCATGACCACGCCCTCTTCCATGCTTTTCAGGCCACACACATAAAAGCAGGTGTTGCCATCCTTGAGCAAGGCCGCCACATCGGCAGCGCGGTCGCGCAGTGCATCTTGCACATAGCGCTTGGTCTTGCCCGCTTCACGCGAAAAGGCGAATTCGATATCGATGAAGTCCTTGGGCAAGTTGTTGAGCGGGCCAAAATAAGGCAACTCGGCCGGGGTGCGTGCCCCAAAGAACAGCATGAGCTTGCCACCTTCAAACTTGCCGCTGGCGCGCAGACGGCGACGCCATTCGGTCATGGCTCGCATGGGCGCGCTGCCGGTGCCAGTGCAAATCATGACGATGTTGCTCTTGGGGTGGTTGGGCATCAGGAAGCTGGCACCAAACGGCCCGATCACCTGAACCTTGTCACCCACATTCAAATCGCACATGTAGTTCGAGCCAACACCGCGCACAGGCTGGCCATGGTGGTCTTCGAGCACGCGCTTGATGGTCAGCGACAGGTTGTTGTGACCGGGGCGTTCGCCGTTGCGGGGGCTGGCGATCGAATACTGGCGCGCATGGTGCGCGCGGCCTTTTTCATCGGCACCGGGCGGAATGATGCCAATCGACTGACCTTCGAGCACCGGGAAAGGCATGTTCCCAAAGTCGAGCACGATGTGGTGGGTGTCATAGTCCTTGCCCACTTCGGTCACACGCAGATTGCCAGTCACGGTGGCGGTGATGAATTTGTCCTGGGCCTTGGGGCCATACAGGTTGGTGTAGGCATGGGCAGCCGACCAGGGGGGAATGCTTGCCCCAAACTGTGCCGAGTTGAAGCCCGAGGCCACGGCCGTGCTGGCGGCCGAAGCGGACGAAGAGGCAGCGGCCTGCACGGCGGCCTGGGCTTCTTGTTCTGCAGCAACGGCATCACCACTTCCCGCAGCAGCCAGTTCTTCGGCGCTGAGTTCGGCAGGCAACACGTCCCATTTGAGCTGCTCTTCGATGCTGTAGGCCTTGGCCTTGGGCATCATGCGCCAGTTGTCGATGGAGCCTGTGGGACATGGCGAGATGCAGTCCATGCAGAGGTTGCAGATGTCGGCCTTCACCACGTAGTTGAGCGAGTCGTGGGTGATCGCGCCTACGGGGCAGATCGCTTCGCAGGTGTTGCAGCGGATGCAGATTTCGGGGTCGATGACGTGCTGTTTGATCAGGGTCGATTCGGTGCTCATGGCATGCCTCCTCAGGCTTTCTGTGTTGTTTTCTGTGTGGGTTGTGAACTGCAACGGCTGCGCTCCGGGTCTGCAAAGACCGCTGCGCGATGGCTTGGGGCGGGGCACCTCATACTGGGGTACCAGAAATCGGTGCCCCGCCCCAAGCCATCCCACAGCTGAAAGCCAGTTCACGCTTTGGCAGTCTACAGGCGTTTGCAGACGACCAACACCATGCAGTTGACAGAGGAAGGGGCGGGTGACGATTTTCGGTACCCCGGTATGAGGAACCCGCCCCTTCCTCTGTCAACTGCCGCCCCCGCAACAATGCAGAGGCAGCAGTCGATCAAAAGCTCAACGCATCAGTTGAAGCGGACGTAATCAAAGTCCACTGGCTGACGGTTGATGCCCATGACGGGTGGCGCGATCCAGTTGGCGAACTTGCCTGGCTCAACCACGCGGCCCATCAGGCTGGCCACATAAGCGCGGTCTTCGTTGGTGGGCAGCCACTCGCCGACTTTGGCGTTCCATTCGGCTTCGCTCACCACACGGCCTTCGGGGCTGATCTTGGCACCAGACAAAGTGCCGATGTTGCGGTGGAAAGCTTTGTGCGGCGCGGTCAGCGTGAAAGGAATGCCCGCCTTGGCAATCACGCGGTTCCAGCGCTCGATACCACCTTTGGAATCAGTGATGTAGTCGTCGCGCAGCACTTCGTTCAAAGCGTTGAGCATCGGCACTTCTTTCTCGACCAGCTTGCCGTCTTCGACAGACAGAATCTTGTAGCTGTTGCCCTTGAGCACGTGGTCATCGGTGCGCTTGCCTTCTTCGTAACGACCTTTCAGACCCGAACTGTAGAAGGTGGCGGCGTTGGACGACTGATCGGCACCGAACAGGTCAATGGTCACCGAGAAGTGGAAGTTGATGTAGCGCTGGATGGTGGGCAGATCAATCACACCGGCGGCACGCAGCTTGGCCACGTCGTCGGTCTTGAGTTGATTCATCACATCCACGGTACGCTGGATGGTGCGGCTCACGCCGGACTCGCCCACGAACATGTGGTGAGCTTCTTCGGTCAGCATGAACTTGGTGGTGCGGGCCAGCGGGTCGAATGCAGATTCGGCCAGGGCGCACAACTGGAACTTGCCATCGCGGTCGGTGAAGTATGTGAACATGAAGAAAGACAGCCAGTCAGGTGTCTTCTCGTTGAACGCCTGCAGGATACGGGGGTTGTCGGCGTTGCCGCTGTTGCGCTCCAGCAAACCTTCGGCTTCTTCACGGCCGTCCTTGCCGAAATACTTGTGCAGCAAATACACCATGGCCCACAAATGGCGGCCTTCTTCCACGTTCACCTGGAACAGGTTGCGCAGGTCGTACTGGCTGGGAGCCGTCAGGCCCAGGTGGCGCTGCTGCTCGACCGATGCAGGCTCGGTGTCGCCTTGGGTCACAATGATGCGGCGCAGGTTGGCGCGGTGCTCGCCAGGCACGTCTTGCCAGGCGGCTTCGCCGATGTGGTCACCGAAGTGGATCTTGCGGTCTTGCTCGCCGGGGTTCAGGAAAATGCCCCAACGGTAGTCGGGCATCTTCACGTGGCCGAACTGGGCCCAGCCT
>Ga0228701_1002756_pt1 | contig 10013 bp, 4 predicted proteins | sample McNCre117_Aug_MG_2_FD_178017 | JGI IMG/M metagenome (GOLD analysis project Ga0228701, IMG submission 178017) | Freshwater microbial communities from McNutts Creek, Athens, Georgia, United States - 11-17_Aug_MG | ecosystem: Environmental > Aquatic > Freshwater > Creek | place: USA: Georgia...
ACGGCCAGGCCAACGAGCTTGACTGGTACAAGAAGTTAATGGACGGTGGACGGGTATCTTCCGGCTCGGGAGATAACGAAGTTGTGGAGGCCGCTCACGGCAATCACCCCAACTTCACCGATGACCACTACTACAAGCCCGACTACTCGGAAACCGAACGCGCGGGGGAGAAGTGGGGAATGCCGCAGGTGGTAGGCCTAGCTCAAGTGGCTCAGGAGGATTTCTTCGCCACCGGACTTGCCCACCCTTGGTTTGCAATTCACGGAAACCACGATGCCCTACTGCAAGGCACGGTTCGCCCGAATGACGAACTCCAAGAATTTGTGGTGGGCGACCAAAAGCTAAACGGCATCAAAGAGAATGCCGACCTCGCAGTTGTTTTCGAGCCTTTCCAAGAGGTTGGCCCAGCCGGCTACCCGGACCCCACACTCATGACCACCGTCACCGTGACTCCAGACGAGTCGCGTCGCTTCGTGGAGATGTCCGACTGGGTTGGCATCCACCAGGATTGCGGTCACGACCACGGGCTCGCAGCGGGCGCTTCGGTGGCTTATTGGACGCGAGACTTCGGCGACGTTCGTGTCATTGCACTAGACACCGTGAACGAGTGGGGTGGCTGGCAGGGATGCCTCGACCGAACCCAGTTTGTCTGGCTGCGAGAGCTGCTCAAGAACTCGGTTGACAAGTATGTTTTGCTGACCTCGCACCACCCGATGCAGGATCTTTTCAACGGATACCGTCCGGACGGTGTGGCCGAACCGGCCCTCACCGCCGAGGTTACCGCCCTCCTAGCGGAGCACCGCAACATCATCGCCTGGGTGAGTGGACACGTGCACGATCACAACATCTCCTTTGCCAAGTCGGCCAAGGGCGATTGGGGTTTTTGGCAGATTCGCACCGGTAGCCACATGGACTGGCCGCAGCAGAGCCGAGTTGTTGAAATTGGTCGCACCGATGACGGGCGCATCGTGATTGGCACCCAGGTCTTCGACCACGCCGGGTCTGAACTCCTGACCCTAGCCGAGGCCGGCGCCACCACCGATGAACAACTCACCGATCTCCTGCACCTGGCCGGCATCTCTCGAATCATTGCCGCCAATGACTGGCAGCGATTTGAGGGAGCAAACAGCCTGGAAGCCCTCGAAGGAACCCCGGCCGACCGCAACGCCTGGCTCTGGTTGGTTGACCCGCTGAAGTAGGTTCGAATAACAAAAAACGGGGACCGTTGCCGGTCCCCGTTTTCGTGCAGCTTGAGCCTTTTGCTAGGCCTGAACCCAAGCGGTCGCGTTGGCCGGAAGCTTGCCATCAACCAGCGGCAGGGAGCTTAGCAGCACTCGGCCCTTTGGCAGCTTCACGGCCTTGGCTCCGAAGTTGGTGATGCTGTGCCAGCCGTTCGGGCGCTTGAAGTGCAGGATGGTCTTGCTAAACCAGTGCTTGATCCAGGTGAGCTCCTCCACGGTCTCCAGACCCTTGCGCAAGGCGATTGCCTTTCGGTACAGGTTTAGGGTGGAGTGTGGGTCGGCTTCCTCCACGTCAACCGCGTAGTTCTTGTACCACTCTGGCTGTGGCAGGTGCGAGCCGCCCTCGCCGAAGCCAAACCACTTGTGGTTGGCAACCCAAGGAAGTGGCACTCGACAACCGTCACGGCTCAGGCCCAGGTCAGGGTTGCGGAAGAACTGTGGGTCCTGCATCAGTTCATCAGGAATCTCCATGGCCTCCTGGAGGCCCAGTTCCTCACCCTGGTATAGATAGGTGGATCCGGGGAGGGCAAGCAGCAGGGCGGTCATCGCGGTTGCGCGTTCGAGACCCTGCTTCACGTTGACCTTCGGGTTGAAACGGTTGGCCTTGAACCACTTGCCAGCGTCGAACTGTCCGTCAACACCAAAGCGGGTGGCGTGACGAATGATGTCGTGGTTGCTCAGCACCCAGGTGTTGGAGCTGCCGTTTTCCTTGGCGCGCTGAAGTGCGTTTGCCGCCAGCTCGTGAACGCGTTTGGCGTCCCAACCGGCTCCCAGCATGTCGAACGAGAAGCTCTGACCAAGCCCCTTCTCCGATGCGTAGGCAGGCAGGCGGTTGGAGTGTACCCAGGCTTCGGCAACTGCCATGCGAGGTGGGTTGTACTGGTTGAAGATTTCGCGCCACGAGGCGTAGATTTTGTGAACCTCGTCGCGGTCGAACAGGTCGTCGGTGCCGTCATTTTTCATCACCGAAACGTCGTAGCTCTGACGCTCCGGAAGGTGGCCGTTGGCCAGGTCCTTGACCAGCGCGTGAGCAACATCCACACGGAAACCGTCAACACCGCGGTCGCACCAGAACTTGATGGTCTTGCGGAAGTCCTCGCGAACCTCTTCGTTGTCCCAGTTCCAGTCAGGCTGCTCCGATGCAAACAGGTGCATGTACCACTGACCCGGGGTGCCATCTGGCTCGGTAATGCGAGTCCAGGCGGTTGGACCGAAGTGGCTGGCGAGCTCAGATGGACGAATCTCACCGTTCTCGCCCTTGCCGTCGCGGAAGATGTAGCGGTCGCGCTCAGGAGAGCCAGGGGCGGCCTTCAGGGCCTCCTGGAACCACTTGTGGCCGGAGCCGGAGTGGTTGGGCACGATGTCGGCAATTAGGCGCATGCCGTTCGCGTGGAGCGCGTCAATGAGCTCGTCGAACTCGGCCAGGGTGCCAATGCGTGGGTCGATGTCGCGGTAGTCGTCAACGTCGTATCCACCGTCGGCCAGGGCCGAAGGGTAGAACGGGCTCATCCAGACCGCGTCAATTCCAAGTGACTTTAGGTATGGAACGCGGGAAATAATGCCTCGCAGGTCACCGATGCCATCTCCGTTTGCGTCGGCAAAGCTACGCGGGTAGATCTGGTAGATGACTGCCTGACGCCACCAGTGGGCATCTCCGGCAAGGAAGGTGAATTCACTCACAATGACCTGCTTCTTTTTTGGTTCTGGAACAGGTTAAAGCACGCAATCGCTTTCAGGGAAATTGACCACTCGGGACCCTTCTCGGTTACCCTTAAAACGATGATGAAATCCAAGTCTGTCTTTGCGGCGGCTGCCTTGAGCGTGTTCTGCCTGGCCTTGTTGCCAGCTGCTGGCTCGGCTACTGCCGCGCCGGCTCGCGCCTCTGGTAGCAGTGTCTCTGCACTGAAAGTTATGGACTGGGTTGGCAAGCTCTACGTTCCTCGCTACGGAAAAAACTACGTTCGCATCATCGAAGAGGGAACCACCCCGTCAGTTCTAAACGGTGCCGGTCTTGGTCACTACCAGGGAACTCAGATGCCGGGTGAGCAGGGAAACTTTGCCATCGCTGGACACCGCGCTGCCAACGGTGGACCAATGCTCAAGATCGACAAACTCCGCGCCGGTGATCGCGCCTACGTGAAATCTAAGACCGGCTGGTTTACATATGAGTGGGTGGCCACCAAGGTGGTAAAGCCCACCGATGTATCGGTGATCTACCCGGTACCGGTTGGTATGCCAGGAGCCGAAGACGGCGGCAGCTACCTAACCTTCACAAGCTGCACCCCGGTGCACGTGAACACCTTCAGGATTGTGGCCTGGTTCAAGCTTGTGGGGGAGCAGCCTCTCACCGATGGCCCACCAGCCGAGCTTCACCTGCCCTAGGTCTTTTCAGAATCAAACTTAAAAAGAAGAATCCCGGTGATTGCCCACCGGGATTCTTTACTTTGATTCCGATTTATCGGCGGGCGATGCGTCGGCGTACCGCAAGCATCAGGGCAATGCCCGAAGCCAGCAGCATGAACAACGAGCCGTCTTCAACCACGTTGTCTAGGTCGCCGGTGAAGGCTAGGACCTTGAGCTTAGGGTTGCTGAGAGCTGCGCCACCAAGGGTCACGGTACCGCCGTTTGGCTCACCGTTGAACTTGCCTCGCATACCGGCAATCTTGATGAAGGTGATCACACCGTTCGACTTGACCTCAACCGAGCTTGGATCGGTGGTGCCACCGACACCAGCAGTTCCAGTTCCGCCAGCTGCGTTCGACGATGCGGTTGCATTCTCAGCGGAGGTCGCGGTTGCAATGTTTACAACCTTTCCGGCTAGAACGTCCTTATCGGTTAGCGCGTGCTTGGCCGAACAGGTGATGGTCTCACCCATGTTCAGGACCGGAGCAGGGTTTGCCATGGTGCAGTCGGTGATGGTTGCATTGTCGTCCACAATCTGAACGTTGTGCAGGTTCACGTTTCCGGTGTTGGTAACGGCGATGGTGTAGTGAATGAATCCACCCAGCTTGGTAGGCAAGCCACCAACCTGCTGCTTCACAACCGCAATCTGCGGAGCGAATACCAGCGGCACGGTTACCAGGTTGCTGTTGACGGTCACGTTTCCATTGTTGGAAGTGAAAGTGCCCGATGCAGCTGCAACGTTGTCAACCTTGCCGGCTGCGAAGTCGGCATCGGTGGCTACGTGGGTTGCAGAACAAGTGATGCTTGCACCGATGCCCAGCGCTGCAGGTACTACCGGGGCGCAGGTGCCAACGGTTGCGTTTGCATCGGTGATGGTCACACCAGTCAGGCTCACGTTTCCGCTGTTGGTAACAGTGATGGAGTAGGTGATTACGTCACCGGTCTTGGAAGGTGCGGAACCAACCAGGCCCTTGACGACGGTGAGTGCAGGGTTTGCGCTCAGCGGCACGGTCACCAGGTTGCTGTTCACCAGCAGGGTGCTGCCACCCGATGCGCCTGCTGCGGTTCCAGCCACGCTGGTACCGGTTGCGGAGGCTACGTTGTCAACCTTGCCGGCTGCGAAGTCGGCGTCGGTGACCACGTGGGTAGCGGCACAGCTGAACGAAGCACCCGGAGCCAAGCTGGCAGGGGTGGTGACGGTGCAGGCGCCAACGGTTGCATTTGCATCGGTGACGGTCACGTTCTTGAGAGTTACGTTTCCAGTGTTGGTGATAACCAAGGTGTAGCCGATGGTGTCGCCAACCTTGGTTGGGGCAGCTCCGGCAAGAGCCTTAGATATCTTCAACGCGGGGGCGGCGGTCAACGGAACTGTCACAACATTGCTGTTGCGGGTCAGCGGCGCGTTGGTAGAGGTTGCCACAGCGGTGTTGTCAACCTTGCCGGCTGCCATGTCGGCGTCGGTCACGGTGTGGGTTGCAGTACAGCTGAAGCTTTCGCCCTGTGCCAGCGGGGTTGGCAGGACCATGGTGCAGGCACCGATGGTGGCGTTTGCATCAGTGATGTTTACGCCCAGCAGGTAGGTCTCGCCGGTGTTGGTGACAACGATCTTGTAGGTGATTACGTCGCCAATCTTGCTCGGTGCAGAACCATTTAGTGACTTCACGATGCTCATGTCAGGCAGCGGAACGTGAACTGGCGTTACCGGAGTGGTCACAGTGTTCGAGTTAGTTCCACTTGGCAGCTCACTCGTTGTCACATTCGCGGTGTTCACAACCTGGCCAGCCGATACTTCGGCATCGGTGACGGTGTGGGTTGCAGTACAGGTGAGGCTGGCGCCACGCGCCATTGTAGTTGGCATCGCGCCACCGCAGTCGAAGGTGGCATTCGCGTCTGTCAAAGTCACGTTGGTCAACGTGGTGCTTCCCGTGTTGCTAATCACAATGCTGTAGGTGACAACGTCGCCTGCAACGTGAAGGGCATCGGTGGAAGTCTTGGACTTCACGATCGTCAAGCTACTTGCACCAACAGGAGTTGTGACCACGTTCGAAACGGTTGCGGTCGTGAGACCCGAGGTGGTTGTGCGGACGTCAGCGGTATTGACTACTTGGGCAGCAGTCACGTCGTCTGCGGTGACGATATGGTGTGCCGCGCAAGTCAGCGAAGCACCAATGGCAAGTGAACTCAACGAGTCGTTGGCGCTATTGGTAGTGGCATCCAATGTGGGAGTACAGCTGTCAATAACAGCATTTGCGTCGCCAACCAAAACATTTGACAAGGCAACGTCACCGGTATTGGTGACGGTGATCCAGTAGTCAATGCGGTCACCGGTTGTAGTAACCCGAGCCGTGGAACTCTGAGCCTTGGCAATGCTTAGGCTCGGGTGGGTCACTGGAGCACCGGTTGGGGTGTTTACAGTGTTTGATGACTTTGGAGTGCTGAGTTCAGTGGTGAAAACAGTAGCCGTGTTAGCCACATTTCCGGTTCCAGTCCCTGGAACCTCGCCGGCCTGGACAGTGTGGAAAGCGGTACAAGTCCAGCTGTCGTAGCCGAGTCCGCGAGCAGACAAAGTTGTATCTGGACAAGAGATTGAACCGGAGTCGGCGTTGGCATCACGAACAGTGACGCTAGTCAGCGGTGCGTTTCCAATGCTGCTTACCCGAATCGAGTAAGAGATTACCTCGCCTGCAGCGTAATAGCGGTTCGCAGAAGTTTGGGTCTTGGTAATCGAAATCGCAGGTCCAGTTGGCTCCGTCACAGTTGCACGTGCACTCGAGGTGTAGGTGCTGGTGCCCGTGGTGGTCGACATAGCGGTAGCGATGTTCACGTAAGTTCCTGCTAGCGAGTAGCTAGTTAGGTATTGTCCCGTTGCATACGAGCCACCACCCGGAATGGTAATTCCAGACGTTGTTGCGGCAGCAGAACCGTACACCAGCGGAATGCTCACATCATCGCCCGGAACTCCCGGGGTAGCATTGTCATCCTTCAGGGTCACGCCAGATGCCGTTGCGGAACCGTAGTTGTAGACCGTGTAGCAGTAAAGAATCGGGTCGCCAATACGCGCGCTGGTGGTTGGCGTGGTGCTTGCACAGCTCGAGCCGTCGGTCGAGATGGACTTTGATACAGACAGAAGCGGAGTGGTCGCACCGGCGATGTTTCCAGCATTCTTGAAGTTCACCGTCTGGTTTCCAGCCGATACTGATTCGGAACTCGGGCCGGTGATCGAAACGCTAGAGAGCGAGGCCTGGAGGTTACCGGTAGGGTTCGAGCCCGCCTTACAGTGAATCTGAGCGTCGTTACGAACAACCACGTTCGCGCCTGCACGAAGGTTAGCCACGCTGAAGGTGATCGACTGCGTTGCACCCGAAGTGAATTCCGCCTTACCGTTGTCGGTTAGAACAGCGCCACCAGCGTTTACCGTTGCCTGGTCGCCGAGAGCATTTGCACCGCCATCCCAACCGTTTACACCGGTACCAGTTCGGCTACCAATTGTGGTGACGTGGTCCTGGCCATAGATCACACCGGTGTTGATCTTCAGATGCGAGGGGTCTTTCGACGGGTTTAGAGAAACGCCAGACTGGCCGGTGGTGTCGCGAGTGTAGGTCAAGGTAACGCTCGCGGTGTATGGACCGGTCATTGTTGGGTTTGCGTTGACGTTCAAGACAAAAAGGTATGAGGTCCAGTCGCCACACTTGTAATCAGTTCCCTGAAGCTCACCCTTGTCCCAGGTCACAGAGCCATCGTTCCAGGTACCTCCACCGGTGAGGTGGTCGTAGCTGGTGTTTACCGGTGCCTTGAACGAAACATTGTTGATAACCGCTGTGGCCGCGTGAGCAGGAACTGCTGTAAGTCCGGCAAGTGCCAAAGCGCTGGACAAAACCAGTGCGAGGGTCCTGAAGGTTTTGGATGGCTTAAGCATGTGCCTGTATCCCCTTTGAAATCGCTTAGAAACCCCTTAACGGTAACTGTGGAAAACCTTTTTAATCCCAAAATCAGAGGGTTACCCCTGCATAAAACCTGAAAGTTCGGTGGAAAGAATAAAATCGCCCCGAATCGTTACTTCGGGGCGATTTTTGGAAGCGAAACTAAGCAGAACCTAGTGAGTGCTTGGAGCCTGCTCAACCTCGCTGCGGTCTCCACTCCAGAGAGTGTGGAAGGTGCCAGGTAGGTCTACGCGCTTGTAGGTGTGTGCTCCAAAGAAGTCACGCTGACCCTGAACCAGCGCTGCTGGCAGGCGAGGCGAACGCAGGCCATCGTAGTAGCTCAGCGACGAAGCAAAGGCAGGAACCGGAATACCGGCCAGCGATGCATTTGCCACAACGTTTCGCCACGACTTCACGCTCTCGGCAACTGCCTGCTTGAAGTATGGGTCGAAGATTAGGCTCTCGAGCTCTGGGTTAACCGCGTAGGCATCTGCGATGCGGTTTAGGAACTGGGCACGGATGATGCAACCGCCGCGCCAGATTTTGCTGACGGCACCCAGGTTGATGTTCCAGCCGTATTCCTTGGCACCGGCGCGGATTGCATCGAAGCCCTGAGCGTAGGCAACCAACTTGGAGGCGTAGAGTGCGCGGCGAACATCCTCAACGAATGCAACCTTGTCCTCGATGCTCCAGGTGGTGGAGTCGGCTGGCAGGCCGTCAACCGCTGCACGCTGGCTGGCCTGCGAGGACAGCGAACGGGCAAATACGGCCTCGGCGATACCGGAAACCGGAGTTCCCAGGTTCAGAGCGGTCTGAACGGTCCAGACACCGGTTCCCTTGGAGCCAGCCTGGTCCAGAACAACGTCAACGAATGGCTTGCCGGTCTTGGCGTCAACCTGCTTGAGCACCTCGGCGGTGATTTCAATAAGGAAGCTCTCCAGGGTGCCCTTGTTCCACTCGCCGAAGATTGCGGCAATCTCGGCTGGGCTGTAGGCGCCTGCTTGACGGAGGATGTCGTAAGCCTCGGCGATGAGCTGCATGTCTGCGTACTCAATGCCGTTGTGGATCATCTTGACGAAGTGACCTGCGCCATCGGTGCCCACGTGGGTAACGCAAGGCTCGCCTTCGGCAACCGCAGCGATGGAAGCCAGAATCGGGCCGAGAGTCTTGTAGGCCTCTTCCGAACCACCAGGCATGATGGATGGACCCTTCAGGGCGCCCTCCTCACCGCCCGAGATTCCGGCACCAACAAAGTTGATTCCCTTGGCGCGAACTTCTGCCTCGCGGCGAATGGTGTCAGTGAAGAGTGCGTTTCCGCCGTCAACGATGATGTCGCCTGGCTCGAAGCGCTCGGCAAGCTGCGCGATAACTGCATCGGTGCCCTTACCGGCCTGAACCATGATGATTGCGGTGCGTGGCTTCGCCAGCGAAGCAACGAAGTCGTCGATGGTTTCCGAGGCGATGAAACCGGCCTCAGGGTGTTCGCTGGTGAGCAGCTGGGTGCGCTCCACCGAACGGTTGTAAACGGCAACGGTGTTGCCCTCGCGGCTGGCCAGGTTACGCGCCAGGTTGGAGCCCATTACGGCCAGACCAACTACACCGATGTTTGCCTTGCCGGCATTGCTTGAAGTCATGAAGAGTCCTCAGAAATTGGTGAAAAGGGGAAAACGCGGATGTAAGTACGCCAGCGGACCTGAAACCAGTTTAACCGAACGACAGCACGCCGAGCGAAACGATACAGACCGCAATCAGAACAATGGCCACGATGTAGGTGGCGGCCATTCCACGGCTGGCGATGTGCTCGCCCATCAGCTTGCGGTCGCGCGCAATTCCGTACATGAAGGCCAGCAACGGAAGCAGCAGGATGGCGTTCAGCACCTGGGTCAGCACCAGGATCGGAACCATCGGTGCACCAGGGATGAGCACCAAGCTCATTGCCAGCAGAGTAACGAAGCCGAAGGTGCCGTAGAACAGTGGCGCTTCCTTGATGCTGTCGTCCAGAGCGGCCGGCTGGCCGGTCAGGTCGGTTACCGCGTAGGCGGTGGAAAGCGGAAGGATGGATGCGGCCAGAAGCGCGGCACCAATCAGACCAATCGCGAAAAGCGCAGTGGCGAACTCTCCGGCCAGCGGCTTCAGGGCGGCCGCGGCTTGGGCGGCATCGGTGATGCTGGTGACACCGGTCTGGTGGAGGGTGCTGGCACAGGTGACCACCACGAAGAAGCCGATGATGCCGGTGAGCAGCGCTCCAATCCAGACGTCCACGCGCAGGTAGGGCATGTCCTTGATGGTTAGACGCTTGTCCACCACGTAGCTCTGGATGAACGACAAGCCCCACGGAGCCAGGGTGGTTCCCAGAGTTGCGGTTGCAATAAGCATGGCGTCTTTGGTGAACGGCATGGTAGGAATGAGCGAGCCCTGAAGCGCCTGTCCCCAGTCGGGCTTCGCGAAG
>Ga0228701_1002759_pt1 | contig 10007 bp, 6 predicted proteins | sample McNCre117_Aug_MG_2_FD_178017 | JGI IMG/M metagenome (GOLD analysis project Ga0228701, IMG submission 178017) | Freshwater microbial communities from McNutts Creek, Athens, Georgia, United States - 11-17_Aug_MG | ecosystem: Environmental > Aquatic > Freshwater > Creek | place: USA: Georgia...
TGTAGAAATTCGCTGCCCCATTCAGCCGCAAACACGCGGCGTGGCCACCGCCATTGCGCCGCACCACGACGTGGTGAAAGCCATGGTGCAAGTGCTGCCCGCCGAACTAGCAGCCACCGCGGCCTTGGCCTCGCAAGACATGAGCCCCGAAGCCTTGGAGCAAATGGACTACGCCGCGCTCGACCACTTACAAGGCCTCATCACCCGCACCGTGCGAAAAAAGCTCGACGCCGAAGGCGCACGCAGCTACTTTCGCCAAGTCGATGCAGCCGCCAACGCCTACTTTGAACCTTGGGCCTTGGGCGAAAGCCGCTTCATTGCCAACGCCAACAGCGGCATCACCATGCAACACCGCCGCGCCTACCAAGCCCCGCACACCGGCGGCGTGGCCAATGGCCACTTGGTCAAGCGCTGGACGAATGAAGAGCTGCTGCTACCCGGCCAGGTGGTAGACCAAGCCTTGATTGCTGCGCTGTGCAGCGAAGAAGGTGATGAGGGGGAACGTGCTGAGGGGTGTTACCTCGGGGCGCATTGAGAGGCGGTGAATACAGAGCTTAATCACCGCATGACATGCGGCGATTAGCAAACTTAGACCTGCCCGCCCACGCCTTTGAACTTTTCAACAAAGGCAGCGATTTTTTGAAACACGCTTTGCTTCTTAGCCAGGTATTGCGGGTTGAGCGGGCTCATCTTGGGCAAGATGGCATTGAGCTCAGTCCCGTTGTCACTGGCGTATTCACGCTTGAGCGAGTTAGCGATGTAACGCTTAGCGGCCTCAGCATTCAAGCTTTCCGAACTGATCAGCTCTTCCACTTCGCGTTGCTGCTCGGCTTGTGCATAAGAGAAAAACGCCTCAATCACACTCGACTTGTCAGCAAGTTGGTCCAAGTCGCTTTGGTTAATAAAGTCGACCAGCAAGCTTTCTTTAGCACGGTTACCCAAGCTGGCGCGAATCACACGACGCACCTCTTCCACCAAGGCCGCTTTGGTTTTGACATTTTTGTTGTGCTCAAAAATCAGCTCAAGGATGTAATCCAAGTTGATCTCTTGAGACTTCAGCAAATCCACCTCAAACACCACATCATTCCAGTCCACCGTGGACTGCTCAGGGTTCTTACCTTCACGCTCACGGCGCAGCCAATCGCGAATGTCGTTGTAGGCTGAGCGGTAGTCTTGTAGTGCCCGCTCGCTGGGTATTTGCACACTTTGCATCGCCGTGAACTCGGCATCGCTCAAACCGTGTTTCGCCTTAAAGGCCTCAACCGCTGCGGTGTCACGCACATCCAGACTTTGCGCGGCACGCAGACAGGCGAACTCATCAAAGTTTTGCAGCACGTTTTCAATACGCAAATACTCGCCAAACAATTTAGCAAATGCTTTTTTATCTGATTCTTTTTCGATGGTCGAAGGATCTGGGAAGCGCTGCTCAAGCTCAGCCACCACCTCCGCAAAACCACGACGAGCTTCCCCGGTCACCACGTCGGTGAAGCCTTCCATGTGTTCCTTGTAGCTCTTCTCAAGCACCACGTTTTTGGTGTTCTTGTCACCAAACAGCGTGATGGCGTCCACTGTGGCTTTTTCTAAATCACGGAAGGTCACGATGTTGCCAAAGGTCTTGGTCGCGTCAAAGATGCGGTTGGTGCGCGAGAACGCTTGAATGAGTCCGTGAAATCGCAGGTTCTTGTCCACAAACAGGGTGTTGAGCCTGGGTGCATCAAACCCCGTGAGGAACATGCCCACCACGATCAGCAAGTCAATCTCGCCTGCCTTCACTTGCTTGGCCAGGTCACGGTAATAGTTTTGGAAGCCTTGGCTGTCCACGCTAAAGCTGGTCTTGAAATGTGCGTTGTAGTCTGCAATGGCGGCGGTCAAAAACTCTTTGGCGCTGCTATTCAGGGCCGACACTTCCATGCTCTCGTCTTCAATGTCACCCACTGCATCCTGCTCTTCATTCGCGGCAAACGAAAAAATAGTCGCCACTCGTAAAGGTTTGTCGCTCTTCTTTTGCAGCTCTTTGAACGACTCGTAATACAGCTTGGCTGCGTCCACATTACTGACGGCAAACATGGCGTTAAAACCCTTGCCACCCGTTTGCAAGCGATGGGTTTTGCGGCGGAAGTTGCTCAGGATGTACTGCGAAATTTCTTCAATCCGCTTGGGGTGCAGCAACGCCTGTTTATTCTCAGCAGCCGTCAGCTTCTTTTCATCCTGCTCGGTTTCTATGGCTTTGAACTGCGAACGCACATCGTTGTAGTCCACCTTGAACTTGAGCACCTTCTCATCGCGAATCGCATCGGTAATCACGTATGAGTGCAGCTCACTGCCAAACACGCTAGCGGTCGTCTCTGCGCCCAGTGCGTTCTCAAGAAAAATCGGCGTGCCCGTGAAGCCAAACTGGCAAAACCTCTTGAATTTCTTCTTCAGGTTCTTCTGCGCCTCACCAAACTGGCTGCGGTGGCACTCGTCAAAAATGAACACCACCTGCTTGCCGTAAATGGCCAGGTCGGCCTCGGTGCGCATCAGGTTGTTCAGCTTTTGGATGGTGGTGACGATGATCTTGTTGTCGTCTTTTTCCAGGTTGCGCTTGAGGCCCGCCGTGCTGTCCGAGCCGTTCACGCTGTCGGGCGAAAAGCGTTGGTATTCCTTCATGGTCTGGTAATCCAGATCCTTCCGGTCCACCACAAAAAACACCTTGTCCACAAAGTCCAGCTCAGTGGCTAATCGTGCAGCCTTGAAGCTGGTCAGCGTCTTGCCTGACCCAGTGGTGTGCCAAATGAAGCCGCCGCCCTCCAGCTTGCTCCAGCTCTTGGCCTGGTGAGTGCTGATGATCTTCCACAAAATGCGCTCAGTGGCGGCAATTTGGTAAGGTCGCATCACCAGCAACGTATCGCTGGCGTCAAACACCGAATAGTGCAACAACACCTTCAACAGCGTATTTTTCTGAAAGAAAGTAGCCGTGAAGTCCTTCAAGTCCTTAATCAGGCTGTTGTCCGCCTTCGCCCAGTTCATGGTGAAGTCGTAACTGTTTTTATTGCGCTGCGTGGTGTTGGCAAAGTAGCGGCTATCACTACCGTTGGAAATCACAAACAATTGCAAATACTTGAAAAGCGAGTTCGCGCTGTTGAAGCTCTCTTTGCTGTAGCGATGTACTTGGTTAAATGCTTCGCGAATTGCCACACCACGCTTTTTCAACTCTACCTGCACCAGCGGCAAGCCATTGACCAAAATCGTCACGTCATAGCGGTTAGCGTGTGTGCCTGTCTGCTCAAACTGCTTGATGACTTGCAGCTTGTTGCGTGCAATGGTTTTCTTGTCCAGCAGGTAAATGTTTTGGATGCGACCATCGTCAAACACAAAGTCGTGGATGTAGTCGTCGTGAATCTTGCGGGTTTTCTCCACAATGCCATCACTCGCCTTGTCGAGCCAGCTCTCTACAAAACGCTGCCACTCCGCATTTGAAAACATCACATTGTTCAGCGCTTGCAGCTGCACGCGCACGTTGGCCAGCAAAGCATCGGGGGTGTTAAGGCCTGGTACGTATTCGTAGCCTTGATTACGCAAGTCTTGAATCAGCTCGCGCTCCAGCTCACTCTCGCTCTGGTAGCTCTCGTTGACTTGCCATTCTTTGGTGTACTTATCCAAAACAATGAAGTTTTTGGACTCGGCAATGGTTTTGTAGTCGCTCACTCTTCAACGCTCCTTTTGTGCAACAGCTTTTTGACTTGGCGGTCGAAATCGGATTCGATGCGTTGCTGCTTGTTGAATTTTTCATACTCGGTCAGCGCTATTTGGTCAGCCTGTTCGCGGCTGATGCTGCCGTAGCCTTCCAAAACGCGGTATTCATTGAAGGCCAAAAACTTGTCCACGCACTCGGCAAAAATGTCGGTGATCTGCTGGTAAATGCGCCGCTCGCTCGCCCGAATGGAACGCACCCGCTCCAGCAGCTCGCGGAAATAGTCTTGCCCAAAGAAGCGCCCGTTTTTCAGGCGCTCATCATCCATGGCAAAGCCCTTGATGATGTATTCCTTGATCAGCTGGGTGGCCCAAATACGGAACTGCGTGGCCTGCGCCGAATTGACGCGGTAGCCCACCGAAATGACGGCGTCGAGGTTGTAGTACTTGACCTGCTGCGTCTGCGTCAGCCCCGCCACGGCACCGTGCTCACTGGTTGTTTCCAAAATGGAAATAACCACCTCTTCCACCAATTCGCCACTGTCAAAAATGTTTTTCAGGTGTTTGGAAATGGCTGGCACCCCCACACCAAACAGTTCAGCCATGCGCTTTTGGGTCAGCCAAATGGTTTCATGGCTGAGCAACACCTCCACCTTGATGGCCCCATTGGGCGCGGTGTAGAGCAGAAATTCGGAGGTTTGGTCGCGCGTGGTGAGCTTGTTCATGCTTTGCCCCTTGTTTTGGGGCTGGGGTTCTGCCCCAAGGTCCGCAACTGCTTGGCGTTTTGCGGGCTCACAAGTTGTTTACCTGTTTCGGCCTCCAGCTTCAGCCGCGCCTGCCTAGCCACACCACCACCGCGCTTGGCCACGTCTTCGTGCTCGTCCAGCGTTTGCGGCTGCACGGTTTCTGAGATTTCTTTGGTGGACAGCTCGGCCAACATGCTCATCACCAACTCTTTGTTGGTCATGTTGTCGCGCAGGTTTTCTTTCTTCAAGCCCTTGTGCTGCTTGTATTCCTTGGCAGTTTTGTCGGCCCAGGTTTTGTAGATCACATCGGTCAAAAAGGCGAACTGTGGCCCCTCTTGCAAACCGTGCTTTTTCCACTCGTCGGTCAGCTCCTTGCGGATCTCGATGCTCTTGAGCCGCTGGTTGATCCAGTTGTCTGTGTAGCCCAGGCGCTTGTAGTCGCGCATGGCCTGCTCAATGCTCAGCTCAGGGTCTTGCAACTGGTCCAGGCGTTGGCTGCCCACTTCGGCCAGCCAGAGCTTGAAGGGCTCGGCCCGCTTGCTGGGTATGGACTGGATGAGCCGCAAAATTTGCTCGGTGTCGGCCACATCGGTCAGGTATTTTTTGCCGTCGGTGGCGGTCAATTTCAGTTGACTACAGTTTGTAGCCAACTGACTACCTTCGTTTTTCAGCCGAACTTTGAGCACGCTCCAGTACTTGCGTGCCCGCGTGTAGTCGGGCTGATCGGTCAGCACCGCCACAACGTCGACCACCGAAAACCACCATTTCTCAGCCTCAGCATCCCACTCGCTGCGAATCTGCTGTGACTCAAACAGTTTGACTTTGCTATCCGCATCGCTCATGCCGTCACCTCTTATGGTTTGGGAAAGCTCAGAAGCAAATCGCGGTAATGCGCGTATTGCTTTTGGCGCAGTTCGATTTCGCGGGGCAGGCCTTCGGTGATTGAGTTGGTCAGGGCATCGAATTTGTCGAGGATAGCGACGATGCGTTTTTGCTCTTCTGGCGACGGCACAGGAATTTTGAACTGCCGCAAAGTCGATAAATTGAGCATCCCGTAATTGCGCATCTCCGATTTAAGCTTGTCGTAGAGACTTGTAAGGTAGTAGAAGACAAATTTGTCATTCATTACGTTTGTATTTTTGGATTTGATGCTGGCTATATTTTGATTTGTAGCAGAAGGAAATTCGAGAAATGCAGTTTTGAAAATTGTTGCGCCAACAAGAGCAATTAACGTCGTTTCTTTTTTTAAAAGCTTCGCACTGGATTTCTTCAATCCAAGTTCAGTTATGAACTTGTTTGCTGAATAAACGGGCTCGTTATTGCACGACTCCGATTTAAGCCATGGAATACTTCCATCGTCCCAGTATTCAGGCTGGCCCGTTGAAGGCGTCCCTCCAGAAGCCACTTCAAAGAGCTCTTCATCCCCCAGCATCTTCCATTCCACGTCCCTATCTTCAAAAATCAACAACTGGTCGCGGTAGTGGTTGTATTGTTTTTTGCGGGTGGTCAGCTCGGTGGTCAGCTCGGTGGTCAGCTCGGTGAAGGCGTCCAGGATGCGGACGATTTCGGCTTGGATTTCAAGCGATTTTTTGGGGTTATCTGGGCAGGGGATGGGGATTCGCTTATCAGCAAAAGTCCCAATCCATTGACGCTTGTGATCTCCGTCCACCAACTCACTGGGCAAAGTGTTCAACCAGTAGTAGATGTATTTAAGAAGAACCTTATTTTCATCACTTGATGTGATCATCTTCATTGCTGAAGACTTGACCTTGAAATCAAAGTCAACCCATTTGTTGGCGGTAGTGAAATCATCAAAGATGATCACTGGGGCTACAGATGCTTTGTATATGCCGTTGACTTCATCCGTATAGCCAAGAATGAAGGTTTTTCCAGCAGTCAGTACTGGCGTTTGAAATTCACCGCTGTAATTTTTTGCCGCCACCAAGTATTTGGTCGGCTGTTCATACTGTGTGACCTCTCCCAAAGGCAGCCACTCTATCGCAGCCCCATCCAGCAGCTTCTCCAAAAAGTCCGCGCCGCTCATGCCTGCTGCTCCTCGCCTTCAATCTCGGCGACGATGACGTCAATGTCTTTGCGCAGCTGGTCGATCTTGGCGACGGTGGTTTTGAGTTGGGCGTTGAGCTGGGCAATGTCCACCACTTCGCGGGTGTCTTTGGCCTCCACGTAGCTGCTGACGGACAGGTTGTAGTCGTTGGCGGCAATGTCGGCGTGGCTGACCGAGCGGGCAAAGTGATCCACGTTGGCCTTGCTGTCGAACACGGCCATGATTTGCTCGATGTGCTCGTCCAACAGCACGTTGTTGTTGGTTTCTTTCTTAAACAGTGCGCTGGCGTCGATGAACTGGGTGGTGGTGTCGGCCTTGTGTTTGGACAGCACCAGAATGGTCACGGCAATGGTGGTGCCAAAAAAGAGGTTGGGCGCCAGTGAGATGACGGTTTCCACATGGTTGTTGTCCACCAGGTATTGGCGGATTTTTTGCTCTGCGCCGCCCCGGTAAAAGATGCCCGGAAAGCAAACAATGGCAGCGCGGCCCTTGCTCGACAAGTAGCTGAGCGCGTGCAGCACAAAGGCAAAGTCGGCCTTGCTCTTGGGGGCCAGCACGCCAGCGGGGGCAAAGCGGTCGTCGTTGATGAGGGTGGGGTCGTCGCTGCCAATCCACTTCACCGAGTACGGCGGGTTAGAGACGATGGCGTCAAACGGTTTGTCGTCGTCAAAGTGAGGGGCAATGAGGGTGTCGCCGAGCTGGATGTTGAACTTGTCGTAGTTGACGTTGTGCAAGAACATGTTCATGCGCGCCAAGTTGTACGTGGTGTGGTTGAGCTCTTGGCCCCAAAAACCGTCTTGAATCAAATGCTGGTCAAAGTGCTTTTTGGCTTGCAGCAGGAGCGATCCCGAGCCGCAGGCCGGGTCGTAAATCTTGTTGACGCTGGTCTGGCCGTGCATGGCCAGCTGGGCAATGAGCTTGGACACATGCTGGGGCGTGAAGAACTCGCCACCCGATTTGCCGGCGTTGGCGGCGTAGTTGGAGATGAGGAATTCGTAGGCGTCGCCAAACAGATCAATCTGGCTGCTTTCAAAGTCGCCAAAGCTCAGCTCTGCCACGCCTTTGAGCACAGCGGCGAGTCGGGTGTTTTTGTCTTTAACTGTGTTGCCAAGTTTGTTGCTGGTGGTGTCGAAGTCGGCAAACAAACCTTTGATGTCGTGCTCACTGGGGTAGCCGTTGGCGGAGCTTTCTATGGCGGTAAAGATGGCCGCCAGATCGGTGTTTAGGCTTTCGTTGGTGTTGGCATTGGCGATGACATTCACAAAGAGCTGACTGGGGTACATGAAGTACCCCTTGGTTTTAATGGCATCGTCTTTGATAGCTGCGGTGATAACGCTGTCTGGCAACTCTGCATAGTTGACGCTGTCGTCTCCGGCTTCGATATAAGCAGCAAAGTTTTCGCTGATGAAGCGATAGAACAAGGTGCCCAGCACGTACTGCTTAAAGTCCCAGCCATCGACTGCGCCACGCACGTCGTTGGCAATTTTCCAAATCTGGCTTTGTAAAGCGGCGCGTTGTTGCTGGCTGGTCATTCTTATATTCCTCTTCTTTCCACCCGACATTGTCGCTGTTAAGTAATTGGAAAACACTCAAACTCAGAAGCAATTTCACACAGACAAGTCAGTGGACTTCGCTGAACGTAAAAAGCCGCCAACCCTTTCAGGTTGGCGGCTTCTTTGTTTTCAGCGCGAAGCGTTTACTTCTTGCTAGGCGGCAAGTCCGTGCAGCTACCGTGCGCCACTTCTGCCGCCATGCCGATGCTTTCGCCCAGCGTGGGGTGTGGGTGGATGGTCTTGCCGATGTCGATGGCGTCTGCGCCCATCTCGATGGCCAGGGCTACTTCGCCGATCATGTCGCCTGCGTGCGTACCGACCATGCCGCCGCCCAAGATCTTGCCGTGGCCGTGGGCCTCGGGTGAATCGTCAAACAGCAGTTTGGTCACGCCTTCGTCGCGGCCGTTGGCAATGGCGCGGCCCGAGGCGGTCCAAGGGAACAAGCCCTTTTTCACCTTGATGCCTTGCGCTTTGGCTTGGTCTTCGGTCAAACCCACCCAAGCCACTTCGGGGTCCGTGTAGGCCACGCTTGGGATGACGCGCGCGTTGAACGCCGCAGCCGCCAAGTCTTTGTCGCCCTTGAGCTCGCCTGCAATCACTTCAGCCGCCACGTGTGCTTCGTGCACCGCCTTGTGCGCCAACATGGGCTGACCCACGATGTCGCCAATGGCAAAGATGTGCGGCACGTTGGTGCGCATTTGAATGTCGACGTTGATGAAGCCACGGTCGGTCACAGACACACCGGCTTTGTCTGCTGCAATTTTGTTGCCATTGGGCGTGCGGCCCACGGCTTGCAACACGAGGTCGTAGGTGCCTTCGCTCTTGGTGCCATCCAAACCTTCAAACTGCACCTTGATGCCGTCTGCGGCAGCTTGCGCGCCCACGGTTTTGGTTTTCAACATGATGTTGTCAAAACGGTGCTGGTTCATCTTTTGCCAGACCTTGACCAAATCGCGGTCAGCGCCTTGCATGAGGCCATCCATCATTTCCACCACGTCAAGGCGTGCGCCCAGCGTGCTGTACACGGTACCCATTTCCAAACCGATGATGCCGCCACCCACGATGAGCATTTTCTTTGGCACTTCTTTGAGGGCCAAAGCGCCGGTGCTGTCGACCACGCGTGGGTCTTGCGGCATGAAAGGCAAACGCACCGCTTGCGAACCGGCCGCGATGATGGCGCGTTTGAACGCCACCACTTTTTTGCTGCCTGTTTTGTCTTGGCCTGTGCCTGTGGTTTCTTCCACTTCAATGTGGTTCGCACCCACAAAGTGGCCGTAGCCGCGCACAACAGTGACCTTGCGCATCTTGGCCATCGCACCCAACCCACCGGTGAGTTTGCTGATGACTTTTTCTTTGTGACCACGCAGCTTGTCCACGTTGACCGCGGGCTTGCCAAAGTCCACACCGAGGTCGGCCATGTGGCTCACCTCGTCCATCACGGCTGCGACGTGCAGCAATGCTTTGGAGGGAATACAACCCACGTTCAAGCACACACCACCCAAGGTGGGGTAACGCTCGACCACGACCACGCTCAAGCCGAGGTCGGCAGCGCGGAAGGCCGCAGAGTAACCACCGGGGCCACCGCCCAACACCATCACATCGCATTCGAGGTCAGCACTACCGCCGAACGACGATGCCGTGGGTGCAGGCGCTGCGGCGACGGGAGCAGCAGGTGCTGCGGCGGGCGCGGGTGCAGCAGAAGGTGCAGGCGCAGAAGCAGCGCCCTCACCGTCCAACACCAGCACAACAGAACCCTCTTTGACCTTGTCGCCGAGCTTGACTTTCAACTCTTTCACCACGCCCGCGTGTGACGATGGAATTTCCATCGACGCTTTGTCGGACTCCACGGTGATGAGCGATTGCTCTGCCTTGACGGTGTCGCCGGGTTTGACCAGCAACTCAATCACAGCCACTTCGTCGAAGTCGCCGATGTCTGGAACTTTGATATCAATCAGTGCCATATCAAATCCT
>Ga0228701_1002766_pt1 | contig 9995 bp, 1 predicted proteins | sample McNCre117_Aug_MG_2_FD_178017 | JGI IMG/M metagenome (GOLD analysis project Ga0228701, IMG submission 178017) | Freshwater microbial communities from McNutts Creek, Athens, Georgia, United States - 11-17_Aug_MG | ecosystem: Environmental > Aquatic > Freshwater > Creek | place: USA: Georgia...
CACGCCCAAGGGGGTCACAGTGAAGTTGGCGCTGCCCCCTGCGCCATCGCTCACAGTGAAGCTGTTGCCTGTGCGGTTCACGGTGCTGGTCAGGTCCACCACCACATTGCTGCGGTTCATGTACTTCGCTTCTGTGATGCTGTAGCTCGCTGCCGAGCCATAGCTTGCAGAAGCAGGCGCCACCCTCACCAACAGCTGATCCACCGGAACAATCGTGTAGTTGCCCGGCACATACCCGCATTGCTCAACACACCGCTTTCGGTGACCGAGATCCCTGCCGGGACATTGATCGTGGTAACCCCTGTCAGGCTCGCCCCCAAAGCATCTGTGGTGGTGGTGAAATTGGACACCACCCCATTGACGGTCATGGTCCACAAAGTTGGAACACTCATCAAAGTCAGGTTGCTGGCATTGAAGGCCAGCGAGCGACCGTTCACGACCTGGCTGGCGGTGACTGTGGTGCCGTTCAGTTTGAAAGCGGGTGTGCCGCTGACCGAACCCGACCAAGTGATGACCGGGGTGTTGGCGAAGTTACTGTCAACCCCAGTGTCAAGCACACTCAAGGTGTTATTGGCCAGATTCAGGCTGCTGGGCAGGATGATCGATGCCACCGTGTTCGGACTCACCGATTCATTGACCGCGACTTGATAGGTCCCCGTGAAGCCAGACAGCGTAGCGCCCGACAAATCGAGCGACTGACCATTGGCGATGTTGGCAATGGTTCCAGCACCTGTGAAGGTGTTGGCGGGTGCCACGGTCGCCCCACCGTTGTAAGCCAGCGTAGCCCCCGAAGACACAGCCACCGTACCAGCGCCCAAGGACGATGCACTGCTGGCTTGCAGCGTGCCAGCGTTGACGTTGGTGCCGTTGTAAGCGTTGGTGCCGCTGAGCACCAGCGTGCCCGTGCCCGTCTTGCTCAGGTCATTGGCACCGCTGACTGCACCACTCAGCGTCAGTTGCGTGCCGCCCACATCGACGGTGCTGTTGGCGCCCAGCGTGAGGTTGGAATCCAGACTGCTGGTGCCTGTGCTGGTCTTGAGCGTGCCGCCGTTCAGGGTGAGCGCCTCTCCCGTCACGGCCACATTGCGCAGGTCCAGTGTGGCGCCACTGGCCAATGTGGTGCCCCCCGCAGAGGTGCCCAAGCCCGCCGCATTGGTGATGGCCAAGGTACCCGCACTGACGGTGGTCGTGCCGGTGTAAGCATTGGCGCCCCCCAACACCAAGGTACCGCTGCCCGACTTGGTCAAGCCGGCGCCTGTGGCGATGCCCCCATAGGTCAGGGTCTTGCTGCTGGCCACATCGATCGTGCCATTGCCTGAACCCAGCGCAATACCGCGGTTGGCCGACAGTGTCATGTCGGCCGTCACGGCCAAGGTGCCACCGTCCAGGGTCAAGCTGCTGGCGGTAGCACTGCCGGGGGCAGTGCCCAAGGCGTTGTCTGCAGCAATCGAGAGAGTGCCGCCACTGACGGTGGTGGCTCCGGTGTACGTATTGGCACCCGTCACCGTCAAGGTGCCGCTGCCCAACTTGGTGAAGGTGCCGCCAGAGCTGGTCAAGTTGCTGGCCATGGTCACGTTCTGGCCGTTGGTGTCCAGCGAATACAACTGGCTGGCCGCATTGCTGAAGCGGGCCGAATAGTCCGTGGTGTTGAACAGCCGCAAGGTACCGCCACCAAAAGCGATGGTGCCACTGGTGCCCACCGCGTTGGCCGATCCCATGGCCAAAATACCGCCGTTGATGGTCGTGATACCGGCGTACGTGTTGCTGCCACTGAGGCTCCAGGTGCCGCTGTCGCTCTTGGTCAGGTTGGAGATGCTGGTGGATACGATGTTGTTGCTGATGCTGCCACCCGCCGCCCCGCCCAGCGTGAGGGTCCAAGGGGTTGCACCTGATTTGGTGATGTTGGTCGCGCTGCTCAGCGTGATGCTGCCCGTACCCCCGACGATCGAGCTGGCGGCCGACAAGAGCAAAGGCCCATCATAGGTGGCTGCCGCGCCACTGTTCATCAAGGCACCGCCCCCCACAGCGCTGATGCCGGTGCCGGCGAGGTACAGCGTGCCCGTGCCGGTCAGGGTCTGGCCATTGAGGTCCAGCGCCGCACCAGTCGCCGCCACGGACACATAGTTTGTCCCCAAAGCGGTGGCGCTGCCGGCTTTGACCCGGCCCAGCAGTATCGAGACACCGCCGTTGTAACTGTTGTTGGCACCACTCAAAGTCCAGACACTGCTGGCCACATTCACAGTCATGCCTGTCAAGCTGGTGTCAAGCTTGCTCATCAAGTTGCCGATGCCATACAGCGTCAGCGTATTGGTTCCACCCACAAGCGTGCCCGTGTTGCTCAGGGTCAACCCCCCCGTTCCACCGTTGATGACGTTGTTGCTCGACGTCAAAGTGATCAGACCGGCAAAAGTGGCTGCATTTGCGCTGCTGTTGATCAGTGAATTTGTGCCGACGGAAGTAGCACCCAACGTCAGCCCACCGGTGCTGGTCATGGTCTGGCCATTGATGTCGACCTTGCCAGTGCCACTGGTGCTGATGGTCCCGCTGCCAAAGGCCGTGGCGCTGCCCGCCTGGAGCGTTCCGTAGCCTGCTCCGTGGGTGACCGTGGTGCCGCCACCGTAGGTGTTGGCACCGCTCAGATTCCAAAAACCACCGCTCTGGGCCACGCTGCCGGTGGCACCGGTATCGATGCTGCCGGCAATGGTGCTGAAGCTGTTGTTGGTGTTGGTGCTGGCACCCACCAGCGTCAATCGAAATCCTGAGCCGGTGATCGAGCCCGTATTGCCCAAGGTAATCGCACCGAAGTTGCTGACGATGGAGGTATCCGAGCCCAAACGCAGCAATCCGCTGTAGCTGGCCGCAAAGCTACTGGTGTTTAACAGTGCGCCGCCATTGCCGATGCCGGTGCCGTTCAGGGTCAGCATGCCCGCATTGACCACACTCGCACCCAACAGGTCAATGGCAGCGCCGCTGGCCACTGTGACCGCCCCCGTGCCAAAGGCGTTGGCATGACCAACCTTCAATTGCCCGGCATTGACGTTGGTGTTGCCGCTCAAGGTGTTGGCGGTGTTCAAAGTCCAGGTCCCCGCGCCCTCCTTGGTCAAAGAAGCGACAGAGGTGGTCAAGACACCACTGCTGGCCCAAAACTGCCCCCCAACGGCACCACCCAATGTCAGCCCATGAGAGCCCCCGGATATCGCGCTGGCATTCAGGCCAAAAGATCCCGTGCCCCCCACCACGCTGCTGTCAGAGCCCAGCGTGAGTGAGCCTGTGAGTGTGCTCGCCGTGGCACTGCTGTTGAACAGCGCACCGCCGCTGGCAATGCCCGTGCCGTTGATGGTCATGGGGGTGGCAATGCTCAGGCCATTGAAGTCCACAGCACCACCACTGGCCACGGTCACCATGCCGCTGCCCAATCCCGAAGCCACGCCCGCCTTGATCACGCCAGCGCTGACGGCAGTGCCGCCGCTGAAGGTGTTCGCCCCTGACAAAACCAATGTGCCACTGCCGCTCTTGGTCAAGTCCATGGACGTCCCCGAGACAGTGCCGCTCAGGGTCAGCTGGGTGCCGCCCACATCCACCACACTGCCAGCAGCGCCCAAAGCGACCGTGCCGCTGAGGCTGCTGGTGCCCGTGCTGGTCTTGAGGGTGCCCCCGTTGAGGGTGATCGCTTCAGCCCCTAAGGCCACGTTTTGCAAATCCAGCACCGCCCCACTGGCCACCGTGGTGCCCGCCGCCGTGGTGCCTAGCCCAGTGGCGTTCGTCACCACCAACGTCCCTGCGCTCACCGTGGTGACGCCAGGGTAATTGTTGTTGCCCGACAACACCAAGGTGCCACTGCCCGTTTTGGTGAATCCGATGGATGCGCCCGCCCCGACGTTCCCACTCAAGGTCAGCTGTGTGCCGCCCACGTTCACCACACTGCCGGTCGCACCCAAAGTCACCGCACCAGACAGGCTGCTGGTCCCCGTGCTGGCACTGAGCGTGCCGCCGTTGAGAATGGTGGACTCAGCAACCGTCACATTTTGCAGGTCCAGCACAGCGCCACTGGCCACCGTGGTGGCTCCCGCAATGGTCCCCAAGCCCGTTGCGTTCGTCACGGCCAAGGTGCCCGCACTCACGGTGGTTGCACCTGTGTAGGTGTTGGCCCCCGACAAAGTCAATGTCCCGCTGCCTGTTTTGGTGAGCGTGCTGGTGCCTGCACCGGTCAAGGGCGAGGCCAGCGTCACGTTCTGCCCATTGGTGTCCACCTTGTAGGCCAGGCTGCTGCCGCTGCTGAAATAGCCGGAATAGTCGGTGGTGTTGCTGGCCGTGAATTGCAAAATGCCACCACCGAACGTGATCGTGCCCATGGTGCCTGCAGTGCCCACGGCATTGGTCGAGCCAAGGCTCAAGGTGCCGCCATTCAAATTGGTGCCGCCGGTGTAGCTGTTGTTGCCACTCAAGGTCAAGGTGCCTGAGCCCATCTGGGTCAGGCTGCCGCTGCCGCTGATGTCGGTGGACACAGTGAAAGCATCGGTGCGGTTGAACGCCAGCGTGCCATTGTTGGTCAGGGTGGTGGCGCTGCCCAAGGTGCCCGTTGCCCCACCCGCCCCCACTTGCAAAGTGCCCGCGCTGATGGTGGTCAGGCCGCTGTAGCTGTTGTTTGAGCCCAGCACGGTGGTTCCGCTGCCCGCCTGGGTCAAGGTGCCTGTGCCGGAGATGGTGCTCAGAGTCAAGCTGCCCGTCCGGTTGATCACCAGCGCAGCATCGTTCTGCACGAAACCGGCCACGGCCCCTGTGGCGCCTGCGCTGCCCAACTGCAAAGTGCCATCGCTGATGGTGGTCAAGCCCGTGAAGGTGCTGTTGCCTGTCAGGATCAAGGTCCCGCTGCCTGTTTTGGTGAGCGTGTTGGCTACACCGCCCAAGGCCGTGGCCAATGTGACGTTTTGGCCATTGGTGTCCACCTTGTAAAACTGAAGCGGCACGGTGTTGAATCGCGACGAGTAATCGGTGGTGTTGGTGGCCGTGAATTGCAAGGTGCCACCGCTGAAGGAGAGCGTGCCGCTTGGGCCAATCGCATTGGCCGAGCCGAGGCTCAAGGTCCCCGCCGCCAGCTTGGTGCCGCCGGTGTAGCTGTTGTTGCCCGTCACCGTCACGGTGCCCGTGCCCGCCTGCTGCAAGATACCGGCGCCGCTGACATCGACCGACAGCGTGACCGCATCGCTGCGGTTGACCGAGAGCGTCGCGCTGGTGCTGACGCTGACCGTTCCGGCACTGCCCAAAGTGCCGGTGGTGCCGCCATTGCCCACTTGCAAAGTCCCGGCGCTGATGGTCGTCGCACCGCTGTAGCTGTTGCTGCCCGTCAAGGAGGTGACGTTTGATCCGGCTTGCGTCAAACCGCCGGAGCCACTGATGTCGTTGGCCAAGGTCAGGGCGCTCGTGACATTGAGCTTGAGCAAGCCATCGTTCAGCACGGCACCACCGCCCAAACTGGCCGCTGCCGTGTTCGTCGTGCCATCCCCCACCACCAGGGTACCTGCATTGATGGTGGTGCCCCCGTCGTAGCTGGCCGCACCGTAGAGGGACAGGGTACCCGCACCGTTCTTGGTCAGCATCATCGAGGTGCCAGAGGCCTGGTACACCGTGAGCTTGCCCAGGCTGTCCACCACCTCCACGGCGCTGCCACTGGCCCCAAGCACCAGATTATTGATGCCACTGGTGCCCGTGCCACTGGCACGCAATGTGCCACCGTTGAGCGTGATGTTCTCCGTCGTCGCCGCACCTTTGAGCTCCAGCACGGCACCCGCCGACACCGTGGTGCCCGTACCGCTGTTGCCCAGGCTGTTGGCATTTGCGATTGCCAGCGTGCCGGCGTACACCGTGGTGAGCCCGCCATAGAGGTTTGCCGAGTTCAAGGTGAGGGTGCCACTGCCATACTTGCTCAAAGTGACGTTGTTATTGTTATTGGCAGACCCCAGGCCAGCTGCCAGCGTGACGTTCTGCCCATTGGTGTCGAAGCTGTATTTTTCGATGGTGCCGCTGCTCAAGCGCGTGGAATAGTCGGTGCTGTTGCTGGCACTGAACTGCAAGATGCCACCCGCCATGGTGATGGTGCCACTGCTGCCGATCGCGGCCGCTGAGCCCAGGTTCAAAGTACCCTGCGTCAGCGTGGTGCCACCGCTGTAGGTGTTGTTGCCGGTCAGCGTCGTGGTGCCAGTGCCATACTGGTTCAGGCTGCCCGTGCCGCTGATGTCGTTGCCCACGGTGAGCGCATCGCTGCGATAGAAAATGAGCGAGCCGGGACTGGTGACGGTGACCGAACCGCTGCCCAGAGTGCCCACCGTGCCGCCCGCGCCCACATACAAAGAGCCCGCACTCACGGTGGTCTGCCCGCTGTAGGTGTTGTTGCCCGTCAGGAATAGTAAGCCCGTACCCGACATGCTCAGGCTGCCCGAACCGCTGATGTCGTTGCTCACGGTCTTTGAGCCGATCGGTTTGAAAGCCAAATTTGCGTTGTTGACGATCGAGCCCACCACGCTACCCGTTGAAGTACTCGCCATCAGCTGCAGCGTCCCTGCACTGATGGTGGTGCCACCGTCATAAGTGTTGGTGCCCGTCAGAATCAGCGTGCCAGCACCCGTCTTGCTCAAATCTTTGGACACGCCCGAGATCACCCCGCTCAAGGTCAGCTGGGTGCCGCCCACATCCACCACACTGCCAGCAGCGCCCAAAGCGACTGTACCGCTGAGGCTGCTGGTACCGGTGCTGGTTTGCAAAGTGCCACCGTTGAGGGTGATCGGTTCAGCCAACACAGCCACGTTTTGCAGGTCCAGCACGGCACCGCTGTTGACCGTGGTGCCCGCCGTGGTGGCGCCCAAAGCCGTTGCATTGGACAGCGCCAAGGTGCCCGCGTTCACGGTGATGGCCCCCGCGTAGGTGCCGCTGCTCCCTGACAGCAGCAATGTGCCGCTGCCGGTCTTAGTCAGGTTGGCTCCAGAGATGGCGCCAGACAAGGTCAGCTGCGTGCCGCCCACGTCGATCGTGCTGTCTGCATTGATGGACACCCCTGCTGACACGCTGCTGCTGCCGGTGCTGGTCTGCAAAGTGCCACCACTGAGGATGATCGATTTGGCCCCAAGGGCGACGTTCTGCAGGTCCAACACCCCGCCGGAAGCCACAGTCACCGCGCCACTGGTTGAGCCCAGGCCAGTCGCATTGCTCACCGCCACGGTGCCTGCGTTGACAGTCGTTGAGCCCGAATAGATGTTGGAGCCCGACAAGACCAGCGTGCCTGCACCTGTTTTGGTCAGACCACCGCTACTGCTCACCACCCCGCTGAGGGTCAGCTGTGTGCCCCCCACATTGACGGTGTTGCCGCCGGTCATGACCACGCCACCGCTCAAGCTGCTGGTGCCGGTGCTGACTTTGAGCGTGCCAGTATTGAGGGTGATCTGTTCAGCCCCCACGGCCACGTTTTGCAGGTCCAGCACGTTACCGTTGCTGACCGTGGTGCCCGAACTGGTGTCGCCCAGGCCCGTGGCGCTGGCCACAGCCAGTGTGCCGCCACCACTGACAGTGGTGGCCCCGCCGTAGCTGTTGTTGCCCGACAAGGTGATGGTGCCCGTACCCGATTGGGTCAGGCTGCCTGTGCCGCTGATGTCGTTGGCCACGGCCAGGGCATTGCTGCGGTTGAAAATCAGCGAGCCATTGTTGACCACGCTGCCACTGCCCAGCGTGCCGACGGTGCCGGCATTGCCCACCTGCAAGGTGCCAGCGCTGATGGTGGTGGTGCCGCTGTAGCTGTTGCTGCCCGTGAGAATGGTGGAGGCCGTACCCGCTTGCACCAGATTGCCCGAGCCACTGATGTCCGCCGACAACGTCAGGGCAATGATGCGGTTGATTTTGAGGGTGCCGTTGACGGTCACGGTCGAGGCTGTGCCCAGATTGCCTGTGGTTGAGGCTGTGCCCAACACCAGCGTACCGCCACTGTCAACCGTGGTGGTGCCGGTGTAGCTGTTGCTCCCTGTCAGCGAGAGCGTACCGCTGCCGGACATGGTGAAACTGCCTGACCCGCCAATGACCCCGCTGTAGTTGCTGGTGCCCGCCTGGCTGATGGTGAGGTTGCTGCCACTGGCACCGGTGGTGATTGCACCAGCGCCACTGACACCACCGGCCGCGCTCAAAGTCAGTTTGTTGGCCGATGACCAGGTCACCGCACTGGTAACGGTGATGTTGCCCGTACCCGATCCGGCAGTGCCCGTGTTGGTGGTGCTAACAATGACGTCGCCACTGGCCAGTGCCGTTTGAATGGTCGTGGGCTTGATGATGGAGGTGTTCAACCCGGAGTTGGGGTTGAAGGTCCCGCTGGTGTTGGTCACCGTTTCAGTGCCGGTGCTGTTGATGTCGATGTCGGCAGGGTCCAGCAGCCATTGGCCTGCTTTGGCCTGTGTGGAGGATAGTGTATTGACACTGGCCAGATCTCCCACTTGCAGCGTATGGCCCGAGGTCTCCACCTGCCCGCCATTGCCCGTGCCCGCGCCTTTGGCCTCGATGCGCCCGTCCACCTGGGTGAAGCTGCTGGCGTTGTGCACATCGCTCCACAGCACCACCTTGCCACCATCGCCTTGGCTGCTGGCGTTGGCCTCGATGCTGGCGCCTTGCGCCATGCTGACCTGCGTGGCCTGGCGCGTGTCGCCGCTGCCTTGCCAGTCGCCGCCCACCAGCACGGTGCCGCCGCCTTGCGGGCCGTTGGCGTCGATGCGGCTACTACTGCTCAGCTCGATCTTGTCGCCCATCAGGACAATCTTGCCGCCCTTCTCTGTCAGGCTGGTGGCGCTGAGCTGCCCACTGTTTTTGACGACCGCGTTTTGCAAGCTGGCCAGCGCGTGGGCCGACAAGATGATCTGCCCGCCTTCGACCAGCACAGCGCTGCGGTTTTCCACCAAGGCCGCAATGGTTTGCGGCGTGGTGGTCAGGCCCGCCAGGCTGGTGCCGCCGTTGTTGAAGTTGAGCGTGATGGCTTCGCCCGTGGCCAGCGCCACGGTGCCGGCCTGCGCAATGACCACACCCTGGTTGCGCACCTCGGGGGCCAGCAAGGCAATGTAGCCGCCCCGCGCGGCTTTCAGTTGGCCTTCGTTGACCACGCTGGCGGTGCTGCCTTCGCGGTTGAAGCTGGATTTGCCGGCCATGAAGTCGTCGGCATTGGCTTTGCCGGTGGTGGCCACCAGGCTGCCCACGTCCACGCTCGATGTGGGCGAGAAGTAGATGCCGCTGGGGTTGCTCAAGATCACCTGGCCGTTGGCGCTGATTTGGCCAAAGATCTGGCTGGCGTTGTTGCCTTGCACCTGGTTGAGCACCACGGCGCTGCTGCTGGGCTGGTTGAACTGCACCTTGGCTTGGCTGCCCACGTTGAAGCTGGCCCAGTCGATCACGGCGCGGGCGCTGGCCTGGTTGACCGTCATTTGCGCGGTGGCGGTGTTGACGGCAATGTTGGCGCTGCCTCGGCTGACCACGCCGCCTTGGGGCAGCTGGTTGGCAGCAGGCGGCGCTTGCTGCGCGTGCGCCAGGCTGGCCACACCCGTGAGCACCACGCTGGCCACAGCGCCCGCCACGGTTTGGGCCAGGCTTTGTGCGCTGGTCGCGGCTCGGCCTTTGCCTGCGCTGCGTGCGGTTTCGGGCACGGGCTGCAGCTGCAGGGTGTGGCGGTTGGTTTTGAGGCGGTAGATGTGGTTCATGGGGACAGTCCTGTGTCCAAATTCAGAAGCGCACGGCGGCCGACAGCCACACGCGGTTGACGATGCGGGTCTGGTCGCTGTCCAGGCCGTTGGCGTCAGGGTTGGGGTGGTTGCCGCGGCGGCGGCTCCAGGTGGCGCTCAGGTCCAGGCCAGGTTCGGTTTGCCAGTTCAGGGTCAGGCCGTGGCCTTGCAGGGCCTGGGTGGCAGGCTCTTTGCCGCCCGCGCCCGAGGCAGCGCTCTTGAGGCAGACGTCTTGCAGGTTGTGGCACACGTTCACGC
>Ga0228701_1002768_pt1 | contig 9983 bp, 10 predicted proteins | sample McNCre117_Aug_MG_2_FD_178017 | JGI IMG/M metagenome (GOLD analysis project Ga0228701, IMG submission 178017) | Freshwater microbial communities from McNutts Creek, Athens, Georgia, United States - 11-17_Aug_MG | ecosystem: Environmental > Aquatic > Freshwater > Creek | place: USA: Georgia...
AAGACCTTCGAACAGCAATTAGCCGATCAAGTCGTTGTATTCGTCTTCGTCCATCAGCTCATCAAGCACCGACAGATCATCAATCTTCATCTTGAAGAACCAAGCCGCGCCCAGCGGGTCTTCGTTAACCAGGCTGGGGTTATCCACCAGTTTTTCGTTCACTGCGACAATCTCGCCGTCGACCGGTGCCAGAATGTCCGACGCGGCTTTCACGCTTTCGATCACGCACACCTCGTCGCCCTCGGCGACCACAGTTTCCACCTCGGGCAGTTCCACAAAAACCACGTCGCCCAGTGCCGTCGCGGCATGTTCGGTGATCCCCACCACAACCAGATCGCCTTCGACGCGCAGCCATTCGTGTTCTTTGGTGTACTTCATGATCAGTCCTCAGCGTTTGTAGGTTGTGGGTTGGAAAGGCATATCGGCCACGGTCAACGGCAGCCGTTTGCCGCGCACCTCGCCTTCAAGCCGGGTGCCGGTGGCAGCATAGGCGGTCGCCACATAGCCCATGGCAATCGGGGCCTCTTGGCTTGGGCCGAAACCGCCCGAAGTCACTTGGCCAACCGGGGTCGCATCAGCGGCATAAAGGTCGGTATGTTCGCGCATCGGCGCCCGGCCTTCGGGGCGCAAACCAACGCGAAGCCGCGCCGGACCATGCGCCAATTCGTGCAAAATCCGCTCTGCTCCGGGGAAGCCACCTGCCCGAGCGCCACCCGCCTTGCGAGCTTTTTGAATGGCCCAGACCAAGCCCGCCTCGACGGGGCTGGTGGTGGTATCAATGTCGTGGCCATAAAGGCAAAGCCCGGCTTCCAACCGCAGGCTGTCGCGCGCACCAAGGCCGATCGGCATCACCTCGGGTTGATCCAGCAGCGCCCGCGCCAAAGCTTCGGCTTGCGCATTTGGCACCGAAATTTCAAAGCCATCCTCGCCGGTATAGCCCGACCGCGAGATCCACAGATCAACCCCGCCCCACGGCAGCACCGCCACATCCATAAACCGCATCGCAGCAACACCGGATACCAGACGCGCCAAGGCGGCCTCTGCCTGCGGGCCTTGCAAGGCCAACAGCCCGCGATCCGTCACAGCAACCACCTCTGCCACGGCCGAAAGATGCGCCGTCATATGCGCGATATCCGCCGTTTTGCAGGCCGCGTTGACCACCACAAAAATATGGTCGCCGCGGTTGGCGAACATCAGATCATCCAGTATCCCGCCGGTTTCATTGGTAAACATGCCATAGCGCTGCCGTCCCTGCGCCAGCCCCAGCACATCCACCGGCATCAACGCTTCGAACGCCAGCGCCACCGCCTCATAGCTGGCCTTCGGGCGCAAGATCACCTGCCCCATATGGCTGACATCAAACAGCCCTGCGGCTGTGCGCGTGTGCAGATGTTCTTTCATCACGCCAGCCGGATATTGCACCGGCATTTCGTAGCCTGCAAAGGGCACCATTTTGCCCCCCAAGGCCACGTGCAGGTCATGCAGACCCAATCGCAGCAGATCATCGGCCAAAGCCGCTCTCCCATTTATCTGCCGGAAATTCATACCGGCACCGATCAGGCGGGCCAATCCCCACCCCACGATGCCCCCTCTGTCCCTACCCATACCGGGCGCCTGAGATCGTTATCCCTTCGGCGGGTGCAGACGCACCACTCTCCAGAGTCTGTAGCCAGAACGGTCCTTGAGCCTGAGAGTTTACCGGGGCGGTTGCTCCTTCGGCACCAGAAGTTTCCTAACTGGATTCTCCCGATCCTGACGCCCGAAAGCTAGCCCAGCCACCGCGCCTCTGGCAAGTGAAAAGAATACGACAGTATGCCGAAACTAGGCGCGCACCGCCGCCGCGTCGATCATCCGCAACGCCAGCCACGCCGCCAACACGCCAAACAGCACACCACCAGCAGCTTGGCCCACCAACACCCCCTGCGCGCCCCAGCTAAGGCCCAACCACCATGCAAATGGCACCGTGCCAATCGTATGCCGGCCCCAGTTGATCACCGTCGACACCAACGGCTTTCCCAGATTGTTGCAGGCGGCATTGGCGATAAAAATTGCGCCGTTAAAGAAAAACAACAGGCACAGCGGGCCGCAAAACAGATACACAATATCCCGCGTAACACCTTCGGCATGAAACAAATCGGCAATCGGCGCACGCAGCACGAACAAAATCAGCGTAACTGCCGCAATAACCAAGCCGGTAAACAGCAAGCCATCCAGAAACGCCCGCCGCACCCGATCCATACGCCCGGCGCCATAGTTCTGGCCGATGATCGGGCCAATCGCCCCCGACAGCGCGAAAATCACCCCCAGCGCTACCGGCGTCAGCCGCCCCACAATCGCCATGCCAGCCACCGCTGCCTCGCCGTAGCCAGACACCATCCGCGTCACAATCGCCTGCCCCACCGGCGTCGCCACCTGCGTCAAGATCGCGGGGCCAGCAATGGCATAAACCGGCCGCAAATCGGCCTGCAGGCCCGCCACCGTCGGGCGGTCAAAGCCACCATGATGCTTGATGATCGGCAGCAGCGATACGCCCGCAATCACCACCCGCGACACAACCGATGCAATCGCCGCCCCGGTCAGATCCAGATGCAGCCCGAAAATCAAGATCGGGTCCAAGGCCGCATTCGCCACTGCCCCCCACAGCGTTGCCGCCATCGCACGCTTGGCATCGCCGTGGCTGCGCAAGATCGCGCCGCCAATCATCCCCACCATCAAGAACGGTTGCGCCGGGGTAACGATGCGCAGGAAATGCACCGTCAAGGCATGGGTCGCGCCAGTCGCCCCCAACAGGCTGACGATCTGCGGCAAAAACAGCCAGACAATCGCCGAAAACACGATGCCAAAGCCAATCCCAAGGATCAGCCCGTTGGTCGCCTTTTCCCGCGCCATTTCCGGGTTACGCTGCCCCACCGCCCGCGCCACCAGCGCCGAAACCGCAATCGACAAGCCAATGCCGAACGACGTTGTGAAAAACAGGATCGCGCCAGCATAGCCCACCGCCGCCGTGATATCTTCCTGCTTCAGCATCGAAATGAAGATCATGTTGATCAGGTCAACCGCAAAGATCGCCATCAACCCGACCGACGATGTCAGCGACATCACCGTGATGTGCCGAAACAAATTGCCTTCAACAAATTTCGCCTGTCTGCCCGCTGCCATAGCAATTGGCAAAGCGTCACCGCTTCGCCACCCCTGTTGTTCAATTACCGGAAATTTGCCCCGTCGGCCAAGCGCGCAGCTTTGCACCCGTTGAACCGATTTATCAAGACACGCTAATCCCGGCAGCACTGCGCTCAGGGCAAAACCTGAAACCCTTGCGCCTTGAACACGGCATCCGCCGCGTCAGACCGCAGCGCCGCAAGAAATTCTGTGTCGGCCGCATCCGCCGCAGAGGTTAACAGCGCCGCCGGATAAACGATTGGCTTGTGGCTATCGTCAGGAAAGGTGGCAACCACGCTCACCTTGTCATCCGAAACCGCGTCTGATCCATAAACAATGCCAAGCGGGGCCTCGCCCGATTCCACCAACGCCAGCGCTGCCCGCACATTTTCCGCCTGCGCGACCGACGGTTCAACCGCCGCCCAAACCCCGAGCGCCTCTAGCGCCGCCTTGCCATATTGGCCTGCCGGAACCGAATCGACCATCCCCATCGCCAACTTTCCATCGCCCAGCAACGCCTTCAGATCAAAGCCTTGCGTGATCTCGACAGGGCTGGCGCCCTTGCCATGCGCCACCAGAACCAGCGTATTGCCCAGCAGATCGTGGCGGCTGCCGTCTACCACCAAACCGGCTTTTTCCACCTCGTCCATCCAATTCACCGCCGCCGAGACGAAAATATCCGCAGGCGCCCCTGCGATGATCTGTTTGGCCAGCGCATTTGACCCGGCATAAGAAATCACCACGGTGTTGCCACTGGCCGCCTCATAATCCGCCGCCACAGCATCCAGCGCATTTTTCAGCGACGCCGCGGCGAAAACTACCACCTCTTCGGCGCTGGCCTGCTGCGGCAGTGCAAGCGACAACGCCACAACTGCGGCCAAGCCCGGACGGTGCAAACAAGGCAAGGAAAACATGGCTTCTCCATCGTTATGTTTTCAGAAACATAACACCACTTCACTGCGTCGCTGCAAGCGTTATTTCCCGTCAGAAATATCGCGAGGCACGTCCACGCGCAGCAGACCTTGCAGCGCGGCAATGTGATCCGCCGCCGCCTGCGCCGCCACCGCTTCAACAGCCCGGTATCGCCGCAAAATCTCCTGCCCCACCTCGGTCAACTGCGCCCCGCCGCCACCGGTGCCGCCACGTGAGCTGGACACCACCGGCCCATTGAACGCCGCGTTCATTTCCTCGACCAGCATCCACGCCCGCTTGTAACTCATGCTCATCTGCCGCCCCGCCGCCGAGATCGACCCGGTGTCGCGGATCCGCTCCAGCAATTCGGCCTTGCCGGGGCCAAGCATGGCGTCATCGCCAAACAACAGGCGCAAACGCAAACGGGGGGCAACGGCGGGGAGATGGGATGCGGTCATGCCGCCATATTCCCCGCCCCAAGCCCCGCAATCAAGCAGCTTCCGCAGCGCCGGGCAAATCGGCCACCACCAAGCACCGCCGGTCGCAAGACCGCACACGCCGCGGCATGGTGCGAGCCGTTGCCAACCGCCGCGAAACCGATGATACCGCGCGCCAACGTCGCAGAACCCGCCCAACAGGTCGGGAGGCTCCGCAAGCGCCCGTCAAATCCGGCCATTCTGCTGAAAGACTAGTTCGGAATCACCATGCAAGCCCAACCAAGCTCCGCCCTGCCCCGCAGCCGCCATCCTCTGCTGTGGCCGGTGCTGGCCACCGCCTTGGTGGTCAGCTGGAGCTCTGGTTTCGTCGGCATCCGCTATGCCAGCGAACATGCCTCGGTTCTGCTTGTGCTGTTCTGGCGCACCCTGATGTCGGGCGCCTTGTTGTTGCCGTTCACCCTGTTCATCGGGCCACGCATCACCCGCCGGGCCCTGGCCGAACAAATGCTGTTCGGAACCCTTGGCATGTTCTTGTATCTTGCGGGCTTCGCGCTGGCGATCGGCCAACGGGTGCCAACCGGTCTGGTCGCGCTGATCGCCGATCTGGTGCCACTGGCCATCGCAGCCCTGTCGCAACCGGTATTGAAGCAACGCCTGACACCAATGCAATGGCTTGGCACCGCCATCGGCGTTGGCGGCGTCGTGCTGGTTTCGGCCGACAGCCTAAGCTTGGGCACCGCCCCGTTCATGGCCTACGCTCTGCCCGTGGTTGGCATGTTGCTGTTCGCGGTGGTCACCGTGCTGCAAAAGCGGCTGGGGTCGATCAACATGCCAATCCATCAAAGCCTGTGCATCCAATGCCTGACAGCGGCGGTGTTCTTTGCCATTACCGCCGGGGCCGAAGGCAGCCTGATGCCGCAAATGGATGGGCCATTCCAATTCGGCGTCGCGTGGCTGGTGCTGTTTTCAACCTTCTTTTGCTACTCCGTCTATTACCTGAGCCTGCGCCTCTATCCCGCAGCCCAAGTCAGCAGCGCCGTTTACCTTAGCCCGCCCGTCACCATGCTTTGGGCTTGGGCGATGTTCGGCGAACCGCTAACCGCCATGATGTTCGCCGGTTTGGCCGTCACCCTTGTTGGCGTCTGGCTGGCCGCATCGCCCGCCGAGGCCGAAACGACAGGCCACTGATTTGCGTTCCGAATTCCTCCAAACCGGCCCCCCCCGAACACGACGCTCCGCATAGATGACTTCTGGCCGCGCTATCTTGTGGTTGATGACATCTGGTTACTATCGTCCAATCCCTCATGATCTCGCGTTTCGCCCCGGTCTGGAACGTGCTTCTGAACGGTCTCGGAAACCACGCCCCCGGCTCTGGCAGATACAACGAGCGCGTGCCGAGGTGGGCTGTTCTGCACCCAAGGAGAGGCTGGGCCACGAAGTAGCGGGTGGCCGCGAATGCCCTAGCAGCCTTGATTGGCCGTCAGATCGTGTTCTGCGTGAAGGTGGACATTGAGCGGTACAAGCCGCATCGCAGCGACATGTTCGGTGGCTGATGGGGATTTGGGGCGTTATATGGTGGCCAGAGGTCTGGCAGTCGCCTAGCCTTTGTCAGCGGCACTTAGGTGGATGAGGGCAGAGATTTTGCGAACGCAGTTGCAGCACAATAGGCTGCACTCGATTCATACGATAACTATTGGTCAGATTTCGATGAGCCAACCGAGGGATGGTAAACACCGATGATCCCGCCTTGTTCGCAACGTCGCTTAATAAGGAATACATGCGTGCAGTGTCTCAATCCGGCCACCGCGCTTCGGATCTTGCTGCCAGCGTCGTGACTGCTGTTGAAACTGCAAGGCTACCGGACTCAGCTAAGCCAGACTTGCCCCCCGCAATAGCGCCAGCGGTCACGCGTTTGCTGGATGCCTTCAACTCAACTTAGCATCATGCCTCAGTCCGGTCGGCGCGCCAACACTTGCAGTACGAATGCACCGTGTTCGCGCCAAAGTTTCAGGCGCGGAATGGCTCGGCACATCTCCTCATCCGGCATCGGCTCATCCACAGCTTTCAAGACCAATCCAGACCGGGCAACTGCGTTGAGATAATCGCTGATCGTACGCGGGAACCGGGGAATTTCTATCCGATTTGAGTCAGCGCTACCGCCTGTCGAAATGGGCCGCATAGATTCAATAAAAGGGGTTCGGTCGAAATAGCGGCTCACGCACAGAGCTGTGATTTCACCCGTACTGCTTCGCCCCCAAGTAGGCATGCGGTTCATGAAGCACGGATGGATAACATTGAAGGCCATGAACCCACCCGGTTTTAATAAGCGATACACTTCGCGCATGGCTGCATCAACGTCAGGTCCATCCATGAATGCCATTGTTGACACCACACCGTCAAATGACTCAGATGCGAGCCCAGTATTTTCCGTATAAGACGCCTGAACATATCGAATACCCAGTGGCACCGACTGCTCAGCGGAACGGGCACGGGACAGTAACTCGCTTGAAAGGTCTACCCCGACCATGCGCGCACCCATTGCAGAAAATCTGCGTGTATTTGTGCCTTCTCCACAACCAAAATCAACGATCTCCAGACCTTTCAACTCAGGCAGGAAGCCTGCGAACGCGGGAAAGGTGAAATGATCACGATAAGAATCTTTGCCGCTGCCAACAAATTCAGACCACAAAAACGCATTTTTGTTCCAGACTGCAGCAACTTCGGCAATGTCTATGGTCATTTTCTTCTCCGCGACAATAGTCGCTCAATATTGGTAATTGACGCCCTGGGCGCTAGACTTTGACAAAAGGAGCATTGCCGTCAAGAGAATTGTAAGAAGAAATTTGCTTTCGACAATCCGTGGCCGCAGCTGCTCATTCATAGAACAACCCAATTCATGTTTCTACAATGCGATGAGGAGTATAGGAACCTCTGGACTTGACACATTCCATTAAGGAGAGCTCTGTAGAAAATCTCGCGCAGTCAAGGAACGTATTTTACAATTAGCGCGACATTAAATCGCTACTCACCTGAGATGCGAGCGCCTGCCGTTCGCATGCTGTTGGACTTTCAAGGCTTCTATGAAACACAATCCGCTGCAGTCGCGGCGATTATTCATCATCACATCGAGGCGGATGACTTTGGGGCTCGTTTTGAAGTAACGAAAGGGGCAGCGTTTGGTCATGCTGGCAGGCTCTTGGGGCGCACAGGTCGTCTCAAGCAAGTTCTTCTGACAACACAATTTTGAACTCAGAATATTTTGATAGCGCCACGCTGAGGCGAGCAGTGAAGCCAAGACTCGCAAAGGGAGAACAATCGGGGGTGATCTTTCCTTTGATCATAGTTTCCAAGTGAGTAATGACTAGCGCCACGTTGACGTTCGCGACAAATATTTCTATCTGTTGTAAACTATTTTATATCATTATTGTGATGCAGTTGGGCGCGGGGTGTATTTTTTCTACAGCTAGGGAAAGGGTGATTTTAAAATGATCGTGACGCGGAAATTTCGGTACTATGCTATATTTTTGTTTACTGGAATTTCCACCTTAATTTACTGCTACATTTTTGACCGATCGGTTGGATTCTTTCTATCCGGAATGTTTAGCGTGACATCTGGCTGTGGTTCTGCAGCAAAAATCTTATTGGCAGACAGAAATTTAATTAAGTAGATTTCAGCCTCGATTGGTACCCCGGGTAATCCCCACGTTTTTAACGGGGTGCATCCTTAGAACCTACGCGGCCATTTTCAGTTTCTGGGCGGATGTGATGCCGCCGATGCCCATGTTGGAGCGGCGGTTATTGTAAGTCCATAGCAATTGCACGGCGTGATCCTGTGCCTCCTCAATGGTTTCGATGATGTATTGCTCGAGCCATTCGTGCCTGCCGGTGCGGTTGTAGCGCGTCTGTGGTTGCCGTCCGCAGCGCAAGAAGTTTTTGAACCTTTTGGCGCGAAATTGAATGCGGTCTTCTGTCAGGCCTCGAGATACGGCATTTCCAGAAACGCGGGCCGGGATGGTGATCAGCGGATCAGGTCCAAATCTCGACGGCGTGCTTACTGCACTGTACATTACTCTGGTTTTCCCAATCCTGATCTGGTCGATCGCTTGCCCATTCGGGTCGTCGTCTTGCCCGGGACAGCAATCAGCACCTGATGCCGGTGTTTGGAAATGTCGATGCCTACCAGAACATGGGCATCCGAAGTATGCTCAACTTTGGCCATGGCCAGTCTCCTCTGTGGTGTGGTTCGCAAAGCACCATAGAGACCCGAGACCCGGTTATGGACGCCTGTGGCGCAATTCGGGAGGCCGCGCAGGTGGCCAAAACCTTCAACCGCGTGTCACTCCCAACATACTAAGGGGGGAATACCTGATAAGACCAAAGTGTTTCTTTCCAGTCCTGGGAAAGGATGACACCATCAAACTCTGGGATCAAATAAAGCGGAAAATTGGTACTTTCTTTACCGGTGAGCAGATGCGGTGGTAGATTTCCCCGGACAGTTTCTGCAAAATCGCGTGGTAACGTCATCGTCGATGGCAAGTGGTTGACTTGGGATGTGATATTCAGTTGGCGCGATTGGAGGAGGTGGATTGAAGGGAACATTCCTGCTAGGTGTCGGAGCGCAAAAGGCAGGCACGACATGGCTTTATAAGGCCCTCGCTGCAGCGCCAGATGTGAATTTTGGTATCACCAAGGAATACCATGTCTGGGATGCGGTTTATTCCGAGCATTGCAGAGAATTCCGAGTGGCCCCAGAGGCTTGCTTGGTCCGGCGGAAAGGCCCATCGATCCGCTATCGGATGCAGAACGAGGACGGGTTTTATTCTAAGTATTTCAGGGATGTCCTTGACACTGGCTGCAACCTGACGGGTGACATCACTCCATCCTATGCCTGCCTTTCGGCGGATAATTTCCGAAAAATCCGCTCCACGCTTCAAGCGATAGGTGCAAGACTACGCGTCGTCTTCCTGATGCGCGATCCCTTCGAAAGGAATTGGAGCTTGGTGCGGATGGCCAAGCGAAAGAAAGGGATCCTTATTGGTGACGATGAGATTCTGCTTAATTGCCATGCCTTGATCGGCAACATTCTCCGCACCCGCTACGACCAGACCGTTCGCAATCTGCGGGCCGCATTCCCCGAGGATGAACTTCACTTCGGTCTTTATGAGACTATGCATCAGGAAAACGAAATACAGCGTCTATCCGATTTCCTTGACGTTAGCATTGATCGCGCCGCAATTGGCCAGCGTCACAATGCCTCGCCCAAGGTCGAGGCGATTTCTCCCAGCACTAAAGCCGCAGTTCAGGATTTCTACCGCGAGGTCTATGAGTTTTGCTGGACCGAGTTTCCAGATACACGGAGTTACTGGCAGGTCTGACGAATGATGCGGCGCGATCAGCGCCGCAGATCCTCTTCCAAACGGCGGTGCAAATCGGCAGCCTCTTTTGCTATCCCGTCGATCAGCTTGGACCGTTGTC
>Ga0228701_1002771_pt1 | contig 9974 bp, 8 predicted proteins | sample McNCre117_Aug_MG_2_FD_178017 | JGI IMG/M metagenome (GOLD analysis project Ga0228701, IMG submission 178017) | Freshwater microbial communities from McNutts Creek, Athens, Georgia, United States - 11-17_Aug_MG | ecosystem: Environmental > Aquatic > Freshwater > Creek | place: USA: Georgia...
TCGGTGCGCGCTGGCTTTGAGGTGGGCCTGCAGGCGCGAGAGCGGGTCGTCCGCGCCGCGCACCACGGTGAGTTCGGGCAGGGGCTGGGCGAGGGCGTTGTCCTGCACATCGGCCGTGCCGGGGCGGAGTGCCAATTGGGCATGGGCGTTGGCATGGGTGTAGAACTGCTCGGCACTCAGGAACAGCGACTCGGGCGGCAACACGGGTCGCTCAGGATCGCCCAGCACCAAGCGGTGACGGTCCTTGGTGTCTTGCCAAAAGCGCTGGAAGGCCGGTTCCAGATCGCCGTGCAACACCAGCGTGGCGGTTTGACCTTCCACGTCCAGGTAGTCGAAGACGGTGGCGGTCTCTTCAAAGAACAGCGGCAGGTAGTACTCAATGCCGGCAGTTGCCACGCCGTTGCCCATGTCCTTGTAGATGCGGCTCTTGGTTGGATCGCCTTCGAGCAGTTCGCGCCAGCGGCTTCTGAAGCGCGCACGCGCCGCTTCGTCCATCGGGAACTCACGCCCGGGCAACAAGCGCACTTCGGGCACAGGGTAAAGGCTGCGCTGGCTGTCGGGGTCGAAGGTGCGAATGCTGTCGATTTCGTCGTCGAAAAGGTCCACCCGGTAGGGCACGGGCGAGCCCATGGGGAACAGGTCGATCAGGCCGCCACGCACCGCGTATTCGCCGGGGCTGACCACCTGGCTGACGTGCGAATAGCCCGCCAGCGTGAGTTGGCTCTTGAGCTGGGTTTCGTCGAGCTTTTGCTTGACTTTGAACTCGAAGGTGTAGCCCGCCAGAAAGGCTGGCGGGGCCAGCCGGTACAGCGCGGTGGTGGCAGGGATCAGCACCACGTCAGCACTTTCGGTGTGGTTGCGCTGCTTGATTCGCCACAGCGTGGCCAGTCGCTCTGAAATCAGATCCTGGTGCGGCGAGAAGGTGTCGTATGGCAGGGTTTCCCAGTCCGGAAACATCACGCAGCGCAGGCCGGGGGCGAAAAACACCATCTCATCCATGAGGCGCTGGGCATCGCTGGCGTCAGACGCGACGATGGCGGTCAGTCGGCCTGAGGCTTTTTCACGCTCGGCCAGTTGCGCCAGCAGCACGGCGTCGGCCGAGCCCGCAGGGCGGGGCAGAGTGAAGCGTTTACCAGTGGAGAGAGTGGGCAGGTGCATGGCTCGCAGAAAGCAAAAACACCCCCCGCCAGTGCTGGAGGGGGGGTGAAGGAACAAGATCGCCGGATTTTAGAGGTTTGGGATGTCCGGGTGCTGCCCGGGGCGCTGGCTCAAGACCTCGCGCAGGTGGCGGCCGGAAAAGTCTGGTTGCTCAGGGGGCTCATTGCGCTTCCAGCTTGGCCGATTTCATCATTTTTTCGGTCAGGCCGATCTCGGCCTGCAAGGCGTCGCGGTATTCCTCGGGCGAAGAGGGGGCCACGGTGCCGCCTTGGGCTTCTAGGCGCGCCTTCACCTCTGGTGTGGCCAGCGCTTTGAGCAATGCCTCGGCAATGCGTTTGACCACCGGGCCCGGGGTGCCGCTGGGCACCGACAGGCCTCCAAAGGAGGTGATGCTCAGGCCCGGCCAGCCCGATTCGGCCAGCGTGGGCGTTTGGGCTTGGCGTGGATTGCGTTGACCGCCTGTGACGGCCAGCGCCTGCAGACGTCCTGCGTGGATGTGTGGCATGGCCACCGAGCTGATGGCCAGCGCGAATTCGACTTGTTTGCCGATCACGGCCGTGGTCGATTCGGACGCGCCCTTGTAGGGCACGTGCAGGGCGTCAGCGCCCGCCATGCCCAACATCAGCTCGGCAGCCATGTGCGCGGGCGAGCCCACCCCGCCCGAGGCGTAGCTGAATTTACCGGGCTCCTTTTTGGCGCGGTTCATCAGGTCCTTGATGGTTTTGTAACCGGCGTCCGGACTCACCACCACGGTGAGGTCCGAAATGGCGATGCGTCCCACATGGGTGAAGTCCTTCATCACATCAAAGCCCGGCTTCTTGTACATGCGCATGTTGGAGGCCATGGGCGTGGCCGAGTAGACCCAGGTGTAGCCATCCGCGGGGGCCTTGGCCACGATCTGGGCCCCCAGGTTGCCCGCCACGCCCGCCTTGTTGTCGACGATGACCGGTTGTTTGAGGATATGACTCATGGCATCGGCCACGACACGCACCGTGGTGTCGGGAGCCGTGCCCGCCAGGTACGGCACCACCCAGCGGATGCTGCGTTGCGGGTAGTCCTGTGCCAGGGTTGTGGTGCTGAAGGCCAGCACCGCTGCGGCCAGGCTGCCCAGCCGGGTGGTGATGTTCAATGTCAGGCGCATGCTTGTCTCCGATTTGTGGTCACTGGCCTGCAGGCTGCAGCAGTTCTTTGGCGATGGTGTTGCGCTGGATTTCGCTGGTGCCCGTCAGCACGCGGTACATGCGCAACATGCGGAACAAAAATTCCACCCGGCGTCCTTGCACGATGCCTTCGCCGCCGTGGATCTGCACGGCCCGGTCGGCCACGCGGAAGGCGGTTTCAGAGCAAAACAGCTTGGCCATGGACGCCTGCGCCCGTGCATCTACGCCCAGGTCCAGCTGGCGGGCCACCGACAGCATCAGCGCCCGTGCCGCCGCCAGTTCGGTGGCCATGTCGGCGAGCATGTGCTGCACCGACTGGAACGCCCCGATGGGCTGGCCAAATTGCTTGCGCTGGCGGGCGTACTGCAGGCTGTCCTGCAGGGCCAATTGGGCCAGGCCCAGCATGGCCGGGCAATGCAGCAGCCGGTTGACGGTGATGCGGCCCAGCGCCAGCCCCAGGCCTTTGCCGCGTTCACCAATTTGGTTGCTCATCGGGATGCGGCAGTCCTTCAAAACGATGTTGGCGGTGTGCGACTGACCCGCCATGGTCTTGTAGCCGCCATCAATGGCAAAGCCTGGGCGGTCGCGTTCGACAAAAAAGGCGGTGGTCTCTCGCACCTTGGGGTCATCGCTGGTGGAGGCGATGATGACTGCGAAATCGCAAAAGGGCGAGCCGGAGATGAATTTCTTGGTGCCGTTGAGCACAAAGTGGTCGCCGTCCTGCACGGCAGAGGTTTGCAAAGCCCCGGCATCCGAGCCGGCATCGGGTTCGGTGATGGCAAAGCACACGGCTTTTTCAGCCCGCGCCACCGGCAGGATAAAACGCTGCATTTGCTCGGGGGTGGCTTGCCGCACCAGTGCGCCCAGGCGGGGCGGTCCGGTCAGTTCGCCCAGCACATGGGGTGCAAAGGGGGTGCCGCTGGCATAGATGAATTCCTTGATCAGGGCGTGGTCGTGCACGGTGAAGCCTGCACCGCCCATGGCTTCGGGCAAAGTCATGCCGTAAAAGCCCAGCGCCTGCGAGCGCTGCCAGACCTGTTGCAGCAGTTCGCGGGAGGGCGAGTTTTCATGGTCCACACCGTGTGCCTGGGCCAGCGGGCGCAGTTCGGTTTCGAAAAACTCGCCCAGGCGGGCGATGAACTCATGCGCTTTGGCGGAGCCTTCGAACGTGTCGGGGGTGGGTTGCTTGTCCATGCTCAGTTCACCTTTCTGTTGCGACCTTGCCAATAGCGTTCACGCACGTCCTTGCGCGAGAGTTTGCCGTTGCTGTTTTTGGGCAGTTCGGTGACGAAGTCCACCGAACGGGGTTTCTTGAAGTCGGCCAAGCGGTCCTTGCAGAAGTCGATCAGCGCCTGGTTGCTGGCCCCGGCACCCTGGCGCAGCACCACAACGGCTTTGACCACCTCGCCCCAGTGCTCGTCGGGCACACCCACCACGCAGACCTCGTACACGGCGGGGTGCTGGGCCAGCACGGCTTCGATTTCGGTGGGGTAGATGTTGAAGCCGCCCGAGACCAGCATGTCTTTCTTGCGGTCGACGATGTAGATGTAGCCCTCGTCGTCCACGCGGGCCAGATCGCCGGTGCGCAGCCAGCCCTGTGCATCAAACGCCGCCTGTGTGACTTCGGGGGCTTGCCAGTAGCCAGCGAACACATCGGGCCCGCGCACGCAGATTTCGCCGATGGCATCGCCTTGCACCGGTTGACCCTGGTCATCGAGCACCTGCAATTCGGATTCGCAAAAAGCGCGTCCGCAGGCCGACAGCAGCTCGGGCTTGTCACCGCTGATCGCACGGGCATGGTCGGCGATCGACAAACTGATGACCCCGCCCGTGGTCTCGCCCGCACCGTAGCCTTGCGCCAGCACCGGGCCGAACGCGGCCCAGGCTTCTTTGATGCGGGAGGGCGACATGGGCGCAGCACCGTAGCTGAGCAGGCGCAGGCTCGACAGATCGCGCTCTTGGATGCTCGGTTCGGCCAGCAGCGCATGGATCATCGCGGGCACCATGAAGGTCATGGTGACGCGGTGTTTTTCGATGGCCAGCAGCAACTCGGCAGGGTGAAAGCGGTCGAGCAGCAAAATCGTCACGCCCTGGAACAGCATGGCCTGAATGAACATGCCGCTGGCGTGGGTGATGGGGCCGACCAGCAGCATCACATCGTCGCCATTGCTTTGCATGCGGCCCATGATGACTTTGCGCAGCGACGTCATGCGGTTGCCCATGGTTTGCATGGCCGCTTTGAGTTTGCCCGTCGAGCCCGAGGTGTAGTGCAAAACGGCCAGGTCGTCGGGCGAGAGCTCGGTGTGGATGTGCTGGCTCGGCGCTTGCGCCTCCAGCGCGAAACCATCGAGCCAACCGTTGGCCAGATCGTTGTCAGTGCAGTCCCAGGCCAGCGCGTGTTTCACGCTGGGCAGCCGGGTGCGCATGGCTTGCACCACCGGGCGGTGCGCTGGGCCCACCAGACAGGCTTGGGGTTCGGCGTTGGTCAGGGCGTCTTCCAGTTCCTGTGGGGACAGGCGCGAGTTCAGCGCCACCTTGACCAGGCCCAGTTTGTAAAACGCACATTCGGCCACCACGATGTCTGGGCGGTTGGGTGACACGATGGCCACGCGGTCGCCCTTTTGGAGCCCCAGCGCGCGCAGCGCATGGGCCAGGCGGTTGGACCGTTCTTCGAGTTCGCGGTAAGTCAGGGCCTGGCCCTTGAACAGGACCGCGGCTTTGTCAGGCCAGTAAGTGGCACTGCGGGCCAGGTAAATGCCGAAATTCATGTCTCGCTCCATCAATGGATGGCCAGTCTAGAGCGCAAGCATGCTTTGATGGATAATCAATATGGCTTTATTGATAGCCAATGGTTATACGTAAAAGGGCGCACATGAGCATCAGTCTGGACGATATCGACTATTTTTTGGCCGTGGCCGAAGAAGGCCAGGTGCGCAAGGCGGCTCATAAGCTGGGCGTGTCACAGCCCGCCATCACCAAAGGTTTGCAACGGCTCGAAAAGGCCTTGGGCTTTGATTTGTTTGAGCGCAGCGTGCGCGGCATGACCTTGACCAAAGTGGCCGAGCAGTTTCGCCAGCGCACAGGTGTTTTGCGTGGGGTGTTGCACGATGCGATCAAGGAGGCCACCGACTTGCACTTGGGTGCCCTGGGCTTGTTGCGAGTCGGCGTGTCGCCCTTGTACGCACACATGCTGTTTGTCCCGGCCTTTGTGCAGCTGCATCGCCAGCGGCCTGCTGCCATGGTGCGTGCGTCTGTTCACCTCAATGACGAACTTTGGCGTTTGCTGCGTCAGGGCGAGCTGGACATGACCATCAGTTCATTGCCTGCGGTCGTGCCCGAAGACCTGGAGGTGGTGGAATTGATGTGCGACGATGTGTGCATGGTGGTGCGTCAAAGTCACCCCCTGCTGGCCAACCGTCGATTGAAGCTCGCTGATCTGGCCTCGGTGCAGTGGATGCTGCCTGGCCCGGGCGTGGCGGCGCGGCGGCATGTGGAAGCCCGTCTGGCCCAGGCGGGTCTGCCCCCGCCCAAAATCGCTTTGGAGATCAGCAACATCTCGGGGCAGATGGCGCAGATTCTGCGTGACACGGATCTGGTCTCGATCATGAGTGAATCGATGTTGGCCGGTGCGACGGGGCAGGGGCTGGCAGTCTTGCCCTTGCCGCAAGCCAGGGTCAAGCGGGTGGTTGGTATTGCCATGCTCAAACAGGCACGCCAACAACCGCTGGCCCAACGTTTTGTGCAATTGCTTTCGCAACTGGTCAATCCAGCGGCTGATCGCCCTTGAAACACGGCCTGGGCCGTGTGATTTCAGGGCAAGGCGTGGCCTCTAAAATTGACCGCATGACGCAGTTCCATGTCTTGATTCCTTGTGCCGGTACCGGCAGCCGTGCGGGCACCGCCTTACCCAAGCAATACCAGAGCGTGGCCGGGCAGGCCATGGTCATGCACACCGTGCAGGCGTTGGCGCAGGTGCCTCAGATCGCTCAAGGCTGGGTGGTCTTGTCGCCCGGCGATGACTTTGTCTGGCCCGATGGCGCATCGTGGCCCTCGCACTTTGCCCGGGTGCTTTGCGGCGGCGCGAGCCGTGCCGAGAGTGTGTTCAACGGCCTGGCGGCCATGCTGGCTGCAGGTGTGCCGCCCGATGACTGGGTGCTGGTGCACGACGCTGCGCGTTGTCTGATCACGCCCGAGGCGGTGACGATCCTCATCGACACTTGCCAGGACGATCCGGTGGGAGGTTTGCTGGCGTTGCCACTGCCCGACACGCTCAAGACCGAGCAATCCGGCGATGTGCCCCGGGTGGATGCCACCGTGCCGCGAGAGGGCAAATGGCTGGCGCAAACCCCGCAGATGTTTTGTTTGGGGGTTTTGCACCAAGCGCTTGCGCAAGTGGCATGCAGCGGGTTTGCAGGCATCACGGACGAAGCCAGTGCCATGGAGCGGTTGGGCTTGTCGCCCCGGCTGGTGCCGGGCTCGGCCCTGAATTTGAAAGTCACTTACCCGGCGGACTTTGCGTTGGCCGAAGCCGTTTTGAAAGGCAGACCATGAACATCCGCATCGGCGAAGGTTGGGACGTGCATGCCCTGGTGCCGGGGCGAAAGCTGATTTTGGGCGGCGTTGAAATCCCCCACACATTGGGTTTGCTGGGCCATTCGGATGCGGACGTGCTGCTGCACGCCATCACCGATGCGGTGTTGGGCGCAGCGGGACTGGGTGATATCGGTCGGCATTTTCCCGACACGGATGCGCAGTTCAAGGGCGCTGATTCGTCGTTGTTGCTGGCCGAAGCCATGCGCCGCGTGCGCGAGAAGGGCTGGGCGCTGGTGAACGTGGACAGCACCATCGTGGCGCAAGCGCCCAAGCTGGCCCCCCACATGGCCGTCATCAAGGATTCTGTGGCACGGGCTTTGGGTGTGCAGCCCGATCAGGTGAATGTGAAAGCCAAGACGGCTGAAAAGCTCGGCCCCGTGGGCATGGGCCAGAGCATGGAAGCGCGGGCCGTGGTTTTGTTGGCCCAAGCCTGAGAGTCCTGAGGTTCAGGTCGGTTCTTCCTGTTTGAATTTCATCAGCGCCATCAGGCCCCCGGCGCTGTTGTTGAACACCGAGAAGGTGCCGCCCATGCGTTGCACCGAACGCTCCACAATCGCCAGCCCCAGGCCCGAACCGGTGGCCGAGGTGCGGGCCGTGTCGCCCCGGTAAAACGGCTGGGTCAGGTTTTTCAGGGTGTCTTCGGACACACCGGGGCCCTGATCGCGCACGCGCAGCAGCACCCAGCCATCGTGCACACGGGCCACGATTTCAACGCGGGTGATGCCGTCTTCAGGGCTTTGTCCGTAGCGTCGGGCGTTTTCCAGCAGGTTGGACAAGACCCGGGTCAATTCAACCGTTTCAGCCCGGACATGCAGGTCTTCGTCAACATCGACGGCGATCTCGAAACGTGGATGGTTGCGCCAGGGGGCGATGCTGCGGCTGATGACGCCCGACAGCAGAACCGGCCCCAGGTTCGTGGGCTCAGGGCGGGCGTAGTCCATGAATTTGTCAATGATTTCGTCCAGCTGCACGATGTCGGCAGCCATCAGTTCACGACTTTCTGGGTCGGCCACGCTCAACTCGGTTTCCAGCCGCAGCCGGGCCAGTGGTGTGCGCAGGTCGTGCGAAATGCCGGCCAGCATCAGGGCGCGTTCCTGTTCGATTTTGGCCAGCCGCTCGGCCATGCGGTTGAAACCGATGTTGACCTCGCGGATTTCACTGGTGGCCTCGTTTTCATTGAGGGTTGAGGTGTTGAAATGTCCTTCACGCACCTGACTGGCGGCAAATGACAGCCGTTTGAGGGGCCGATTGATCAATTTGGCCATGACGGCCGCACCCGCCAGCGACAAGGCGATGGTGACGCCCAGCCACAACAGCCAGCCCGATCCGCCCAGCGGTTGCAGGCGCTCCGGGTCCATTTGCAGCCAGTAGCTGTCGCGTTCGATGCGAAAGCCCACCCACAGTCCCGTCTGGTCATTGACGCTGGCAGCGATCACGGTGCCGCTGCCCAGGCGTTTGACCATTTCGGCGGCCAGTTGCCGCTCCAGGTCGTTGCTTCCAAAATGGGTGAACCGGTCACCGGGCTCACGGATCTGGATGTTGACGGCTTCTTCGTCAGCCAGGGTTTTGAGCAAGGACACGCGGGCAATTGCATCGGTGTGAACCAGCGCTGTGCGGGTCAGGTTGACCACGGTGGCAATCTGGTGGGCGTTGCGCAGAATGCGCGGTGCGTATTCCTGGGTGCGAAACAGCTGCCACCAGGCCAGGCTGCTGCACAGGATCAGCAGACTCAGGAGCACAAAGGTGCGCCAGAACAGGTTCAGCTGGAACCTGCGTCGGGGCTTCTCAGCAGGGGATTCGGTGTCCAGCGGGACAGCGTGGACAGTCACGACTGGCCATCAGGAATGAAGACATAGCCGACACCCCAAACGGTCTGAATGACTTTGGGTGAGGCGGGGTCGACTTCGATCATTTTCCGAAGGCGAGAAATTTGCACATCCAGGCTGCGGTCAAACGGCTCGAAGTCGCGGCCGCGTGCCAGTTGCGCCAGTTTGTCGCGGCTCATGGGTTGCCGAGGATGGCGTACCAGCGCTTTGAGCATGGCGAATTCGCCTGTGGTCAGGGCGATGTCTTGCCCGTTTTTGCTCAGAGAGCGGGCCCCCATGTCAAAACTGAATTCGCCAAAGGTGACGACTTCTCCTTCGCTGGAGGGGGCCCCGGGTACCTCGGCCGTGGGGCGACGTCGCAGCACGGCATGGATGCGGGCCAGCAGCTCACGCGGGTTGAATGGCTTGCCCAGGTAGTCATCGGCCCCGATCTCCAGCCCGGTGATGCGGTCCACTTCTTCGCCTTTGGCGGTGAGCATGATCACGGGCGTCTTGACACCGCCGCCACGCAGTCTGCGGCAAATGCCCAGACCGTCTTCGCCGGGCAGCATGAGGTCAAGCACGATCAGGTCGATGGTTTCGCGTTGCAGGATGCGGTCCATGGCCCGGCCGTCTTCAGCCAGCAGGACGTCAAAGCCTTCTTGTGACAAGTAGCGGCGCAACAGATCCCGGATGCGGGTGTCGTCGTCGACGATGAGGATTTTGTCGAGGCGAGAGGAAGGTGCATTCATGTTGGCTTTTCCGAGGGGGCCGGGTCCGTGCGTTCTTATTGGGCTGTCCAGCCGCCGTCCATGTTCCAGGCGACACCCCGCACGTTGTTGGCAGCGGGTGAGCAAAAGAACACGGCCAGTTCACCCAGTTCTTCGGGCGTGGTGAACTGCATGGAGGGCTCTTTTTCGCCGAGCAGCACTTTTTTGGCCTCTTCGTTGGACAGGCCCATGGCCGCAGCTTTGGCGTCCACCTGCTTTTGCACCAGCGGCGTCAGGACCCAGCCGGGGCAAATGGCGTTGCAGGTGATGCCGGTGGTGGCGTTTTCGAGCGCGGTGACCTTGGTCAGACCGACCACGCCGTGTTTGGCCGCCACATAGGCCGATTTTTCGGCAGATGCGACCAGACCGTGCACCGAGGCCACGTTGATGATGCGGCCCCAGTTGGCTTTTTGCATGGCGGGCAGCGCCAGCCGTGTGGCATGAAAGGCGCTGCTCATGTTGATGGCGATGATCGCGTCCCATTTGTC
>Ga0228701_1002773_pt1 | contig 9963 bp, 8 predicted proteins | sample McNCre117_Aug_MG_2_FD_178017 | JGI IMG/M metagenome (GOLD analysis project Ga0228701, IMG submission 178017) | Freshwater microbial communities from McNutts Creek, Athens, Georgia, United States - 11-17_Aug_MG | ecosystem: Environmental > Aquatic > Freshwater > Creek | place: USA: Georgia...
ACGGTCCATGCGGGCAGCTTTGTCGTGCGCGGCCAAGGCCTGGCCCGGGTCACCGCCACCGGCCAGCGCAGCCAGATCGGGCGCATCGGCCAATCGCTGAACGAGCTGACCTCAGGCACCACGCCGCTGCAGGCACAAACTGCACAGCTTGTGCAAAGGCTGGCGGTGATCGTGCTCCTGATGTGCATCGGCATGGTGCTCACACTGGGCCTGCGCTCGGGCCAGTGGATACCAGCCTTGCTTTCTGGCATTGCTTTGGCGATGGCCATCTTGCCCGAGGAATACCCGGTGGTGCTCACCATCTTTCCAGCCCTGGGGGCGCACCGACTGACGCGCGAAGGCGTGCTGACCCGGCGCATCAACGCCATCGAAACGCTGGGGGCCACCACGGTGCTGTGCACCGACAAAACCGGCACCCTGACCCAAAACCGCATGACCGTGACAGCCATGGCGGTCGGCCCAGCCCATGCGCCGGTGATGGCGTCTTTGACCTCTCCCGCATTTGCGCTGCCCGAGGCTTTTCACCCTTTGCTGGAACACGCCATCCTGGCCAGCGCCCCCGAGCCCTTTGACCCGATGGAGGCGGCCTTTCACACCTCAGGCCAAACCCATCTGGTGCAAACCCCGCACCTGCACGGCGACAACTGGCGACTGGTGCAAAGCTATGCGCTGAGCCCCCAGCTCAAAGCCATGTCACATGTCTGGCAATTTGACGAAAGCCTGGACCGCGTCGTGTCCGCCAAAGGCGCGCCCGAAGCCGTGATGGACCTGTGCCACCTGAGCGAAGCCGATCGTCAGGCCTGGTCGCGCACCATCGACAGCATGGCCGCGCAAGGCCTGCGGGTGTTGGCCGTGGCGCAAAGCCACTTTGAAGGCAATGACTGGCCCGAGACGGCCCATGCCTTCGCCTTTGAATGGCTGGGCCTGATTGGGCTGACCGACCCTTTGAGGCCGGAGATCCCGCAAGCCGTGGCCGAATGCCGATCCGCAGGCATTCGCGTGATCATGATCACAGGCGACTACCCGGCCACCGCGCAAGTGATCGCTACGCAAGCCGGTTTGCCGCCTGGCCAGACCTTGACCGGCGATGCACTCGATCGGCTCAGCGACGAAGCCTTGCAAGCCCTGCTGCCCCAGGTCAGCGTGTGCGCACGCATCTCGCCGCACCAGAAGCTGCGCATCGTGCAAGCCCTGCAAGCCCATGGCGAAGTGGTGACCATGACGGGAGACGGGGTCAACGATGCGCCCGCGCTGCACGCCGCACATGTGGGCGTGGCCATGGGGCTGCGCGGCACCGATGTGGCCCGCGAAGCGGCCGATTTGGTGCTGGTGGACGACAACTTTGCATCGATCGTGCGCGGCATCCGTGTGGGGCGGCGCATCTTTGGCAACTTGCAAAAGTCCATGCGCTACATCTTTGCGATCCACATCCCGATCGCCGGCATCGCGCTTGCCCCCATGGTGATGGCCTGGCCTGCCCTGATGCTGCCTCTGCATGTGGCCTTGCTGGAGCTGGTCATTGATCCGGCCTGCTCCATCGCTTTTGAAAATGAACCCGCCAATGCCGATGTGATGCAACGCCCTCCGCGCGACACACGCGCACCTCTGTTCGGGGCAAAAGACATCGCCTGGGCCTTGGCCCAAGGCCTGTCGGTACTGGCCTGCGTGGGCTTGACCTACGCCTGGGCCAAGGGCTGGATCAGCGGCGAGGCCCCAACCGCATGGCTTGAAGAAGAAATCCGCGCCATGGTCTTCGTCACCCTGATGCTGGGGTATGCCGCGCTGATTGTGGTCAACCGCGCAGCGCCGGGCCAATTTTGGGCCAGCCTGCGTGTGCCCAATCCATCGGCCTGGGGCGTGATCTTGCTGGCCTGGGCTTGTGTGGTGCTGGGCATGCACTGGCCATGGTTGGCCGAAGCCCTGAAATTTGCGCCCTTGCAAGCACCGCAGTGGGCGGTGGCCTTGAGCGCTGGCGGGCTGAGTCTTGTGGCGTTGGTCGGCCTGCAGTGGGTGTGGTCCCAATACCCAGCCAGGCGGTCTTGAATGAAAAAGCGCCCTGAACTGCTCACAGCTCAGGGCGCGATGACGGGGGCCACTTCAGTGGGTTTTGGCCATGTCTTCGGGCTCAGCGTAAATGGTGCCGCCGAACTTGAGCGCTGAATGCTCACGCTTGGACTGCAGCAAGGGGTAGAACATCTGGTGGTACCAGCGCTCCTGGCCAAACAGCTTGTCGTCAATCAGGCCCACCTTGGCAGGGTACTGGCGTGTGATGTGGGCGCTGCCAAACAGGATGTCCCAGAAGAACAGCAAGTTGCCAAAGTTGCCCTTGTAGTGACCCACGCCATCTTGGTTGGTGATGGCGTGATGCGCCCAATGGGTGGCCGGGGTCGAGATGGTGCGCTCCAGCACCCACATGAGCGGGTGCAGCGCACGGATGCGGTACAGCGGCTCGTCCCAGCGCCAGGCGCAGTGGGCACCCAAAATCACAAACAACTTGACCGCGATGTACAGGGCATAGACCAAGCCACCAAAGCCAAGGTACAGCAAAGCGCCGGCAAACCACAGGCCGGGCATCATCAGGTAATAGAAGAAATTGTTGCGGAAGGTCACGCGGATGCTCATGTACTCGGCCGAGTGGTGGGCCCGGTGCAGAGGCCACAAAAATGGCGAGTGCGACAGGCGGTGCCACCAGTACTGTGTCATGTCGTCAAAAATCAACAACACACCCACCATGCCCCACCAAGGCATATCGGCCAACACGCCTTTGTATTCCGGGAAAAACGCTGCACCCAATTTGGACGTCACCAAAATGGCCAGCGGCTGAGTGACCGCCAAAACGCTGAGGAACATCAGCACTTCGAGCTTGGTGTCATTGGCGGTGGCATTGACGTTTTGCTTGTAACGTCGGCTCACGAACTCCATCATCGCAAAGCCCAGGATGGTGCACACCACCAGAGCGTTTTGAATTTGCACAGCGGTCATCAACGGTCTCCTTTTTTTGAATCCGGCGACCTATAGTTTTGGCTGCCAGACTCGAAAAGATAACCAATTCACGCTTATCCGACCATTCGGGTAATCCCCCCGTGCGCAATCGCGTCAAGCCAACAATTCACGGCGACTGATCGGCAAGACCAGCATGAAGGTCGAGCCTTTGCCCACCTCGCTCTGAATGCGCAATTCGCCACCGTGCCTTTGCACCACATGTTTGGCAATCGCCAGACCCAAGCCCGTACCACCGGTTTCACGCGAGCGACTGCGATCGACACGGTAAAAGCGCTCGGACAATCGCGGCAAATGCTCAGGCGAAATGCCTGGCCCCGTGTCCGTCACAGCGAAAACCAGCTGGTCACCCGCTTGCGTCCAACCGACACGGACACTTCCGCCGGGGGGGGTGTAACGCACCGCATTGCTGACCAAATTGGACATGGCGCTGTGCAGTTCAGAACGAGACCCCAACAAGACCCAGGGCGGGCATGGCTCAAACACCAGTTGGTGTCCACCGCTGTGCTCTTGACCTGCCTGCCGCGTGACCAGGGCTGACAAGGCCGCCGCATCAGCAGCCATTTGGTCCATCCATTCGGGCAAACGGGTTTTTTCCTGGGTGCCAGGCGGTGGACTGCCCTCCAATTGAGACAAGGTCAGCAAATCAGCCACCAAGGTCTGCATCCGGTCGGACTGCACCGCCATCAAATTCAAATAATGCTGGCGGTCTTTTTCATCCAAAGGAATGGACTGCATCGTCTCGACAAAACCACTGAGCACCGTCAAGGGCGTTCGGATTTCATGCGAAACATTGGCCACAAAATCCCGACGCATCGCATCGGCCAGCGCCAACTCGGTGATGTCTCGTGTCAAAAGCAAGCGGCGACCTTCACCAAACGCATGCAGGTGCACCGACAATTTCAAGCTTTTCGCCAGAGAGGGGCTGCGCCCCTCCATGACCAATTCCTGAGCGTGCACCGTTTGCGCAAAATACCTTGAAAACGCAGGGTCTCGCACGAGATGAAGAATGTGCTGCATGCGGTCACGCTGCGCATCCAGGCCCAAATGGCTGCAGGCCGTGTCATTGCACCACTCAATGCGACCTTGCTCATCCAGCAAAATGACGCCATTGGGCGACGCCTGAATCGCCTGCAAAAAATGCTGCAAACGCTCCTCATGCAAGGCCACTTGCTTGTCACGCAAGCGCAGCAAACGGTCAATCCGGTCTGCAGACTCCTGCCAAACGCCTTGCAAGCGAGGTGATGGCTTCAATGGATTCTTGCGCAACCAACGCCCAAGTCGATAAGACTGCCAAAGCGCGCGCCATGCACACACGCTCATCACGCCCCCTGTCGCGCAGGCTGCACCCAAGGGCCCGGCGTAAAGCCAGCCGACAAAGGCCAACAGCACCGCCAGCGAACTCCATGACAGCAAAGCAATGATCATGACTCAGGCCAAAGGTGTCGCCGTGAAGCGGTAACCGGCCCCGCGTACGGTCTCCAGCATGGTGCCGGCCTGCCCCAGTGCTTCTCGCAATCGCTTGACATGCACATCCACCGTTCTCTCCTCGATGTAGACATGGTCGCCCCACACCTTGTCCAGCAAGCTGCCTCGGCTGTGCACACGCTCTGGCGAACGCATCAAAAATTGCAACAACTTGAATTCGGTGGGGCCCAACTTCACAGGCTGATCCTGCCAAGTCACGCGGTAGGTGTCGGCGTCGAGTTGCAAGTCGCCCACCTTGACCACGCCACCTGCAGACTCGGGCACTCGGCGGCGCAGGACCGCACGGATACGGGCCAGCAATTCGCGCGGTGAAAAAGGCTTGACGATGTAATCGTCTGCGCCCGCATCCAGTCCGGCCACCCGGTCTGCTTCGTCACCGCGAGCGGTCAGCATCAAGATCGGAACGGCCTTGGTTCGGGCCACGGCACGCCAGCGACGCGCCAGATGCAGGCCACTCTCGCCGGGCAACATCCAGTCGAGCAAGATCACATCGGGCAGAACATCGTCCAACTCACGTTGGGCAGATTCCGCGTCCATGGCCCACACCGGCTGAAAACCGTTGTGGCGCAGGTTCACAGAAATCAGCTCTGCGATCGCCGGCTCATCTTCGACGATCAAGATCCGTGGCAGGCTTTTCATCGCACAGCAGTCTCGATATCGGCCAAGGCCGTGTGGCGCACATCGGCCCCCTTGACCACATAGATCACGAATTCAGCAATGTTCTTGGCATGGTCACCGATGCGCTCGATGGCTTTGGCCACAAACAACAAATCCAGGCTGGCCGAAATCGTGCGGGGATCTTCCATCATGTAGGTGACCAGTTTGCGCACAAAGCCATTGAACTCGGCGTCGATCAGATCGTCTTCTTTCAGGATCACCAAGGCGGTGTTCACATCCAGACGTGCAAACGCATCGAGCGACTTGCGCAGCAAACCCGAGGCTAGGTCTGAGGCAATGCGCAACTCGGACGATGGCAAATTGCGGGGGCTGCCTTGTTGCAGGATTTGCTTGACCATGCGGGCGATGCGATCGGCCTCATCGCCCACGCGCTCCAAATTGCCGGTAATCTTGGAGATCGCCATCAGCAAGCGCAAATCGCGTGCTGTGGGCTGGCGACGGGCGATGATCGAGGCCAGTTCGGCATCGATCTCCACTTCCATGGTGTTGACTTGCTTTTCGGCAGCGATCACCTGGTCAGCCACTTCGCCGCTGAACTGGGCCAAGGCATACACCGCATGGCGGGTTTGAGATTCGACCAGACCACCCAACTCCAGCACGCGTGAAGACACGTTGGTCAGGTCGGCATCGAATTGACTAGAGATGTGCTTATCCATTTTTGCTCCTGATCAGCCGAAACGGCCAGTGATGTAGTCTTCGGTTTCCTGGCGGGCAGGCTTCATGAAAATCTGCTCCGTTTGGCCGAACTCGACCAACTCACCCAGGTACATGTAGGCCGTGAAATCGGACACACGCGCGGCTTGCTGCATGTTGTGCGTCACGATGGCCACGGTGTGGTCTTTCTTCAACTCGGTCACCAATTCTTCGACCTTGGCCGTCGAGATCGGATCGAGCGCCGAGGTGGGCTCGTCCAGCAAAATGACTTTGGGCTTGACCGCCACCGTGCGCGCAATGCACAAACGCTGCTGCTGACCGCCCGACAAGGACAAACCGCTTTGGCCCAGCTTGTCTTTGACTTCGGTCCAGATCGCTGCTTTGCTCAAGGCCCATTCCACGCGCTCGTCCATTTCAGAACGGCTCAGGTTCTCGTACAAGCGAATGCCGAAAGCGATGTTGTCGTAAATCGACATCGGAAAAGGCGTGGGCTTTTGAAACACCATGCCAACTTGGGCGCGCAGCAAGTTCAAGTCCTGTTTGCTGTCCAGAATGTTCTGGCCGTAAAAATTGATCTCGCCCTCGGCCCGTTGACCGGGATACAAGCTGTACATGCGGTTGAGCGTGCGCAACAAAGTCGACTTGCCGCAACCCGAGGGACCGATGAAAGCGGTGACTTTGTTTTCTGCGATGTCGAGGTTGACGTTCTTCAGGCCTTTGAAAGTGCCGTAAAAGAAATTCAGATTGCGAATTTCAATCGCGTTTTTCAATGGCAGGTTTTGCGTTGCAGGCATTGGAAATTCCATCCATTCAAAAGATTAGCCTTGGGCTTTTTCGCGGAAAAACACGCGGGCCAAGATGTTCAGGATCAACACCGTCAAGGTGATCAGCAGGGCACCGCCCCAAGCCAGGCGCACCCAGTTGTCGTAAGGGCTCATCGCAAACTGGAAGATCACCACGGGCAGGTTCGCCATCGGGGCGTTCATGTTGGTCGAGAAGAACTGGTTGTTGAGCGCGGTGAACAGCAAAGGGGCTGTCTCGCCGCTGATGCGGGCCAGCGCCAACAGCAAACCGGTCATCACACCCGATTTGGCCGCACGCAAAGTGATGAAGGTGGCCACTTTCCAGCGGGGCGCACCCAGAGCGAAAGCCGCTTCACGCAGGCTGCCCGGCACCAGGCGCAGCATGTTTTCGGTGGTGCGCACAACCACGGGCACAGCAATCAGCGACAAGGCCAAAGAACCGGCCCAACCTGAAAAGTGCTGAACCTGGGCCACCAAGATGGCGTAAACAAAAAGGCCCAAGACGATCGAAGGTGCGGACAGCATGATGTCGGTCACGAATCGGGTCAACTCGGCCGTCTTGCTTTGGTCGCCGTATTCGGCCAGGTACACCCCGGCAAAGATGCCGATAGGGGTGCTGACAAAAGCCGTCACCAAGACCATCATCAAACTGCCCACGATGGCATTGGCCAAGCCACCACCTTCCGAGCCTGGGGCAGGGGTTGATTGGGTGAACATGGCCCAGTCCAGTGCAGCCAAGCCGTTGGACAGCAGCACAAACAAGATCCACAGCAAGACGAACAGGCCCAGACCCATGGCCGACATGGACAAGGTCAGCCCCATGCGGTTGACGAGTTGCCTGCGTTTGTAAATTTTCAGATCCATGTGATTTCTCCAGTTCGGGGCATCAAGTCTTGGTGCCCTTGGCTTTTTCTGCGCGGATCAGCATGATCTTGGCCAGGCTCAAGACGATGAAGGTGATCACGAACAGCAAGAAGCCCAATGCGAACAAGGTGGACAGATGAAAGTCCGCCGCTTCGCCGAATTCATTGGCCAAAGTCGAGGCAATGGTGGTGCCCGGCGAAAACAAGGATGCACTCAGGCGCTGCGAATTGCCGATGACAAAGGTCACGGCCATGGTCTCACCCAGTGCCCGGCCCAAGCCCAACATGACACCACCGATCACGCCTTTTTGGGTGTAGGGCAAGACGATGCTGCGCACCACTTCCCAAGTGGTGCATCCCAGGCCATAGGCCGATTCACGCAAGATGGGGGGCACGATTTCAAACACATCGCGCATGACGGCCGCAATGAAGGGCACGATCATGAAAGCCAGCACAATGCCTGCGGCCAAAATGCCCACGCCGTTCATGGCACCGCCAAACAGACCACCAATGATAGGCATCTTCCCCAAGGTCGATTGCAGGGCAGGCTGGCCATATTCGGCAAACAAGGGCGCAAAAATGAACAAGCCGAACATGCCGTAAATGATGGACGGCACTGCTGCCAACAACTCAATGGCGGTACCCAAAGGACGGCGCAAATAGGTTGGGCACGTTTCTGTCAAAAACAAAGCAATGCCAAACGACAAAGGCACAGCAATCACCAAGGCAATGAGTGCACTGACCAGCGTTCCGAAAATGGCGATGGCCGCACCGAACTCGTCATTGACGATGTCCCACTCCACTCGCCAAATGAACTGAAAACCAAATTTGGCCAAAGCGGGCCAAGCATTGATCAACAAAGAAATGATGATGCCCAACAAGGCAAACAAGACCAACAGCGAAAAGCTCAAGGTGATCTTGTGGAAAAAGAAGTCCTGAATACCCTGTCGCTTCACGACGGACAGCATGTGCTGATTGGGCGCATGGCTGGCCGTGTCGATGGGGTCCATTTGTATTCCTTGTGACAACTTCATGGTGAGCACCACTGTGAATGAAAACCCCTCACCTTGTCCGGTGAGGGGTCATGAAACCGGGAACCCGGCTCGCTCGCAACTTACTTGATTTCCACCCAGACCTTGGTGCGTATCTGCTGAGTCAAAGCGTCAGGCAGAGGCACATAGTCCAGATCGGAGGCCATCTTTTTGCCATTTTTGAACGCCCAGTCGAAAAACTTCAGGACTTCATCCGAAGCGGCTTTGTCGGCAGGTTTTTTGTACATCAAGATGAAGGATGCGGTGCTGATGGGCCAGCTGTCATTGCCCTTGGCGTTGACCATGGACACGCCCATGCCCGGCACACTGAACCAGTCAGCACCGGCAGCCGCTGCCGCAAAAGTCAGATCATCAGGGCTCACATATTTGCCAGAAGCGTTTTGCAACTGCAAGAAATTCATGTTGTTTTTCTTGACGTAGGCATATTCCACATAACCCACAGCACCTTTGACGCGGTTCACGTTGGCGGCCACACCTTCGTTGCCCTTGCCGCCCACCGACGAATCAGCTGGCCACTTGACGGCAGCACCCTTGCCCACTTTGTCAGCCCAATCCTTGCTGACCGCACTCAGGTAGTCGGTGAAATTGAAGGTGGTGCCCGAGCCGTCGGCACGGTGCACCACGGTGATGGCTTGCTCAGGCAGTTTTTTACCGGGGTTCAAGGCCGCCAGCTTGGCGTCGTTCCACTTGGTGACGGTGCCCATGTAAATGTCGGCCAACACGGGGCCGCTGATGCGCAGCTCACCGGGCTTGAAACCTTCCAGGTTCACCACAGGCACCGTACCGCCGATGATGGCGGGGAACTGCACCATGCCGTCTTTTTCAAGGTCAGCACCCGAGACCGGGGCATCAGAGGCACCAAAAGTCACGGTCTTGGCGCGGATTTGCTTCAAACCACCCGAAGAGCCGATGGACTGGTAATTCAAGCCCGTACCGGTGGCCGCCTTGTAGGCTTCAGCCCACTTGGCATACATCGGATAGGGGAAAGTGGCACCAGCGCCAGTGATGTCAGCGGCCCAGCTGGTGGCGGCCAAAACGCTCAGGCCGACGGCGGCGATCACGGATTTCATTTTCAACATGTCAACTCCTGGTTCAGGGTCATCAAAGGACAGGAGGCCAAGGACTGACCGCCTCTTCATTCATGCAACTGAATTTAACGGTCGATTGTGACAAGAATGTGTCAACCAAAAAACTACCGTGTTTCAGCGCGCGGGAATGTATATTGACATTCATCGCCTCTGATGTACTCGCGACACTGTCCATAGATTTGGGTATCGTTTTTTGGGGTGCCACAGAATGCGAACAACAGCTGCACCACGGTCTTGGATGATGGGTTGCCAAATGTTTACCCGACAAATCATGCCCAAGCTGCTGCGATTGATCGGGTCCGCTGGGCTTGAATATGGTCCAACAGCTGTGCACAGT
>Ga0228701_1002780_pt1 | contig 9939 bp, 10 predicted proteins | sample McNCre117_Aug_MG_2_FD_178017 | JGI IMG/M metagenome (GOLD analysis project Ga0228701, IMG submission 178017) | Freshwater microbial communities from McNutts Creek, Athens, Georgia, United States - 11-17_Aug_MG | ecosystem: Environmental > Aquatic > Freshwater > Creek | place: USA: Georgia...
CAAATAGGTTTCGAGGCTGGTACGCACCACCTCTTCAATGTGTTTTTTACTCATGCAAAGCTAACGGTTCTATGGATTCAACAGGATCGGGCAAGCGCTCATGCGTTTGAGCCAATGCATCAAAAAAGGCAGTCACGGCGCGGTGTTGCGACGCGCTGTCTTCCAAGGTGTTCATGTGTTGGCGAAACGCTTCGCCACCGGGCAAGCTGCGCACATACCAAGCAATGTGTTTGCGGGCGCTGCGCACGCCCGTGCGCTCGCCATAGAGGGCGTAGTGCTCATCCAGGTGCGCCAGCAACAAACGGCTCACCTCCTCGACCAAGGGTTGAGCCAAATGCTCACCCGTGGCCAAGTAGTGGGCTATTTCGCGAAAGATCCAAGGGCGACCTTGGGCGGCACGGCCAATCATGAGTGCGTCGGCGCCGGTACGCTTTAAAACTTGCTGGGCTTTTTCGGGTGAATCAATGTCGCCGTTGGCCACCACGGGCACGCGCACCGCCTGCTTGACGGTCGTGATGGTGTCGTACTCAGCCAAGCCTTTGTAGCCTTGCTCGCGGGTGCGACCATGCACGGTGATCATGTGCACACCTGCGGCTTCCGCCGCGCGGGCCAAGGCCACCGCGTTTTTGTGTTCATCGCACCAGCCAGTGCGCATCTTCAAAGTCACTGGCACGCCATGGGGTTGCGCGGCATCGACCACCGCTTGCACGATGGACAGGGCCAAGGGCTCGTCTTGCATCAAGGCCGAACCTGCCCATTTGTTGCACACCTTCTTGGCCGGGCAACCCATGTTGATGTCGATGATTTGCGCGCCACGCTCAATGTTGTACACCGCGGCCTCAGCCATCATGGCCGCATCGGTTCCGGCAATTTGCACGGCGATGGGACCGCTCTCGCCCGTGTGGTCGGCACGGCGCGAAGTCTTAAGGCTGGTCCACAAGTCTTTGCGCGAGGTGACCATCTCGCTCACCGCGTAGCCTGCACCCAACTGCTTGCACAGCATGCGAAACGGCCGGTCGGTCACGCCAGCCATCGGCGCGACAAACAGGTTGTTTGCCAGTGTGTAAGGACCGATATGCATGGGGTGGAAAGATGTGAGCTGCTTAAAAAGGAGGCGCCATTGTAGCTGCCCAAAATTTCAGCAGGTGGTTGTTGAATGACGAATGCGTCATCGAATATCCCTCGACGAATCAAGCGCTCACTACACTCCACTCATGGAAATTTGGATGCAATCTGTACTGAACGCTTTGGCGCTGCCCGAATTTGGTTTGAGCACCGTGTTTGTGGTGTCGCTGGTGTCGGCCACGCTGTTGCCAATGGGCTCGGAACCGGTGGTGTTTGGTTTGGTCAAACTCAACCCGGAACTGTTTTGGCCTGCCATCTGTGTGGCCACGGTGGGCAATACAGCGGGAGGTGCCATCAGCTGGTGGATGGGTCACGGCGTGCACAAGGTACGCGACAAGCTGCGCCACCAAGAGACCACCACTCAAGACGCCCGCGCCCTGCGCTGGCTGCACGCCCTCGGACCCAAAGCTTGCCTGCTGAGCTGGCTGCCCGGCGTGGGCGACCCACTGTGCGCGGTGGCGGGCTGGTTGCGTTTGCCATTTTGGCCCTGTGTGGCCTATATGGCGATGGGCAAGTTTGTGCGGTATGTGGTGATGACGGGTGGGTTGCTGTGGGTGTTTCCGCAGCATTGGGGAATTGGTTAAACAACGTGTTGCGGACGATTCAGCTCTTAGAGCAATGATCAATTTAAAAAGAGTTTCGAGCTACTCATCTGTGCTTTAACGGCTATTAGGATTTTTAACCACAGTCGACGCGCCTGCATGGAGTCACGCATGAGTGAAAGTCAAATCACCATTCCCACGGAAAAGAGCCTCGCAGCACTTGTGTATTTGGTGCGTGGTGAAAAAGTATTTTTAGATGCCGACCTCGCCATGCTCTACAGCGTTGAGACAAGCGCTCTTAATCGTGCGGTAAAGCGCAACATTGATAGATTTCCCGCAGACTTCATGTTTCAACTTGATGCCCAGGAATGGGAAAACTTGCGATGCCAAATTGGCATTTCAAATTCACATGGTGGTCGTCGGGCTGCACCTTATGCTTTCACGGAGCAAGGTGTAGCAATGCTCTCCAGCGTGTTGAATGCCACACGGGCGGTGCAGGTCAACATAGCCATCATGCGCACCTTTGTACAACTGCGCCGCCTGATGGACAACAACCGGGACTTGGCACGACGGATCGACTCGCTAGAAGCCCGCTACGACGAACAATTCTCTGCAGTTTTTGATGCGATCAAACAACTCATTACTGACGAGGGTCGCCGTAAATCCAAACCACCCATTGGTTTTTTATAACGTCTGCACTGCTTTGTACCTACGCGCCATAAAAAACGATGCAACGATTAGCAAAAAAGCCGCTCACTGAGCGGCTTTTTCTTTGTTGCAAAGCAATGGCTTAAGACGAGAACAAGAAGTTCATCACGTCGCCATCTTTCACCACATATTCCTTGCCTTCGGCGCGCATCTTGCCTGCGTCTTTGGCGCCTTGCTCGCCTTTGAAAGTGATGAAGTCGTCAAACGCGATGGTCTGAGCGCGGATGTAGCCCTTCTCAAAGTCGGTGTGAATCACACCAGCGGCTTGCGGGCCGGTGTCACCCACATGGATGGTCCATGCGCGCACTTCTTTCACGCCAGCGGTGAAGTAAGTTTGCAAGCCCAAGAGCGTGTAAGCCGCACGGATCAAGCGGTTCAGGCCTGGCTCGTCTTGGCCGAGTTCTTTGAGGAATTCCAAGCGGTCCGCGTCTTCCATCTCGGACAACTCGGCTTCGATCTTGGCGCAGATGGCCACCACGGGTGCGTTTTGCGCTTGGGCAAAGGCTTTCAACCGGTCCAAGAAGGGGTTGTTGTCAAAACCGTCTTCCGACACGTTGGCCACAAACATGGCAGGCTTGGCGGTGATGAGGAAGAACTGCTTGAGTTCGGCGCGCTCTTCTTTGCTGAAGTCGATGGTGCGCACAGGCTTGGTGTCGTTCAGCGCGATTTGGCATTTTTCCAAAATGGCCATTTGCTTGACAGCTTCTTTGTCGCCAGAGCGGGCAATTTTGCTCACGCGGTGAATCGCTTTTTCAACCGACGCCATGTCCGCCAGACACAGCTCAGTCTGAATCACTTCGATGTCAGCAATCGGGTCCACCTTGTTGGCCACGTGGATCACATTGGGATCTTCAAAGCATCGCACCACATTGACGATGGCATCTGTTTCGCGGATATGGGCCAAGAACTTGTTGCCCAAACCCTCACCTGTGCTGGCACCTGCCACCAGACCGGCGATGTCCACAAACTCAACAATCGCTGGCACCACGCGCTCTGGCGTGATTATCTCGGCCAACTGCTGCAAACGCGGGTCAGGCACTTCAACCACGCCAGTGTTGGGCTCGATCGTGCAAAAGGGGTAATTTTCTGCAGCAATGCCCGCTTTGGTCAGGGCGTTGAACAGGGTGGATTTGCCAACGTTGGGCAAACCCACGATGCCGCATTTCAAACTCATACAAATATCCTTAGAAACTGCGCGCGATTGTACTAATCAGTGAATCTGCTTCCCGTGGCGCCCCTTAGCGCTCACTTTTTGAAGCGCCCTTCAATCCGTAATACCCATTAAATTAAAGGGTCTTTGTATAAATGTGCATTTTGCACATTTATACTAGTAGCACTGATCCGAGTGACACACATGAACAAGACCTCATCCGACCCCTTGCACACAGAGCAGCAAGCTTTGCTTGCCGCCCTGGGACAGGTGCTGAAACCTTTTGCCAAGCTCAGTTTGGCCAAGGGCGTACCGATTCAAGCGATTGAAGAGCTGGTGCGGCATGCGTATGTCGATGCCGCTAAGCAAGCGTGCGCAGGCGACAACCCTGACCGCTTGACCAGCCGCATCAGCACCATGACCGGTCTGACGCGACGCGAAGTCGGGCGTATTCAACAAACGTCCACACCTGAATTGCCCGCCACACGCTCTGTCGCCACCGATTTGCTGACCCACTGGACCTCACAGAAAGCTTATGTCGACAAACAGAAAAGACCGATTGCCATTCCCAGGCAAGGCCCAGCACCCAGCTTTGAAGCCTTGGCGGCCAACGTGACCAAAGACGTTCACGCGCGCTCCTTGCTGGCCGAAATGATCCGACTCAATTTGGTGACACACCGCAAAGCCACAGACACCGTGGAGTTGCTGGAAGACATTTTTGTGCCCAACGACAACTGGCCGCAAATGGTGGGCTTCCTGGGGACCAACGTAGGCGACCACTTAGAAGCCGCGGTGAGCAATGTGCTGGGCGACGGACACCAACACTTTGAACAAGCCTTGCTGGCAGATGAACTCTCCACAGAGTCCATCACCCAAGCCAAAGCGCTGATCAACACCCAATGGCGCGAATTGATGACCAACCTGGGGCCGCAATTGCAAGCCTTGATGGATGCAGACAAAGCGGCCCAACGCCCCCAAGACCGAGCCCTGCGCATTGGTCTGTATTCCTTGTCCAAGGCGATGCCATCGCCTGACGATTCTTCCCATCTGTCTCATTGAACGGAGAGCACCATGCGATCACTTCAAACCAATCCCACCTTCACACGTCGCACTTTGCTTTTGGGCATGGTCGGCTCCGCTGTTGAACTGACTGGCTGTGGCGGCGGCGGATCCAGTGTCGCGGGCTTATCCAGTGGCGGGACGGGTTCGTTCACCAGTGGCACGATTTCGGGCCTGGGTTCGATCATTGTCAACGGCATTCGTTACAACGACGACAACGCCAGCGTGATCTCCCGCGACGATGACAACAACACAGCTTTTGGCAGGACACTCAAAGTAGGCATGGTGGTCTCCATCCAAGGCTCATCCGTCACTGCAGCGGCCACAGCCAACGGGACGGCAACAGCCACGGCAACCAAAATCAGCTGTGGCAGCGAATGGCAAGGCCCTGTCTCCAACATCGGTGCCAGCAGTTTCGACATGCTCGGTTTGACGGTCGATGTTTTGGCCAGCACCGTGTTTGAAGGTGCCGCCACACAGTTGACAGGCCTGACCACCTCGCAGTTTGTGGAAGTGCACGGCTACGTGGACCAAACCACGGGTCATCTGCAAGCCACTTACGTGGAGGTGTCTACCACTCAGCCTGCGCAATACAAGCTCAGCGGGGTGGTCAACAACTTCAGTGCCGTCAACCGCACTTTCAAATTGGGCACCACCACACAAGCCTCCAGTCAAATCAGCTGGGATGGCAATACAAGCCTGCCCAACAATTGGTCAGACGGTGTATTTGTACGCGTCAAGATGGCCCCATTGCTGCTTGCTACTCAAATTCGTTTGCTCGCATCGCCGCTGACACAACTCGGCATTGCAGATGACCATGACGCTGAAATTCATGGATTTATCTCCGCTTACCAATCGAACGCCAATTTCACTGTGAATGGCATCTCAGTGGATGCCAGCAATGCCTCCATCACAGGCGGCAGCCTCGCACTCGGTGTCAGGGTTGAAATTCATGGCAGCGTGAGCAACGGCGTCTTGGTAGCGACCAAAGTGGAAACCCCCAACAACACAGACGAAGCATCGCGCACGTTTGAGTTCCACGGAACCGTCAGTGCTTTGGACACCACCGCACACACGTTTGCGTTGCATGGCCTCACATTTCAATACAACAACAGCACCAGCATGCAAGGAATCACTTTGGCAAATGGTGCCCGTATTGAAATTAAAGCCACACGCACATCAGGTGTGTGGATGGCCACACAAATCCAAATCGACGAATAACTTTTTCACTTTTACAAGGCACGCACCATGACTATCAAAACAAGCTTTTCTCATTTTGTTGTCACAGCACTCACCTCGGTGACGCTGCTCCTGACTCCGTTTGCGTATGCAGACATTGTGGACACACCAGATACCGTCACACACAACCAAGCAGAGCAAGATCGAGCCAAAGTGCAAAGCTTTGTGGAACGCGCAACAGTCAAAGAAAAACTCGAAGCCATGGGTGTGGGTGGTTTGGTAGCCAAAGACCGTGTAGCGGCGTTGAGCGAGCAGGAAGTTCATGCCTTGGCCGAACGCATTGATGCTATGCCTGCAGGCGGCACACTTAGCCAAATGGACATGGTGGTCATTCTGTTGATTGCCATCTTGGTAGCAATTGCGCTCTAAGCTTGGTCTGATGAGCGGGCTCGCTGCAGCGCTTGTGCTGGGCGTCTCGGGCTGTGCCTCAGTGCCTGCAGTAAACAGTGTTGCGATCAACAGTGCACTCCCGCCTCGTATCGAGCTCAGCGATGTGGCGTTTTATTCGCAAACACAAGACCAATGCGGCCCAGCCGCATTGGCAACCGTGCTTCACCATGCAGGGGTGGAACGTAGTTTGCAACAACTTCAAGCCGATGTGTACGTGCCAAAACGCCAAGGCAGCCTACCCTTGGAAATGCTGGGAGGCGCTCGGCGCGCCGGCGTATTGCCCTACCTTTTAAAAGCTGAGCCCCAGCCCTTGTGGCAAGAATTAGCGGCTGGCCATCCGGTGATCGTGCTGCAAAATTTACGTTGGGATTGGTTGCCCGTGTGGCACTATGCGGTAGTGGTCGGGTATGACACCGAGGACAACACTGTAATCTTGCGTTCTGGCGATGAAAAACGCCTGATCGTGTCGGTCGCAGATTTCACGTCCAGTTGGGCCAAAGCGAAGTATTGGGCATTTGTAGCCCTGGCAACGGATCAACTTCCTGCGACAGCGTCTGCTGCCGAGTTTGTGCAGGCCGCCATCACGCTGGAGCGTGTGTCCCCCATGCAGGCTATGCAGGCCTATAAGACGGCGCTTCAAGCCTGGCCTAAAAATTTAGATGCTCGGCTCGCATTGGGTAATCGCTATTACAAGCAACACGATTTAGAAACAGCACAAACACACTACGAGCAAGCGGCCCGCGATCACCCCGCCTCAGGTGATGCTTGGAACAACTTGGCGCAAGTGCTGTCAGAACGCCAAGAATGGGAAGCCGCGCGCGATGCCGTTGCCAACGCCGTCGCGCTGGGTGGACCACGGCTTGATCGGTACCAAGCCACACAGATGTCCATCGACTCAAGGAGAGGGCAGTGACAGATGGCGGTATCTTGCGGGAAATGGTCAGACCCGCTGCACGCCCATCAACAACGATTGGTTTTAAAACGTCCAGTTGGCCGACACAGTCTGCCCCACACGGAGTACTTGCCCCACGCCGCTGAGGGTGATGGCATTCATCCCAAACGTGATGCCGCCCTTCACGCGCGCGTCTTGGCGATAACTCTGAAGAGTGTCACCCACTGCGGATGCGGCCAAGGCGGTGTCTGGGTCAATGTTTGGAATCGGGCAACGCGCGCACGGCTTGACCGGTTGGAGTTGCACGGGCTCACCCTCGCCGACCACCGTCATCACGCCCACGCGGTCTTCGTCATGCGGCAACAGGGCGTATCCAGGCGCATCGCCTAGCACCACATTGGCACGAAAACGTCGCATGTCGACAGCCGCCACGCCTTGCGCGGTCAAGCGCGTATTGAGCTCATGCAAAGACGCCATGCTGGTCACCAGCACTGGAAATCCATCGCTGAATTGGTTGAACGCAGGCAAGCCGTGCGTCCACTTGTTGCTTGATTGACGTGCATGGCGTTCATCAAAGCGCACCAAACGCAAAGACCCCAAGCCACTGCCTAAGCAGGCCGTCAACCATCCCGAGGCTGCGTCACCCATGTCAAAGGCGGGCACTTCATCGTCCCACACCCGCACGCGCACGGGAGTAGTTGTTGGCACATGCAAAGACACGGACAAAGCCACCATCTGAGGTGCTTGCAAAACCAAAGCATGCGGGGTCAGCGCAGGCTGAATCAGGGCCATGCGGGGCAGCTCACGCTGGGTCACCATTTCACCCGCAACATCCACCACCATCCAAGCGCGGTCCCAGGCCAAGCCTTTGTCTGTCAACACCGCCTCTGGCAAAGAAATGCCGGCACAAGACTTGAGCGGATACACCCACAACTGCTCAATGTATGCATGAAATTCGGCGCTGTCTAGGGACACTTGAGAGAGAGGCATGCTGCATTGTGCCGCCCTCCTACAATCCCCAACATGGCTCAGAAATTCGATGTGTGTATTCGCGGTGATGGCATGGTGGGACGCACCCTGGCCTTGCTGCTGGCGCGCCAGCGTTTGCGGGTGGGCTTGGTGGGCTCAACGCCATCACCCACCAGCCAAACCTCACCTGACGTGAGGGCCTACTCACTCAACAGCGCTTCAAAAGACTTGCTGTCTGATCTGCGTTGCTGGCCTGCCCCCCTGCACGCCACGCCCGTGCAACACATGCGTGTGTGGGGCGATGAGGGCGGTTTTGCCCACTTTGAAAGCCCCACACCCGACGGCTTGAGTTGGATCGTAGATGTGCCCACGCTGGAAGCACAGCTGGCCCAAGCCGTGCGCTACCAAGCCGAAATCACCTTATTGGAAGCCCCCGCACCTGCTGCTCTGACGGTGGTGTGCGAAGGCCGCCGCAGCCGTACGCGCGATGAACTGGGCGTGGACTTTGAGGTCTTGCCCTACGAACAACACGCCGTCGCAGCCCGTGTGCGCGGCAGCATTGCGCACCGACAGCAGGCCTTGCAATGGTTTGCCCACCACGGCAAAGGCTTGGAAATTTTGGCTCTGCTGCCTTTGGGTGGCGCTCAGGGAGACACCGCCGGTTTGGTGTGGTCGTTGCCGCCCGAACGCGCCCAAGAAATGCTGGCCTTAGACGCACACGCCTTTGCCCATGCGGTGGAAGAGGCCAGCCACGGCGTGCTCGGCCAGTTGGAACTCATCAGCGAACGCGCCATGTGGCCGCTGCAACTCGCACGCGCAGAACGCTGGACGGGCAATTTTGCCGATGGCAGTGCTTGGGCGCTGGCAGGCGACGCCGCACACAACATCCACCCACTGGCTGGCCTGGGTCTGAACCTCGGCTTGGCCGATGTGGCCGAATTGGCCGCCGTGTTGCAAACACGCGAAGGGCCAGACTATTGGCGCAGCGTAGGTGACCGCTACTTTTTACGCCGCTACGAACGTGCCCGCAAAGCCCACATGTTGCCCACCTGGGCGGCCTGCGATGGGTTGCAACGTTTGTTCGCGCATCCCAACGCCAGCGTGCAAGCGCTGCGCAACTGGGGCATGAATGGGTTTGACAACCTCAGCGCGATCAAGCGCTGGACCATGCAACAAGCCATGCACTGAATTCTTTTTGAATCGAGACACCATGCCACACCTCTTCCAACGCCTTGTTGCCGCTGCCACCTTGGGGCTCTTCTTGTGCACCGCATGGGCACAAGGCCAAGAAGCCACGATTCGTAAAAACCTGAACGACCGGATTCCGCAGCTGCCCAAAATTGAAGAAGTCAGCCGTACTCCCATGACCGGTTTGTTTGAAGTGCGTCTGAGCACCAACGAAATTTATTACAGCGATGCCGAAGGCAACTTCTTGATTCAAGGCAACTTGATCGACACCAAGAGCCGACGCAACCTCACCGAAGAGCGCGAGGCCAAACTCGGGGCGATCGACTTCAACATCCTGCCCTTGAAAGACGCCATCACCTTGGTGCGCGGCAATGGCAAACGCAAACTCGCGGTGTTTGAAGACCCCAACTGTGGCTATTGCAAACGCTTCGAACGCGATTTGAGCAAGGTCGACAACATCACCATCTACCTGTTTCTGTACCCCATCTTGGGTGCGGACTCGGTCGACAAGTCGCGCAACATCTGGTGTGCCAAAGACCCAGCGCATGCTTGGACGCAACTCATGGGACGCGAGCAAGCGCCTGCCAGCGCACAGTGCAACACCGCCGCCATTGAGCGCAACGTTGAGTTCGGCCGTAAATACAAAATCACCGGCACACCCACCTTGATTGCCCAAG
>Ga0228701_1002785_pt1 | contig 9933 bp, 8 predicted proteins | sample McNCre117_Aug_MG_2_FD_178017 | JGI IMG/M metagenome (GOLD analysis project Ga0228701, IMG submission 178017) | Freshwater microbial communities from McNutts Creek, Athens, Georgia, United States - 11-17_Aug_MG | ecosystem: Environmental > Aquatic > Freshwater > Creek | place: USA: Georgia...
TGCGGTTAATGTGCTGGAGTCTTTGCGACATCCCGAAGTGGAATCCTGGCTCAGCCAAGTCGTAGAAAAAGACCCTCACGTTAATGTGTGTGCGACTGCAGTCGATTTATTGGGTGAGGTCGGGTCACGATCGGCATTAGAGCCGCTTATTAGACTGAAAACTCGATTCACCAAAGAGCCCTACATCCAGTTTGCAGCCGATCTTGCGATCAAACGTATTCTTGAGAGCTGAAATTTTTATGGCTTTATCTGTTCCCAACATTACTGAAGAAGATTTCCAGAAATTCCGCGAATTTTTTTATCGCAAAACTGGTATACAGTTTGAATCTTCGAAGCGATATTTTGTTGATAAGAGATTGCTCGAGCGTATGCAAGCAACTGGAAACAAATTGTTTCGTAGCTACTTCACAATGTTGCGTTTTCAGGCATCAGGTGAAGAGCTTCAGCTATTGACCAATCTAATGACCGTCAACGAAACTTATTTTTTTCGTGAGGAATATCAATTTAAGTGCTTAGTTAATTCTATTCTGCCTGATTTAGTGAAACGAAAAAAGACCGATGATCCTATTCGCATATGGGTCATACCTTCATCGTCCGGCGAAGAGCCTTATTCGATTGCTATTTATTTATTGGAGCTCTGGGCCGATATAAACAAATATGACATTGAAATCGTCGCATCGGATATTGATACCCGCATCCTGAGTTCAGCACAAAGAGGGTTATATACAGATCGTGCCGTTGCTCAAATGCCTGCGGTTTATATACAAAAATACTTCACACGTACCAGCGCAGGCTATCAACTGTGCGACGAAATTCGAGGCTCAGTCGAGTTCACACGCGTAAATCTGTCAGACCGAGCAGATACACGTTCCTATCGAAAATTTGACGTTGTATTTTGTCGAAACTTGTTGATTTACTTTGACGATGTTTCGCGCAAAGCCGCCGCAGAAACTTTCTACGATGCACTCAATCCAGGTGGTTACATCTGCCTGGGACATTCAGAATCAATGAGCCGCATTTCATCTATCTACCGTGTGAAAAAGTTCCCTGAAGCCATCGTCTACCAAAAACCCACGGAGTAACCTATGAAACGCATTTTGATTGTTGACGACGCAGCGACGGTACGCATGTACCACCGGGGCATTCTCGAAGAAGCGGGCTACGTCGTAGACGAAGCCATCAATGGTATTGAGGCTCTTGAAAAAGCCATTCAAACTCCCTACGACTTGTACATTGTAGATGTGAATATGCCAAAACTGGACGGATACGGTTTCCTGCGGGAGCTGCGCCACCAGGAATTGCCACAGGTGCCCGCCATAATGGTATCGACAGAGGCATCTTCCGCTGATCGCAAGCGAGCTTACGCAGCGGGTGCAAATTTGTATCTCACCAAACCTACAAAATCAGAGCAATTGATCGCTCCCATCGCTTTGCTTTTAGGGAACTCTGCCGAATGAACGCACTGCTGGAACAGTTCTTGTCAGAATCTCGCGAGTCATTAGAGTCTATCGGACAGAAGCTGATGGCGCTGGAAAACGCACCCAACGACGCTGAGTTGATGGTGGAACTGTTCCGACTAGTTCACACACTCAAGGGCAATAGCGGTCTTTTCGATTTTCCGGAAATGACCCGTGTTTTGCATGCTGGCGAGGACTTGATGGATGCGGTGCGTAATCAACGTACGACATACTCCCCCACATTGGCAGATCGCTTACTTGATGCAATGGATTTTGTAGGCATGATCTGTGACGATATAGAAAATGGCCGCCCACCACAGCCATCTCTAAGCACAAATGCGGAACAACTGGCCCAATTGCTGAGGCAATTGATTAATACAACACCCGACGAGTTTACAAACAGCGACATTGACAAGATCGATCTGTCCAACGCTGAGCAAAGTTCACTCACGCACACAGGTCCATCCACTCATTTTCTTTTGGGACTAGAAGAATCTGTCAGGATGGATACTTTTCTGCATCTACGTTCTGCTCCGGGCGGACAGAGACTGTGGTGGATCCAATATCACCCTTCAGAAGAATGTTTTTTTCAGGGTGAAGATCCTTTGCATCAAGCCAAGCAAACACCCGGTTATCTATGGGGTAGCATGGCTGCGCGCGCCCCTTGGCCAGAGTTGTCAGAACTGGATGCCTATAGCTGCCAGTTGGGCTTTGAAGTATTGGCTTTAGCCACGCGCGAGAGTATTGAAGTCCACTACCGATACATTCCAGACCAAATCTCATGTGTCGAAGTGCCATCATTGGCATTGGCATTGCCCAAAGGTAACCCCAATGGGGGGCCAGTCTATGAGGATTTCATTCTTGAAGCGTTAACCCTTTTGAATGCTAACGAATTGTCTGGGCTTTCAAAAGCAGTTAACTCCATGCTGGAATTGTCCAGCAGCGCTTTATGGCTCTCTTCTGCACTTCGTTGGATTCGACAACTACTTACCGAAGCAGAGGTAGATTTATGGGCTGTGCATACTCTAATTGAATCCTTGCATACGCTGGAAGAACCGAATTGGGCAAGCCTCATTGCAGAGCGAGCCAATCTATTACATCTACAAGAGTCAAAAGGCAAACTTGCTTTACCAGCAGCTAGCCGAAATCCAGGACCTGTAACAATTTCTGAAGTTAATATCACCCCCAACCTGCAGGTTGTAAATTCGAATGCAGTACAAGTCGAGGTGAAAGTTGATTCAACAGAAAATGAGCTGGAAATCGAGGCGTTGAATAACTTACTTGAAGTTCAGAGAGAGGTTCTATCTCTGCCAGATGATGCGAAATGGCTCAAGGGCCGGATCAAAGCTGCCGCTGCTTGCTTAGCTGGTTGCTTGCGTGCATCTGGCCGCTCAGACGAGATCAAGGCATTGGAAATGGTCGTTAAAGATGCCCTGGCCCAAGGTTCTAGTGTCTTGCTTGCAAGCTGGTTGGATCAAGCTTTCCCGGAAGGAACCGACCTTCAGATGCAACCGACTGACCTACGGCTCAGACAGACATCTGACAGTGACCAACAACGTCTTGACTCAACGCGTGACGACAGGGATGTATCTCCCAAGGCTGCTCAAGAAGCTTTCGGTTTTGTCGATAATCAAGCATCATCAGCGCTCCTCGAAGCCGAGACACGAGATAGCATGATTCGAGATACTGATATTCGACTCGGACGCAGGAGTGACGATGTTTCTAGCAAAAGCCTGAAGGTTGATCAAGTCAAAATTGATCGCTTGATGAACTTGATTGGTGAGATGGTGGTAGCCAAAAATGCCATCCCTTACTTGGCCAACCGCGCAGAAACACAATTCGGTGTGCGTGAATTGTCTCGAGAAATCAAGGCTCAATACGCAGTGATCAATCGGATTTCAGAAGAAATGCAAGACGCCATCATGCAAGTTCGCATGATGCCCGTGTCTTTTGTTTTCCAACGATTTCCTCGATTAGTTCGTGACACCTCGCGCCGTCTTGGTAAAGATGTTGACTTGGTACTTGAAGGTCAAGACACAGCAGCCGACAAAAACATCATTGAATCACTAGGCGATCCGTTGGTGCACATTGTGCGCAACAGCCTGGACCATGGCCTGGAAATGCCCGAGGTGCGCCGTGCAGCCGGCAAACCCGTGGTGGGTACTCTTAAGATTAGTGCCAGACAAGAGTCTGATCGCGTTCTAATTGAGATCAGCGATGACGGCAACGGAATTGACCCTGAAATAGTCAAACGCAAGGCCTACGAAAAAGGTTTAATTGACGAACATGCGCTTGACCGTATGTCGGATCAAGAAGCAGTTAACCTGATTTTCCAGGCTGGTTTCTCGACTGCAGAGGTGATTTCGGACCTTTCTGGTCGAGGCGTAGGCATGGATGTCGTGCGCACTGCGGTAGAACGTGTAAACGGCAGCATTCAATTGCACAGCACTAAAGGTCAAGGTACACATATCCGTCTGTCCCTACCTTTGTCTATGGCCGTAACCAATGTGATGACTATCGAGTCTAACGGCCAAATGTTTGGAGTACCCATCGACGCAGTAGTGGAGACAGTGCGCGTTGCCCGCTCATCGATCCACCACATCAAGCAAGACATGGTCACAGTTTTACGCGAACGAGTGGTTCCAATTAAATCGCTGAACGCCATGCTGGGTTTGTCGGCGCCTGCTCTGACAAATGACAATGACGAATTTGCGTTGCTTTTGGTGCGGCAGAATGAAGATGTGATCGGCTTGTTGATCGACGACTTCCATCAAACGACGGACATTATTTTAAAACCGTTGAGCGGTGTTCTGGGCATGCTCAAAGCCTATGCCGGCTCTGCATTGATGGGAGATGGTTCTGTCTTGATGATCCTCAACATTAAGGAAATGCTCTAATGCCTATCGACTTTCGAAAGATAAAAATCTATTTCACGGGCATCGTTGATATCGAAGAAGCAGAGGGTTTGATCAACCATTTACAAGGTAAATCAGGGCTTACAGCCGTGTTTAGCGAATGTGAACACATTCATCCTGCAAACCTACAAGTTCTGATGGCAGCTGGCGTAAAAGTCACGGCCTGGCCTAAAGATGAAGCGCTGTCGAATTTTTTGAAATCAGGTCTATTGGCCAACGACTAATTTTTAATTATCACAAATCAATAAAGCAAAAAAATGGCAAAGACAATTTTGATTGTTGACGACTCAGTAACCATGACCCTGAGCTTAAAAACTGGACTCGAATTGAATGGCTTCAATATTGAAACAGCATCTGATGGAATGCTGGCGCTTAATAAATTGAAATCGGGATTCAAACCTGATTTAATCATTACCGATATAAATATGCCTAATATGGATGGACTTGAATTGATCCGTCAGATTAAGTCACAAGCACATTTAAGATTTACGCCAATTTTGACCCTCACAACCGAAGGTGACCCCAGCAAAAGAGAAATTGGAAAAAAACTAGGTGCGACGGGCTGGTTAATCAAACCTATTTCAGGACCCGATTTGCTCAAGGTCATAAAGCAAGTTTTGCCTGGTTCATGAGGAGAAGAGGCATTGATGTCAACTCATATTCACAAAGAATCTCACAACCTCTCAGCAGTACTCTTGATCTCTACTTGTATAACAATTTCCATATTGACGCTTAGCGTCTGGAGTTTGCAGCAAACAGAATTCAAATTTAAGTTAGATGAGGCTTGGCTTTTGACCTTCTTGGTCTCCACAGCAAGCTTGTTAATAATCTTTTTAGTTCTGAGAATACTAAATTTCAAGTTAATTAGTAATCAACACTCGATTACTCCAAAGTCAGTCACTCATCTTTCTCGTCTTGCCAATGAAGTTCATGAATCCGAGCCATACATTACACTGCTCAAACAGCAGTTAAATGGAGCCCTCAAAGACACTGAAGACGGTGTACTCTCTGTGATTGAATTGATTAATCGTATGAATCAAATATCACTTGAGGAACAGTCTCGCATTGAGGCATCACAATTTAATGCAACCCAACTGCAGGTATTGGTCCAAGAGAAAATGCACTTAGACCAACAGCTAGGTGCTATTTTGCAAATGTTTGTTACAAAACAAGCACAAGCTGTCGAAGAAAATCTGAGTCGAATTCAGCGACTACAGGAGGTTAAAGCACTTTCGCCATTAGTCGAAGTGATTTCAAACGTAGCAAGACAAACAAATTATCTGGCTATAAATGCTGCCATTGAAGCTGCTCGCGCTGGTGAAGCAGGGCGAGGCTTTGCTGTAGTTGCTGCAGAAATCCGAAAACTCTCAGCACTTACTGCTTCGGCCGCGGTAGATATTTCCATGAAAATTGGCAGTGCCACTGAGGGTGTCGATAAAGAGTTAGAAGCGGCTCAAAAAGGGGCAACCCAGTTCTCGGCAGCAGGGACTATGGCACGAGTTCTAAAAGACATTGATGACATGCAAAAGCGCTTCAAAGATTCCTCTGAAAAAAATGACATGAAGAAAATTTTTGGATCGATGGGTAAGGGTCATCAACAACTTGTCACCCTCATGACACAGGCCCTAGGACACATTCAGTTTCATGATGTCATGCGACAACGAATTGAACATGTACGAGGCTCGCTTGATGAGTTTAACCTACACTTACAAAACATCAGCCAATCAATTAGCAACCCAAAAACTGAATGGCAGGGTATTTCAATCAAAGACAGACTAGAAAAACAACGCCAATCTTATGTAATGGAAAGCCAACGTACAACGCACGAAAATGTGATCGGAAATAACAACGATACTTATGCGAATGTTTCTCCCAAAATTGAGTTATTCTGAACAAATGGCACGCGTACTTGTTGTTACCAACCGCAAAGGCGGCACCGGAAAAACATCTTCTGCGGTTAATATCGCAGCAGAACTAGCTAAACAAGGTCAACGTGTCTTGTTGATTGATCTGGACACACAGAGCCATTGCGCTCTTGGACTAGGAGTCAAAATCGAACATGGTTCTCCCTCAGTCCACAGTTTTTTCTTAGGAAAAAATACTCTGCGAACAGCTCTACAAAATACCTGTTGGCCAGGACTGAGTTTAATTACAGCGGATCCTCTATTTGACCATGGCTCTGGTATGCCTGGGGATGATTTGTTGTGTAATGCCTTGCGCTCTGAAGGCTTACACAATGACCACGATGTCATCGTATTAGACACACCACCTTCACTTGACGCACTCCTAATAAACGCTTTATGTGCAGCAGATCGCGTGTTGGTCCCATTTGTACCTCACTTTTTGGCAGGTGAAGGCGTACGTCAACTTGCAAGAGTGTTGTTTCGTGTCGTAAGTAGGGGCATGAATGAAGAGTTAAAACTGCTCGGTTTTTTGCCTGTCATGATGGATATGCGCATCGGGCAGCATCGTGAGGTCATAGAACGTATTGCCAATCAATTTGGGCCAGAGCGGCTTTTACCCGGTATTCGCAACGATATTCGTGTGGTTGAAGCTTTTGCGATGGGTAAACCTGTTCACGCTCATGCTGCCAAATCTCGCGCGGCACAGGATTATGCCGATACGGCACTCAAAATACTGGCTTGGTGGAAATAAATTTAATTGAGCTTAGTATATTTGGCAAAGGCTGATCTATCATTTGACAATATAACCCATTCGTAAGCAGAGCGCGTGCACTGTTTCCCATGTTTCTCGCAAATGTACTGCGGCACTACCGCATTCAGCAGCTGTAAATTCAATTCCTTTTCTTTCACATGTCATGGCTAGCTCTGCAAGTGAAAGTAAGCCCAAGCTCATGGTTTCTCCTTTAAAAGCATGCGCATACTCGTTGATAACTTCGGTGTTGCCCATGTCCAAGGCTTCAAGCAACTTGGGAAACGACTTAGACTGCATAGAGAAGACATTAGCTAGTAATCCGCAATAACCACTCAGTGATATACCCAGACAAACCTGTGCGATCATATTCACATCCAAATGTTCTGAAATCTCACTAGCTTTGAATCGTCTACGTGATGAAACTTGATTTTGTGGTGCAATAGGTGAATTCATTTTCAAGTCCTGAAGGTATTATAAATTTATTTTGATAACTTAACATGCCTAAGAATCACCTTGACAAGCTCATCAATGTCGAGTGGTTTGCTAACGTGATCGTTCATACCTGCCAAAAGGCATCTCGTACGATCATCGTCCATTACATTAGCAGTCATGGCAATTATAGGCAAGTCTCTCAAACATAATGATTCACGGATAGTCTGCGTAGCAATAATTCCATTCATCACAGGCATTTGCATATCCATTAGCAAAATGTCATAAGCTTTTGGATTTAGCTGAACCGCATCTACTGCGAGCTGTCCGTTGGCTGCAATATCAACAACTGCACCTTCGTTCATCAAGAGTTCGCTGCCAACTTGCTGATTAATTAGGTTATCTTCTACAAGGAGAATGTGAATTCCCCCTAAAGGTGCATCATTACTTTGAAGGCTCGACAATGGAACAGGGCTATCTTTTTGCCTAGTCCTGAGATTGGCAACTGCATCGTATAAATCCAAAGTTGTAACTGGCTTGACTAAGATCGCATCCCCAGCGGCATACAGGTCAAAGTTCTCAGCCTGTGCAGCGGAAAAATCATTATGGGTCACCATAAATATTACTGGTGTGATGACGTCAGTCATACGCAATTTTTCAAAGACTTCCTTCCCCGTCACTCCGGGTGTATTATAGTCCAGTAAGATAACATCGTACGCGGGAGTGAACTGTATGTTCACACACAAATGTTGTATTACCTCTTCGCCGTTGGAGAAACTTGTAACATTCCATCCTAATTTTTTGCATGAACGCTCTAGTATTTGTCTACTTATGGCGTTATCTTCGAGGAGTAGCGCTTGTATGTTATTGGGTGCAATATGCGAAAAATTTGGCTCATTAGGAAAATCCAGCCTGAAATTATCGATATTTACTAGATCTACTTCAAAGTAAAAGCGACTTCCCTTTCCGAGGACACTTTCAAGTTGCAGTTCACTACCCATTAATTCAATAAGCTGCTTCGTTATTTTCAAGCCTAAACCTGAGCCGCCATACATACTAGCAGTCGCGGGCGATGCTTGGGTGAACTCTTCAAAAATAGATTTCTGGAATCCGGGTTCTATGCCTATGCCGGTGTCACTAACCTCAAATCTAACCCGAACTTGACCGACCTTGCGTGCTGTTACGCCCACATAAAAAAATACGTGCCCTGTTTCAGTAAACTTGATCGCATTACTGCCCAAATTGAGCAAAGCCTGGTGAAGTCGCAATCGATCACCTAAAACCTCCAAAAAAGCCACAGATTCAGCATCAATGATCAATTCGACTTTTTCAGTTCTAATAGTGGCAGAGAATATCTTACCCAAATCCCTAATCATATGGTCGAGTCTAAAAGGCGAATTATCTAGTTTCAACATTCCTGCACTGACTTTTGAAATGTCCAGAATATCGTTAAGCAAACCCAACAAAAACTTACCTGAAAGCTCTGCTTTTTTTACATAGTCCTTTTGTTGATGGGACAAATTCGTTAATCTCAATAGTGTAAGCATCCCCAGGATAGCATTCATGGGTGTTCTTATTTCATGACTCATATTAGCCAAGAATTTACTTTTACTGCGTTCAGCGGCTTGAGCAGCATCTTTAGATTCCATCAACTCTGTGATGTCTGTCCGGAATCCAACAATGTAGCCTGTAGACGTGCGTCTTTCACGTATTCGAAGAATAACACCATTTGCAAGGTGTTGAATAATGTCAGTATTTGCAGCTTGATGGATTGCTAAGCGTTCTGCTACCCAATCTTCTACGCGACCAAGTGCATCGACGTACTGGCCATTTTCTGCACCATATCGGATAATATTTTCAAAAGTATTCCCAACGACAATTGCAGGAGCACTGCCAGAATACAAATTACTATATTGCTCGTTAAAATACACAAGCCGATCATTTACGTCATAAAGACAGAACGCCTCTCCGATCGTATCAATAGCACCGTACATCAAGGTACTTTTATCGATTGATTCTTTTTCAGCATTAATACGCGACGTTATGTCAAACGAAATTGATATATAATTTTCAATTTCACCTTCTGGATCAAGAAAAGCATTTACACTTAACTCTTCCCAGTATAAATGTCCATCCTTAGCACGGTTGCAAACTTGACCAGTCCAGTTTTTCCCAGTTCCGATCGTTTCCCAAACATCACTCCAATCGTTTACCGAGTCGGATCCGCTATATATCAACGCATGAGTATTCCCTATCATTTCTTTGCGCGAATAACCTGAAGCAGTACAAAATTTATCGTTGACGTGACTTATTATGCCTTTTTTGTTTGCAATGGATACAATAGCAATGTTATTAATTGCATCCACTAAATTACTATTTAGCAAGATAGCTCGATTTAGTCTTTCCTCATTTAAATGTCGTTGAGTCACGTCGAGTTCAATTGAAATAAATCCCTTAACACTTCCATCCACCTCGAA
>Ga0228701_1002787_pt1 | contig 9926 bp, 10 predicted proteins | sample McNCre117_Aug_MG_2_FD_178017 | JGI IMG/M metagenome (GOLD analysis project Ga0228701, IMG submission 178017) | Freshwater microbial communities from McNutts Creek, Athens, Georgia, United States - 11-17_Aug_MG | ecosystem: Environmental > Aquatic > Freshwater > Creek | place: USA: Georgia...
CAAGGTCCGCGCTGCGAAGGTCCGCGCCGCCAAGGTTCGCGCTGCGAAGGTTCGCGCTGCCAAGGTCCGCGCTGCCAAGGTCCGCGCCGCCAAGGTTCGCGCTGCCAAGGTTCGCGCCGTAAAGGTTCGCGCCGTAAAGGTTCGCGCTGCCAAGGTCCGCGCCGCCAAGGTTCGCGCTGCGAAGGTTCGCGCTGCCAAGGTTCGCGCCGCAAAGGTTCGCGCTGCGAAGGTCCGCGCCGCCAAGGTTCGCGCTGCGAAGGTTCGCGCTGCCAAGGTCCGCGCTGCCAAGGTTCGCGCTGCGAAGGTTCGCGCTGCCAAGGTTCGCGCTGCGAAGGTTCGCGCTGCGAAGGTTCGCGCTGCCAAGGTCCGCGCCGTAAAGGTTCGCGCTGCGAAGGTCCGCGCCGCCAAGGTTCGCGCTGCGAAGGTCCGCGCCGCCAAGGTTCGCGCTGCCAAGGTTCGCGCCGTAAAGGTTCGCGCTGCGAAGGTCCGCGCCGCCAAGGTCCGCTTTCGCGTTAATCGCGGCTTGAACTGTGATCGCGACTGTGTTGTTCTCACATTCGTGACTAAAAATCACTTCAAGTGAAAAGCGGGATTTGATTTCAATCTTCATGGTGTACCTCTCCAGGTGGTTAAAAGTGCTTGCAGTATACGATAAATAATTTATCTATGTCAACACATAAAAACCCCGACTTGCGCGGGGTGATTTTTTGGTTACTTTTTAAGGTTGGTCAGCAAGTCATTCAAGGCGACTTGCACGGCTTGTGATAGCTTTGAAAAGTTAGGGTCAGCATGCACGGCAGTGAGCGCCGTATGCATCGGTTCGGCCTGTTTGCGCAAGGTCTTCTTGAAGTCATTGCCAGGCATACTTTTGGCGGTCACACGCCCACCGCCCGCTTTGACCAGAGCGTCCAACAGCACTTGGTGCGCTTTGTTGCCATGCTTTTTGATGGCTTCAATTGCTGACGTTGCCGAAACAATGTTTTCCATCACCATGCGACGAATTGGGAGCGGTGCGGCCGCAAGTGACAACAAACCGTCGACATACTGCGTGGACGCATAGCCCAGCCGACGCGCGATCTCTTTTGAATCCCATCCAAACCCAGCAAGACGCTTGCACACAATAGCTGATTCGTAAAGGCTCAAAGGTTCGCCGTCGTTGCCCACCACCAGTGCCACGGTCAGGTCTTCAATGCCGGTGCCCTTCTGGCTGACGATAACGGGCACGTTAGGCACTTCCACGCCTTCGCTGATGGCCAACAACACCGCCTCATGGCGACGATGGCCGCCGGTCACATAAATGACGTTGTGCCCGTCTTCTTTCGCCACGTAGCCTGATAACGGTTTGTCTTTGTAAAAGCCGTTTTCACGGATGCTGTCGGCAATCCAGCGCACCCGTGCCGCATACGCTTCATTTTTGATTCGGGCATTAAATCCTTCCAGCACGCGCAATTGATTCGGGGCAACTTGCCACAGATCGGCGCTAACCGCGTTGACGTCTTTCATTGCGGCCTTGATGTTACCCGCTGTCAATTGGGCTTCAAAGTTTTCCATTGTTTCACCTCTCCAGGTTGGTTGATAAATCGTTCAGCAAATGCGAGCACATATTCTTTGCGGCGATAGGACTTCACGCGACGCCCACCGAAATAAAAATTCCAGCGGAAACTATCAAGCGTGAATTCATAGCGGCACACCGCACCGGATGACCTGCAAATAGTGTTGGCCGCATTGGTTATTTGATGGGGCTTCATGTTGGAAATGGAACCCGCATGTGATTGTTGGCTTGCTCATACGCACGGGCGGCTTCTGATGCACCCACAATGCTTTTGGCTGGCGCATCGTTCTTGACAAACAGGCGAGGCTTACCCGCGTCAGGCAGCACCAAATTATTTACACGACCATCAATCAATGCTGGATGGTATGAGTAGCCCAAAGCTTCCAACATTTCTTTGCGCTTGGAATGCGTAACGCGGCGTGCGACACCCAAACGCTCAAGCATGCGGTCAAGTTGAATCGATGACACCCAGCCGCCGCAAAAGCCCGGCAAGCCTTGGGCAATGGCTTCTTGCAATTCTTGTTCGACACCGCCCGTGCTGGCGCTGATAGCCGTGGCCGTCGATGTGGTCACGGGTGCGCGTTGGCAATGCGTGGCGGGGTTAAATTCATCGGGGATGGGATAGGTATGCAAAAGCTCTGAAACGATGGCGTAACCGTCACCATCACGCAACCAGGCATACAACGCTGGGAAGTATTCACCATCCATGCCGTCACGCTTCAAATCTTCGGACTGTTGCTGTGCGCTGAATAGCATACAAAAGCGGCGGTCATTTTTGGTTTTCATCACAGCGTCTTTATGATTGCTGTTGAACATGAAATTGCCGCACACGTCCGCGCTGATCTGGTCGACGCCCTTGCCTTCAATCTCCAAACCGTCACCACCTGTGATCATGGGTTTTAACTCTTCAATGATTTCGCGTTTTTGGTCAGGGACATAAATATCTTCCACACCATAAAAGAGTTTGCCCAGCATCCAGGCGTTGAACTCTTTGGACAATTTGGATGCCTTGGGCCAATGCACATAGCGACGGCCAACGGCTTCGGCCACACAGCGCGTGAACAATGTTTTGCCATTACCCTCGACGCCTTGCAGCAATGGTGCCCATTGGAATTTGACGCCCTTGTGCTGCACGCATGCGGCCATGTAACAAAGCAAAATGGTGCGGTCACGCTCATCAGGCAGCAACTTGCGCAAGTGGGTCAGGAACGGTGTGGGGTCGCCAACTTTGCGTGCAATATCCACCGGCCAATAAGTGTTCACAAAGACTTGGCCGCCATTGGGAATCAATGCGCCGGGTGACTGATCTGGCTTAAAGCATGTGCCATTTGCGCGGGGTGCGCGGTAGGCTTGGGATTGCGTGAAGGCTTCCCATGCATCGCGTGTTGTCTTCTCGTTGGCAGCGTCCATGGTGAACGTGTAACCACCATACGCGACTTTGAATTGCTCAGGCTTGAGCATAACGCCGCCCGGCACTAACACGCGGTGCAAGTCTTGAATGTACACGCAGCCCGAGAACAAACGCAATTGCTCTTCATTGTTGGCAAAGGTCGAACCTGTGACCATTTTGGGCCGTGGTGGCTCTGTTGCGATGGCGCTGGGGGGTTGGCCGCTCGGGGCACCGGCAATCGGTTCAGGGGCCTTATCTGTCAATATCTCAAATTGGCGACCAACTGCACCAAGGATGGTACGCGGCAAATAATCTTCACGTTCCCACTTGTCACGGGCCAAAGCCGACTTGCCCATAAGTGTTCGGATGCGCTCACAATCGCGGCCCGTCCAAAATGCCAAGTGTTGAGCCAAGGCCGCATCGGCGCTACTTGAATCGTAAGCACGCGCGGGGTCAGGGTAGCAACGGGCCAAAGCTTCAATGTTGCCCGTCCACAAATCCGCAAAGCTGGCACGGCCACCAAATGCGGACGCTGTGGACTGTGAGCGCAACGCACGGCGCAATAACTCTTCATCGTCGGTTGGTCCGCGCCATTCGGCCACGGGACCTTCGGTCCAGCCTTGTTCCAACGACTGTACGGCATCGGGCGGGAAATACTGAGCCACAAGTGCTGGCAATACGGCTGTGAAATCCATGGCTGCATTGCCCGTGGCATTTGCGCCGGTAAGGGCTACGAAGCGCCCCGAGTGGTAGAACTCAAGATTCAAAACGGTATTTTTGCAACCGTGAAGCGGCGGGCGTCCTACGCCAAATATGTGCAAACCCTTGCCGCTTTGGCTGACTTCAATGGCCGCACCTGTGAATGCGCCACACAATCCAATTGCCAATGGCGTCCAGTTTGAGCCGTCAGGCATCAAGCAATTGTCGATATCCAAAAACCAAAACGGGTCGGCTTCGGTGAACACGAAACCCACACCATAGTTGCCGCCCAAGTGGGCCGCCGCTGCAATGGCTGTCGCGTGGTCAGTCCAGTACGCGGGGTCATGTGCCGACACCACGCGGCCCGTTCTGAAATCCGTAGGGAACTTGTCGGTTTTACCCGCGCGGGTTTGGCTTGGGACTGCGATGTAAACAATAAATTGTTGATACGCACCCATTGCCGCAAAGGCTGTTGGTAGTTCTCGCATGCGCTTAATTCGCTAGGGTTGCAAGGGCGCTTGTTTTCAAATGGGGCGCGGCTTTTTGAGCGTACTTGTCGCCTGTGGCTAGACCTTGCGCGATGACGGATAAGTTGGCGTCCCTGATGGCCGCACGCATGATGGTGCGCTTAAACGCGATCATGGTCCCGAAGTATTTGGACACCAATGCGTCGGCGCAATCGGCTTCGCGTGCCACGGCTTCGCGCGTCAGCTTGGACCATCCGCCGGGGTTGGCTGCGACTTTCACCGCAGCATTTAGGATTTGTTCTTTTCGATTGTCAGGGTGCAAACGCATGATGGGGTCCGATATAGGTTTGGGGCATTATGCAACAATATTGACGAAGCCGTCAACGGGTTACAAAATGAATTAGCAAAAGTGACGCAATCCAGTAATCATCGTCATAGATTGCAATGAGAAAGATCAAAAGCAAAATCATAAAGTCCCTTCGCCGGTACAAAAAGCGGCGTCACCACCGTCGACCGTAACCAACTGCGCCCATGCCAACTGCGCCTTTTCGCGCGTGGTGCCGGTGTAATGCCAGCCGACTTCTTTGGCCTCACGACTGACAAACTGCGCCAGCATGGTGCCCACATGGTGTTGTTCAATCAACATCCTGCGCCAGCCGATGTAATCCGCACTTTTTATTTTTTCATTCATTTGTTTGGATTCGTTCGCCAAACCGTAGCGCACTGGAACGCCACGCGCATCGGGCAAAGCGCCGACGTTGTTGCGAAACAAACGAACCCCCTTGCGTGCGGCCTCTAAGCGCAACACAGCCGCCACAGCACTTTCACTGACGCCCACGGCTTTGCTCGGCATTGTGTGGCCGCCATGCATACCAAAGAGGGCTTGCAATTCGTGAATGGCTTGCATGCTCACGCCATGACGTGCCGCCCATTGATAAACGTCGGGTGTCATTCCTGGCTTTCGTCGTAACAACCACAAGGAATCGGGTCATCAATCCCACGAGTGTTTATTGGACAATTTGCGGCACGAGCTTCCGTGACTTCTTTTAAATAGTTGGTCCAATTTAATCGACGACCTAAACCGTTAACTGAATGGTTTCTTCCAGAAGCTTCGGCATTTTGTTCTATTGCAATCGCCCTTGCCAAATAGATTGGGTGGTTATCGAGCATGTCGACAATTTCAGCTTTTCGAGTGCTTGGACAAAAAAAACAAGCGGATTTTCCTGGCAATCGTAAACCGGCCGCTTTGATTGATTCGATACATTCATCACGACCCCATCCCCATTCCAAAAGTGGGTATCGGTATTGATATTTAGCATCTTCTGGGATGGCCGCTCGATGCGGCTCATCCATGTCATAGCCAATGAGCTTAGTTACTTTTCCACCACGTTTCCATAAAATTTTCGCGGGTTCCCAATTGTTAACAAATTTATTTTGTGGCTGAATTTTAAATTTTTGAGAACAGCCCTTGTAGCCATATGACAGACTTGGCAACATTCCTATTCGCAAACAATATTCTTCTAAAGTTTCTTCTTTTCCACCTTTAGTAACACGCGTTACCGGTGGGTATCCGTGTGAAATCAGCCAATCTGAAAACATATTTGCATATTCGTAAGTATGCGCAAATTCACCGCCTGTGTCCGCTGACAAAATTAAATGCACTGGCTCTTTTCGTCTCACCATTTCGATTAGAAATGCCGTCGAGTTTGTGCCCATACCATACGAAGCGACAACTAATTGTTCCATTTGATTCACTTTCAGTTTGAAAAATAGGCCATGGCGTCAATGCTTCCATCAATACCATCTTTTGCCAGTTCGATACTCACGCGCTGCGCCAGTTCACCGGCGTCCCGCGTGTTCAATGCTTGCGCGTTGGCAATGTCCACACCGAAGCGCAAATAAAAACGACGATAGCTTTCAGATTCCCCACGCCCCTGCGCGTGCTGCAATCCAGCCCACCACGCAATGACGTTGCGCAATGACTTCTGGCCTTGTTGACGTTCCCAATGTCGGCGCTTAACGGCCCCCGCGATTTCAGGGGACGCACCATAGGGGATGACGGGGCCGTTGTCGATTCGTTCGATTTCTCCGCGCAATGTGGCCAGCGTGGCCGCATCGAGTTCCATCAAGTCACCATCAACGAATTCGGGTGCTGTGCGGCTTGGGGGTGGTGGGTAATGACCACAGTACGGGCAGCATTTGTAAATTCGTTCGTAGGGTTGCATGCAATGCTCATTGATGCACACACGCAAGGGGATTGCGTCAGAAACTTTATTGCCTCGGCTTTCGCGTCGGTCCATTGACCAAGTGCGCACGGCATCGGGCAAACCGTGACGCAAAACATTGTTAACGTGGTCAATGATGATGCCGACTGGCTTTTCACTGTTGGCGATGACTTCGCGCCTACCGGCATCGCTTAGAAAATCGTAACCCTTTAATTCTTCACCTGTGAGCATCAAACGGAGCGTTCGGCCAAATTGCTGCGAATAGAGCGAAAACGATTCCGTGGGACGCGCAAAGCTGACAACCTCGATTGCTGGCAAATCAAAGCCTTCGCCAAACAAATCGACGTTGACCAGTTGCAGAATTTCACGGGCTTTAAATCGGCGAATGATTTGCGCACGGAGCGCGTTAGGGGTATTGGCGCTAACCACTTCGGCTGGCACACCGGCTGCGCGGAATGCGGCCGCTTGCGCCGTTGCCTTTTCAACGTCAACGCAAAACGTCACGCCCAATTTGCCAGGTGCCAACTTGAGATAGTGGGCCACCACGTCACCCGTGATGCTGGATTTGTGGACCGCCTTGCGCAATTCACCGTTGTTGAAATCGCCGGTCGTTTGGCTGATGCCGACTTGCGAAAGATCAAGATCGGACGGCGGCGCAAAAATGCGGTAGTCCGTCAGATACCCCATGTTGATGATTTCGCGCATAGATGGTGCCAACACCATTGCGTCAACCAAACCGTCAGCGTGTCGCCCCAAGCCCTTGCCGTCCGCCCGCAGTGGTGTGGCCGTTGGGAATAGCCATCGGGCGCGTTTGCATTTGGCGGCGGCTTTACCCCATTTGTTGGCCCGCAAAACGTGATGGCCTTCATCCTGGACACCGAAAGCCACTTGGTCAAAGAACGGGTCTTCGCCCATGCGAATGATGGTGTCAACGCCACCGACGCCTGTTTTCGCGTTTGGGTCAAAGAACGAATAGCCGAGTTCGGCCACTTGCAATGCGCTAATCACCCGAATCAGGTTTGATCCTTTTTTAGCGCCCACTAGTCGATGGCGCACCCCATTGCGTGCAAGTGCGATTGAAATCTGACTTACCAATTCTTGACGATGCGCGATGGCAATTGACGAACCAGGCTCGTCGTGAAGTAGCTTTGAAAGCACGACTGTTTTGCCTGAACCTGTGGCGGCCACGGGCATGACGTTGGTTGCGCCAGCATTCCATGCAGCATATACATCCGATTCGAGTTTGCTCTGAAATGGTCTAAGGTTGACCGACATTTATTTTTTATTCGCAGTTGTTGACGATGACGTCATTATCTTCTACAATTCACTTCCCTGTCAACTTTTTGGAGAATTTTTTATGAGTATGCAGATTCAAATCAACCCAGCGGGGTTAAGTCAAGAACAGCGTGAAGCCGTGTGCGGTTTTATTCTTGCTTATCCCACCAAATCATGCAGCAACACTTGCCACAATAAGCAAACGCCCGACACGGCCGCCACCCTCGACAAAGAAGTTATGGATCAGCTTGCCAAAGAAGGTGGCGAATTTGATGCTTCTGTCGCCTTCGGTGCGAAGGTGGTGGGCGATTCAGAAGCGGCGGCGGCATTTGGGGCAGCGGTCGCCCCTTTAGCGCAAGGGGCGACCGCTGCCCCCTTTACTGCGGGTGTCACTCAATTAACGACTGCCCCCGTGGTGCCCGTGGATTCTTTGACCTCGACAACCGCCCCCACAATCCCTGCACCACCGCAAGAAACCGTGGTGGGTGTCCCAACGGCACCTGCGGCCCCCATGAGCCATGCAAGCGGCGTTGAAATTGACAAGCACGGTTTGCCATGGGACGCCCGTATTCATGCTGGCACTAAGCGCAAAAACGCCGACGGTTCATGGACGGCGAAGCGCGGCATTGACGCCACGTTGGTGACGGCTGTTGAAGCTGAATTGCGTCAAGTGATGGGGGCCGTTGCACCAGCAGCACCAGCAGCACCAGCAGCACCAGCAGCACCAGCAGCACCAGCAGCACCAGCAGCACCAGCAGCACCAGCAGCGGTCGACGGTCGCGCATTGTTTGTCGGTTTGATTGGCCGTGCATCCGCTGCGATGAATGCCGCCAAGTTGACGCAAGAAGAGGTGGCGCAAATTTGCGGGAAATACGGAATCCCTGCGTTGCCCTTGCTTGCAAATCGGCTCGATTTGGTTGCGCAAGTCGCTTCGGAAATTGACGCATTGATTGCGACACGTCAATGAGCGGCGCACATTCAATTCTGCCCCCATCGGGGGCGGCTGCATGGCGACGTTGCGGCCTTTGGGTCACAATGAATCAGGCTTACCCACAGCCCGACACACCTGAAAGTTTAGAAGGCAATGCGGCCCATTGGGTCTTTGCTGAAATGCTGGCAGATCACATCGTTGTTGAAGGTCAGATTGCACCAAACGGTATTGTCTTGACCGAAGAAATGATTGAAGGCGGCGAACTGGTTGTTGAAGTTGTTAAGGCTCGGATGCCCCACGCAATGTTTGGTGCGCCTCACATCGAAGAAGCTGTGGCAATCGGGCGCATCAATCCGCAATGCTGGGGTACGCCTGACATTTGGGCGTTCTCAATTAACCCGCTCGTGCTTGAAGTCATTGATTACAAGTTTGGACACCGCTTTGTCGATGAATACGAAAACGATCAGGGCATTGCGTATGTCGCTGGAATCATTGACCTTATCGCTCAAAAATTGGGGCAAGGCGTCGGCTTAGTTGATCAAGCGATAAAAGTCAATTTCACGGTCATACAGCCGCGATGTTTTTACAAAGGCTCAAGTGTTCGCACCTGGTCTTTTGTGGGGTCCGATATTCGCGCCCACATCAACGGATTGACGATGGCCGCTGAATATGCCTTGTCGCCAAATCCCACAGCCACAACCAATTCAGAATGCGGCGATTGTCCTGGTCGTCACGCGTGTGCAGCTTTGCAAAAGGCCGCGTATTCTGATGCTGAATTTGCTGTCAAGTCATCACCTGTGGAATTGTCACCAGCTGCGGCAAGCCTTGAATTAAAAATGCTTGAACGGTCATTGGAGCGATTGCAATCACGGGTTGAAGGCATGCGCGAAGCCGTGGCGATGTACATCCACCAAGGTCATTCGGTGCCATGGCATAGGGCTGAACAAGGCTTTGGACGTCAGCAATGGATATTGCCCGCTGACCAAGTGATTGCGATGGGTCAATTGATGGGCGCTGACTTGTCTAAGCCTGGCGTCAAGACACCCAAACAAGCTTTAAAATATGGTATTGACGAAGCCGTCATTAAGGCGTATACTCAAACCCCATTGGGCCGATTGAAATTGGTTTCCGATAACCCCGCTGACGCACGACGTGTGTTTGGCATTTCAACTTAAAGGAGTTTTGAAAATGAAGACTGAACAAGACGCAATTGATTTTGCAAACACTATCAGTGACGCCGGTGATGCTGCCCTGTTTCGTGATCTGTGGGAACGCAAAGACTTTGATTTGATCAAAGGTCATTTCCCTGCATTCATGGCAGAGCAAGCCTCGGGCACCGAAGGCACCGAAGGCACCGAAGGCACCGAAGGCACCGAAGGCACCGAAG
>Ga0228701_1002788_pt1 | contig 9923 bp, 8 predicted proteins | sample McNCre117_Aug_MG_2_FD_178017 | JGI IMG/M metagenome (GOLD analysis project Ga0228701, IMG submission 178017) | Freshwater microbial communities from McNutts Creek, Athens, Georgia, United States - 11-17_Aug_MG | ecosystem: Environmental > Aquatic > Freshwater > Creek | place: USA: Georgia...
GGCGCGCACAGGTTGCTCAGGCGGCCGGTCATAACGTCTGGTTTCAGGTGGCCCCTCCGGCGCAGACTCATTCGACGCTTGACTATCGCGTTGTGCGTGCCGCCTTCCGCGGTGCCGGCTCATTTGGAGTGACCACATTTGTGCCATGGATGCTGCGTGACCTACTGACCGCCGTGCTCATCGGCCACCTCAAGGGCGAGGCCAAGCAGCCAGCCAAGCAGCCAGTCGAGCCAAGGGCGCTGCTCGATTCGGCGATCCATGGCGGCGTCTGGCGCGTCGCTTACGACCCGCAAAGCATCTGGTCGCCAGCCGCGATTTTGGGTTGGCCCGAGCTTTTGCGCGGCGGAAAATAGGCGCTCAGCCGACTCCATCGCGCAATTCGGTTAATGCGACATCTGTGCTTTGTTTACCGTGTGTTTACCAAGTTTCAATAGTGTTCAACTGCTAGACACCTAGTTAACTCAGAGAAAGATTGGCATGGATCCGATTTTCGTAGTCGCCGTCGTAGTGGCATTGGCCCTCTTCTTCGACTTCACCAATGGTTTTCACGACACTGCCAACGCGATGGCAACCCCAATCGCGACTGGCGCACTTAAGCCAAAGGTCGCAGTCGGCATCGCCGCTGTGATGAACCTGGTTGGTGCATTCCTTTCGACCGAGGTTGCCAAGGCAATTTCGGTATCGCTCATCAACGACGATGCGCAAAAGACCCTGTTCGTCGGCGTGCTCGGCGCCCAGATGGTCTTCGCCGGTCTTACCGGTGCGATCCTCTGGAACCTGACCACCTGGTTCCTCGGACTGCCTTCGTCGTCGTCGCACGCACTCTTCGGTGGCCTAATCGGTTCGGCGATTGCGTTCGCTGGCATGGGCGCAATCAACGGCGCAAAGGTCGTCGAGAAGGTTGTGCTGCCGGCGCTGTTCGCCCCGGCAATCGCAGGTTTGGCCGCATTCTTGGCCACCCGCGTCGCATACATCATCACCGCTCGCACCCAGAGCTCGCGCAGCAAGTCGGGCATCGGCACCGGTCGCGGCAAGTTCCGCATCGGTCAGATCTTCTCGTCGTCGCTCGTCGCACTTTCGCACGGCACCAACGACGCCCAGAAGACTATGGGTGTTATCACCCTGGTTCTGGTCGCCTCGGGTCTGCAGTCAAACGGCGACCACGTCGAGACCTGGGTCGTGCTGACCTCGGCGCTCGCCATCGCAATCGGCACCTACTCGGGTGGCTGGCGCATCATCAAGACCATGGGAACCGGCCTTAGCGAGATCAAGCCTGCGCAGGGCTTCGCTGCCGAGGTTGCCACCGGTGTTGCAATTCTTGCCTCGAGCAAGCTCGGTTTCGCGCTGTCAACCACCCAGGTTGCCTCGGGTTCGGTCATCGGTTCGGGCCTCGGTCGCAAGGGCGGCGCTGTTCGCTGGAGCAAGGCCGGCCAGATCGTGGTCGGTTGGCTGTTCACCCTGCCAGCCGCCGGCATCGTCGGTGCGCTTTCGGCATACCTCGTTCAGCTGGGCACCTTCGGCTTCATCGCCGATGCGGTGATCACCATTGCGGCCATCGTCGCGATCTTCCAGATCTCGAAGCGCAACAAGGTCGCGCACCACAACCTAACCAGCGAGATCGAGGGCGCCAGCGAGGTTGTTGCCTCGCCTCGTCAGGTCAAGAAGGCCGCTGCCAAGGCTGCTCAGGCTGCCAAGAAGGCCGGCAAGAAGAAGGGTAAGAAGTAAATGTTCGAACTTATCGACTGGAACAAGTTCCTTCAGGTTCTCGAAGCCACCATCATCTTTGCTGTTGGTGTTGTCGGGTTCTTCTCGCTGGGTGTGCGCCTGTTGACCAACGCTCAGCATGCAGTGCCTGGTGCCAACAAGGGCAAGACCGCGGCCGTGCGCGCAGAGGTGCTCAACCGCCTCGGTGCCTACGTTTCGTTCGCAGTGTGCCTGGTGGCCCTCGGCTACGGCATCATGCTGGTTGCGCCTTGGATCTTCGGCATCGCCGACAAGTAACTAACGCTTTATCGAATTCGGCCTCGCCCTCGCGGCGGGGTCGAATTCTTTAACCGGATGCGCCTGCGCGCTAGAACGTTGCGCGGCCAGCCGCCAGGCCAGCCGCGCCAAGTCATTCGCATCCAAACGACCCGAAAAGCGGCTAGCCTGTTGGCATGGCACACAGCGTTTATGTCGCCTCGGTCGAGGGGCACACGGCAAAGTCGGTTATTGCTCTCGGCGTGCTCGAGGCTCTAACCAAGCAGCACGCTTCGGTGGGCGTTTTTCGTTCGGTAGCGCCGAGCGACTCGACCGACGACAAGGTGCTCGAGCTCTTGTTGGCCACCGCCACTGCAGGCGCATCGATTGAAGAGTGCGTTGGCGTCTCGTATCAAGAGATGCACGAGGCCCCCGAGCAGGCACTCGGCAAGATCGTCGATCGATTCAAGGCCCTCGAGGCCAAGTGCGACTTTGTGCTGATTTTGGGCAGCGACTACAACGATGTTTTTAGCCCTGCCGAGTTCTCGTTCAACGCTCGAGTTGCCACCAACCTTGGTGCCCCGATGATCCTGGTCTTCAACGGCCGCGAGGTCTATGCCACCAGCGAGCATCTTGGTCAGGCCGAACCGCGCAACGCCCAAGACCTGCTCTCGATGGCCGACCTGACCATGCAAGAGGTGCGCAAGGCGCACACGACCGTGCTTGCCGCCGTGGTCAACCGCGCCGATTCTGAGCGTCTCGACAGCATTCGCGAGGCCCTGGGACAGGCCCTGCCAGCCGACTGCCCGGTATGGGTCGTGCCCGAAGACAAGCGCCTGCCAGCACCGCGAATGTCGCAGATTCAGGCAGCGGTCAACGGCCACCAGATCTTTGGTTCGCAAGAGCGTCTGGCCACCGAGGCCATGGATCTGGTCGTGGCAGCGATGATGCCCGAGCATGTCCTGCAGCGCATCACCGAGGATTCCGTTGTCGTGGTGCCAGCCGATCGTTCCGACGTGCTGCTCACGCTGCTAATGGCCGATCAGTCAGACACTTTTCCGCGGTTGGCAGGCATCGTTCTTAACGGCGGGTTTGAGATTCCCGAGCCGATCCGCCAACTCGTGCTTGGTCTAAAGCCAACCCTGCCGGTGATCACCACCGAGGGCCGCAGCTTCGACACGACCGTAAAGATCGCCTCGACGCGTGGCGTAATCACCGCGGCCGACCCCGACAAGATTTCGCGCGCACGCAAGCTGGTTGGGCAATACATCGACACCGACGCCCTGGCCGTGCGCGCGGCGTCAACCGAGTCGACGGCGATCACTCCGCTGGCCTTCGAACACTCGCTCATCGAGCGCGCTCGAGCCGCGAACAAGACCATCGTTTTGCCCGAGGGCGACGACGACCGCATTCTGCAGGCGGCCGACGAGGTGCTCCGTCGTGGCGTGGCCAAGATCATCATCCTTGGTGACCCCGCCAAGATTGCCGAACGCGCCAAGGCCCTCGGCCTCGATCTGAGTCGCGCGCAGGTCACTCAAATCGCCGGCTCTGAGCACTTTGACGAGTGTGTTGCCGAATACGTGCGCCTGCGTTCACACAAGGGTGTGACGGCCGAGATCGCGCGCGAAAAAATGCTCGACGTTTCGTATTTCGGCACGATGCTCGTGCAGCTCGGCTTTGCCGACGGCATGGTCTCGGGCGCCGCTCACACCACGGCACACACCATCAAGCCCAGCTTCGAATTCGTCAAGACCAAGCCGGGCGTTTCGACCGCCTCGAGCGTCTTTCTTATGGCGCTCGAAGACCGCGTGCTGGTCTATGGCGACTGCGCGGTGATTCCCGAACCTACCGTCGAGGAACTCGCCGACATCGCCATTTCGTCGGCGGCGACGGCACGCAACTTCAACATCGAGCCACACGTCGCGATGCTGTCATACTCGACCGGTTCGTCGGGTTCGGGTGCCGAGGTCGACCGCATTCGCGAGGCCACCGAGCTTGTTCGCAAGCGTGCGCCAGAGCTTTCGCTCGAGGGCCCGATTCAGTATGACGCCGCTGTCGACGTGGCCGTGGCCAAGGCCAAGTTGCCCGAGTCGACCGTTGCCGGTCACGCCACGGTGTTCGTTTTTCCTGATTTGAACACCGGAAACAACACCTACAAGGCGGTGCAGCGCACTGCCGGCGCCGTTGCGATTGGCCCGATCCTGCAGGGTCTCAACAAGCCGGTCAACGATCTTTCGCGCGGCGCCCTGGTCAAAGACATCGTCAACACCATCGCGATCACGGCAATTCAGGCGGGTCAACAATGAAGCCAATTCTGGTAATCAATTCGGGATCGAGTTCGCTCAAATACCAGCTCATCGACACCGACTCGGGGCAGTCGCTCGATGCCGGTTTGATCGAGCGCGTCACCGACCACGCGGTTGCCTTTCAAGAAATGCTTGGCAAGCTCGGTGGGCCTAGGCCCATTGCCGTGGGGCATCGCGTTGTTCACGGCGGTTCAAAGTTTTCGAAGGCGACGCTGGTCGACGCGAGTGTTTTGACCGAGATCGATTCGTTGGTTCCGCTGGCGCCACTGCACAACCCCGGCAATGCCGATGGCGTGCGCGCGGCCATGCGGGTGTTCCCTGATTTGCCTCAGGTCGTGGTGTTCGACACCGCGTTTCACCAGAGCATGCCGGCAAGCTCATACCGCTATGCGATCGATGCCGAACTCGAGTCGCAATACGGCATTCGCCGCTATGGCTTTCACGGCACGAGCCACGCATACGTTTCGCGCACGGCGGCCGCGTTCATGGGGAGCGACCTCGAAAAGTTCAACGCGATCGTGCTGCATCTTGGCAGTGGCGCTTCGGCCTGCGCCATCAAAAACGGCAAATCGTTCGACACCTCTATGGGCATGACACCGCTGCAGGGGCTCGTGATGGGCACTCGTTCGGGCGATATCGACCCGGCGATCGTCGCGTATCTCGAACGTGTGGCGGGCATGAATATCGACCAGGTCGACCAGAGCCTAAACAAGAGCGCGGGCCTGAAGGGCATGACGGGCGCGAGCGATTTGCGCGATGTCGAGGCTGCTGCCGCCGCGGGCGAGCAGGTGGCCATCGATGCCTTGGCCGTGTATGCGCAGCGCATCAAGCACTACATCGGCGCCTACCTGGCCGAGATCGGCCCGATTGACGCGCTCGTGTTCACCGCTGGTGTTGGCGAGAATTCGGTCGAGATGCGCGCTCAGGTGCTAGCGGGTCTCGGTCACCTCGGGTTTGTGCTCGACGCGGGGCTCAACTCGGCCAGGTCGCGCGAGGTTCGTTCGATCGCAGCCTCGAGCTCGCCCGTCGAAATCTTGGTCGTGCCAACCAACGAAGAACTCGAGATCGCGCTGCAGACGGCCGAAATCGTCGGTTAGTCAAGTCACAGCGATAGCGCAGGCGCCTCTCAGACTTCTGTCAGGTTGCCGACCTAGTTTTATCTCAACAGCGAAAGCGAAATGGATGTAACCCCAGTTCGATCGATGTTTATCTCTCTCCTTTGTTAGAAGAGGCCGGCAGAATGCGGATCTGCCGGTCTTTTCGTTTAACCCGAGCTGTCGCTTAACTAGGCTGGGCACATGAAACTCCATCGCGCGTGGGCGGTTGCCGCCGTCACGATGCTCACGCTCATCGCGGCATCGGCATTTAGATCGACCACGTCGGTGCTCTACATGCCAATCGAGATGGAATTCGGCTGGACCCGCAGCCTGACCTCAGGTGCGGTCGCGCTCAATATCCTCGTTTATGGCTTCACCGCGCCATTCGCGGCCGTAATCATGGCTCGCCTCGGCGCAAAGCGCGTCGCTCTAGTCGCGCTCAGCCTGATTGCCGCTGGCACGCTGCTGACCACCGTCATGCATGCCTCGTGGGAGCTCTATGCCGATTGGGGAATCCTGGTTGGTCTTGGCACTGGCGCGCTGGCGCTCGTGTTCGGCGCTCAGGTCGCCAATCAGTGGTTCGTAAAACACCGCGGTTTGGTCATGGGCATTTTCTCGGCTTCCTATGCCACGGGCCAGCTGCTGTTTCTGCCGGCGATCACCCAGGTTGCCAACGATTCGGGCTGGCGCTCGGCAACCATCATCGTCGCGGCATTCTGCCTTGCCCTGATTCCGATCTTTGGGCTGATCTTCAAGAACGCCCCAGACCCGGCGATTGGGCCTTATGGCGGCAGCGCCGCCGATGTTCCCGTCAAGCCGCCGGTCACCGTGCGAGCCAACCTCGAGGCCATGCGTTCGGCCGTTGGCAAGCCGGCCTTCTGGGCGCTCGCTCTCACGTTTTTTGTGTGCGGTTGGACAACCAACGGCCTAATCGGCGCACACTTCATTCCAGCCGCCCACGACCACGGCATGCCAACGACCATGGCAGCGGGCCTGCTGGCCACCGTCGGCATCTTCGACTTTGTCGGCACCATCGCGAGTGGCTGGTTGACCGACCGATTCGATCCGGCGATCCTGCTCGTGGTCTATTACGGGCTGCGCGGGCTAGCACTGTTCACCGTGCCGTTTGTGCTCGGCCCAACCGTCGAACCACCGATGCTGTTCTTCATCGTGTTCTATGGCCTCGACTGGATTGCGACGGTGCCGCCAACCGTCGAACTTTGCCGCAAACACTTCGGCATCGCCAACTCTGGCCTGATTTACGGATGGGTCTTCGCGAGTCACATGGTTGGCGCAGCGGCCGCCAGTGCCTTCGCTGGCGCGATTAGGCAATACCAAGGCGACTACTTTGTTGCGTGGATCGTGGCGGCCGTGCTGTGCGTTGCCGCAAGCGCATACAGTCTGACCCTTCGAAACAAGAAAACCGCGGCCATCGCATGAGCAGCACACCTAAGGCACTAATTGTCATCGACATGCAGAACGGGTTCAACGACCCCGGCATGCCGCCAAGCAACAATCCTGCGTGCGACGACAACGTGCGTGCGCTGCTGGGCAAATGGCGCGCCGAGGGCTTGCCGATCGTGCTGGTGCGCCACGACTCGAAGGGTGCGACCTCGGTTTTGCGACCCGGGCAGCCTGGCAACGATTTCATGCCTGGCATCGGCGGCGCACACGACCTGCTGGTCAGCAAGAGCGTCAATTCGGCTTTCTATGGCGAACCAAACCTCGAGGCCTGGCTGCGTGCGGCCGGCCTCAACGCCATCGTGATTTGCGGCATCCAGACCAACTATTGCTGCGAGACCACGGCCCGAATGGCCGGCAATCTTGGCATGCAGGTTGAATTCGTGATCGACGCCACCCGCACGTTCGACCTAACCGACATGGACGGCAATGTCGTGACCGCCGCGGAACTCGCGCGCATCACCGCCACCAACCTGCACGGCGAATTCGCGACGGTCGTCAAGACCGCCGACCTGCTCTAGGTCGCAACCGCGCCGTGGTTCGCGTGTCCTGATGCAAAATCCAGCTGACGCACCCGGCGATTAGGGCGACGGCGTAGAACCAGGGGAGCCAAGCTGGAACTTCTGCTTGGGTTTGTTGATGCAGCGGGCCAAAGCCACCAGCCAACTGCCCGAATAGCGAACTGGGCAGGTAGTTTGCAGCGCTAGGCGCAAAACGAAACACCATCATCTCGGGTAGCGACAACAAGTAGCCGAGCGCTACGAACGCAAACTGGCTCTTTAGCTTGCGCACCGCCAAAGTGGCCGATACTGCAACGCTTGGGCCGAGTGCCAGAAGTGTCACGATGCTTCGAAACGACAGCCAGCTCATGGTGGTTACGCCGCCCAACAAAATCATGGTGACACCGATGGCAGTCAAGCCAATTGCCGCGGCCGCCGCCGACCGCATTGAAAGGTCGATTTTTGCGGCTCTCGGAGACCTAAACATTAGGTAATCACGTTCGCGGGTCTCATTAGTAAAGACCAACTGGGCTGCAATGGCCGCCGGAGCAATATTCAAAAAAACCATCGCACAAAGGGTGGGCATTATGGTTTCTCCAGCAGAGAAAGGCGCCATTTCTTTTGCTATCGCGAGACCATTGAGGCTAAAAAGAACTAAACCCGCAAAGATGACAAGGCCATGCCAAGGGTCGATCTTCATCGCCATTAGAGAAATTCGAAACGTGCTTGGCGTGTCGGTCGCCACACTAAATTTCAACTTGCTTGACATCAAGTCACTTGTAACCTGTGTGGGGCGCTTCCGCCGTCGAAACGGATTCAAAGTTTTGCCGCTCATCGCTGGCGGCCATGCAAGGAAGGCTGCAAGCAGCACCGGGCCGATGAATGCAGTCCAGTTCAGTGCCCAAGTTTCTAGCGAAGGGCTTTGGCTAATGTGCACCAACTCGCTAAGCACGTAATTTCGGCCGCTGGCAGGGTTGCTCGCAAAGGTCGCGAGCAAAAACAAGCCCGTGCCGACGAGCACATGTGGAACTACGGCGGCAATAACCGTGCCAGCAGTGGCAAAAACGAGCACGGCGCTCCATCCGGTTAACGCGACTGTTGGAGTGGGGGTGCTGTTATGGCCGAGCTTAAGGCTCACTATGCCTAAGCCCAAGAGATACAGCAGAGAATTTAGGGCTGTTAGCGACAAAGCTCGCGTCATCACTCTTGCTCGATGACTGCCCAATTCCACGACAATGCGTTCTGCGATACCGTCGAATCGCTCAGAGGCGATGTGCATGAACAACATCGGCAACAAAGCCATTGCAGGTGCGAACCAAAGAGCGAGTTGATCCCGCGAATCGGCCATCAGAATAAAAAGTAGCAATCCAGTGAAGTACATCACTGGATAGAAAGCCACGCCACCCGACAAGTAACCTAGATCTGCGCGCGCAGCGCGAAGCCAATCCTTCATTCGATGCGGGCGTTCGATGCGACGCGACTAAATAGTGCCTCGAGCGACGGCTCAGCGCCGTTTGGCCAGTCGCCTACCCAAAGAGTTTTTCGGTGAATCACAGCAACTTGATCAACGTAGGTTTGCAAGTCGTTGAGATAGTGACTCGAGACAAGAACCGCTGTGCCTGCCGCCGCTCGAGCTCTCAGGTACCGGTGCAGCCACGCTATGCCATCAGGGTCAAGCCCATTTACGGGCTCATCGAGCACTAGGTATGCGGGCTGTGCCACCATTGCACAGGCAAGCGACAAGCGTTGGCGCATTCCAAGTGATAGTGACATGCAGCGCTTTTGCGCAACCAAGTCAAGTTCCGTTTCGTTAAGGATTTGCAAGATTTGTTCTTTGTTCGCGCCCGCAGCATATCCCGACAGGGCTAATTGGCCTAAAACTTTGCGCGTTGGCGAAAACTGAGCCGAGAGTGAAACGCCGACCGTTCCTCGATCAAGTTCTCCGAATTGCCGTCCGTCGATTGTGGCGTGGCCATTGTCGGGCTTTTCTAGCCCCAACAAGATGCGAAGCGCAGTGGTTTTACCAGCGCCATTGCGCCCAAGAAGGCCGGTTATTGTGCCCGGCTTCACGTGAAGGTTTAACTTGTCGAGTGCGACTTGCCCTCGATACGACTTCGTCACATTTACGAATTCAATTGACATGGTTCCCCCGATGGTTGCCGTGCTTGCCCAGCACCATTGCGTAGGCCGAGCAAGCACGGTTTCTAACTAATCAATGTATTAGCGCGCAGGCTTTGGTGTGACCAGCACGATGATGATCGCGCCAACTACGGCAGCAATAACGAAGTACATAATTTCCCCCTTTCAATTCCCCCGATGGCCAGTGCCATCAATTTGAACTATACAGATTTAAATTCGTTAAAGTTTAAATTTGCAATGTTGCCAAAATGCTTCTGGTAAGGGGTGGGTGACGTCTAGAAAGAGCCGCTTTAGGGCTGTGGAGAGCCGGTCGTCGAGGCCGTGCCCGAAGGCGTTGACGAGTTGAACACATCGTCGACCACGCAGTCGGAGTCATACATGTATTGACCAAAACTCACTAGGTCGGTCAGCGTGTGTCGAGTCATCATCGGTCGCGGCGCACCAGGATCATCGATGCCCCA
>Ga0228701_1002792_pt1 | contig 9910 bp, 10 predicted proteins | sample McNCre117_Aug_MG_2_FD_178017 | JGI IMG/M metagenome (GOLD analysis project Ga0228701, IMG submission 178017) | Freshwater microbial communities from McNutts Creek, Athens, Georgia, United States - 11-17_Aug_MG | ecosystem: Environmental > Aquatic > Freshwater > Creek | place: USA: Georgia...
CACTGGCGCCCCAGCCGCTTTGGCCGCATCAATTTGTGCGATGTCTGGCGCGATAAATAAAGAAACGCGAATCCCTGCATCAGCCAATGTTTTACACACGGCTGCGATGCGTGCCAAATTACCTGCCACTTCAAGGCCACCTTCAGTCGTGCGCTCTTCACGACGTTCCGGCACTAAGCAAACATCTTGTGGTTTCACTTTTAGGGCGATGCCGACCATTTCATCCGTCACGGCCATTTCAAAATTCATTTTGGTCTGCAATAAAGGACGTAAGGCATACACATCGGCATCTTGAATATGACGTCTGTCTTCACGCAAATGAATGGTGATACTGTCAGCGCCAGCCTCTTCAGCACGCAACGCAGCCTGCACCACGCTTGGATATTGGGTGCCGCGTGCTTGGCGCAAGGTAGCCACGTGATCAACATTCACACCCAATTTGATTTTAGAAACCACCGTCATCATAAATTTTGTATATCCATCAAAAGTTGTCGGGTGTGCAGCGGCTGCTCACCCAAATAATGCGCCATTAACAAACGCATTAACTGCTTACTTTGCTGCTGGGTTTGCATGTCAGAATAATCGTCTTGCGCCATGTCCAGCAAAGTTTTGCCTGCCAATTGTACGCCATTTTCTTGGTAATCATGTTTGAGCGAAACAGGCCCCATTTCTGGCACATAAAAATACTGCTGGTCGGCCTGCACAGCTTCGTCGCGGACATTGTGAGTAAGCGGTACGGCATAACCCAAAGCCTGCAAAAAATTGAGCTCAAATTTACGCAAAATATTGGCGGAATCTTGAGGATTAGCGGCGAGTGTTTTTAGCGTTTCGGTATAAGTATCAAACAAGGTTTCGTGTGGATCTTCACGCGGCAATAAACGCAACAAGAGTTCGTTGAGATAAAAACCACACATCAGCGCTTCACCCTGCAACATTAAAAGGCCTGCGTACCACTCTAATGAATGTAAGGTTTTTAATTCTTGCTTGCCTGACCAAGCACCTAATAAAGGCTGAAAAGATTGCAGCATGCCTCGCATGGCGGAACGTGGTCTTCTAGCGCCTTTAGCAACGGCAGAAACGCGACCAAAATCGCGTGTAAACAGCTCAACAATTAAGCTGGTCTCTTTAAATGGAAATGTGTGCAGGACGTAGACTGGCTGGTTTTCCTGACGGGTAAGATTGCTGACAGCCATAAATGGAAATAATTAAGACTTAATTAATAGCCTAAACTCTTTAGAGCGCGTTCATCATCGGCCCAGCCGCCTTTAACTTTCACCCAAGTTTCCAGCCAAACTTTGCCGCCAAAAAGATTTTCCATATCTTGGCGCGCTTCGGTTGAAATTTGCTTGAGCTTTTCGCCGCCTTTGCCAATCAACATGGGTTTTTGGCTTTCTTTATCCACGATAAAAGCAGCATGAATACGGCGCAACTTGCCTTGCATTTCAAACTTTTCAATTTCGACGGCAATCGAATAAGGCACTTCTTCACCCAAAAAGCGGAAGGCCTTTTCACGCAACAATTCGGCAGCCAAAAAGCGTTCGTTTTTATCGGTGATTTCATCTTCACCATAAATCGCTTCTTGCTCTGGCAAATGCTCACGAATGGCGCCGAGCAACTCATCAAGGTAAAGATTCTTTTTGGCACTCACAGGCACAATCGCAGTAAATGGGAACAACAAATCGAAGTCTTGAATTAGTGGCAACAAATTGCCTTTGTCACCCATCAAGTCCGCTTTGTTCACCACCAACAAGACTGGCTTATTTTTGGGCAGAAGATTTAAGACGATCTTGTCTGCATCACCCAGATGCATAGGCTCAATCACAAACAGCACCACATCCACTTCACTCAATACTTGAGTCACTGTCTTATTCAGTGTCTTGTTGAGCGCATTTAGGTGTTTTTGCTGAAAGCCTGGCGTGTCCACAAACAAGAACTGCGTGTCTTCCGTGGTGTGTATGCCCAGCAAACGGTGACGTGTGGTTTGCGCTTTACGCGATGTGATACTGAGTTTCATGCCCAAAATGTGATTGAGCAGTGTTGATTTACCTACATTAGGGCGACCAACAATCGCAACAGTACCGCAGCGGAATGAATGATTTTCTGTCATATTAAGCCTTTAGGCAGTGATTTGAGCGTAAGCCAATTTTGCAGCTTCTTGCTCGGCCGCACGGCGACTTGAACCTTCGCCCTGCGTTGTCATATTAAATTTAGGAACACGGCACTCTACGCGGAAAACTTGGCAGTGCGCCTCACCTTCAATCGCCAATACTTCGTAAACTGGCACGTCTATTTTTTTGGATTGCAGATATTCCTGCAACATGGATTTGGGATCTTTGCCGATTGCTTTAGGATCAATTTTCTCAATGAGTGGCGTAAATAAGCCAATCACAACGGCCTGCGCCGCATCAAAACCAGCATCTAGAAAAACCGCACCGATAATGGCTTCCAAGGCATCCGCCAACACTGAAGGACGACGCCAGCCAGCGCTTTTAAGTTCACCCTCACCGAGTCGCAACACCTCGCCTATATTTAAAGCGGTCGCCACTTCCGAAAGGGTTGGTTCCTTGACCAAGTGGGCGCGCAAGCGGCTTAAGTCACCTTCATCTAGCTTGGGAAATTTGGCATACAACTGACTGGCGATAATGAAGTTAAGTACACCATCACCCAAAAACTCGAGGCGCTCGTTATTGGCCCCATTAAAGCTGCGATGCGTGAGCGCTTGAGTCAGCAATGCCTTATTGGCAAAGTCATGCCCAATTTGACGCTCTAATCCGAAAAGTTGATTTGACCTATTCACTTAATCGATACGCACACTTAATGAACGCTACTGCCAATGCGTTTGAAATCTTCGAAATTCCACCAGATAAAGAAAGCACGGCCCACTAGATTGCGCTCAGGCACAAAACCCCAATAACGGCTGTCTTTACTGTTGTCACGATTGTCACCCATCGCAAAGTAATAGCCTGGCGGCACTTCTACGCCACCCTCTTTGCTAAAGCTGTTTTCTTCAATCAATACATCGTGCTTCACATCGCCCAACTGCTCTGAATAGCGTTTAGCGTGAACTTGGTTAAAGCCCGTTGTTTCATATTGATAGTCATCAAGATAAGTCATGTCCATCTTTTGACCGTTGATATAAAGCTGTTTGTCTTGATACACAATCTTGTCGCCAGGCACACCCACAACACGCTTGATGTAATCAATCGAAGGCTCTGGTGGGTAATGAAACACAAAGACGTCGCCACGTTTAGGGTGGCCGACTTCAATAAAAGTATTATTCAAAATAGGCACGCGCAAGCCGTAAGTGAATTTATTCACCAAAATAAAATCACCCGCTAACAAAGTTGGCATCATCGAGCCTGAAGGAATCTTGAAAGGTTCAGCAATAAATGAGCGAATCAAAAACACCACCAAAATCACTGGGAAGAAGCTCTTTGAATACTCTACCAACATAGGATCTTTGGCATTAGGTGCACGGCGCTTACGCAGCACGGCAATATCGAGCAGCCAGATAAAGCCCGTCACCATCAATACCAACACCATAAACAATGCAAACATCATAAAGCGATTCCTTTATTTATCTTCAACACGCAGAATAGCCAAGAACGCTTCTTGCGGGATTTCTACGTTACCCACTTGTTTCATGCGTTTTTTACCTTCTTTTTGTTTTTCTAACAGTTTCTTCTTACGCGTAATATCGCCACCATAACATTTTGCCAATACGTTTTTACGCATCGCTTTAACGGTTTCACGCGCAATAATATTGGCACCAATCGCGGCTTGAATCGCCACATCAAACATTTGGCGTGGAATCAGTTCACGCATTTTTGACGCTAGCTCACGACCACGATAAACGCTATTTAGACGGTGCACAATGAGTGACAAAGCGTCCACACGCTCACCGTTAACCATGATATCCAATTTCACCAAATCAGCAGCACGGAACTCTAGGAACTCATAATCCATAGAAGCATAGCCGCGTGAAACAGACTTCAATTTATCAAAGAAATCGAGCACCACTTCATTCAAAGGCATTTCATAACTGAGCATCACTTGTCTGCCCATGTATTGCATGTTCTTTTGCACGCCACGCTTAGTGGTACACAAGGTCATCACAGGGCCTACGTACTCTTGTGGCATCAACAAATTCACCACAATCATTGGCTCACGAATTTCTTCAATACGTGACGGCTCTGGCAAGCGTGATGGATTCTCAATCTGAACTACTTCGCCCGATTTAAGCAAAAGCTCATAAACCACCGTTGGCGCAGTGGTAATCAAATCCATGTCGTATTCGCGCTCTAAACGCTCTTGCACAATCTCCATGTGCAACAAGCCCAAGAAACCACAGCGGAAACCAAAGCCCAAGGCGGTTGAGTTTTCTGGCTCAAACTGCAAGGAAGCATCATTTAGACGTAGCTTTTCAAGTGCGCTACGCAAGGCTTCAAACTGGTTAGACTCGACTGGATACAAACCGGCAAACACTTGCGGCTTTACCTCTTTAAAGCCTGGCAAAGGCTCTGTAGCAGGCTTATCCGCCAAGGTCACGGTATCACCCACTTTGGCGCTGGTTAGCTCTTTAATACCGGCGATGATAAAGCCTACCTCACCTGCAGAAAGCTCAGGTTTTTGCACTGATTTAGGCGTAAATACACCCACTTCTTCACACAAATGCACCGCACCTGTCGCCATTAGGCGGATTTTATCTTTTGGTTTTAATACGCCATCTACCACACGCACCAACATCACCACACCGACATAGTTATCAAACCATGAGTCGATAATCAGCGCCTTAAGTGGCGCTTTAGGGTCGCCTTTTGGTGGCGGGATATGATTCACAACGGCTTCAAGCACATCGCGTACACCTTCACCTGTTTTGGCAGAGCAACGTACAGCACCTGTGGCTTCCACGCCAATCACATCTTCGATTTCTTTAATCACGCGATCAGGGTCTGCTGAAGGCAAGTCGATTTTATTGAGAACAGGAAACACTTCCACACCCAAATCAATCGCGGTGTAACAGTTGGCCACACTCTGCGCCTCAACACCCTGACTTGCATCCACCACCAACAAAGCACCCTCACAAGCTGAAAGCGATCGGCTGACTTCATATGAGAAGTCGACGTGGCCTGGCGTATCAATAAGGTTAAGGTGATAGACCTTTCCATCTAGGGCCGTGTATCGTAAGGCAGCGGTTTGCGCCTTAATAGTAATACCGCGCTCACGCTCCAAGTCCATGGAGTCCAAGACTTGGGCTTCCATTTCGCGGTCTGAGAGACCTCCGCACAACTGAATGATACGGTCAGCCAAGGTAGATTTACCGTGGTCAATATGGGCGATGATGGAAAAATTGCGAATGTTATTCATACAGTTTCTGCTGGTGGATACTAACAACAAGGGCGCCTAAGCGCCCTTGCAACATTTATTGGAGTTGAATTTTACAGCAATTAAGCATGCGGTACCATTCAATATCCCTACTTGGCAATATCCTTACTTGCCGTCACCCACTTTAATCGGCACGTACATGGTGTTGTCACCACGTTGCACTAGCACAGCCACGGTTTTTCCATTTGGAATCGCCGCTAATTGTTTATTGAACTGTTCTAGGCTCTGCACCTCAGTATTATTCAAGCCGAGCACCACGTCACCACGACGAACACCGGCTTGTGCGGCTGCACCTTGGGCATCCATCACCATCAGGCCACCTTTACCGTTCAGCTTTTTCTTTTGCTGTGGCGTCAAATCACGCAACAACAAACCGATACGATTAAATTCCGGCTTGATGCTTCCTTTATTGGCAGCCACAGCTTCCTCTTTATCTGCAGGAGCTTCACCAACCGTGACAGAAAGCGTTTTCATCGCGCCTTTACGCAAAATGTCTGCAGAGACGGTTTTACCTGGTTTTACTGCAGCCACAACCCGCGGCAAATCAGATGAAGAAGTAATAGCTTTACCATCAAACTTCAGAATCACGTCCCCAGCTTCCAAGCCACCTTTGTCAGCAGGGCTGCCCTTTTCTATACCAGCAACCAATGCACCATTGGTATTTTTCATGCCGAACGAGTCAGCCAGCTCTTTGTTGATTTCTTGAATGGCAATGCCTAACCAGCCACGTGCGATTTTTCCACCCGCTTTGAGTTGGTTTGAAATATCAATTGCCACATCAATTGGAATTGAAAATGACAAGCCCATAGAGCCGCCACTACGACTATAGATCTGTGAGTTAATCCCCACCACTTCGCCTTTTAAGTTGAATAGCGGACCACCAGAGTTACCTGGGTTAATCGCTACGTCAGTTTGAATAAACGGTACAAAGTTTTCTTGTGGCAAGGCACGACCCTTAGCACTCACAATGCCCGCTGTCATTGTGTTTTCGAGGCCAAATGGCGAACCAATCGCGGCTACCCACTCACCCACTTTTAATTGCGCAGGATCACCAATCGCAACTTTAGGTAGCCCGCTTGCATCAATTTTTAGCAAAGCTACGTCAGTACGACGGTCTGCACCAATAATTTTGGCTTTGAATTCACGCTTGTCTGAAAGCTTTACAATCACTTCATCCGCCGCGTTCACCACATGCGCATTAGTCAAAATATACCCATCTGAACTGATAATAAAACCAGAGCCTAAAGATTGAGATTTAAATTCTTGTGGTGGCGTTTGACCGCGTGGAATCCCTGGCGCAGGCAAGCCAAAGCGACGGAATAACTCGCCAAAAGCTTCATCATCTTGCATCCCGGCAAAAGGGCCTTCATTGCTTTGCATGACTTGTGTCACGCTGATATTCACAACTGTTGGACCCTGCTTTTCCGCAAGATCAGTAAAATCGGGTAAATCTTTTGCAAATGCACTGCTAGCGAGCGTTAACAATAGTGCAGAAAGTGTGAGTAATCTTTTAATCATTTTTCACCTTAACTCAATTAGTTCTTTGAAGTTTGGCACGGTTTTAGTACCAATTTTTTATCAACGATTTCCAAGATAACGGGCTGGTACTGCGCACTAAAACCACCCGCTTGATTGTGACCTTTAAGCCACAAATAACCGACAAACAAACCCAAAAAAGCGCCCAAGACCGTGTTTCTGTCCGCATGCAAGTCACCAGCAAAGGCAATATTAGCAAAAGCTGCGCCCAAAATAAGGGTTAACAAGGGCACACCATAGACAATGACAGCGCTTAACAGCAAAGCGTTTTCTTGAATGCCTACGGTCACAACGTCATCTACTTTTGCGTTAACGGTATTTTTAACTTTAAAAATATTGGCACGATGTCCAAATAAACGACCCCATATGGAAATGCCACAACCACGAGTTTGACCACACAAGCCACACGGCTTATTGCGAAGAATTTCTAGACTGGCAAGGTCTTGATTAACGCCGACAACCACTGCTTGCTCTTGAATCATAAATAAACGACTTAACTAGACTTTAACTGATTAATAAAATTGTTACTTGGCTTTCGATTTAAAGCTCACGGCGTTGGCAAACTGCATCACCGTTGCTTCAGGAACTTCACCTACCACTATCAATTGATGGCCTTCGCTCACCAAAGCATAGATATTAGTTGCCCCTACAATGGTATGCCCAACTCTCGGACGCACGCCCTTCACCAGTGGCTCGATAAACAATGAGATTGAAGACAAGCCATCAGAAAAAATCACTTGTGTCACCGGCAACTGCTTGCCAGGCACCATCTGCTTTACTTGATCTATTTTACGGTAGCCTTGTGGCAACTCTGTGACATCAAAATCCATGTCGTTAGCGTCAACTTTTGCTGGCGGCACGCCATCTGCACCCATCACATAAGATTTGCTCGGGTCCAGCTTAGGCCTAAACCAATCCATATTTTGGCCTTCCATCCAAGCTAACTGACTAAAACCAATTTGCTCGAGCGGTAGCCCTTGGTCATTCAACATGGACACTTTAAGTAACAAGCCATATTCCTTGTCCGCCCAAAATCTAAAGCTATAACGCATATGATCTTTTGGCGACAAAGTCACCACTTGCGCCTCGCGACCGCCAACACGTTCATAAGGGCCTAATTGCGCTTGATAGCAGTGTTTGATTCCATCTAAATTGACAGGCAATAGCGCTGGAAACATGCTCTGACCACGCTTCTTCTCAATAATCACTTTTTCATTTTTAGGATTGTAAATAGAAGCGTCACTTCCTTGCGCCAGTACCTCGCGTGGCGAACCATCTAACACCATCATGCGCGCATATTCACCTTGTCCATAATTCGTGTGAGTTAATTGCACCGACTTGGCAGCATTACCCGATTGGTAAACAAATACACCTTTGTAACTCAACTCATGCGCTGCTTCAGATGCCTTTTGCAGCACCGTCCAAGCATCTTCTGGAGCAGCGTAAACAGGGCTAAGGAATAAGCCACACAACGCAAATAGTAAGAACAGTCTACTCAACAACATTACTCACCCTGTGTGTAAGAAGCTGGCTGGATAAAATAGGCGGCGTTTGTTGGAGCCATAGATTGATGTGCTAATAAGTACTCGGAAGGAACATTTTGAGCAATTTCAACAGGTGCTAAACCATCTTGAACTTGATTGTGTAACACCATCCAACCCACGAAAAACACCCCAGCAACAGACGCCGCGACAGACCACAACATAGGTCGCTTTGCCTGCACCAGCGAAGCTTTAGGTGCCAGCACCGCCGGTTGGTTGGCTACCTCTTTCATGATTCTGCTGGTTAAATCAGCGCGCAAGGCGGGGTCATCTCGCATGACATCGCCAATCAGGTGATAAGTGGACCAAGCTTCTGCGGTCTCACCTTTTGCTTTCATGGCCGTCATCAAGTATTCGGCGTCTTCAAGCGCCAAATCACCGTCCATTAAAGCTGAAATTTTTTCTTTCATGCACTTCTCCTAAACAACAAACGCGCACACTGTAAAACGTATACTCGTTTCAACACTTGATAAGCATCAACTACCAGCGCTTATCCTCTGGGGTATCCAATAAAGGTCTTAATTTTTCCGCAATCGTCTCGCGCGCTCTAAAAATGCGAGAACGCACGGTACCGATTGGGCAATTCATCAAGGTGGCAATTTCTTCGTAGCTCAAGCCTTCAAGCTCTCGCAAAGTGATGGCTGTCCGCAGCTCGTCAGGTAAAGCCATCATCGTATCGTTCACGGTTTGAGCAATTTCCTTGGTCATTAAGCTTGATTCTGGCGTTTCTAGCGTCCGTAACTCATCGCCATCTTCAAAGTTTTCAGCATCCTCAATTTCGATGTCTTTGCTGACCTGAGGACGTCGGCCCATAGAAACCAAATAATTCTTGGCCGTATTAATGCCGATTCGATAAAGCCAAGTATAAAAAGCGCTATCCCCTCTAAAATTGGGCAATGCACGATAGGCCTTAATAAATGACTCTTGGACAACATCTTCCACTTCGGCTTGATCACGCACCATTCTTGAAAGCAAACGCCCCAATTTGCGCTGATACTTTTCTACCAACATGCCAAAAGCTTGCTGATCGCCGCGTTGCGCGCGCTCAACTAAAGCTTGGTCAATTTCGCGGTTGCCCGGAACTTGCCCCTTACTGGCGTTATCGTTGGTATTCCCACCGCTCATGGCGATGCTCCCTACTTCTTTATTATTTACGCTAGAAGTATACCCTGTGGCCGAAGTATCCACGAAACCACAGCGAGATATTTCTGCTATATTCTTTACGTCCATCATTAATCCACCCTCAAGCTTTTTCAATGATTGTTTTATGTTCTAGCTATGTGTCAAAGACAGCGCTAAACTCAGCAAAGTTCCATTTATCTAAAAAGTCCAATTTCATAGGTTTATATGCAGCAGTTTGATGTATTGATTATCGGTAGCGGATTAGCAGGACTCACCGTTGCACTCAAAGTCGCCGCCGAGAAAAAAGTTTGCTTAGTCAGTAAACG